>Ga0182018_10004886_pt1 | contig 11055 bp, 7 predicted proteins | sample 812P2MmetaG_FD_120490 | JGI IMG/M metagenome (GOLD analysis project Ga0182018, IMG submission 120490) | Permafrost microbial communities from Stordalen Mire, Sweden - 812P2M metaG | ecosystem: Environmental > Terrestrial > Soil > Wetlands > Permafrost | place: Sweden: Stordalen | collected...
CCGTTGTCGGTTCCCACGTAAACATAGCCATTGCCAGCGGCTATCGCCGTGACGTTTCGCGAAGGCAGACCGGCTACTGTATTGGTCCAACGGCCGGTCGCGCGGTCGAAAACGAATAAGCCCCGGTCGAGACTGCCGGCATAAAGCTGACCGGCGCTCACCGCCATCGCGTTGGGATTCACCACGAAGCCACTGTTCATCTCGGGAAACGAATGCCATTCGCCCGACGCATCCAGCCGGAGCACTCCGGCGCCATAGGTTCCCGCGAACCAGTCGTCTCCCATGCGAGCCAAGGCCGTGATCCAATTGTGCTTCAGATGCGAGTTGGCGGTTGTATAGTTAGTGCGCACCGTATCGTTATCGAGCACGGATAAGCCGCCTAGCGTCCCCACGACGACCTGGGCGCCTTGCGTGGCGACCGTGTACACGTGGTTGTTCACCAGGCCGTGAAAGGCGTAGAGGCTGCCCACGCCGGAGTGATCGACGAACGACAGGCCGGCGGGCGTGGCCACCACCATGCCGGCACCGCGGAACGCGACGTCAGTGACGTGATCGGCAAGCAAGCCGTCCTTTCGCCCCATCACTTGGCGAGGCTGAGCGCCGGAATCGAAGAGGACGAGGCCGTTAGCCGTCGCCACTGCAGTACGCCCATTTTCCGTGTCCGCAACGATGCGATTGATACAGAAAAGCGTGTCGCTCTCGTGATGAACGGCATGCTCCAGACTGGCATCCACCACGTCCAGTCCGCGATCGAAGTAGCCGATCCATAACCGGCCGGCGCTCAGGGCGAGCGATGCGACATTGCGGTCAGCCATCAGGGCAGGGCCCGCGGTGAGCACGATCCTCCAACGTTTGGGCGCAGGATCGTAACGGTAGATCGCGCTCTCGCCTACCGCGTACATATCGCCTTCCAGGTTTGCCAGGCGGAGAATGGATACGGCCGGCGCACCCGTTTCCGATGGATCTCGCGGCCCCGGCCGCGACTGTAACGGGACATCGACGATGCCCTCATCCTGCGTGCCCACCTGCAGGGTCTCGCCGCTCCGAGCCACCGCGCGAGCCAAGAAGCCATCGGCGAGAGTGCGCCGGCGCTGTGCACCGCGGAACTCGACAACTCCCAATGGCGTGCCTACGTACGACGCATCATGGTCAACGGTTATCGAGAGGACCTGCGGATCGGGCAAAGCGGCAAGCAGTTCGTCGAGTTGTCCAGCTCGATGATGGAAGACGCCATCCTGGAGGGTACCAATCCACAGATTGCCGTCATTGCCGGCGATGGCGGTAATATGCGCAGTCGTGAGGCGCCTGTGGAAGGCCGCGAGCCGGCGGCCGTCGAATACCAGGAGTCCCTGGCGTTCGGTGCCGAGCAGTATCCGTCCCGATCCCAACACCAATACGGAAGTAACGGTTCGCAGGCGCGAATCCGCCGGGAGAATCTGGCGAAAACGCGTGCCATTGAAAACCAGCAGTCCTTCGCCGCGCGTCGCGATGAAGAGTTCCGGCTCGGCCGAACCGGCTGCAATGCCTGTGGACATGGAGCCCAGCTCGGCGGACGGTAATTCGATGCCTGCGCGATATGAACGGATCAGTGCACCATTCCGGCCGTACAAGAAAAGGCCGGCGCGCGCGCTCACCGCGATCATTTCTTTGTAGGCCGCGAGATCGCGGAAGGCTGGGACCGCCTCTAGAGGGTCAACGGCCGCCGGAGCGACGCGATCCACGGGTATGACCCGGAACGGGAACTCCGATTTCGAGAGGACCTCGCTGGCAGCTTCTTCCTTTGCATGAGAAGCTCGCCAGAGCACCAACGCGATGGCCAGCACGGGCGTGCTCAGAACGATGGCCAGAATCCCGCGCCACCGGCGGGACTGCCACGACACTCGAGACATATCGATGTCCTCAGGATATTCGGTAGCGTCACATTACTCAATCCACCGCCGAATCGCCGTCCTCCGGGACCCCATCGGCACTTCGCATACCACCGCGCGTCCGCGAGCCTAGCCGGGTGAGAGGAATGGTGAAGCGGAATATTCTAAGCTCCTGATTTATCTATGCCATTGCGTCATTCGGCTATATATCGGCGGCTTCGTTTGCAGCGTATCTAGGCGCTGTGTCCAGGTGTAGACGCATATAGCCGGACCGACACAAGGGAAAGCCCATACCAGGCCCCGCCACCCGCGCCGAAAATGCCCACTTTCGTTTTCCGATGACAACTGCAAGCGCCAAGCGGTAGTTCGTGTTCAGGTTTGGAACGTAACCTCTAAAGTCAATCAGACGACTACTGCCGCTTTCATGCCTCGCCGTTGCCGCGCGCTTGGAGTAGCTGGTCAGATGCTGGTGTCAGCAGTACCCTGATCGCCCACTTAGGAAGCCGGATCGGGCCATACGAGCGGGGCGCCAACGCAGGCCCCATAACCGAGACGGCCCGCACGTTAGTTGACACAGAGCGGACAGCACGCCTATGACCAGCAGGAATCTCACGCGGCGATTGGAACGGCTGGAAGACCGCCTGCCGCCGGCCACGGAAGAGCCTGTTGTATTCGTCATCGCGGCTGTCTCTTCGGACGGGCAGATTGTCTACCGATTCCGTTTGACGCCCGCAGGCTCCAGAGACTCGGTGCTGCCGTCGCCAGCTTCGCGCCGTATAGCGAAATCCGCGATCCCAATCCCGGAGCGCGCGATTCGCTGGGCGTCTTGGCGGGACCCATCCACTTTCTATCGTGGTATCCTGTTCTCCGGAGAGTGACTCTTCTTGCAAGCGTGCCGTCCATGGGTTGAACCGAGGGGGATGCAATGGAGCTAGGCACAGCAGGACTCGTAAGGGCCGATCGGGAACACCTGATCCACCCGCTGCACCACCCAGCAGACCACCAGGAGCCTATCATCTACGTCCGGGGACGCGGCGCGACCGTTCAGGACATTAACGGGCGCGAGTATCTCGACGGGCTGTCCGGGCTGTGGAACGTCAACGTGGGTCATGGCCGCGCCGAGCTGGCGGAGGCCGCCGCGGCCCAGATGAAGGAACTCGCATATTTCTCAAGCTACATCGGATCGTCGAACATTCCAGCGATCACGCTCGCAAACCGGCTCATCGAGATGACCGACGACACGATGCAGGCTGTCTTCTTCACGTCGGGCGGCGCGGAAGCGAACGAATCGGCATTCAAGACCGCGCGGTTTTTCTGGAAGGCGTGCGGCAAGCCCGACAAGGTGAAGGTGGTTGCCCGCCATGAAGGATACCATGGAGTCACGCTCCAGGCGATGAGCGCCACCAAGATGGGTACATACTGGAAGATGTTCGAACCGCGGGTCCCGGGTTTCGTTCATATCCAGACCTGTTATCCGTACCGATACGAGGGGGCACAGCCGGGCGAGACAGTGGGACAAGCGGCGGCGCGTGAACTCGAGGAAGCGATCCTCCGCGAGGGGCCGGAAAGCGTTGCCGCCTTCATCGGGGAGCCGATCCACGGCGCCGGCGGAGTGATCTATCCGACCGACGACTACTGGGTGCGGGTGCGCGAGGTGTGCACGCGGTATGACGTACTGCTGATCGCGGATGAAATCATCACTGCATTCGGCCGCACGGGACGCTGGTTCGGGCTGACGCACTGGAACGTGAAGCCCGACATCCTCTCCTTCGCAAAGGGCGTAACTTCCGGCTACCTTCCGCTAGGCGGGATCATGGTGACCAAGTCGATCAAGGAGGTCATGGACTCGGTCAAGCCGGAAGACCGCTGGATGCACGGCTACACGTACTCGGCGCATCCGACCTGCTGCGCGGTTGCACTGAAGAACATCGAGATCATACACCGGGAACGGCTTTGCGATAACGCGGAGAAGATGGGTGAGCGGCTCCACGGCCACCTGCTGGCGGCTTTCGGGGGCCACCCGAATACAGGTGATATACGGGGCGGCAAGGGTCTCCTTGCGGCGGTGGAGTTCGTGGAAGATCGGGCAACGAAGAAGAACTTTGCCGGCGACCGCAAGGTCGCCGCGCGCCTTCACGCGGAGATGGTGCAGCGTGGAGTTGTCACGCGCACCCGCCCCGCGGGAGGTGCGCACCCAGCGACGGGCGATATCTTGTTCTTCGCGCCTCCGCTCGTCGTTACCGGGGCGGAGATCGACCGGCTAGTCAACGTGTCGCGTGAGGCCGTTAAGGCTGTGTTCGGCAGCTAGTCTACTATACTTCGGCTCTCGGCAATGGAAGGGTTAAACCAGCCTCACTGGCGCGTTGAACATACTTCCGGCGGGGTCTCGCCTTCTCCTGGCGCTGGTTCTGCGCGTGCAAGTATGTGAGCCAATTCCCGTAGACCCGCGCCGAGTCCGAATGCCACGTGTTGGAGATTCTCTTCTCCGCCAGAGCAGTCGGAAAATCAGCGAGCAGCTCCGGGCACCGGCTAGAGAGCGATCGATCTCGCAGGGCCACAAATGCATCCGCAGTGTCCCGGTCGAAGTAGCCCTCCGGCATGGGCGGGTACGTGTCTCTCTCGCGCCTCAGGTAACGTCCGACATCTCTGCGATATTCGAGGAGCAAAGTGTCCGCCTCGTACTCCGGATGACCTTGGAAAAAGACGAACAAGCTCTTTCGCTGCTTAGCGAAAGCGTCGACACCCCCATCCTTGGAGCGCGTGAGGACGCTATAGCCGCAAGCCGTTAGTTCGGATTCGGGTATATCGTTCCACCTGGAGTGCGGCATGCGCAGAGGCGAGAGAACGCCAGCGGTCAGTTGGTGGTCCGAGGCTCGTGCGCATTCGAAGACGCCGAAGCGCTTGTCGGGGAGGCGGCACCGGCCGATGCCGTCGATGTGCAGCAGCGCTGCGTGTGCGGCCAGGCAGGACCAAACGGTCGAGTGGGTGTTGTGGCCGGCCCACTCGATCACCTTCGCCAAGCTTTCCCAGTATGGTTCGTCCCTCAAGTTCTGAGCCCGCGGCTCGGTACCGGTCACGATCAGACCGTCGAGGTGGCGATCCCACAAATTCTCGATGCTGGAATAGAAACGGTTGAGATAGCGCCTGGCCAATTCGGATCGAGGAACATCCGGCAAGGCATAAAGCGACAGGTGTACCACGACGCCATCCGCCGCGGCATCAAGCAGAGACAGAAATTGGCGATCGGTCGCCTTCAGGGCGCTATCCGGCATGTTATTGATCAAGCCGATATGGATGGACTGTGCCGCGGATTCATGGATCTCGCCGTTCGAGTTGCATTTCGCGCGCACCAAAACTTCGCGGCTGGACGCATTTCCAACCAAATGGACAGGCATCAGAGTTCCTCCGATGGGTTCAGTGGTGCTACTACTCGGGAGCTAGATTCGCGGGGCGTTAGTTTGGCCGCATTCAGCGCCTGATCCAGGTCGGCGAGGATGTCATCGACATGTTCGATGCCGATGCTGAGGCGGATCGTTTCCGGCCTCACGCCGGCCTTGCGCTGTTCTTCGGCCGACATCTGCCGATGGGTCGTCGAGGCAGGATGGCAAGACAATGATTTGGCGTCACCGAGATTGACGACCCGCTTGACCAGCTTGAGCGCGTCGTAGAAGCGCTTGGCGGCCTCAAACCCGCCATTTATCCCGAAAGTCATCAAAGAGCACGCGCGGCCGCGGAGATATTTTTGTGCAAGCGCATGATAGGGACTGTCCGGGAATCCGGCGTAGTTGACCCACTCAACCCGGCGATCTTTACACAGGAATTCGGCAACGCCTCTGCCGTTTTCTACATGGCGCTCCATCCGCAGCGGCAGCGTCTCAATTCCCTGCAACAGCAGGAAAGCGCTCATGGGCGGCAAAACGGACCCGGTGGTCCGCTGGTAAACGCTACGGCAACGCGCAATGTAGGCAGCGTTTCCGTAATGCTCGGTGTAAATCAGACCGTGATAGGACGCGTCCGGCCGGCTGAACATCGGGAAACGCTGGGCGTGCTCCTTCCATGGAAACTTGCCGCTGTCGACGATGACTCCGCCGAGGGTCGTGCCGTGTCCCCCCATAAACTTCGTCATAGAATGCACCACAATATCGGCGCCGTATTCGATCGGACACAGTAGAATTGGCGTAGCAACCGTATTGTCGACGATCAGCGGCAGGCCGTGTTTGTGCGCTACTCGAGCCAGCGCCTCGAGGTCGCAAACGTTTCCCGCCGGATTGCCGACGGTTTCGCAAAAGACGGCCCGCGTCTGGCCGTCGATCAGTTTTTCGACATCATCGGGATGATCCGACGCTGCGAACCGAACAGTCACTCCCTGACTGGGCAGAACGTAAGCGAAGAGCGTATGCGTGGTTCCATAGAGCTGCGGAACCGAGACGATGTTGGTATCTAGCTCCGTCACGTTCAGCGTGGCATAATAGGTCGCCGCTTGCCCCGTGCTCACGCACAGGGCCTCCAGTCCGCCCTCGAGCTCGGCAACGCGCCGCTCCAGCACTGCAGTGGTCGGGTTGGCGATACGGCTATAGCGGTATCCGTCGGCTTCAAGATTGAACAACGCCGCTGCATGATCGGCGCTGTCGAACTCATACGCTACGGTCTGATAGATCGGGACAACCACAGCCTTCGTGGTTGGATCGGTCTGGTAGCCGCCGTGAATAGCTATCGTCTCTTTTCTCATTGGTTCATGGCGTGAGCAGGCTCATCTCGCTCACTACGCGCACGATATCCGGCTCGGTTGTGCGAAAACTGGTGATGCAAGCCCGCACGACCGGCGCACCGTTGCCGAGCCGGACTTCCGACATCCACGCGATCTGCCGCGCATGAAGGGCTGCCAGAAACTTCGCGGTGTCGAGCCCGTCGCGGGTGAAGCACACCAACGGCAGCGGCGTCGTGTTGACGATCCGCCACCCCGCGCGCTGTAACGCCTCCCGCAGTACGTCGCCCATGCGAGTCTGGTGCTCGATCATTTCGGAATATCCCGATTCGCCGTTTTGGGCGAGCGCCAGGAATAGCTTCAGACCGATGAAGCGACGGGACCACTGCACGGAGGTCGTGTACGGGTCGGTAACCGGCCCGATTGTTTTCCGCGGCATGTAGGACGTTTCTGCGTGAAAGGCCGCGGCAACGGAATCGGGATGCCGGCAGAAAAACATGCCAGCTCCCATCGGGACGGAGAACCATTTATGGGCATCGCACGCGATCGAATCAGCGGCTTCGATTCCGGTGAGGTGATGTCTGAGAACCGGCGAGATGGCCGCAGCGCCGCCCCAGGCGGCATCCACATGAAACCACAGGCTCTCCCGACGGCAAAAATTCACCAGGTCCCGCAGAGGATCGATCGCGCCGGCCGCTGTCGTGCCAGCGGTACCGATCACCATGAACGGTGCAAACCCGTTCTTGCGATCCTCGGCCACGCGTGTTGCGAGATCCGCTACGTCCATCTTCAGATCCCGGTCCGTTCCGACTGTACGGAGCGCCTGCCGCCCCAGTCCCGTCATGTGCGCGATCTTGTTGAACGAGTGATGGGCCTCGCCCGTCAGATAGACCGTTGGCGTTGCCGCAAGGGCCCGCAGACCGCGTTCGCCATATTCGGGGAAAGCCCGGGTCAAAGCCACAATAACGGCCGAGAGATTCGCCTCCGCTCCGCCAGTCGTGAAGGTCGCGATGGCATTGGCGGGGAAGCCGAACTTTGCAGCCAGCCAAGCCAGAGTATGGCGTTCGATCTCGTTCGCCGCCGGCGATGTGCGCCAAGTCGCCAGTTGGGGGTTATACATGGCGGCCAGCGTGTCCGCTAAGATGGATGCAAGTGTCACGCTGGGGTTGAAGAGGCCGAAATAGCGCGGATGGGTTACTTGAACCTGCCACGTATGTAACATCCGTTCTACGTCGGCCACGACTTCATCGAGCGGCACTGTCTTTTTGAAGTCATAGCGAGAGGTCAGGTAATTTCGAATCTCTTCCGGTGTGACGTTCGGAGTAATAGGACCGGCCGCGATATCCGACTGCAATGCGGCAACAGCATCGCGGATTGTGTCAAGAGCCATTGGTCCCAGGCTCACTCCCGCGGGAGCGAGTGTGGATTCCGTCAGCTCGAATTGGTTCGTTGAACCCACAACATTTACCCGTCTTCGGAACGCGGCGCAGCAGTGTCCCATTATAATCGGATCTCACCAGATTGGATGCGACCGTAAAGCGCCTTGTCGAGCCGAACGAACGCCTGGCGCTCCGGATGGTTGAAATAGAGAACATCGGCCGTCGCGGCGGGATCGTATGCCTGTCGTACGAGTTCAGTTTTCGTGTATTTGAACGTGCCGGTAATTTCCATCTGGTTCCGGATGCGCAAGAAGAGAGGGCGCGCGTAGTGCGGGAGGCGGCCGATCAAGTGCGCCCGGAGCGCCGGCAGGTCGACCTCCGGTTCGGTGACCAGCGTGGCCATGCCAGCCCGACCGTCGGCGCCGGGAATGGCCACGCCGTAGACATTCGCCTGCCGGACCCCTGGAAATGCACAGATCGCCTCCGAGACTTCGGAGGTCGCAACATTCTCACCCTTCCAGCGGAACGTGTCGCCGATGCGATCCACGAAATAGAAAAAGCCCTTCTCGTCCTGCCGCATCAGGTCGCCGGTGCGGGCCCAGATATCTCCGGGCTGGAAGACGTCGCGGAGGATCCTCTTCTGCGAAGCCTCCGGGCTGGTGTATCCCTCGAATCGGCTGCCGACGCGCGAAGGGTCGTCCAGAATTTGGCCGATCGCTTCTCCGATTTCGTTTGGAGCACAACGAATGCAGAATCCGTGCCCGTTCCGGACCGGCTCGGCTTTCTCGGCATCGAACTGTATCAAGGCCGGCGCGAATCGATGCGCGAGGTATGGGGGGACGCGCCCGATCGAGCCGCATTTACCTTCGACGTTAAACAACGAGAGCCCGCCTTCGGTGGCGGCATAAAACTCGACAATCCGCGGAATTTGGAACCGGCTCTGGAACCGGTCCCACACATCCGGCCGCAGGCCATTGCCACAGGCGATCCTGATCTGGTGAGCGTTTTCATCGGGAGACGGCGCGGCGTGGAGTAAGTAGCGGCAAAGCTCGCCGATGTATTGGAATAGCGTACAATCCCAACGGACAACTTCGCTCCAGAATCGGCTGGCCGAGAAAGTTTCGCGGATGACGACCGATCCGCCGGCGGCCAGCATCGCGCCAGGCGCCAGTACACCACCGACGCTATGATACATCGGCAAACAATCGTATATCCGGTCCGTCCGCCGGGCATCCATCATGCCGGCGAACCACCCACTCCATTGCATGAGACGCGCATGGCTGACATTGGCCGCTTTGGGCAACCCGGTAGTTCCAGAAGTGTAAATGAGGAGCGCCCGGTCCTCAATGGTCACCGGCCGGCGTTCGCTGACGCTCAGCATATCTCCCGGGAGCCGCTCGATGTCGCGATCAATGCGACGGAATGAGCTATCGGTGGCGCCGTGAACCCAGGTGGTGGGCGCCGCCGCAAGGTCCGGCAGAGCCCTAGTGAACGCGTCGGCGAGCTCCGCGGCCACAATAACATGTTTGGGCGCGACAGTATCGATGCAGTGTGCGAGCGAGAGACCGGTCAGATTGGTATTGACGAGGGCAACCACGCCGCCGATCTTAACGATGCCAAGCCAAATGGCCATGTATTCGGGCCGGTTCCGCATCATCAGACAGACGACTTCACCTTTGGCGAGGCCCTGGCCGAGCGCCCATCGGGCATATCGGTTCGAGCGGTCGACGAGCGCACCGTACGTCAAGCACTCGCGCTCAGAGAGCAGGGCCGGCGCGGCGCCGAGCTGTGCGGCGCGTTCCTCGATCACGGTGGGAAGAAGGCGATCGGGATGGCGGGCGATGGACGCCGTCAGCTCGAGCGCGCGTACCCAGGCTTTGGCGGCAGAGCCGTTGCCGGTCCCCGGTCTCTTTGTGAGGCTTGCCGTCATGCCGTGCTGCCTGCGTCGACTGTAAGCACCGTGCCCGTGATGCTTTTCGATTTCGAGCCCAGCAGGAACTCGACCGCGGCGGCCACGTCGTCAATTTCCGTAAGGCGCCCCAGCGCGCTGCGCCGCGTGATCTGCTGCCTTTGCTCGTCCTTGAGCCCCCGCGTCATTTCCGTATCGACGAATCCGGGCGCTACCGAATTCACGTTGACTCCCATGCGCCCGACCTCTCGCGCCAGGGATCGAGTGAAGCCGATCAGCGAGGATTTGGTGGCGGCATAGACGGAAAGACCACTGTAGCCGGTGAAGCCGATAATCGAGGCAATGTTCACGATGCGCCCGCCCCCATCGGCCATCATGTAACGCACGACGTACTTGGTGAGAACGATGGGGGAGATCGTGTTTAGGCGCACCAGTTGCTCGATCTGCGCGTTGGGCATGAGTGCGAGAGCGCCGTCGAAACTCATACCCGCGTTGTTTACCAGCCCGTAGATGGGACCGAAGTCCTTCCGCAGCGTCTTGACGAAGCCGGCAATGTCTTCGGTCTTAGCCAAATCGAAGGGGACAAAATGGAATGATCCGGGTTTATCGCGTTCCGCTTCCAGCATCGCCGAGGTGAGCGGATCGGTGTCATTCCGTGCAACTGCTATGACATGGTAACCCTCCCCTGCCAGCTTACGGGCGATTCCCAGGCCCAGCCCCCGGCTTCCACCGGTTACGACGACATTACGCATGGCTGGCGCACCATTTTGCCGGTGGCGGCGACTGGCAAATTGCCGACGAAGTGGATCGCCGCTGGCACCTTATGCCGGGGAAGCGCTCCCCGGCACAACTGCAGGATCTCGTGCTCGAGTTTGCCTGCTTGCCCGTTGCCAGTGGCTGGCGCCGTCGCTAGAACCACATCGGCTACCACGAGCGCACCCGTGAGCGGGTTCTTTCTCGCCCGCACGAGCGACATCCGAACCTGCGGGTGACGATTGATCACTCCTTCGACTTCCTCCGGATGTACTTTCAAACCACCGACGTTGATGACCCCATCTCGCCGCCCTACGAAGTAATAGCGGTCGCCACGCAATTCGAGCATGTCGCCCGTATCCACGAAGCCGTCCGCGCCTGTGAGAGGGCTGGCTTGGTCGCCTAAGTAGCGATCCGCAATCAGCGTCGAGCGGATCCGCA
>Ga0182018_10004887_pt1 | contig 11054 bp, 6 predicted proteins | sample 812P2MmetaG_FD_120490 | JGI IMG/M metagenome (GOLD analysis project Ga0182018, IMG submission 120490) | Permafrost microbial communities from Stordalen Mire, Sweden - 812P2M metaG | ecosystem: Environmental > Terrestrial > Soil > Wetlands > Permafrost | place: Sweden: Stordalen | collected...
AGCGCTCCTGGCCGGTGGACATGTTGTCCCAGCCGACCACCGCCACGCCGTCTGCCAGCAGCCGGTCGACGAGATTGGAACCAATGAAGCCGGCGGCACCGGTGACAAACGCTTTTTTCAAGGGAGGGATTGAAGAGACCTAGTTCGGAAGGGCGACCGGCCGGGGGCGCAGCGAGAGGCCGATGCAAAGATTGTTGAAGACGAAGGGCAGGAAGGGGAGCGGGAAGAGCACCTTCCTCTCCAGGATGAAGTACCGGTCGAGCTCCGCAAGGATCTCATGGGGGCGGTTGATGTGCTCCCTCGAGATGAGCCAGGTGTAGCCTCCCTTGAAATGGCGGTTGTAAACCCGCTCCGCCGAAATCTTTCGGGCGAACGAATAGGCGGGGCTCCCTTCGCAGGGAATCACCACCAGCATCTGCCCGCGCTCCTTGCTCAGGAGGCGGTGGGCCTCGCGGAGGCATTCCGGCAGGTTCGGCAGATGCTCGAGAACGTGCACCGCAATGTAGCGGTCGAAGGTTCCATCGGCAAAGTCCAGCCGGGCCTGGCAGTCGCCGGTGATCGCCTTTACCCTGGGGAAGGCCCTGCGGATCTCCGCGGCCATGTTCTCCCGCAGTTCGACGGCGTAGTAGTTTGCCTCCTGCTCAGGCGTCAGGATCTCGAAGTGAAGGTGTTCGCCGAGCCCGGCACCGATCTCGATCGTCGCCTTGAAGCCGGGATTCGAGTGCCTGACCGGGAAGGTGTGGTTGAATTTTTCGACAATCCCGTAGCGGTTGGGAAGCTGCTGGTGCCAGAGCTTCATGAATTCGTCGCTGATCTGCTTCTGCTCCGCGGTCATTGGAGGCAGGACCTTGGGCCATTTTGCCGTCTGCATAAGGATCTATTTGCCCCCGAATCCCTCGGCACGTTCCACGATGTACTTGGGCCGCGCCCGCACTTCCTCGTAGATCCGGCCGATGTACTCGCCGAGGATGCCAACGCTGATCAGCTGGATGCCGCCGAGGAAGGCGATGAGGATCACGAGGGTCGGGTTGCCCCAGAGGATCGGCCAGCCCATGAGTTTGTAGAACAGGTAGATCGCCATCAGCAAGAACGAGAAGCCGGCGATGATGAAACCGAACATCGTGCTGAGTGTGAGGGCGTACGTCGAGAAGCAGAAAATGCCGTTGAACCCGATGCGCAGCGAACCGAGGAACCGGTTGTAGTTTGTCTCGCCCGCAAAGCGGGGCGGGCGGTCGAATGGGATGATGGCCTGGCGGAAACCGACGACGGCCACCATCCCGCGCAGGAAGCCGTGGCTTTCCTTGAGTCGGACGACCTCGGCCACCACCCGCCGGGTCATCAGGCGGAAGTCGCCTGTATTGGGGGGGATCTTTACGTCGGCAATCTTGTTGATCACCTTGTAGCCCGTCCCGGCGACGATCGTCTTGATCCACGGCTCGCCGGTGCGCACGCGGCGCTGCGGCAGCACGACGTCGTAGCCCTCGCGCCACTTGGCGACCATCTCGTTCACGAGCTCGGGCGGATCCTGCATGTCGACGTCCATCACGATGGCCGCATCGCCGGTCGAGTACTCGAGTCCCGCGAGGGTGGCCATCGGCTGGCCGAACCGCCGGGAGAACTTCAGGAGCTTGATGCGGCCGTCCTTTTCGCGCTCCTCGAGGATGACGTCCTCGGTCCGGTCGGGCGACGGGTCCAGGGCGAAGATGATCTCATAGTCCTGCGAGATCGCACCGAGGATGGGGCCAATCCGGCGGATAAACTCCGGGACGTTTTTCTCCTCCTTGTAGACGGGGACGACGAGGCTGATCAGCATGGCGGTCGAGCTACGATGGCTGCAATCTCACTTGAAGTCGATATTCACCACGCGGTACGACCTCGTCCTCGTATCCGGGGAATCCAGCGGGAAATCCTCCGAGGCCGATAGCACCGCGCTCGTCGTGGCGGCGCTGGACAGGGGAATCCGGACCTGCTCCGTGTGCTCGAGCGACAGCATCTGCGACCGCTCGGAGCCGCCGTCCAACGAAACCCCAAGCGGGAAGTCCTTCTTGGTGGGATAGCGGACGAGCTCCACAATCGCCTCCTTGAACTTGGTCGTGGCCGGGAAGGCGAGCGTGAGGCGCTTGTCCACCCACCCGTCGGTGTCGGCGCCCTGGATGTCGAACAGGTAGCCCGACTTGTGCCAGCCCCGGACGATCAGGTCCGTCACCGTCAGGTTTTCAAAGGAGATGTTCTTGATCGCGAACGACCGCATTCGTCCGTCTCCGGGGATCGCAAACAGGGACGAGGCGTCGAGGTGCACCAGGCGCTGTTCACCCGGGGGCAGGGGAATATAGACGCTGGCAAAGCTCTGGCGGGCGACGGTTTCCGACCGGACCGTCCGTCCGTCTACGGAGGTCGTCAGGCCGTTTTGCGCAATCGGGGCCCAGCCCGGCATCTCGAGGTCGAGCTTCAGGACCTTGAAGCCGTCGAACGCCGGGGCCTTGAACTCGGCGGATTTGCCAATCCATCCGTCGTCGTCGATGCCGGTCAGGACAAATTTTTCGCCGGATTGGTTGGCCAGCTGCTTAAAGCTCGCGAAATCCGGGATGTCGCTGATGGAGATCTCATTCACGAACGCCGACACCGCGCGCTTGTCCTCGTGCGTGTTGTACACGAGGGAGCCCGAAAAGTGCAGGGAGATGGAGGTGACGTCGGAGGACTCCTTGATCAGGCGCGTCAAGGTGAAGCGTCCGGCCTTCAGGTTGACGACCTCGGTCGGGTGGTCATTGATCGAAATCGTCGTGTCGACTCCCGCCGTCTCGAAGCGGGGAATGTCGGGGATGTATCCCTTGAAAGAAAGCACCTGGCCCGAGTGCGAGGCGCCGAGCTTGAAGAAGGCATCCTGGGCCGTCCAGCCGTCCTCGTAGATCCCGGAGTATTCCAGGCCCTTGTTGTTGCGCAGGTCCGCCGGAAAATTGCTGATCTTGGTCGGCCTCGGCATCGCCCGGTACTGCTCGTCGGTTAACACCGAGATGTCGCGGGTGAAGCCCACCAGGCGCCGGTCGTCCAGGGCGAACTGGCGGCCGTACCATAGCATGAGCCCCGTCTTTGGCTTGTTGATGACTTGGGCGGGGTCGCCAAAATCGATCATGATGTAGGCCTGCCCCTCGAAGTACTCCGGCTTGATGATGGGTGAAACGACGCGCGCCGATCCGGCGCCGACGAAGGGCAGGTGGTAGTCCTCGTCCCCGACGACGATCGCTTTCTTCGGCAACACCGTGCGGCCCTCGCCCAACGAGGTGCGCGTAAAGTCCACGATCACCCGCAGGTCGGGCGAGGGATGAATGATATGGAAGACATTGTAGCGGCCCGTTCCATGGAAATAGGCGGTCCCGTCGGACAAGGGTTCGCTTTCGCGCTGGAAGAAGGCGGCCTTGAAGCGGGCGGAGGAGTAGTAGTGCGGGCTCAGCTCGGAATGGACGAAGACGAGGTGGTCGCTGACCTGGCTCTCGAGCTTGTACTGGTACATGTTCTGCGTGGTCCATCCCGTGCCCGGATTCTGCTTGTTGAAATGGTCGAGGTCCGTCCGGATCGAGACGAACAGGCGGTCGTTGTAGTCAAGGTTCCGCGAGCTCGTCTCGGTCCAGTTGTTCGCGTAGAGGACGCTGTTGGCCTCCCTATGGATCGTCACCACCTTGTAGTCGGGAATATCGTCCTTCATCAGCTCGTCAGGGAGCATGAAGCGCAGCAGCGACAGCTTTTCGACCAGCCGAGCCTGGGGACCGAGGTCGGGATCGGGCGTGCGGAGGAATTTCAGCACCGCAATGTTGGCGATGTTGTCCATGTAGCTGCGCGAAAGGAAACGGGTGTCGATGCCCTTCGTGTACATCGAGAGCATCTTGGCGCTCACGACGTTGGAGATGTCGCTCTCGATTCCCTGGTATTTCAGGTTTTTGGGGGGCGTGAAGGCCACCCCGAGCTCGGAACCCTTTACGACCTCCGTCAAACCGCCGCCGTAGGTCCCCAGCGAGGCGTAGGTGTAGTAGACCTGCGACACCGCGGTGCAGGCGAAGAACAGGACGAGCCCGACCCACGCCCTTTTCCGGACGGGGGATGAAGGGGAGAAAAGGTAGCGTGAGAAGCCCTGGGCGAGGCACAGCGTGATCACGGGCTGGGCGTACATCGCGAGCTTGAAGAGCCCGAAGTCCTGGCCCTTCTGGAACAGGTAGACCCCGAGCAGCACCATGATGACCCCCAGGTATCCCACGGGCGCGCCGTCCTTCACGTTGCGCCAGGTGCGCCATAGGAAATACACCAGGAAAGCGACGCCCGCGACGATCTGGCAGGAGATCAGGGGGTCGATCCCGACCTTTCCGAAGGGATGCAGGCCAAACAGCATCGGAATGAACGAGGGGACGAGCGTCCAGGGAAAGAGAACCAGGCCGCCGCTCTGGTCGTTGATCTCCGCCATCGCGCCGAGGCCGGCCGAGCCCGCCGACTGCATGACGAGCGTGTTGATGAACTGGTAGGTGCTGCTGGCGATGAGGACAAATGTGAGCACCGCCACCCCGAGGATGAAGTAGACGTAGGGCTTCAGCTTCGCGGGCTCCGTGAAACGCAGCCTCAGGGTGACCAGGATGATCCCGAGCGCCACAAAGGGGGACACCTCGGGGTAGAAGATCGCCAGGCCCGCCGTGAGGAGGCCCGCGACCGCCATGGTCCTGCGGCTGAGCTTGCGCACCATGAACAAAATGGACGCGATGGCGAGGAGGAGGGCCAGACCCCCGACCTGGGCGATCAGCTGGTAGAGGGTGCCCAGCCCAAAGAGCGGGCTCGTCGCAAACAGGAAAAACGCCACCATCGCCACCTTGCGGTACCGGCCCCGCCAGATTGCGATCGACCCCATGGCGAAGAGCTGCATGAGGCTCAGCATCAGGATGGCCGGCATGAAGACCTCGTGGGTCCGGCGCCCCGTGAGGGAGGCGATCCATGCGATCGTCATCTCAGATCCCGGGCGGATCTGCTGGAGCGCATGCATGAACCAGTAGTGCTGGGAGTAGTCACGGCCCTCCAGGTCGGTCTGAAGCGGCACCGAATAGTAGCCGTGCTCGAGGAAACGGTCAGCCGCCAGGCAGTAGTTCGCCATGTCGTCGTTGCCGTACGAAATCCACTTGAACCCGAATTCGAGCGACGGCCAGCCGACGTAAAACAGGTAGGCGACACTGATGAGGAGGAACGGGGAGAGCTTGCGAAAAGGCAGTTTGGGGCGCCGCCATACGAGAACCGCAAGGGACGCCACAAGGAGCACCACCGTGGCCCAGGGCCCGGCGGTGCGGACCGGCACTCCCCAGACATTGAGGCGGGTGACGATGACCAGCAGCAGCGCCAGGCCCACCGCGGGGGCCACGAACCAGCTCCAGAGGACACCGATCCGCGGCTTGAACAGGCAGATGACGGCCTGGCCGACGGTGGTTAAGAAGATGAAGAGTCCTGCGACGAGGAGCAGCGGTATCATTCTGGCGGGAAAGGGTTAATTCTCGGAATCAAATTTAAAAAAACAAGCTCCTACCACCGGATACCGGCGGCGTGCAGCCGGGCGGTCAGGGCGCCCCTGAAGCGGATCCGGCGCGCATGCTGCTCAATGGTCGCGGGATCGTCCTTGGCGGCGCCGTGAAACCGGGTCCGAATGACGGCCATTTCGTCGGCCCCGGTGGTGTGGATGACCTGGCTCGTCTTCTGCAGGGCGTGGATCCGGAAGCAGCCGAGGAAATACGGTAGGCGCACGATCCGGCAGCCCGCCTGGTGAAACCGTGCCAAGAGATCCCAGTCGAGCGCGAATTGAAAGCTGGGATCGATCCCCCCGGCCAAATCCCAGGCGCGCTTCCTCCAGAACAGGGTTTCCTGGGGCACATAGTCGATCCACTCGATCGATCCCGGGTCGTGGCGGGGCATGATCCAACGGCCGATCTCGCGGTCCTGGTCGTCGATGATGATCCTGTGTCCGTAGACGACGTCCACGTCGGGGTGGCTTGCAAAATAGGCCGCGACAAACCGAAGCGCCCGCGGCGCGACCAGATCGTCGGAGTTGAACCATGCCATCACGTCGTCGGGACCGAGCTTCGCCTCGATGTGGGCAAAACCCTTGCGGACGGCATCGGCCTGGCCCTTATCGGGAGTCGACTCCCAGTGGGCGAGCTTGGGGGCGTGGCGGGCGATGATTTCCGGACTGGAGTCTCGCGAACCCCCGTCCTGGACGACGTAGAGAAGCTTTGGATAGTCCTGGTTGAGGATGCTGACGATGGTGCTCTCGAGGAAGGCGGCCTGACCGTAACTCGGGGTCACGATGCCCATCGCCGGCAGCGCCTCGTCCGCAATCCTGGGCTTTGATATCCCGCGGTCCCATGCGATCGGCCTTGGGTCGTAGTGTTTCAGGACCCCGATCTGCATCCAGTAATCCAAGACCACCTTCCGAAAGATCCACTGGCCCAGGGGATGCCAGATCTTCTGGTTCAGGTAGGCTGAAGATGCGACCCAAAGCTTGCGCAGCTTGGCGGTCGGGGTCGTCGATTCGGCGGCGAGGAGGTTGATGACGGCCTCCCGCTCCACACAGACCCGGTGGAGCTCCTGGATCACCGCCTCCTTCTCGGAGAGAAGCCGGCCGAAGTGCTTCGCCTGCTCGATGCCCGCGTAGCCGGTGGCATAATTGGAGACCGACTGCCGCAGGGACTCTATCTCCCCCTGGCGGGCGCGCACGATTCCCTCAACGTTGACAATGTGGACGTCCTTGTCATGGACGATCTGCGCCCACGTGCCCGGGTCCGAGGGCAGCTTGTTCAGCATCTCGAGGCGCGCCGACATAGCCGCGCGATCGGCCTCGAGCTCCGCGATCCGGGCCTCGCGGACGGCGGCGGCCTGGATATGGGCCTTCAGGCCACCGTCCACGCGGATGATGACCTGCTCGCGCTCGTTGCAGGTCTGCTTCAGTTCCTCGATCTCGGAATCCTTTGTGTTGGCCTCCGCCTTGAGCTCGGCGATCTCCTGGTCCTTGTCGGCGCATTCCTGCTCGAGCTCGGCCTTGATGGCGTCCGCCGCCCGCTTCAAGTCCTCGATCTCGACGTCCTTTGAGTTCGTCTCCACCTTGAGCTCGGCGATCTCCTGATCCTTGTCGGCGCATTCCTGCTCAAGCTCCGCCTTGATGGATTCCATCTCAACCTTGCGTTCGTCGGCTGCGCGCTTGAGCGCCTCGATCTCGACGTCCTTCGAGTCCGTTTCCGCCTTCAGCTCCTCGATCTTGTGCTGGCGCTCCACCCGGTCCCGTTTCAAGGCGACGGTCCGAGGCGTGGCTGCCGCGATGAGCGCGAGCGCCTCGGGAGGCAGCGAGCGGGACTCGACCACCTCGTTCAGCGCCTGGTCGCCGGGGGCGAGCACCTGCTCGACTCCGCGGATGACATCCGAGGCGTTGATGGTCTTGACACAGGGTCCGTCGCCGAAATGGCAGTCCCAGTTGCAACCAAAACAGGGCAGCGGCTGCACGATCGACACCGCCCGCCGCGCGGACGGCCGAAACCGGGGCCAGTGCCCGCCGCCGAAGATTCCAACAACGGGCCGTCCCACCGCCCCCGCCAAGTGCATCGCGCCGGTGTCATGGCCCACATAGCATCGCGAATCCTTCAGAAGGCCCGCGAGGAGGGCCAATTCGCCGTTCTTTCCGAGCCATGCCTTTGGGCGGGCGCCGCCGAAGCGCTCGACCCTCGAGGCCACGTCTTCGACAAAGGCAGCCTCGTCCTCGTGGGCCATAAGCAGCACCGGAAGGTTCTTCTTAACTTGGAGCCAGGCGACCACCTCGGCAAAACCGGATGGGGTCCAGGATTTGACGGTGACGTTTGCAAGGCCGCCGACAAACACTGCGACCCACTTGCCCTGGGCCAGCCCCTGCTGCGCCGCGGCGGTGCGCGCCCTCTCGGACGCTTCCTTAGCAACGTCCACGCCGGGCAGGTTCCTCGGCAAGCTCCGCCCGATCAGGTTCTCGGCGAACCGATGCTGGTTTTCCACGTCTCCCACCGATTGGTCCGACGCGAGGGTCTCCTTGAACGCCGCGGCCGGGTCCACCCCGAGGTCAAGCCGGAGGGATGCCGCAAAAATGGGATCCACCTCAGCGCCTCCGAGGACGACACTCCGGACATTCTTGAAGTGGGCGGCGACCGCGATCTCCAGCCAGGTTCGGTTGAGCGTCGGCGCCAGGATGAGCTCGGGTGAAAGTTTTTCCAATTCGCCCAAAAGCGCCGTGAGCTCCCTGCGGCATTCGGAGGGCCTTTGCTTGAACGGATTCAGGTGCGCGACCTCCCATCCGGCGTTCGGGGGAAAAAGGGGCGCCAAGCTCTCGTAACCCTCGCGAACGACAATGACATGGCGCGCGTTTGGCCATTCGGCCATGAACAAGCCTAGCGCGGGGGTGAACAGGATCAGGTCGCCGATCGTGTCGGGGCGCAGGTAAACGATGGTCTTCAGCTTTTCGGGCACTTAAAAGGGTCACTTCACACCATATGCGCCGGTTGAAGCGAGCCTGTTTTAGGGACGGGGCGCCTGCGGCCGATGGGCTTGAGATTCCAGGCGCTGAATCGCCCACGCGCGGTCGGCCGATTCATACGCCTTGTCGAGGAGCGCCTGCACCAGGCGTCCCACCGGCCGACGGGCCAAAGCCGCCCCGACCGAGGCGTCGCCCTTCGGGGCGAGGGGGGAAAGGCTTGCGACAAACGACATGTCGTAGGGGTACACCGGCGCAGAGAAATCGAGGAGCGGAAATCCCAGGCGGGAAAAAAGGAGCCCCGCCGAACGGCGGCTGAAGAGGTAGAGGTGTTCGTCGTTGTTCCGGTCCATGTGCTTCAGGAACAAATCGTTCGAGGCCTTCAGTTCGGCGTAGCCCAGGTGCTCCCGGTATTCGGGAGTCTGGATGACGAAGAACCCGTCCTTGGACAGGAGCCGGGCGCAATGGCCGAGCGTCGCCCATGGATCGGGAAGGTGCTCGATGACGTCGTTGAGGACCACGACGTCGAAGCTCGAGGGCGCAAACGCCTGTTGCTCGACCGGTCCCGAGAGGACCGTGACACCAAAAGTTTCTTGGGCAAAACGCGCCACCTCCGCGCTCAGTTCCGTTCCCACGGCGTCGAATCCCGCCCAGCCGAGGAGAGCGACATAGCCCCCGTGAGCGCATCCCACCTCGAGGACGCGCGCCGGGGGCAGCCGCAGCGAAAGCAATCGGCGGAGCCAATGGGTGCAACGCTCGGGCAGGTCGAGGCGCGCTCGCGCCGTGATGTCGGGGAGACCATGGTGCTCGGTCTGGCGTTTTCCCCAATAGTCCGCGTTGTAAAGCTGAGGGGTATTGGGCGCCCGACTCACCAGGGTGCCGCATGCCCTGCAGACCCGATAGTCGTCGGAATAAGCCTCGAGCTGCGGATGGCCGCACCAGCACGCCCTCTCGTTTGCGTCCGTGGACATGGCCTAGACGTAGCTGATTTCCATCGGCAGCTGCGCGACGCCGTAGAAGGGAAGTGCGCCGGAGACATGGTTCGCGACGTTCAGGGGGCCGAGGCCCCCGATCCGGTCGTAGAACTGGCCGATATTTGGGTTTTCCTGGTCGAATTCGGCCGCGTCGAGCGAGAGCGTGTAGGCGCCGGGCTGGAGATTGAGGGCCACGCGAAATTCCAGCATGAATTCCTCTCCCTTCGACAAGGCGGGTAGCGGGAAGCGAAGCTGCGGGGTCCCCGCCGCGAAAACCAGGTTCCCCATCCGGTCATGGAGCTGGATTCCCGCGGACGGCCTCCGGATCTGCGCATTGGCGCGCAGGAGCACCCGGATGCCGACGCGGTGCATCATCTCATAGTCCCAGGTGGCGGCGCCGTGTCCGTCGACCACCACGGCCGCGGCAATTTCAAGCGCCTTGTCCCCGTGCCGCGACTTTGCCGCGGCAAGGATGCTTCCTTCCATGACCGCATTCCGGGCCGTCGCGTCGATCGACGGATATTTGCCTGCCACGGATTCGCCGGCCTTGGCGGCCGGGGTATGGAGGTTGAAATAACGGCTGACGCAATCTTCGGGCGCCCCGTCGAACATCAAATTACCCTCGTTGAGCAGCAGCGCGCGGTCGCAGAGCGACTGGACGGCTCCCATGTCGTGGGAGACGAAGATGAGCGTAGCGCCGCGATGCACGATCTCTCGGATCCGCTGGAAGCACTTCTGGGAGAAGAACACGTCCCCCACGGCCAGCGCCTCGTCGATGATGAGGACGTCCGGCTGCACGTTGACGGCCACAGCGAACGCGAGCCTCATCATCATTCCGGACGAGTAGGTCTTCACGGGCTGCCCAATGAAGTCGCCGATGTCGGCAAACGAGGTGATCTCGCCCATCCGGGTCTCCATCTCCGGCCGGGTGAACCCGTAGATGGCGCCATTGAGGAATACGTTCTCGCGCCCGGTGAATTCCGGGTTGAATCCGCTTCCGAGTTCAAGGAGCGCCGAGACCCGGCCCTGGACCGCAACGGTGCCCGAGGTCGGCACCAAGGTCCCCGCGATCATCTGCAAAAGCGTGCTCTTTCCGGATCCGTTTCGCCCGATGATGCCCGTGGCCTCCCCTCGGCGGATGGAGAAACTTACGTCCCTGAGCGCGTAGAAATCCCGGTATTTGCTGGACGCCCGCCCGGTCAGTGAGGCTCTCGCGGACGACCGCCGGGGCAGGAACGCGGAAGCGGCCTCCAGGATCGGGCCGCTCAGGCGCGACGAGGGCTTGTCCCATATCCGGTACGCCTTGGTGAGACTTCGAACTTCGATCAGGGACTCGGTGGACATGCGTTTGACGGCGTTAGATCACATCGGCAAAGGCCGGCCGCAGTCTCAGAAATGCCCAGCGCCCGAAGAGGAGGGCGGCCAGCCCTACGAGGTAGGTGTAGGCGAGCCAAGCGGCGTCCACGGGTTGCCCCCCGAGGACAACCTCCCGCGATAGCACCACCGTCTGAAGAAAAGGATTCCATTTGAGGATCGCCCACAGGCCCGGGGTCATCCGGCTGACCGGGAAAAAAACC
>Ga0182018_10004888_pt1 | contig 11054 bp, 11 predicted proteins | sample 812P2MmetaG_FD_120490 | JGI IMG/M metagenome (GOLD analysis project Ga0182018, IMG submission 120490) | Permafrost microbial communities from Stordalen Mire, Sweden - 812P2M metaG | ecosystem: Environmental > Terrestrial > Soil > Wetlands > Permafrost | place: Sweden: Stordalen | collected...
CGTCCTTTTCGACTTCCCAGCGCGCCTTGCGCGCGTGCGATTCCTCGCGCAGCTTGGCCAATTCCTGTTCCAGCGCCTTCAGTCGCTCGCGCGAATGCGAGTCCGATTCCCGCAGCAGCGCTTGCCGCTCGATCTCCAGTTGCAGGATGCGCCGCTCAATTTGATCGATTTCCAGCGGCAGCGAATCCATCTGCATGCGCAGACTGGCCGCGGCCTCGTCGATCAGATCAATCGCTTTGTCCGGTAAAAATCGATCAGTGATGTAGCGGTGCGAAAGCGTCGCCGCGGCCAGAATCGCCGCGTCCTGAATGCGCACGCCATGATGCAGTTCGTAGCGATCGCGCAAGCCACGCAAAATCGCTATGGTATCTTCCACCGTCGGCTCGGGGATCAGTACCGGCTGAAAGCGCCGCTCGAGCGCGGGATCTTTCTCAATATGTTTTCTGTATTCCGCAAGCGTGGTTGCGCCGATGGCACGCAGTTCGCCGCGCGCAAGGGCCGGCTTTAGCATGTTGGAAGCGTCCATCGACCCTTCCGCAGCGCCCGCGCCCACCAGCGTGTGCAGCTCGTCGATGAACAGAATGATCTGGCCGTTCGATTCGGTAATTTCCTTGAGCACGGCTTTCAATCGATCCTCAAATTCGCCGCGATATTTAGCGCCCGCGATCAGCGCGGCCAAATCCAAGGCCACAATTCGTTTGGGACGCAGAACTTCAGGGACGTCGCCAGAAACGATACGCTGCGCCAACCCCTCGACTACCGCGGTTTTGCCCACACCCGGCTCGCCGATCAGCACCGGATTGTTTTTGGTGCGCCGCGCCAGAATCTGCATCACGCGCCGAATTTCTTCGTCTCGCCCGATCACCGGATCGAGCTTGCGACGCCGCGCCATGTCGGTCAGGTCACGGGCGTATTGTTCGAGCGCGCGGAATGTACCTTCGGGATTTTGCGAAGTCACGCGATGGCTGCCGCGCACGGTCGCAAGCGCCTGCAGCAACGCTTCGCGCGACGCACCGTTGCGCGCGAGCAGTTCGGCCCCCACATCTTTCGGTTGCGCCGCAATCGCCAGCAGCAAATGCTCCGACGATACAAATTCGTCCTTGAAACTCTCAGCCTCATCGAATGAGCGCTCAAGAACCTTGTTGAGCGCCGCTCCCATGTGCTGTTCCGCAACGCCGCTCACTTTCGGCAATCGTCCCAGCGCCGCTTCGATCTCGCTTTCCAAACCCTCCGGACGCACCCCGAGCCGTTGCAGCAGCGGCGAAACGATTCCGTCCGGCTGCGCCACAAGCGCGGCAAGCAAGTGCAGCGGCTCGATCTGCTGTTGATCGTGCCGCGCGGCGATCTCCTGCGCTTCCTGCACCGCCTCTTGCGCTTTTACTGTGAGTTTGTCGAAGCGAAACATCGCCATCTTTCTTTCCTTTCTACTACCCGCCGATTCTAACCGATTGCCCAGCCTGACCGCTGGAGCCTCTTTTGCGCCATAGGTTTAGATGCCGCAGAGCCGCTGGGCCTTACATGCTGTCTGGTCAGCCATCAAACGCGTTCTACGCTTATCCGTGCAGCGAGAAGCATATAATATGCGCGTGCTATTGTCAAGTACGAACAGATAGGGTATTGAGACATGTAAGTCTATACATATCAGCACAGTGCAAACATATTGAATGCATGGCCGGAACGCGATCCCTGTGTTTGCAGCCCGCGAGCGTACAAGTTATATTGAACTTCTAATGCGCCTCGATGAGTTTGATTACATTTTGCCGGAGCGCTTGATCGCCCAGCGCCCTGCCGAGCCTCGCGATTCGTCGAGGATGCTGCTTCTTAATCGCGCCACGGGCGACTGCCAGGATTCGATGTTTCGTGATTTGCCCGAACTGCTTCGCGGTAACGAGCTGCTCGTCGTAAATAACACGCGCGTGATACCCGCGCGATTGTTCGGGCGTCGCGCCGGCGTGCGTGCTCAAGAGCCTGGCAAATCCTCGCGTACGCGCCGCGAGCATCTGTCCGCACGAATTGAAGTTCTGCTCACGCGTCGTCTATCCGACAATGAGTGGGAAGCGCTGGTGCGCCCCGGGCGGAAATTGCCCGCGGGCGAGAAAATTCTGTTCGGCGACGGAGAACTCGAGGCCGAGATCCTGGATCGCGCGGAATTCGGTCTGCGACGATTGCGTTTCCAGAGCGCGGCCCCGCTCGACCAGGTGCTCGAACGCTTGGGCCACGTTCCGCTTCCGCCGTACATATCGCGCGACGACGAGCCGGCCGACCGCGAGCGTTACCAGACGATTTTCGCGCACGAGCCGGGCGCCGTGGCCGCGCCGACCGCAAGTTTGCATTTCACGCCGGAGATCGTCGCGCGATTGCGCGCCCGCGGTGTCGAGATCGTGGAAATCACGCTCGAAGTCGGACTAGGAACGTTTCAACCGATTCGCTCTGATGAAATCGAGGGCCACGTCATGCACTCGGAGCCCTACGAAATTTCCGAGTCCGCGGCGCAAGCGATCGAACGCGCGAAGCGAGACGCGCGCCCGATTCTCGCCGCAGGAACAACCGTGGTGCGCGCTCTTGAAGACGCGGCACGCGAGGCTGCTCACAGCGGCGAACATTGGATCGAAGCAGGTCGCGGCGCGGCGAACCTATTCCTCTACCCCGGCCAGCCGTTCTTGGTGGTGGACCAACTGCTGACTAATTTCCACCTGCCGCGCTCGACGCTTCTGGTTCTCGTCTCCGCCTTCGCGGGCCGCGAACACGTTCTTGCCGCGTACCGGCATGCCGTCGAAGCGGACTATCGCTTTTACAGCTACGGCGATTGCATGTTGATCCGCTAGCGCAAGGCCGCGGAACTCACGGACGGAGTAGTGATCACCAATACGTCGCGATGGCGCGCGAAGCGGATCTCGACCACATGATAGCCGTCCGCGTAGAGCACGGAATCGTAGACAGGTTTCTCGTCGCGTTGCTCCCAGTGCGCCGGCGCCTGCGCGACCACACGCTTCCCCTGTTCCACCGTCACTCGCCCTTCGTCAATCAATAGTTGATAGTTTCCGGCCGAGATCTTGGTATCCCCAACCAGCACATCATGCACGATGGTGATGTGTTTCGTTGTGGGGCTGGCCGAAGCAGCGGCCGTCACCGAGAGCGCCACAGCCAGAACACCGAGAAAGCTAAAGATACGCGGACGTAGCCATTGCAATCGTTTCGCACACATTTTTGACTCCCCTTTTATCGCGCCGCTGTCGGGCCAGGCCGTATGATCTGATTCTGCGCACACAACTCCGCGGTACAAGAACCAAAATGGAGTTCCCCAGCCTGCCATTTGCGGCGTTACTCGCCGATTGGCCTGCTATCGATTCGTGCGCCGTGCAGCCTCGTGGGCTTGTATCCAGAAGAACGTTTGAGCTCTTCCGAAAGTTCCCACTATTTGCCCCGCCGCGCGATAAATAATTCGCTACAGCCGCGATAAATCAACCGCAGACGATCCGCGCACAGTTACGGCGTAGCGACGACGATCAACACGGCTCGCTCATGCGCGAAGCGAATCTCGAGCACCTGATTGTTGTCGCCGTAGAGCACGGAATCGCCGTCGGGCGTATCGTCGCGCGCCTCCCATCGCGTCGCGGCCTGCGCGACAATCTTATTTTCGAGCTTGACCGTTAGGTGTCCATCTTGGATCACCAATGTGTAGTCGCCGGCGGAAAGCTTCGTTCCCGCGATCACAACTTCATGGTCGAAGGTGAAATGCTTTTTAGTAGTATCGGCCGAAGCTGCGGCCGTCACAGAGAGCGCCACGGCCATGACGCCTAGCAGAGCAAACAAACGTGGATTGAATCTTGGAAACCATCTAGAACGCATTTTCGCACCCCTTTTTTTGCGTCGTTCTCAGAAAAATCCGAACGATTCGATTCTGCGCACTCGGCGCCGCGGCACAAGAACCAAAATGGAATACAGAAGCATGCCATTGGCGGAGCAACGCCCCGATTGGCCTGCTTGCGATTCGTGCGCCGTGGAACTCAGTGAGCGTGTGTTCAGAAGAACGATTGAGCTCCTCCGAAAGTTCCACTTCTTGTGGCGTTGGACGCTGACGGCTCCCAGAAGTAAGCAAGCGGCTAAGAATGCAGATAGCGAAAAAGTGAGCGCGGGGCGAAATCGGAAGTCGGTTCGGTGGATAATTTTTGCGGGCGGCGATTATAATCAGGCGCTCGCGCGCGGCGGGACACGGCGCGGCGAAAATTCGCGAGAGATTCGCTCGGGCGAGCGGGTGGTGGGGGCGGATGCGTCTTCTGGTTCTGAGCGATATTCACGCCAACTCGACGGCGCTCGATGCGGCGCTGGCGGCGGCGCACGGGCGGTGGGAAAGCGCCGTGTGCCTGGGCGATTTGGTCGGCTACGGGCCCGATCCGAACGAAGTAATCGATCGCCTCGGATCGATCGGGCCGGCGATCATTCGCGGCAATCACGACAAAGCGGCGGCGGGCGATCCGCGCGCCGAAGATCTAAATCCGATGGCGCTGGCTGCGGCGCAGTGGACGCAGCTGCATCTGACCGCCGCGAATCGCGAGTTCATCGAGCGGCTGCCGGGCGGGCCGCTGCGCGCGGGAGAGCTGACGCTGGTGCACGGTTCATATCACGACGAAGACGAATATGTGTTCTCTCCGGCGCAAGCGCTCGGCGGACTCGTGGGCTCGCCGACGAACGTAACTTTTTTCGGTCACACGCATATCCAGGGCGGATTTTCGTATCGCGATGACGATTTGCAAGTGATTCAACTGCGGGTGCCGGCGGGCGCGGGTTTTGCCGCGCTGCGCGTGGAAGCCGGCACGCGCTATCTGTTGAATCCCGGCTCGATCGGGCAGCCGCGCGATGGCGATCCGCGCGCGGCGTTCGCGATTGCCGATCGCGAGCACGGCGTGATCGAGTTCTGGCGCGTGCCGTACGATATCGCGGCGGTGCAAGAGCGCATGCGCACAGAAGGTTTGCCGGAGCCGCTGATTTCGCGCCTCTCGTTCGGGCGCTAACGGCATCAAATCCAGATGGCGCGAAACGGGCGCTCGGCGCGAGCGCCTCGAAACGGCACGAACACGCGCGCGGTAAAACGAAAGGAGCTCGACTCGCAACATGGCGGAAGCTAATAAGCGCGAAATGCCGGTGGCGTTTTTGGCCGGCATCGTGATCGTGGCGATCGTGGTGGCCGGCGCGGTTTTTTGGAGCGCGCATTCCGGCAGCGCAACTCCCACGGCGCCGCAGGCGCTGCCGATGGGCGCGGCCGAGCAGGCCTACGCTTCGCAGATCGCGTTCAGCGAGCCGAAGATGAGCCGCGCGGCCAATTTCCTGAACCAGGAAGTGACGTTTGTTTTCGGCACGGTTCAAAACAACGGGCCGCGCACGGTGAATCAGATCCAAGTCACGCTTGAATTCCATGACGTCTTCAACCAAGTGGTGCTGCGCGATTCGCAGCGGCTATTTCCCGATCGAACGGCGCCGCTCGCGCCCGGGCAGCAGTTCGATTTCCAATTGAGCTACGAGCATGTGCCCGAGCAGTGGAACATGCAGTACCCGACGGTGACGGTTAGCGGCCTCGATTTGAAATAGCCCTAAACCTAAGAGAGATTCCTCGCTTCGTTCGGAATGACCAATAAAACGCCGGCAACCTAAATTGCCAGCACGGCGCGGAAGCGCACGGTGCCTTCGGCTACTCGGGCGTAGGCTTTGGGCGCTTCGTCCAGCTTGTATGTTTCGGCGATGACTTTTACTTTGCCTTTCGCGGCGTAATCGAGCGCTTCATAAAGATACTCGCGGCCATTTTGCGTGCTGCCAATCACGCGCATGCGCTTGCCGACGAACAGGCCGGTTTGGAGGGCCAGCGGTTCGCCGCCGACGCCCATGATCACCAGGCGGCCATCGGGGCGGAGTCCATTTGCGCTATCGGCCATCGCGGAGACGGAATTCGTGGTGCTCAGAACGATGTCCGCTCCGCCGGCGGCGAGCAACGATTTGCCGTCGCGCACGATTTCATCCGCGCCCAGCTCGCGAATGAATTTGTCTTTGTCCGGCGAATGCGAAATCGCGATGGTTTCAAAGCCCGCGGCCTTCGCGTATTGCACGGCCAAGTGACCGAGTCCGCCGATGCCCAGCACCGCGATGCGCTCGCCCGGCTTCGGATCGGCGAAGCGCAGCCCGCCCCAAACGGTGTAGCCCGCGCAGAAAATCGGCGCGGCCTGCTCGTAGGAAAGCCCGTCGGGAATCAGCGTGGTGGTGTCGGCGTACATCGGCATCAGTTCCGCGTGTCCGCCCTGCACGTCGATTCCAGTGACCTTCTTTTCCTTCTCGTTGGTGCAGAAATTTCCGCGGTCGCGCAAACACCATTCGCAGCGTCCGCAGGTGTGCGCGAACCACGCGGTGCCCACGCGATCGCCCACTTTGCGCGTGGTGACCCCCGCGCCGACGGCGATGATTTCGCCGACAGGTTCGTGTCCCATAATTCGCGGAAACGCGCCCGGCAAGTGGCCGAGCGTTTCGTGCACATCGCTGTAGCAAATTCCGCTGGCGTGCATCTTCACCAGCACTTGCCCGGCTTCGATCTTCGGATCGGGAACGCTTTGAATCTCCCACGGTCCGCCCTTCGCTGTGACCACGGCTGCTTTCATGGTGTGTTACCCCCAAAACATTCGATGTGCGGAGAGGGGAGTAGTAACTTTGGCCGCGCGGAAATGCTTGCCACGAAAGCTCGCCTGCCCGGGGAGTTGGCTTCGGAAAGCCGGCTGCGGAGGATTTCCACAGGCCCCCTACCGTGTTTTTTGGAAGTGTTGATTCTACGGGACTTTAAGTCCTTTGAGCCAGAAGTGTTGAAATAATTAGACTTTAAGTCCTTATTCCCAGAAGTGCTGATTCTAGTAGGCTTCAGGTCTTTTAAATTGAGTGCGATGGAAGGATTTTGCGAATTCTTGGAAGTGTTGATTTCAGTAGACTTTAAAATCTTCATAATCAGCAGATCCGAGACGCATGTGCGCAGGTCCGAGACGCATGAAGAATTACTTGAAGTATCGGCTCTGAGTGAATCTAAATGCCGTTTGGCGGGAGGGTTGTTTCCGCGCGTGATACGGGAGGGGATGTGTGCGGCAAGCGACGGAGTCAGCGGGTTCTGGGGCGAGGGTATTTGTTTGCAGATCATTCCCTAGGATAGCACGTAGAATACTAATATGTCAATGATAGTTCGTTAGGTATTCGAATAGAATGGGTAGAAGGGTACTGTCCGTAGCATAGACGGGGAAAAGAGCGGGCTAATCGCGCCTTTGGCTAGCCGCGCCGTGCCGGGCACCTCGCGGCTACAGCTTCCCGCCGCCGGCGACGAACAGCCACTGAAAGAAGACGGTTGCAAGCTCAAATGCGCAAAAAGCTTGGAATACCTTGTCCACGAATTCTGTGTACGGCACGGAGACATGGGTCATCGTGGCACCGTCCGCAGTCGCGTAAATTATCGCATCTGTATTCAGGTCATAATGGGCTGAGTGATGGCCTACTCCATTTCGCAATTTCAGGTCCAGTGCCTCTGTGATCTGCTTGAAGACGGGATATTTTCTCAATTGGGTGTCCTTGATGCCGTTCTTGATCTGCTCGAACCACCAAATATCATGATTCCCTTTCTTCGTGGCAATGACCACGTTTCCCGTATCCGCAATGACTTGGACTCCGAGTCCGATCACAAGGAGCTTGAATGAGGTTTCGACAGTGTCGACGTAAAACGTTCGTAGCTCCTCGAAGTCCTTGACGGACACCATGTATAACTCCAGTTTCTGGTGGTGGCTTTTCCAGTACCGCCTGACCATGAGTAGGGGGAGAAGGCTTTCGTAAAGACACATGAACTGGGTTCTCACGGACTTTACTTCCTTCCAAAGCGCCGTCATACGGCCGCTTGTAACATACTCAGTGGCGAGCTTACGCAGTTCCTTTTCCGCTTTCCGGCTGGCGGTGGCGATCACCCTTTCTATTCTTTCCGACCGCTTTGGGTAAGCAACAAAGCGGTCAAAGAATTGTCGCGTAATCGCCAAAATCCAGCCGCCCCGATTTTCTTGGTCGGTTAGGTCGGGCATTCCTTTGATCACGGATTGACACTCTTTTTTCATGAGTGGGAGGTTGCCGTTCTCAAAGTGAACGTAAGCTCTTTGAAGGGCCGGCCATAGCTCGTCCTTCGAGGCCCTTCGGATGGCTTCCTCCCTCTGATATTGCTCTATGTTTTTCAGATTATGAACTGTCACCACGAAGGGGCTCATCGGCGCTTCCAGATCCTTTGGAATCATCAGCTCTGGGTAGAAGAGCACCATCTGCTCGCTGTCCTCGCCGGTGTTGATCCATTCGGCGTTTGTTGGCTGCTCGTATTTAAAGCTGACTGCTTTTTGATACAGTTCGAGTACAAATCCGATTTCGACTCTGCACGCCGGGCAGGGAAATCTATGCTTCTGTATTTTCGCGTGTCCGAAGCCGTTTCGCGTCGTGACTTTGGTCCCGCAGGAGAGGCACCGTAGGGTTTTTCTGTTGATCATGTCGGTTCCTGTTGTCTTTCGCTTCGGGTGCGGCGGGATCCACGGCGTCTTTTCCTCATTCGGGATACTCGTTGCCCCAATTGTGTTTTGCACGGGCCGTCTCGGCAAGTGCCGCGAGGTCGTCCTCAGAGTATGGCAGTACGTGATTCTCCGGTGCGTCCGTCATTAAGCTCGATTGGTTCAGCACTCCATAATGCATTTTTGTATGGCCCCTTCCTGCAATTTTGGGGCGGACAAGGCGATAGGGTCGGTACTTCCTTTTGCCCGAATGGTATCTGTAGCAAATATTCGCGCAGATGTCGGCGATCTGCACTCCTAAAATCTCTTCCGAATCTACGAAGCGCATGTGGCTTCGGAATAGGTCGGACCATTCAATGTTGCCGTCCGGGCGTCGATACTTTCGATTGAAGGGGTGGTTTCTCTCTCGCCACTGCTTGATCGTAATGAGCGGATTCTTCTCTGATTGCGCCATGAGGAAATTCCTCAGCCACTCGCGCCAGAAGTCGTTGTGCTTTGGTCTCTCAATGAAGCTTTTATCTATCAGAATTTCTATATTCTCAAATTCGCAGTCGTCTGCCTCCTCCGCGAACAGAATGATCGAGTGCTGAATCGAAAGATTAATCACATTTCCGAGGGTGTAGACCCACATCAGGTTTTCTGGACTGCGTTCGTCAGTCCATCTAGCCAGTTTTCTATAAAATTCTGCCAAGTCGGGCTTATAGTGGTCTTCCGCCCATTTAGCGGTCGCGCGCCATACCGCCGCTGAGTTTCGTATGTATTCCTCCGCAATCTCCCGCTTGAATAGACTTGTTTTAGTGCCAGCCAGCGTTAGTCTCAGGCCGGCGCTTTCGAGAATTATCGAGCTCGCGAAAGATGCCTGCTGCAACTGGGATAGGTCTTTCCCCTTGATCTCGGAGTTCGCCTTGCAGTGCGGCTGTCGATCCTTCCACGTAGTGAATTTGGATGTAATTGTGTCAAACGTTCTGTCGGATATGGTTACGGCGCAGAACAGGGACACCCCGGGCGGTGTCCATCCGAAGTCGCCCGAATCATCAATGAATATTTTCAAGGCGCAAGCTCGGAGGAGAAGTTCGTCCCGAAGGCCCCACTCCGCATGCAGTCGCATTATCTTAAGCTACATCTAGGAAAGAGTTGCACCCCAACCGCCAGAATCTCGCTGCGGTCTTCGACCTCCGCGACAGCCTTCGGCAGAGCGGTGTCGCGGCCGCGCTGTGTTTGTCACCCAGGGCTTACGCCCTGGGCTAGGCTGTGTCGCCCCTACGGGGCTCTCGCGGAGTGGGGCGGCGGCTCAGGGGTGTTATTCGATAACTTGGATAGATAGTGAAATTTCGTGCATAATATGCCGCTCGCACTGTTCGGCCGCAGGTTCCCAAGTCCAATATGAGTGTCGCGCGGTTCGTGCATTATCGAAGAGCCGGAGGAAACTACGATGAAGAGCCTATATTTCGCCCTGGTTGCAACATGCTTACTCGCGGCTTCTGCCGCGCGGGCCGACGATCTTGGGTACATGGATTGCCAAAGTCATCCGGACGACTCTGTGATCCTCGCCAAGGCCGAGAAGGCGGCCGACGTGATAGCTCCCTTGCATTGTGGGCAGCAGTTCACAATCCTATTGAGCGGTGACTACTTCTCTCAGATTCAGACCCAGGACGGTAAGGTCGGCTACGTATATTCCTATTTGATCTCACGAAATCATCCTTCCCTGCCCGTTGCCCAGTCTGGTGAGCAAACGACTCCCGTGCCTCAACCCGCCCCGGCCGTAGATCAAGCGCCAGCTGTAGCAACTCCAACTCCCGCCCCCGCTCCAACTCCGACTCAAGCCCCGTCACCTCAGACAGCGCCTGTCGCAGTTATACCGAATTCAGTTTTCATCGCGCCGATGGGCGGTTTTGAAACCTATTTAGCCGCGGCTTTTGAGAAAAAGAAAGTCCCGCTTACTGTCGTTACAGTCAAGGCGAGCGCAGTTTATGTGATCGCGGGTGTATCCGAAGACAAGAAGGCGGGATGGGCCAAGATTGCCTTCTTGGGGGATATTCACTCGGACGCCGACGCGAGCGTTCAAATGGTTGATCAGAAGTCTGGCGCGGTCGTTTTTGCCTACGCGGTAAACAAAAAGAATACGTTGCATGGGGATCAGACCACGGCCGAGGCCTGCGCGAAACACCTGAAGGATCAGTTAGAAAAAAAATAAGCGGCGTGAAATCTGCCGGGTTTCGAGCGTCAGATCGGAACGATTTAAAGGCGCCCAAACCGCCAGAATGTCGCTGCGGTCTGCGACCTCCGCGACGGCCTTCGGCAGAGCGGTTTGGTGGCAGCGCCACCGTGTTTTCGGCACGGCTCCCTCCGTTGTCGGGACAGGTTCCGCCGTGCCCTCCTGAAGACAATTCATAATTCATGAGATGACTGCTAGTAGCGCTCGCCGGAGAAGGGCTGGGCTACGATTTGATAATTGTCTTCGTAGACGACGTAGCCGACGCGATTGGTTTTTAGCATGCGGAC
>Ga0182018_10004891_pt1 | contig 11048 bp, 6 predicted proteins | sample 812P2MmetaG_FD_120490 | JGI IMG/M metagenome (GOLD analysis project Ga0182018, IMG submission 120490) | Permafrost microbial communities from Stordalen Mire, Sweden - 812P2M metaG | ecosystem: Environmental > Terrestrial > Soil > Wetlands > Permafrost | place: Sweden: Stordalen | collected...
AGGCGATTGTCGCGCGCATTCCGCCGCCGAAGCCGACGGGCGAACCGAGTTTGCAGGCGCTGGGTTTTGATTCTTATTTCGACACTTACAAAGGCGTCGTCACGCATGTCCGCGTGTTCAACGGCGAATTGAAGGCTGGCCAGATGGTGAAGCTGTTGCACTCCGGCAAAACCGTCGAAGTGAAGGAAGTCGGCAGTTTCAATCCGAAACCTTACACGCGCGAGAAACTCGAAGTCGGCGAGACGGGCTATTTCACGGCCAACATCAAGAGCGCCGCCGAAGTGAAAATGGGCGACACGATCACGGACGCGCGCAATCCGTCGCCGGTGCTGCCGGGCTTCAAGGAAATTCATCCGATGGTGTTCAGTGGGATTTATCCGATCAACACGGCGGATTACGAGGCGTTGAAATCTTCGATGGGAAAATTGAAGCTGAACGATTCGGCGTTTGTTTATTCCTCGGAAACATCCATCGCGCTCGGCTTCGGTTTTCGTTGCGGGTTTCTCGGCTTGTTGCATCTGGAAATCGTGCAGGAACGTTTGCGTCGCGAATACGACATGGACATCATCGCGACGTATCCGAGCGTGGTTTATCATGTGACGCTCTCGGACGGCACACGCAAGCAGGTGGACAATCCGGCGTTCATGCCGGACGTGACCTATATCGAAAAAATCGAAGAGCCGATGGTGAAGGCCTTCGTGATCTGCCCGAACGAAAACATCGGCGACATGATGGCATTGATTTCCGAGAAGCGTGGCGCGGTTGACCACACGGAAACGCTCGACGCGAAGCGCGTCATGCTCACCAGCCTGATTCCGCTGAACGAAATCCTGATTGATTTTCACGACCGCATCAAAAGCATCACGCGCGGTTTCGGCTCGATGGATTACGAGCCGGCGGATTACATGGCGAGCGACATGGTGAAGCTCGACATGCTCGTCAACACCGAGCCGATGGACGCGTTTTCGTGCATCGTCCATCGCACGAAGGCAGAGGGCAGGGGACGCACGCTGGCGGAAAAGTTGAAGGAAGTCATCCCGCGCCAGCAGTTCCAGGTGAAAATCCAGGCGGCCATCGGCGGAAAAATTGTCGCGTCGGAAACCATCAGCGCGTTCCGCAAAGACGTGACGGCAAAATGTTACGGCGGCGACGTCTCGCGCAAACGCAAGTTGCTTGAGAAGCAGAAAGAAGGTAAAAAGCGCATGAAATCCATCGGCAACGTGAACATCCCGCAGGAGGCGTTTATTGAGGTATTGAAAGCGTGAAATTGTAATTCTGCTATTGCTTCAGCCGGAAAAACAAAGTTCCCATTGGCGACGAATTAGTCGCGGTTTTGATCGTGCCGTTGTCGCCTACTATGCCGCCGTAATTGGCCCAAGTCCCTGTGGCGAGGTTGCCGTTGGTCTGGAGCGTGAAACCCGTTGAAGGCGATGACCACGAGACGATGGCTTTATTTTCGGCGTAGCTGATCGTGAGCAACGGGGCACCGGACGTTTGCACCGCGTAAAGCGCCCAGAATCCGCCAGTCGCGGAATACTGACCGCCGCTCATCGCGCCGCTGGCGTCGGGCTGGCCGATGGTGCCACTGACGGAATAAACCCCGCCAGTGCTGGTGCCGCCGCCTCCGGAGACTTTATACCAGTCAATCGAGTATTGCTGAGCAAAGCAGATGGCCGGGATCAACAAATTACAAAGGAATAATAATTTTTTCATAAAAAACCTCATTTCGTTTTTGTGAGCGATTCGACCGCCGCTTCCAGCTCATCCAACCGTTTTTCGAGCGAATCATTTTGTTGTTTCAATTTTGTGTTTTCTATACGCTCTTGCTCCACCTTCTCATCCAAGCCTTGGATGGCCGCCAGTGCCACACCGTCTTCGTCAACGGTGGCAATGTGTTTGTCATCCGAGCCAACGCCAAAAGCGGCGTAAAAATCCTGGGCCATCGGACCCAGATGACGAGTGGAGGGATCCTCCTTAAAATTCCATTTGCTGATGGGTAGCGCAGCCACTTTCTCCAAGACCGAACGCGAATCAATCCCGGTGAAGTTATCTTTCATGTTCCGGTCGCTGGTGGTATTGAAGGCGACTGCGTCAATCGTGCCATTGGTTTTGATATCGGCAACAAAGTTGTTTGCGTTTCCAAATTGGGCAATCAGACCAGTTCCTTCGGCTGAAACGTTCAAGACGCCGTTGACAGTGTTGCCATAGCCCACCAGGCGCAACGCCGGGCTGCTGTTTGCGCCCGTGTAAGAATTCTGAATATAGGCAACTGGAGTAGTGAATGGCAAAGTTGCTGTTAAATAGCCGGCCACGTTCAACGGTGCCGTGGTTGAGTCACTCCCTATCACCATGCCGGAAGAAGATATGGAATTCGCAGTAATAGAGCTGGCAGAAAGGTTCCCATTGATATTCACCGCCCCGTCAAAAAAACCTGCATAATCTCCAGCTATTGTCCCGGCGTTGCCATAAACACCATAACCATTAGTTTGGTAAATATCTAGTCCGCCATTATAGAAGGTGGAGCCATATCCTAACTGTCCATAAGCACCGGAAGGTGTGTGCAATCCTTGCACCGCAGCCCCATTCGTGGTCGTGAACCTCGTATTGCCGGAGAAGTCTGCGTTGCCGGCTACTGACAGCAAGTTCGCCGGCGAGGTGGTGCCAATGCCGACTTTGCCGTTAGCCTCAATCAAAATGCCCTTGTTATGCGCATAATCGCCCAAGCCCAGACCAACGTATGCGCTGCCAGTCCGGTTGTAGGCAAAAATCCGGCCATTGTTGTCTCCCCCTCCATTATAGTCAATTTCAACTCCCGTGCCGGACGCGGCCGTGGAACTGCCCGTAGCGCGGATGCCGCCGTTCACGTCCAGCGTCTCGGTGGGTGAGGCCGTGCCGATGCCCACATTGCCCAAGAACGCGGCGGCCGCGCCAATCCCGGAGTTGTTCAGGGTGAACAGCGGACTGCTGCTGTTTGCGGAACCTGAATAGGGCAGAGTTAAACTAACGATGCCTGCGCTCGTTGCATAGTTCGCGCTGCCCGCGTTATACGCGTAGTTGGCGTTGCCCGCGTTTTCCGCATAAATTGCGTAAGGAGTTGGGAACAATTGTTGGCGGGGACTCAAATTGGTGAATGTGAAGCTGCCATTAGTGCAAACGTCGGTTTCCAGCCAAAAATTTGTGCCCGCGAAAACGGCACCGAAATCCAGCGTGACGAAGAAAAGTCCGTTAGTGACGCCGGTGTTATAGTTGGTCTGTGAGCCCCACAGATAGCCGCTGGTGGGATTATCGTAAAGGTTGAACATCAGGTTATAACTCCCATTGGCGGGCGAACCGCTGTCAATGAGATGGCCTTGATACCTGAACGCCGTGCCTTGCGCGGCGAGTTGGTGGATGCCGGCAAACAATGCCAGCAGGATGACAATACCTTTGAGTTTTGTTTTCATAGTTTTGTTTTGTTGTTTTGGTCAAGAGCTATTTCGATTTGATTTGAGCTGACTGGGAAATTAATTGCTGCAATTCAGCCACGCTTTGTTTGAGTTGTTGAATATCCGCATCTCTTGCTTTCAACTCTGACTTCTGCTCCTCCACTTTTTGATTCAACCCCTGAATGGCCGCCAACGCCACGCCGTCTGCATCCACTGTTGCAATGTGTTTGTCATCTTCGCCAACGTGGAACGCCGCCTGAAAATCCTGCGCCATCGGACCAATGTGCCGGATACCTCCGGCCACCTTGTAATTCCATTCAGAAATTGGCAGCAAGGCGACTTTTTCCAGCATCGTCTTTGCGTTTACTGATGAAAAGTTCTCTTTTGCGTTGCGGTCGCTGGTCGGGTTAAGGACCAGTGCGTCAATGGTGCCATTGGTGCGGATGTCTGCGACGAAACCGTTCGCGTTGCCAAACTGCGCGATCAATCCTGTGCCCTGCGCCGAAATGCTCAACACCCCGCTGATGGTGTTGCCGTAACCCACCAGGCGCAAGGCCGGGCTGCTGTTGGCGCCCGTGTCCGAGTTTTGGAAATACACCAGCGGTGCCGAGAATGGGAACGGCGAAGAAGACTTGTCTCCCCGCACGTCGAATTGCGCAGACGGGCTGGCCGTGCCAATGCCCACCGATCCGGAGAAGTCAGCGTTGCCCGCCACGGACAATTGGTTTGCAGGACTGCCCGTGCCAATACCCACGTCACTGGCATAGACCGTCCCCGCCAAGTAAGTAGCCGTTTGTGATGTGCCGATGCGGATGATGCTGTCATCGTCAGAATCGCCTGAATTGCCAATGTCTATGTTGTGGGATCCTGTCGTAATACTTGAACCGGCAGAAAAACCTAATGCGATGTTGTATTCCCCACTCGTGTTGTAATGAAGCGCGAAAAAACCATCGGCAGTGTTAGCAATGCCGGTCGTGTTAGAATAAAGTGCTTGTTCGCCATTGGCTGTGTTCACATAGCCAGTCGTATTGGAATAAAGCGCCTCCCAACCATTGGCCGTGTTATCGCTGCCGCTCGTATTGGAATAAAGCGCCTCCCAACCATTGACCGTGTTACCGCCGCCAGTCGTGTTGGAATAAAGCGCACTAAAGCCATTGGCCGTGTTATCGCTGCCGCTCGTGTTGGAGAGCAGCACATTAAGTCCGCTGCCCGTGTTTTGAGATCCACTGGTCGTCGCATTGCCAGCAGAACCAACGAAGAAGTTGCCAAGGCCGCCATTGGTATTGCCAATGCTGTTCAGGCTGTTCGCGCTGGCCGCGATTACCGCATAAGGCGTGGGCGTCAGATTCTGCACCGGACTTAAGGCCGCAAAGCCATGGATGCTGTCATTGAACCAGATCCGCAACTGCAAGTTCGGCTGGTTGAACAACGAGGCGCTGATTGCCGCCATGTTTGGGATCGTCGCATCCCCCAAAACCACGGTGAATAATCCATTCGTTACGGCAACCGTAATGGCAGCCGAAGGCTCGCTGCCGTTAACACTCATGCCGTCGTTGCTCCAATACGTCGTGTAACTGATGTTTGGCGGGGGCGGGTCAATGATTACCGTCGGCGTGCTGGTGTAAAGGCCATTGCCTGTATTGTTTACCGTAATGCTGGTGACGGCTCCGCCGCTGATATGGGCGGTGGCCGTGGCACCCGAACCGCCGCCGCCAAAGACCGTCACGGCAGGCGCGGTGACATAGCCGCTGCCGCCCGTCACCACAGCATAGCCGGTAATGTAGCCCCCACTCGGCGCGTTGGCCGTGGCTGTGGCGGTTTGATTGGCATTAAGGCTGGTGACCAGCGCGAACTCAAACTGGCCCAGGCCGGTAAAGTTCGTGCCGTTGTCGGTCACCCGCCCTTGATAGGTAAAGACGGCGGTTTGGGCAAAGAGGTTAGAAAGCGCGAACAAAGTCAGTGCGATGAATGTGACTGTGGTTTTGGTTTTCATGATGAACTCCTCTCAATTTGATTTGTGGTTGAGAACAATTTTTTCCAGCGCTGCGAGACGCAGTTTCAGACCCTCGTTCTCGGCGCGAAGCGCGGCATTCTCCAGCTCCACCTTCTGGTTCAAGCCTTGGATGGCCGCCAGCGCCACACCGCCTTCGTCCCCGACTGAAATGTGCCTGTCATCCGCGCTCAATTGAAAGGCGGCTTGAAAATCCTGCGCCATCGGACCGATGTGCTGCACGCCCGTATCCGCCTTGAATTTCCACTCCGTGACGGGCAGTGCGGCCACTTTGTCGAGAACCGCCTGCGCGTTCACCGATTTGAATTGCTCCTTCAGATTCCGGTCACTGGCAATGGAGATGCCATTGGCATAGACCGTGCCCGCCAGATAAGTTGCTGTTTGCACGTCGCCGATGCGGATGATGCCGGTATCACCGGAGACACCTTGATTGCCAATGTCTATATTGTTGTTGCCAGCCAGGATGTTTCCACCGGCATAATAACCAAACGCGATGTTGTTCGTGCCTGCGAAGTTATTTTCAAGCGCATAATAGCCATTGGCTATATTGCCGCTGCCACTCGTATTGTAATAAAGGGCATAGGAGCCATTGGCCGTATTGAAGGAGCCGGTCGTGTTGTGATAAAGTGCCTCATCACCATTGGCTGTGTTATCGGAGCCACTCGTGTTGTAAGAAAGCGCCCCTAAACCATTGGCCGTGTTTGCATAGCCGCTCGTGTTGGAAAAAAGCGCATTGAAGCCATTGGCAGTGTTTTCGCCGCCAGTCGTGTTGGAAAAAAGTGCTTGAGTGCCATTGGCCGTATTGAAGGAGCCGGTCGTGTTGGAAAAAAGTGCCTGACCGCCATTGGCCGTGTTCCCGCTGCCACTCTTGTTGTGATAAAGCGCCTGTTCACCATTGGCCGTGTTGTAGTTGCCATTTGTGTTGGAAAAGAGCGTCTCCCAACCATTGGCTGTGTTCGCGTAGCCACTCGTGTTGAGATAAAGCGCGTTATAACCATCAGCCGTGTTTTCGGAGCCGTCTGCGTTGGAATCAAGCGCATCACTGCCATTGGCCGTGTTTCCGGTGCCGCTTGTGTTATTGGCAAGCGCACCCAAACCGATGCCGGTGTTATTGAACCCACTGGTTGCCCCATTGCCCGCAGAACCAATGAAGAAGTTGCCAGTGCCGCCATTGGTGTTGCCAATGCTGTTCAGGCTGTTCGCGCTGGCCGTGGCTGCATAAATCGCATATGGCGTTGGCGTGATTGCCTGGCGCGGGGACAGAGTTGTGAAACCATTGCCGCCGTTCGTTTGCACCGCCACTTCCAGCCAGTAATTATTTCCGGTGAAAACACCCGCGCCAAAATCAACCGTGGTGGTGAACAAACCGTTGATCACGGCGGTGGCGCTGTTCGTCACCGGCCCGGCGATGGCGACGCCGGTGACGTTCGTATTGAACAAGGTGAAGGCCAGGTCATAGCTGCCATTGGCCGGGCTGCCATTGTTCTGGAGTCGGCCTTGATATGTGAAGGCCGTGCCTTGGGCGGAGGCAGTTGAGAGTTGAGAGTTGAGAATAAAGAGCGCGAGCAAGGCCAGCGCGGCGGTTTTGAAACAATTGGCGGCATTAATTTTCATAAGACTGGTTAAAATACCCGATCTCATTCGATGATTGAATCACCCCATCACCGGCGTGCTGACGACATCGCTCCATTGACCAACTTGCGCGTCGTTTTCGCGGTAGATGCCCTTGTATTTCCAAACCGCGCTCGCGCCGGGCGCAGGCAATGCGGCGGTGTCGGTGTAATCGGGCACGGTATCTATCGCCAGAAAGACGGAACCTTTGCCATCGCCGCGATCCACCCACAGTTCCAGGCTGTCCATGCCCTGCTTGCGCCAATCAATGACGGGACGACCGGCTTGCAGGGTGATTTGCAACACGGGTTTGAGGCTGGTGTAATCAATGGTCTGTTCCGCGCCGATAATGCCCAAATCCTGCCCCATGGCTTCGGTGTAAGCGGGATGTTTCTTGATGCGCAGTGCCAGCGCGGAGTTGCGGCCAAAGATGTTCGGTGGCACGGCCGGTGGCGGCACCCCGGCGGCAGGCGTGGTGGGAATGCCGCCCATCGCACCGCCACCGGCGGCGGCATTTTTGAAAGCCGTCCAATCGCGGGTGGTCTTGCTATGCTGGTCGTGCGCGTCGCAAACGTAATTGAAAAACAAACTGTCGGCGGCGGCCTGCGTGACTTCGGCAGGCGTCACGCCCACGGTGGCGGCGTAAGTGGCCAGTTTGGCCGAGAAGTTCGTGAGCCATTTGCGTTTGCCCGGTTCGGTTCGAGGAAGGAATGCGTCTTTGGCCATGATCAGTTGAGGGTTGAAGGGTATGGATTGAGGGTGAAATCATCAAAAATCAGCGATTTAGCGGCTTTTACAAGGTTTCTGCAGAGTTTGGGGAATGCTCCGCAATCGTTTTGCAGCACGGCAAATCGCTTTTGGAGCGGTGCAAAATGGTTTCGCGGCACCGCAAAATCGCGGGTGAACGATGCAACAGCATCTTGCACCGGTGCAAAATTCTTTGGCAGCACGGCGTCGCCGTTGTGGAATGTTCCGCCAAGATTTTGCGGCAAGGCAAAGGCATGTTGTAATGGCACGAATCCCTTTTGCAGCACTACGCAGTTCGCGGTGAATGCTGCCGAAAGCTGCGGAAGTCGTTTCCGGCGGCTGACGCTTGCAGATTCAATTTTTAGATGTATGAGCCTGTCCATTCATATAGGTTCAAAAGGATTGGCGGGGGCGGGTTACAGGGTTTTATGGAAATTTTTGCTGTAGCGGCGCCCTGCGAGGATGTCAATGGGCTGGCGCGGAAGAGGAATTGGTGGAAATGGCGGGGGCATTATTGGTCGCCCGAGGAAGTTCGCGCATTTTTTGTCGCCAGAGGGCGGCTTCATTCGTGCGGCCGGTGGCCTGATACAGTTGAATGAAGTTCTGGCACAAATTCTTCAGGTCTATGCGTGAAACAGAAACCGATTGCGCTTTGCTCCATCCTTCCAACAGAAGCCGCTCGGCTTGCGGATATTTTTGTTCATTGATCCAGATCAACGTCAGCCGCTGGATGGTCCAAATAAAATACAGTCCCGCCTGATCTGGAAATTGCACCGCCAAAGCGTAATTGGTTTGCAGCAGTTGCTCGACTTGATTGGTGTCGCCGGTTGCCGAAAAGTGTTTGATAAGCTTCCACCTTTCAGTAAAGGAATTGGTGATGTCACCAAGTTCAACGCCGTTGGCCGCTTCGAGCAATAAATCTTTCGCCTCGGCGCGGTCGCCGTGTTGCTCCAGAAAATTGCCGAAACTCACGAGCAACGAAATGGCGTCAGGATGGCCTTTGGCGTAAATCAAATGGTCAATGGCCAATGCCTTGCGATAAAGCATTTCCGCTCCCGCAAAATCGCCGCGCGCGGCGCGAACTTCGGCGATCTTCGTCAATTCCTTTGCATACTCGGCGCCATTGGTTGAGCCGAGGGCGATATAAACAGCCAGCGAGTTGCTGAACATTTGCTCCGCGCCCGCAAAATCCTGTTTCCGCACCAACAAAACGCCCAGCGCGTTATACCGTGCAGCCGAGCCTTCGACATCTTTGTTCTGCAAACTCAACGCCAGCGCCTGGCGCAACAGCGGTTCGGCGGCGGCGTAATTGCGGCTGCTCGTCAATTGCATCCCCAACATTTGCAGCGGCATCGCTTCGGCCCCCGGGTGTGGCGAGGGCGCGGCATGATATAATCTTATCGCCTCCCGAAAATCTTGCTCGGCTTCGGAAGTGTTTCCGAGCCTTACAAGCACCACGCCAAGCGTCGTCAAAATTTGCGCGCGCCGTTCCGCGTCCGGCGGATTCGACGATCTGGAAATTTCATCCGCCTGCCGATAAACCGCCGCCGCTTTTTGAAAATCACCCAGCAGCCGGTAATTTTCACCTATCACCAGCAGCAATTCAGCCGAAACATCCGGCTGATTTGTGAAGTCTGTGGCCACGCGCACCGCGGCGGTGTCCAGCATCTCATGCAGCACGGAAGTGTCCCGGCCGACAAAATGGCCCGGCGCATTGGCCCAGAACATTTCCTCCAGAAATTTTTTGATGACGCCGGTTTTGTCCGCTTCGGCACGCGCCCGGCGCGCGCTTTCCTGCGCCGCGCGCCGCGCCTGCGCTTCGTTGAAATACAAATAAAGCGACACGCCCAATCCGGCCAGCAACGCCAGCAACACGGCAGTGGTGGCGGCGAAAACGAGTTTGTTACGCCGCATCATTTTCTGAAACCGATACAAATTGCTTGGCGCGCGCGCGGTCACCGGCTCGTTGCTCAAATGCCGCTGAAGGTCGGCGGCCAGTCCGCTGGCGGTCTCATAACGCCGTGTCCGGTCTTTTTCCAGGGTCTTCATCACGATCCAATCCAGATCGCCGCGCACCAGATTGACCAGTTTCGGAGCTTCAGCTTTCCGATGCTTGGCAACCGTGGTCAAATCCGCGTCCAGCATGGTGCTTAGGCAAGTGGACGGTTTTGCGGGTTCTTTTTCACGGATTGTCCGGCGGATTTCATCCAGACCGGCCTGAACCAGTTCCTTCGCGTCAAATGGCGTCTTGCCGGTGAGTAGTTCATAAAGCAGGACTCCCAGCGAGTAGATGTCGCTGCGGGTGTCAATGTCCATTGCGCTCATTTCCGCCTGTTCGGGACTCATGTAGGCGGGGGTGCCGATGAATTGCTCAAACGCGGTGAAGAGCGTCTGGTCGGTTAATTTGCCGTGGGTCGCCTTGGCGATGCCGAAATCAATCACCTTGGGCATCGGGATGCCATCGTTCATCGTCACCAAAATGTTCGACGGTTTGATGTCGCGATGAATGATGCCCTTCTGGTGCGCGTGCTGGATCGCGCGGCAAACCTGCATAAAAAGATCAAGCCGTTCGCGGGTGGAAAGATTGTTCTGGTCGCAGTAATCGGTGATCTTGATGCCCCGCACCAGTTCCATGACGAAATAGGGCCGTCCGGCTTCCGTTGCGCCCGCGTCCAGAACTTTCGCGATGTTCGGGTGATCCATCATGGCCAGCGCCTGCCGCTCGGCTTCAAACCGGGCGATGACGCTCTTGGTGTCCATGCCCAGCTTGATGACTTTTAGGGCAACCCGGCGATGCACGGGTTTTTCCTGCTCGGCCATATAGACCACGCCGCAGCCGCCTTCGCCGATTTGTTGCATTAGTTTGTAGGGACCAATCCAGTCGCCGGGTTTATGCGTGGGTGTCGGGGAAGTCAGAACAAGTTGGATTGTGCCGGACGGCCCGCTTTCCTGCTTTGTGTCCAGCCCGAGTTTCAACAGGCATTGAAGGCAATGCTCTCCGGGCGAATTCAGTGGCAACTCCGCGCCGCAGCCGGAACATTTTTTTGGTTCACTCATGTCTGTTAGTTCTAAAGCAAACCAAAGCTAGAGTTACACCAAAAATCTGCAAGAAAGTTTGCCGCCCGTAATCCGGCTATTGACACCTGTATAAATAATGTCCTATTTGAGACGCAAAGGAAGCGGACTGTGTTTTAAGAAGGAGCGCAGCAGGTCAGGTCGGCGCTGAAGTTGGCGCGCTCGCCGGTGGGCCAATC
>Ga0182018_10004894_pt1 | contig 11044 bp, 9 predicted proteins | sample 812P2MmetaG_FD_120490 | JGI IMG/M metagenome (GOLD analysis project Ga0182018, IMG submission 120490) | Permafrost microbial communities from Stordalen Mire, Sweden - 812P2M metaG | ecosystem: Environmental > Terrestrial > Soil > Wetlands > Permafrost | place: Sweden: Stordalen | collected...
CGGACGCGAGCTGGGGCCCGTCGGGCGCAGACGGCACGCTGGCAATACAGGGGACCGGTGAGTTCGCCACTGCTTCGGTCAGCACCACCGATCTCGTGTTTCCGGCCCAGGGCGTGGACACCGGCAGCAGCTTCACACCGATCACCGTGACCAATTCGGGAGCGGTTCCACTGCACTTGGACTCGCTCGCCGTCCAGGGGGACGACGAGGTCGACTTCTCGCTCCTCGGTAACACATGTTCCAACGCCCCCGGTGGCAACATCTTGAGCACGAATCAGTCGTGCACCTTCGAGGTGCAGTTCACCCCATCCGACTCGGGAACGCGCAAATCGACCGTGATCATCGATGACAACACCCCCAAGGCCACCACGACAGTGGACCTCGCGGGCACGGGCGACTGGACCACCTCACTGCTGACCTTGCATACGATCAACTTCCCGGCAACGGTGGTTGGCGACGCCGTTGCCCAAATGGTCACGATCAAGAACCTCAGTACCACCGTGTCCCTGACGTTCAACGGCGCTGTGATCACCGGTACGAACACCACCGACTTCACGTTCGTGCCGAACCCCGAAATCAATAGCGTGCAGGAGCTCTGCGCCGCAACGCACCTGGAGCTCGGTCCGGGCGAGAGTTGCTTCTTCGATGTCGATTTCGCTCCGCAGAACCAGGGCACTCGAACAGCCCAGCTCGTGATCTATGACAACAGCAACAATGTCACGAGCCCGCCGAGCCCGCAGTCCGAGGTGATCTCCCTCAGCGGTACGGGGGAGCAGCCCTAAGGAGAGTCCCTCGCCGAGCCCGGTCCTTTAGCGTCCGGGCTCGGCGAGACGGGTGTTCCCCGCGCCATGATGGGCGCATGTCCAGAGCGCTCCGCCTCCGTGCAGCGAGACATTTCACGCCGGGGGAGCTGAGAGCCTCCGAAGCCGGCGCCGTGCTGCACTGCCTCGTACTCGTGCCTGGCAGCGACTGGATCGCCGTTGACACCCACACCGGCGCCCTCGTGAGGGCTCGATCAGGTCGCGCTGGTTCCGCGCCATTTGGGTCGGAGACGCCGTCAGAGGCTGCCACACAATCTTTACCGGGACCCGCCCTTCGTGCCGTCGAACTCGTGCTGGCACACGACACCGAGCCATCCGACCCGGCCCGGCCGGAGGCCGTCGTGCTTGCGGGCCGGCCTGTACCGCTGCCGGATCCTCGACGCCGTCCCACCCGGCGACTGCTCCGCCACCTCGTCACAAAGTCGGCGGATCGTCCGCTGCTCGGCACCCTCGGGCCCTCGATCGCCTACGGAGACCTCACGGGTGCCCGCCCGTCGGTCGTGCTCGTCGCACCGGAGCGACCGCCGCGCTTCGGGGCCGGTCCTTCCGGGCCGTGGTGCCAGTTCTCCCTTTCCGGCCGGCGACACGTGCTCGCGATGGGAGCTGAGGGGCCGCCCGACAAGACCACGACTGGCCTCTCCCCGAAGCTGCTGGTCGTCGGGCTCGGGACGCCACGGCGCGGGCAGGTGCCAAAGCTCGTCTTCGGCGCGCTACCCCGAATCTGAAGCGCTGGCCTGCATCTGCGCGGCCCGCGTCGGTCAGGCTGCGAGCCCGCCAAGGCCGCCATCAGCCCCGAGCCGCCGGAGCACAACGACCGTCTCGTCGTAGGCCACATCCGCGACTCGCTCGAGGCCGTCCGAGCGCATCAGGTTCATGCCCTGCACGGACACCCCGGCGGGCCCAGGCGCCAGCACGACCACCCGGATGCCCTGGCGCCGCAACCGATCCGCCGCCCGCACCAGCATTCGGGTGGCAACTTCCCTGAGGACCCGGTCACGCCCTCCCGGGGGCCGCGCCGGGTCATAGGACATCGGCGCCACGCACACCACCGTGTCGCAGCCGCCGAGGGCCGCAAGGTCGAGGTTCGTGAGCGACCAGGCACCGCCGTCGACCAGCACGCCGTCTGCCGCCCGCACCGGCGCGTACACGCCGGGGATGGCACATGACGCCCGAACGGCCGACGGCAGGGGCACGTACGGCTCACCAGGCCTCCCGAGCACGACCCTCCGCCGTCCGACAAGGTCGTAGGTCGCCAGCCACAATCGACGCTCAGGCCAGGAGCGGGGAAGCTCGCGCTCGAGGATGTCGGGTCCGTTGCCCATCGTGGCGATGCCGGCGGGAAAGGCGCGGCGGAGCAAGGGCACCGGTGGAAGCGACAACAACGAAGGGACCCGCACCGTTGCGCGAGCGACCACGTAGGCCGAGCCGATCCCATGACGCACCAACTGCATCGTCCCGCCGGATAGCGGCCCGGGGGCGGCGTCGCGCAGATCCGTCGCCCGGGCGAGCAGCTCATGCGGCGTCCACCCGCTTCTCAGGTAGGCGGCGACGGCGCTCCCGGCGGAGGTCCCGACCACAAGGTCGGCTTTGCTCTCTTCGAACCCGAGCTCGTCCAGAAGCGCGCACGCAACGCCGACGTGGTGGGCGATGCCGACCAGTCCTCCGGCCCCGAGAACGAGCGCGAGCTTCACTTCACGGTCACGGCGGAAAAGTGTTGCCGGTCCGGCTGTCAACATGGTGGATGGTGCCGGCAGGCCCACCGAAATCTGCTCAGTGGGGAAGCGAGCCCTCCGCCAGACCCTCGGCCATCGCCCATCCGAAGGCAACCAGCGAGTCACGCCGGTCCTCGTTGACGGGCTCGAAACACGCCTCGTAAAGTGCGGCCACCTTCGGTGCCTTCGTCGGGTCGAAGTCAAGGAGCCCGGTCAGGTCACCGTCGCCCCGTATCACAGCGGTGCGATCGTCGAGCAGGCTCTCGGCACCGAAGCGCTTCGCCAGACGCCGACCCCAGGCGCGTTCTTCCCCCGACGCCTTGTGCTCCGGGCGCGGCACGATGTCGTCGAGCCCGCCGAAGGCGGCATATCCCGCCGACCGTGCAAAGCGCGTCCCCACCAGCACGTCCTCGTCGGGGAAAGCCAGCACGGAGCGGCGATAGAGATCGTGCATAACGGCCTCGAGCACTTGAGGGGCCATGCGAGTGCGGGTGAACGCCGCCAGCCCGATGAGCAAGCTCGGCGTGCCACCGATGCGTTCCAGCGTCGACAAGGCGTACCCGCGCAGCTTTGTGTCCTCGCGGGCATGAGTGACGAGTACCCACTCCTCGCGGTGCTTGGAAAGGAAACCCACCTCCCAAGGCGTCCGCGACCCCGCGGACAGATCGGCCATCTCGGCCAGCTCCGCGTCGGTAAGCGCGGTGCAGTCCTTCGTGACGATCTCGAGGGCGTTGGTCATGTCCCTGTCCTGCTCCCGTACGTCGCCTGATCCGGTCACCAAAGGTCAGCAGCTCCGTTCTGTCGCTCCAGCCTCGGCGGATCCGATTGATCGGGTCGCCGCAAGCGACTCGCTTTCCCCGGACCGAGCACAGTCTACGGGAAAGCTGGACCACGCCGCCAAAGGGCTTCCCGAGTCGCAGCTCCCTCTAGGCCTAGGAGGCGACGGCCTCGGTGCCGAACAGCTCCTTTAGGGCGCCCACGATCCCACCACGGGGGTCGACGTTGAACTGCGCCGGGAGGCGGAGCACCTTCTCCCCCACACGCAGGTGGACCGGCGAGGGACCGGGGTGCTCTACAACGAGCTCGCGCAGCTGGCGGACCATTGACTCGGTCAGGCGATTGAGCGGGAGGGTCACTTCGATCGGTGTGCCTGGCTGCGACGAGACCAGCGCCGGCCGGCGGATCTCCATGGCGACGAGCTTCGGCTGCTCGTCGCGGTTGTCCGTCCGCCCTCGGACCACGACGATGGCGTCCTCTTCCAGAAGGCCTCCGTACTCCATCATGGCCTTCGGGAACATCATCACCTCCACGGCGGCGTCGAGGTCCTCGAGCACGAACGTCGCCATGAGCTCGCCGCGCTTGGTGTAGCGCCGCGATAGCCCGGTAACCACGCCTCCGGTCACGACCGAGCCCGTGACGACCGGCCCACCGTCGGGGGACGTCGCACCCGCTACGCCGGCGACGGAATCGAGCACCTCACGGATCGAGTGGGTCGCGGCTCGGCGGAGGGCCTGCTCGAGGCCCCGCAGTGGATGATCGCTCACGTAGAGGCCGAGCATCTCCTTCTCGAAGACGAGGAGGTCGTTCTTGTCGAACTCGATGTCGGGGATCGGGATCCGAGCGGCGTCGAAGACCGAAGAGTCCTCTCCGGACGCCTTCGCCTCGGACTCGAGCAGCGAGAACAGCGTCGAGATCCCCAGATCCTCCTCACGCCGCCGGGTGACCGAACGATCGACGATCTCCTCGAACACGACGCACAGCCCACGGCGCGGATGCCCGCACGAGTCGAACGCCCCTGCTCTGACGAGCGACTCGACAGCTCGCTTGTTGAGGGCGCTCGGATCCACCCGCCGGCAGAAGTCGTAGAAGTCCGCGAACGGGCCGTTCGCCGCCCGGGCAGCCACGATCAGGTCGACGATCGCCTCCCCGACGTTGCGAACCGCCGAGAGACCGAACACGATGACCTTGTCGGCGCCGAGGGCACGAAAATGCGAGGCCGAGGTGTTGACGTCGGGCACACGGACTTCGATCCCGAGCGTGCGGCACTCGGAGAGATAGACGGCCGTCTTGTCCTTGTCGTCCTTGACCGACGAGAGCAGGGCGGCCAAGTACTCGACCGGGTGGTTGGCCTTGAGCCAGGCCGTCTGGTAGGCGATGAGGCCGTAGCCGTAGGAGTGGGCCTTGCCGAAGGCGTAATCGGCGAAGGGCTCGATGATGTCGAAGAGCTCCGTGCCGAGCTTCTCGCTATATCCCTGGGTGACGCATCCGTCCACGAATTTGGCGCGCTCGGCGACGATCATCGAACGAATCTTCTTGCCGCAGGCCTTGCGGAGGTTGTCCGCCTCTTCGAGGCTGTAGCCGGCGAACCGCTGCGCCACCCGCATCACCGACTCCTGGTAGAGCATCAGGCCGTAGGTGTCGCTGAGGATCGGTTCGAGGTCCGGGTGCAGGTACGTGAGGACCTTGCGCTTGTTCTTCAACTCCGGGTAGTCGCGGTGCATGTTCGCCGCCATCGGGCCCGGTCGGTAGAGCGCCACGAGCGCCGCCACATCGTCGAACGACGTCGGAGCGAGCGACCGCAACGTCTGGCGCATGGCGCCGCCCTCCAACTGGAACACCCCGATCGTCTCGGCGCGTCGCAGCATCTCGTAGGTGGCTGGGTCGTCGAGGGGCACGGCGTCGATATCCGGGCGCTGGCCGGTGCTCTCGTTGATGAGATCGAGGGCGGTCTCCATCACCGACAGGGTCCTCAGGCCGAGGAAGTCCATCTTCAAAAGACCCAGGTCCTCCACGCCGTGCATCTCGTATTGCGTGACGATGGGTGAAGCATCCGGGTCCTGGCCCGGCTCCGGCTTGCGCTGCACGGGCAGGTACTCGGTGAGGGGCTTATCGGTGATCACGACGGCGGCGGCGTGGATGCCGTCCTGGCGCCGGAGGTTCTCCAAACCCCTGGCGACGTCGATGACCTCCTTCGCCTCGGGATCGGTGTCGTACAGATCCCGCAGATCCTTGGCTGCCATGTACCCGTCCTCATGGCCCTCGACTCTGTCGAGACAGGCGCTGAGCGGTGTGTCCCGGCCCATCACAAGAGGGGGCATCGCCTTGGCGATGCGGTCCCCGAGCAGGTAGGGCTTGCCGAGGACGCGGGCTGCATCTCGGACAGCGGCTCGTGCTTTGATCGTCGAGAAGGTCACGACTTGGGCGACGTGGTCGACCCCGTAGCGCTCGGCGGCGTACCGGATCATCTCGCCACGCCGCCGTTCGTCGAAATCCATGTCGATGTCCGGCATCTGCTTACGACCGGGGTTGAGGAATCGCTCGAAGAACAGGTCGTAGGTAATGGGGTCGATGTCGACGATGCGCAGGCAGTAGGCGACGCAGCATCCCGCAGCTGAGCCGCGCCCGGGACCGACTCGAATGTCATGCGACCGGGCATACACGATGAGGTCCCAGACCACGAGGAAGTAGGCGGAGAAACCCATCTCGCCGATCACCCGCAGCTCGAATTCGAGGCGCTCGGCGACCACATTCGGGAGGGGCTCGCCGTAACGCTCGCGCGCCCCCTCGAGAGTGAGGTGGCGGAGGTACGAAGCCGCCGCCTCGTCGTATGAGGCGCCCCCGAAACCCTCGGGCAAGGGGAATCTGGGAAGGCTCGCCCGGCCGAGCTCGATCTCGACCGAAGCCCGCTCGGCGATCCACAACGTGTTGTCGCACGCCTCGGGGAGCTCGGAGAACAACGACCGCATCTCGGCGGCGGACTTGATGTAGTGCTCTTCGCCGTGGAACTTGAAACGGTTCGGATCGTCACGGGTGGCGCCGGTCTGCACGCACAGCAAGGCGTCGTGCGCCTGCGCGTCGGAGCGGCGGCAGTAATGGCTGTCGTTCGTAGCGACGAGGGGAGCGGAGATCTGTCGAGCGATCTCGACGAGCTGGGGATTCGTGCGGCGCTGATCCGGCAGTCCGTGATCCTGGAGCTCGACGAAGAGCTGGTCACGACCGAAGATGTCCTGCAGCCGGCCCGCAAGCTCGCGTGCCCGGGCCTCGTCTCCGGTCAGCAGGGCTTGCAGGACAACGCCACCGAGGCAGCCCGTCGTGGCGATCAGTCCCTCGTGGTGGGCCGCCAGCAAATCCCAGTCGACACGAGGCTTGTAGTAGTAGCCCTCGAGATAGGCGGCGGACGAGAGCTTGATGAGGTTCTTGTAACCCGCCGACGTCTCGGCGAGCAACGTCAAGTGGTAGTAGAGCTTCTCGCCGCGAGCATCGTCGCCGCCGGTGTCGTCGACCCGCCCGCGCCGGACCGGTCGCTCATGGCGCGAGCTTGCAGCCATATAGGCCTCGGTGCCGATGATCGGCGTGATGCCGTGCGCCCGGCACTCCTTGTAGAAGTCCAAAACTCCGTACATGTTGCCGTGATCGGTGATGGCAAGTGCCGGCTGACCATCCGCGACGGCCGCTGCGACGACATCGGTGATACGAGAGGCGCCATCGAGCATCGAGTACTCGGTGTGGGTATGGAGATGAGCGAACGATCCGCTCCCTGTACCGTCATCCACTACTCGTTCACCCCCTGTCCACAGCCGTTATCCCCGGTTGTGGACGAGTTACACCCGTGTCATTCGGCTCTGCGCCGACCATAGCGCGATTAGGCACCGACAGGTGCGAGCAGTTGGGTGGGGGCGATCAGAGATACGAGCCCGGTCGAGCGGGTGGACCACCCTGCTCCGACCCGGGTGGCAGCGCCCGTTGACGCATCTCCTCGAGCTGGTTGCGCGCCGCCATCTGCTGGGCGAACAACGTCGCCTGAATCCCATGGAAGAGCCCTTCGAGCCATCCCACCAGCTGGGCCTGCGCCACGCGCAGCTCCGAGTCACTCGGAACGCCTGTCTCGAAGGGCAAGGCGAGGCGATCGAGCTCGGCCGCGAGGTCGGGCGAGAGACCGTCGGCAAGCTCGCGAACCGACGTCTCGTAGATGTCCTTCATGCGGGAGCGACTGGCCGAGTCGAGCGGAGCTTGGCGGACCTCCTCGAGCAACTGCTTGATCATCGAGCCGATACGCAGGACTTTGGCCGGCCGCTCGACGAAGTCGACCAGCTCAGTGGCCTCGGCAGGCTCGACAACCGAGCCGCCAGGTAGCTCCGCCGGCGTCGCCAGGGGCGCGTCGCTCAAGCGTGCGCGAGGCGGAGGATGTCCTCCACCGACAGTTCGCTCGTGCGCTCACCCTCGCACTGCTCGCAACCGTGGACGTGGCGCCACGAACGGATGCGACGAGTCCCCGCCTCGTTCAGTACCACGATGAAGGCGTCGGAATCCTCCGAGAGCTCGAGACGCTCGTACGGCCGCCAATCGGTGGCAGCGAGCGCCGGATCGACATCGAGGCCTTTCAGTATCCGGCGAAACCGCCTCGCAGGAGCGTCGAAGAGCCAGGTGCTGTGGCAGGAGTCGACCACAAGCAGGCCGGCGGTCTCGCCAGCACCGAGCGACTCGCCCGTCAGGGCATCCAGCACCCCGGTGTTGTCCCCTCCAGAAGGGGTTCCCCGAGACGGAACGGTGGTCATGGCATGATCATGCCTTTTCATATTGGGAATTGAACCAGATTCAGATTCCGATCACGTGACGATCGGGCACCTTTTATTTTCCACATGCTCGCACGAAGCCCCACGGGCCGCAAAACGCGTATCGCCACCGCGCTGTTTGCTCCACTCATGCCATTCAGTGGCGCCGCAGGCCGCCCTTGCTGCTCGCCAGCAACTCGCCACGACCGTAACGCGTCGACATGGCGCCGAGCGACCCCGTGAGGGCTTTCGGTTGAACGTTCGGCACGACGAAACGATGGCTCTTACGGTTGCTCTGTACATCAAGGGTGACCGCTGGCGACGACGACTGTCGCTCGCCGGCCACGTCGGCCGACAGCTGAACGATGCAGACCCATGGAATTCGTACGTAGGGAGTCCCGTCGGGCGTGCGGACCGTCATCCCGTCCTTGTTGAACGCCAGCCCGAGGCGGGGCACCTCCGCCCGGGCACCGGAGAACTCGGTAACAAGGGTCACGTCGATCAGATCGAGCTCCGTCACGCCTGACAGATCGCTCCCCGGAACGTCCTCTGGCTCGCGCCGCCGCGACGCCCACTTTCGTCCACTGGCCATGGTGCACTCCATTCCCTCGTGCAGCCGTAGCCGGCTCAACGAGACATCTCCCGGCACAGTAACTGCGCCGCCACGTTCGCAACTGACCAGGCCCTCGCAGCCTCGCCACACAGCGTAGCCGCATGGTCACCGGCGGTACACGGATCATGCCGAAACGTGCGGCGATTGCCGTAGCGCTCAAGTCGCGCGACGATTCTCCTCGATGAACCGCGGGGACCTTGACCGAATGCTCCACAGACTCGCCGACTCCGACGGGTCCGACCTGCATCTGAAGGTGGGCTCGGTGCCGCGCATCCGAGTCCACGGAGACCTCATCCGGCTGACCGACGAGACGGGACCTCAACCGGCCGAGCTCGAGTCGATCACTCGCGAGATCATGCCCGAACGCATCTGGTCCCAGTTCGAGACGACGTCGGAGGGCGACTTCGCCTACGCCATCATGGGTCTCGGGCGCTTCCGCGTGAACGCCTACCGGCAACGCGGCTCGATCGGCCTTGTCTTCCGCCTCGTCCGCTCGAGCGCGCGAACCTTCGAGGATCTCGCCCTCCCGGACGCCGTCCGCAGGTTGGCGGACGAACAGCGCGGTCTGGTGCTCGTCACCGGGCCGACAGGCTCCGGGAAGACGACCACGCTCGCCGCCATGATCGACCACATCAACCGAACGCGTGAATGTCACATCGTCACGATCGAGGACCCCATCGAGGTTCTCCATCGGGACGAAGTGGCTGCCATCAGCCAGCGGGAGGTGGGATTCGATACGGAGGGTTTCCTGATCGCCTTGCGATCGGCGCTCCGGGAGGACCCCGATGTCATCCTCGTGGGCGAGATGCGTGACTTCGAGACCGTAGGGACCGCCCTCTCCGCCGCCGAGACCGGCCACCTCGTCCTTTCCACATTGCACACCGTCGACTGCGTGGAGACCATCAACCGGGTGGTCGACTTCTTCCCGCCCAACCAGCAACGTCAGGCGCGCATCACCCTCGCCGGAGCGCTCAAAGGAACCATCTGTCAGCGACTCGTTCCGACGTCGGACGGATCGGGGCGAGTGCCCGCCCTCGAAATCATGATCGTCAACGGCCGCATTCAGCAGACGATCGTCGACCCGAGCCGCGGGACCGACATCCTGCAGGTGATCCGCGAAGGCGAGTACTACGGCATGCAGACCTTCGACCAGGCGCTCGTCAACTTGCTCGAGCAGGGTGTGATCGATCTGCGCGCCGCTACGCAGGCCTCCTCCAACCCACACGACCTGCGCGTCGCCCTCCAGCAACGCGGCCTCGTGCCGAGCGCTGCCCGCTGATCGATCGCTCGTCGGCTCAGATGCTCACCCAGGCGTGAGCGATCGTCGCCCCGAAACACACCGCCACCACCGTTCCGAGCGCCAGGTACGGGCCAAAGGCCAGTGCCGTCTTGCGGTCCGCCTTACGCGTCACAAGCATCGTGATCGCCGGCACGCCGGCGAAGACGAAGGCGGCGAGCATCCCCACTCCCACCGCACCGAGCCCGAGCCACCCGAGCGCCGCGCCCCCGAGCGCCGCCAGCCGCACGTCGCCATACCCCATGGCCCGCGGTTGCACGAACCAGATGGCGAAGAACACAACAAAACACGCTGCACCCCCGATGGCAGCGATGAGGAGGTCGTGGAAGCGGTGTGCGGGCCAGGAGGCGAGAACGACGAGGACGGCGAAGATCCCTGCCGTGATGTAGAGCACAGGCCGCGGCAGCACCTTGTGCTCGAGGTCGATGGCAGAGAGCGCGACAAGGCCGGCGAACAGCAGGCAGTAGGCAGGCACAGCCCAGAACGTCGGGAGGCGCCACGCCACCGTCGCGAACGAGATGGCCGTGGCGAGCTCGACGAGGAGATCCCGCGCCGGGATGTGGGCACCGCACGCATGGCACCGACCGCGCAGCACCAGATACGAGATCACCGGGATGTTGTCGACCGTTCGCAGCGGGGCCGCGCACGATGAGCAGTGCGACGCGGGACGGACGACGGACTCCTTGCGAGGTACGCGGTCGGCGACGACGCCGACAAATGACCCCACGACCAGCCCGAACACGGCGGCGATAACCGCAGCGACTGCATGCGGGTGAGCTAGGTTCACGTGGGCCTCGTCCGTCTCGATCGGGTGTGGCGTGGCGCGCTGGCAAGCGCTCGACAACGGTCTCGTGCAGCCTTGGAGAGTCGAGAGCACCTAAAGGTTATGGCTCCAGGCGCCGAATTACCCCATGAGACCGTCACGTAGCGTACAATCAGTCACTGCTTGAACGCTCTGAGCGAGATCTCACTACGAGGGGTGGGTCGATTAGGGCGAGGCAGCGAGGGGAGGATCAGACTCGATGAGCACCACTGAGCAAGCTAGAGGC
>Ga0182018_10004896_pt1 | contig 11039 bp, 9 predicted proteins | sample 812P2MmetaG_FD_120490 | JGI IMG/M metagenome (GOLD analysis project Ga0182018, IMG submission 120490) | Permafrost microbial communities from Stordalen Mire, Sweden - 812P2M metaG | ecosystem: Environmental > Terrestrial > Soil > Wetlands > Permafrost | place: Sweden: Stordalen | collected...
CGACGACGGCTATCGCGATCCGGCCGGGGTCGGCCGCCTCAACGTTCTCGATCTGCAGGTGCAGATCCGCCGGCTGCCCAAGCCGGTCGTCGCCATGGTGGCCGGCTACGCGATCGGCGGTGGCCACGTGCTCCACCTCGTATGCGACCTGACCATCGCGGCGGACAACGCCGTGTTCGGACAGACGGGCCCCAGGGTGGGCTCGTTCGACGCCGGGTACGGCTCCGGGCTGCTGGCTCGGACGGTCGGGCTCAAGCGCGCCAAGGAGATCTGGTTCCTCTGCGAGCAGTACGACGCAGTCACCGCCGAGCGCTGGGGACTGGTCAATCGAGTCGTCCCGCTCGACAAGCTCGAGGAGGAGACCGTCGCGGTGTGCAACCGCATGCTCGAGATGAGCCCGCTCGCGCTGCGCCTGCTCAAGGCCGGCTTCAACGCCGATACCGACGGCCTCGCCGGCATCCAGCAGCTCGCCGGCGACGCGACCCTCCTCTTCTACATGAGTGAGGAGGCGCAGGAAGGCCGCGACGCGTACGTCGAGAAGCGCAAACCCGACTTCGCGAAGTTCCCGCACCGGCCGTGATCGCCGAGGCGGCACCCAGGCCGGGTCCGCTCGCCGTCTGGTGGGTCGGTGCGCGACCCCGCACCCTGGTCGCGGCGGTGGTGCCAGTGCTGGCCGGCGCGGCGTGGGCCGGACGCAACGCGATCTCGATTCCACGCACGCTGCTGGCACTGCTCGTCGCGGTCGCGCTGCAGATCGGTGTCAACTACGCCAACGATTATTTCGACGGCGTCAGTGGCGTCGACACCGTTGCGCGCATGGGGCCGCGCCGTCTCGTCGCTTCGGGTCTCGCGCCGCCCCGATCGGTGGCGGCGGCGGCAATCGTGATGGTGGGCGTCGCGGCGGTCGCCGGCATCGCCCTTGCGCTGCTCACAACGCCGTGGCTCATCGCCGCCGGAGCGGTGTCGGTGCTCGCCCTGGCGCTGTACTCGGGTGGGCCGAAACCGTATGCGGCGAGCGGCCTCGGCGAGGTCTCGGTGTTCGTCTTCTTCGGGCTCGTCGCCACCTGCGGCACGGCGTTTGTCCAGCAGGACCGGCTCGATGCGAGCGTGCTCTGGGTCGCGGTGCCGGTCGGGTTGCTCGCGTGCGCGCTGCTCATGGTCAACAACCTGCGTGACATCCCGACGGACAGCGCGGTGGGCAAACGAACCCTCGCGGTTCGCATCGGGGCGCAGAGCAGCCGCACGTTGCTCGTCGTGATCGTTTTGGTGGCGCTGGTGCTGCCGACAATAGGCGCGCTCGTGGGTTCGCTTCCCTGGCTCGTCGCTCTCACGCTGGTCACCATCCCGCTCGCCGTCGCTCCGCTGCGCGTCATTCGCTCCGCCGAGGGACGGGCGCTCGTCCCGGCGCTCATCGGTATCACGCGACTGCAGCTGCTGTTCGGCCTCGTCCTCGCGGGAGCGCTGCTGGCGTCGTGAGGCGTGTCCCCTTCAGCATCGCGTTGCGTCACCCGGTGATGGGCGTGACCACACGCACCGGGTATCTCATCGAGGGGCCGGCCGGGTGGGGTGAGTGCTCGCCGCTGCCGAGCTGGAACGACGCTGAGCGCGAGGCGGCGGAGCGGTCCGCGCTCGAGGCCGCCACCCTCCCGTTTCCACCGGTCGCTCGGGATCGCGTCGCCGTCAACGCCATGGTTCCGCGGGTTGCGCCCGACGTCGCCGCGGCGCTCGCGGTCAGCTCCGGCTGCAACACCATCAAGGTCAAGGTCGGCGACGAGCTCTCCGTGAACAGAGTTGCCGCCGTCCGTTCCGCGTGTGGTCCGGCAGCGAGGATCCGCCTCGACGCCAATGGAGCGTGGGACGTGGACACCGCAATGCTCGAGCTGGCGAAGGTCGCTTGCTACGACATCGAGCTCGTCGAGGACCCGGTCGCATCGCTCGAGGAGCTCGCGGCCCTCCGGCGCCGTACCGCCATGCCGGTCGCCGCGGAGTCATCCATCCGCACCACCGCCGACGCACAGCGCCTCCATCAACTGGAAGCGGCGGATGCCATCGTGCTCAAGCCCCAGCGCATCGGCGGCGTCCGCGAGGCACTGCGGGCTGCTGACGCGAGCGGCGTTCCCGCAATTGCGTCGAGTGCGCTGGAAACCTCGGTCGGACTCGCGGTTGTCGTCGCGCTGGCCGCGTCGCTTCCGGACGCGCCCTACGCGCACGGCGCGGGCACCGCGGCGCTGCTCGAGTCGGATGTGGTCGACGATCCCCTCATCCCCGTCGGCGGCTGGCTCGCACCGCGGCGCGCAAACGTCAACCTGCAGTTGCTCGCCCCCGTATGACCGATCCCAACGAGGGTGACATCGCTCTCGCCTACGCCACCACGTTGCTCGACGAGCTGGTCCGCGGCGGGGTCACCCACATGTGCATGACACCCGGAGCGAGGTCGACGCCCATTGCACTGGCGGCGGCTCGCCATCCGGGGATCACGTTGCATGTGCACGTCGACGAGCGCGCGTCGGCATTCTTCGGGCTCGGCATCGCGGCGGCGTCCGGACAGCCTGTCGCAATGTTCTGCACGTCGGGCACCGCGGCGGCGAATCACTTCCCTGCGGTGGTCGAAGCGTACATGGCACGCGTGCCTCTCATCGTTATGACCGCGGACAGGCCTCCCGAGCTGCACGGCGTGGGTGCCAACCAGACGATCGATCAGCAGAACCTCTTCGGGGGCTTCGTCAAGTGGTTTCATGACACCGGCGTGCCTGTGGCGGCGCCGCACGAGCGGGTGCATTGGTCGATCGCCGGGCACAGCGCGATACAGCGCGCAGTCGGGTTTTCGCCACCAGGTCCGGTGCATCTGAACCTGCCCTTTCGCGAGCCGTTGTTGCCGAGCGGAGCGACCGTCGACTCGTCGCCACCCGAATCGAAGACGAACTGGGACACGCAAGTACACCCGAGTCAGATGCCTGCATTCCTGAGAGAGGTGAGCACCGGTCACCGCATCGCGGTCGTGGCCGGTCGGCTTCGTGTTCCGGCCGACGGCCTGGTCGAACTGTGCGCCGACCGTGGATGGCCGCTGCTCGCCGAACCAATCTCGGGGCTTCGTGACGCACCGCGCGGCGACCGTCGCGGCGGCGCTCTTTCGGCAGGGACGCTCCTCGCTGCCAATGCTGAATTCCGCGACCGCTGTCACCCTGACCTCGTGATTCAGGTCGGCGCCACACCGACCTCGCGCGGCGTCCAGGACCTGGTGAGGAGCGCCGACCGCTTGCTGATCATCGACCCCGATGAGCTCGTGGCCGATCCCGATCGCCGCTCCACGCTGACCATCAACGAGGATCCGGCAGAGGTCGCGGCAGCCCTGCGTGCGACCACGTCGTCGCTGCCCGCAACGAGACCGCAATGGCTCGACGAGTGGCACGACGCCGACAGCAAGGTGCGCACCGCCATCGACGCATTGCTCGACTCCTGGGACGAACCATTCGAAGGCCGGATCGCGCGAGACGTGGCCGCTGCGATCCCGGATGGCGGCGTGCTCTTCGCGGGGTCGAGCATGCCCATCCGCGACCTCGATATGTACATGCGCCCTCGCGCAGGTGTGCGAGTTCTGGCCAATCGTGGCGCCAGCGGCATCGACGGCCTGGTGTCGACGACCTTCGGCATCGCCGAGGTGAGCGGACCGACATACGCGCTGCTCGGCGACCTTTCCGTGATCCACGACGCATCGGGTCTGCTCTGGGGCGCGCGGCACGGCCGCGCTGCCGTGCTCGTGGTCATCGACAACGATGGTGGCGGCATCTTCTCGATGCTCCCCCAGGCGACGTTACCGAAAGACGAGTTCGAGCTGCTCTTCGGAACGCCACATGGGCTCGACCTCGAGGCGATCGCGCGGGCTGCCGGCGCAGGCGTGCGCACGGTCGATCACGCAGGTGTCGTCGTTCCCGCGATCCGCGAGGCCGAGGCCTCGGGTGGTGTTCAGGTCGTCAGGGTTCGCGTCGATCGGAATCGCGCCGTGCAGCTGCGCGTGGCGGTGGCGCAGGCGGTCTCGTCTGCGCTGAGCGCGTAGGCGGCTGTCAGACCTGGGCCGGCTCCACCCCGAGCGCGCGCAGCCCGACGCTGAACTTCGCCTCGGTCTCGAGGTCTTCCAACGCCGGCTCCGACCCGGCCACGATGCCGGCACCGGCGTGAAGACGCGCGGTTGACCCGGACACCTCAGCGCAGCGGAGGGTGAGCGCCCATTCCCCGTCGCCGAGCGCATCGACCCAACCGACCAGACCCGCGAAGTAGCGGCGGTCGAACGGTTCGAGGCGCCCGATCAGCGCAGCGGCTGCCCCCTGCGGCGTTCCACAGACCGCCGGCGTGGGATGCAGGGCGGCGGCGATGGTCAGGGCGTCGGGCGCGTCGGGTTTGAGCGTCCCCTTGATCGCGGTGTGGAGATGCCAGAGGGTGGCCGTCGATGTGAGACCGGCCTCACTGTCGACGACGAGGTTCGAGCAGAACGGCGTCAAGCCGTCCGCCACGGCCTCAGCGACCAGGCGATGCTCGCGCTGCTCTTTGACCGCGTCGAGCAGTTGCTGGGCGATCTCCCGGTCCCGGACGCGATCCGGCAACCGGCGGGCGGTCCCCGCCAGCGGGTCGCTGAAGACCTTCCGTCCCCGCCGACGCACCACCAGCTCCGGCGAGGCGCCGACCAGCGTCGAGGCGCCTCCGGAAAGCGCCACCAGGAAGACGAATGCCCCCGGTTCCTCGGCATTGAGGCGTCGCGCGACGATGCGAGCATCGATGGGTCGATCTGCTTCCACGAGCAGGCTGCGCGCCAGCACCACCTTCTCGACCTCGCCCGCGTCGATTGCCGCAAGCGCGCGCTCCACCGCGTTCTCGTACTCCACCGGCAGGGGATCCGGTACCAGTCCGGTGATCGTCCAGCCGGGCTCCGGAGCGACGCCGCGGTGCAGCGGCAGCCCCCGGACCACACGCTCGGGAACGCGAATCACCGCATCGCAACTGCCCTCGAAGGGAAGCGCCCCCATGGCCACTCCGAGACCGGCTGTCTCATCGAGGGCGGCGTGGACCAGCGCCGCGGCGCGACGCACCTGGTCGGGACCGGCAGCCATATGGATGTCCCGCGAGTCACCGGCAGCTGCGAGAAGGTGGTCGCCGTATCGCAGCACCACCCCGGTCGCCTCGCGATACGCATCGAAGAGCTCGTCGATAGCGGGCGCATGCAGGTCCGGCGCCGGGCGGACGGCGCTCATCGCCGGGTACCCATCAGCAGCTGCGCGGCGCCCATGCCGAGTTGCACCCTGCGGCAGCGCGCGAAGCCGGCATCGGCAAGCAGCCGGAGCAGCTCGTCCGGGGGAGGAAGGTACGCCGTGGACGCGGGCAGGTACCGATACGCGTTCCTGTCGGAGAGCAGGCCTCCGATCATCGGGACGATTCGCCGGAAGTACAGCGTGTGCGCCCAGCGAACGATTGGACTCGGAGGCTCCGACACTTCAAGGAAGACGGCGCGGCCACCTGGACGGATCACTCTGGCCGCCTCGCGGAAGCACGCGGCGATGTCGACGACATTGCGCAGGGCGAAGCCGCTGACCGCTCCATCGACCGAGGCATCACCCAGCGGCAGTTGCAGGGCGTCGGCACGAACCAGTGGTGCCGCGGTGTGCGCCATCGCGAGCATTCCGGCCGCCATGTCGACTCCCACGGCCCGGAGTCCGGCGCGTCCGAGGCCCCTGCAGAGGTCGCCGGTCCCGCAGCCGAGATCCACCACACGCGCTCCGGCATCGAGGTACAGCTCGCGCACCGCTCGGCGTCGCCATCCCGCATCGAGCCCAAGCGTCATCAGACGGTTCACCAGCTCGTAGCGAGGCGCGATCCGGTCGAACATCTCCTCGACGGCTCGCGCCTTGCGCTCGCCGATGGGAAGTTCGGCCCCGGTCACCAACCCACTCTAGCAAGGGGTCACCAGGCCGCCGCGGTCAGGCGCAAACCCGGACTTCGTCTACCCTGGCCATCAATGGCGGAGACCACGACGGCGGGAGCATCGACGACGGCGTCGGCGGAGCGACCCATCGCAGCTCGCACCACCGATGCGGTCAAGGAGTACGGCAGGGGCGACGCGATGGTGCGTGCGCTCGATGGCATCACCGTCGCATTTGGCAAGGGCCAGTTCAGCGCAATCATGGGGCCGTCCGGCTCCGGCAAATCGACCCTCTTGCATTGCATCGCCGGTCTCGATCGTCTGACCTCCGGTAGCGTCCACATCGGTGACATCGAGCTGGGCAGCCTCAACGATCGCCAGCTCACCATGCTGCGGCGCGTGCGCGTCGGATTCATCTTCCAGTCGTTCAACCTGGTGCCGACGCTCTCCGCGCTCGACAACATCGTGCTGCCGCTCACCATCGCAGGACGCAAACCAGACCCGGCGGCGCTCGCCGAGGTGGTGCGTATCACCGGTCTCGGGGACCGGCTCAAGCACCGTCCGAATCAACTGTCCGGAGGGCAGCAGCAACGCGTCGCGGCGGCACGCGCGCTCGCCAGCCAGCCAGAGATCATCTTCGCCGACGAGCCGACCGGCAACCTCGACTCGCGAGCCAGCACCGATCTCCTCGAGTTCCTTCGCCACGCGGTGTCGGCGCTGGGTCAGACGATCATCATGGTCACCCACGATCCGCTGGCAGCGGCGCACGCAGACCGCGTCGTCTTCCTGGCGGACGGCCGTGTCGTGAGTGAGATGCACGGTCCGACCGCCGACACCGTGCTCGACGTCATGCGTCATCTCGGTGACTGACCGCTCGCGGAGTACACGCACGTGATCGGGGTCAGCCTGCGAAGCCTGCTGTCACACAAGCTTCGCCTCGCGCTCACGACCATCGCGGTCATCCTAGGTGTCTCGTTCGTCGCCGGCACGTTCATCCTCACCGACACGATCAACTCGACGTTCATGAGCATCTTCGCGACAGCGAATGCCGGCGTCGCGGTGACCGTGCACGGTCATCCCATCGCTGGGACGTCGGGCGGCATCGGCGGCGGTGCGAACCATCCGGTGCCAACCTCGTTGCTGACCACCGTTCGCGCTGTTCCCGGTGTCAGCGATGCGGTCGGCAACATCTTCCGCGAGGGAGCGACGCTCATCGGTCACAACGGCAAGCCCATCGGCGGCAACGGACCACCAACATTCGGCGCCAACTGGATCACCGACAGCAACATCTCGCCGTATCACCTGCGCAGCGGCACGCCGCCAGAGGGACCCAACGACGTCGTTGTCGATGCCGGCACCGCCGAGAAGAACGGGCTCGTCGTGGGTGCATCGCTGCCGATCGTCTTCCAGGGTGGCGTCGAGGAGCATTTCACGATCACCGGCATCGCCGGTTACGGAAGCTCCGACAACCTGGCGGGCGCCACCATCGCGTTATTCACTGAAGCAACTGCCGAGCGCGTCCTCGACGGCCAGAACAAGTACGACAGCATCCTGGTCAGCGCGCAGAGTGGCGTCACCGATGTCGTGCTCCGCGAGCGTATCGCGATGGCGCTGCCCAGCTATGCCGTGGCGGAGACCGGTCAGCAGGCGGCTGCCGCCGCCGAACAGAGCACAGAGTCCACGATCAGCACCTTCATCGGCACACCGCTGCTCGTTTTCGCGTTCATCTCGCTGTTCGTCGGCAGCTTCCTGATCATCAACACGTTCAACATCCTGGTGGCGCAGCGCACCCGTGAACTGGCCCTGTTGCGCGCCCTGGGCGCGACCCGCGCGCAGGTCATGACATCGGTGCTGGTCGAGGCGGCCGTGACCGGCTTCGTCGCGTCGATTCTCGGATTCGGCGTGGGCATCCTCATCGCGCGCGCCTTGCTGTCGCTGTTCGGATCCGCCTCGACGGGCGGTATCACCCTGCTGCCGCGCACGCTCATCGTCGCGGTGCTCGTCGGCACCATCGTCACGGTCATCGCGGCAACGCTGCCCGCTCGGCGGGCGACGCGCATCGCTCCCGTCGCAGCTTTGTCAGAGTCGCTTCCGGAGACCCAGGACCTGCCGCGCCGGCGCATCGCGCTGGGGTTGGTGATCTTCGTTGCTGGCTGCGCCGCCCTGGTTGCAGGGCTCTTCACCTCGAACAGCGTCACGCTGCAACTCATCGGTGGAGGCTTCCTCGGCGTCTTTCTGGGGGTGTCGCTGCTCGCTCCCCTCCTGGTGGTTCCTGTGGCAACGGTGCTCGGGTGGCCGGTGCGAAGATTGCGGGGTGCTGCCGGCCTGCTGGCCGGCGAAAACGCGCGGCGCAACCCGCGACGCACCGCACTCACAGCTGCAGCACTGATGATCGGCCTCGCACTCGTGACCTGCGTCGCAGTGCTCACGGACTCCGTGCGCGTTTCAACGAACAATGCGATCGAAGGCACGCTGCGTGCGGACTTCATCGTGTTCACGCAGGGCCCCGACTTCGACACCCAGGCGGCCGGGGTGCTTGCGAGTGATCCGAAGCTGAAGGACGTCACAGAGGTTCGCGTCACGCCGGTGCTCATCCGCGGCAGCTCCGAGAGCATCTCCGCAATCGATCCGTCCGAGCTCGGGAGCGTGTTGACGCTGAGCATGGTGTCGGGGAACCCGTCAGCGATCGGCACGATCAACACCGCGATCGTCGACTCGACTGAGGCGAGTGCGTCTGGTGTGCACATGGGCCAGCTGGTCACCTTCAACTTCCCGCAGGGAGCGTCGGTGCGCGTCCGAATCGGCGGCATCTACACGGCGAATGCGCTGGTGAGCGGATACATCGTGTCGATTGCGACCATGCAGCCCAATGTTCCGACGGCCCGTGACGACGTCGTGCTCGCCAATGCAGCATCCGGCGTGTCCAGCGGCCAGGCGGAAGCCGCGCTGCAGCACGACGTCCACGCGTTTCCGCTGCTCATGGCGATGAGTCGCTCTCAGTACCGAACCTTCGTCGGAGCGGGGCTGGACAGCTTCCTCAACCTGATCACAACGCTGCTCGCCTTCGCCATCATCATTGCCGTCCTCGGCATCGCGAACACGCTGGCGTTGAGCGTGCTGGAGCGCACCCGAGAGATCGGCGTGCTGCGCGCCCTGGGGATGACCAGGTCGCAGACCCGGTCAATGGTGCGGTGGGAGTCGGTGATCATCTCGCTGCTCGGTGCCGTGCTCGGACTCGTGGTGGGGCTCGGCCTGGGCGTCGTCGTGGCCGGATCCCTCCACGACCTCGGGATCACCAACGTGGCAATCCCGGGCGGCAACCTGATCCTCTACGCGCTCGCCGCAGGAGTCTTCGGCGTCCTGGCGGCGATCATCCCGACCATCCGTGCCGCGCGAGTGGACATCCTTCGAGCCATCGCGACCGAGTAGGCGCCGGCCGCGCCTCAGCTACGTTCGCCGTCGCGCCGAGGCTCGCTCCCACCGCTGCTCGATCCGGCCGAAGCGCCAGATGGCGAGCGCCGCCGCCCAGGTGATGACGAACAGCCCGACGATGATGAAGCCGGCTTCATTGATGTTGAAGTTCGACATGAAGTCCCAGAAGCCACCCGAAAGGTTGAGCTGCGCGGCGAGCAATCCGAAGATCTCGATGGTGCCGATCAACATCGCGACCGCCACGGACAGTCCCGTGATCGTGATGTTGTAGTAGACCTTGCGCACCGGCTTCGAGAACGCCCATCCGTACGCGAAGTTCATGAATGATCCGTCCAGGGTGTCGAGAGTCGCCATGCCGGCTGCGAAGAGAATCGGCAGGCTCAGCACCGCATACCAGGGCAGGCCGGCGGTGGCGGCTCCGGCCGTGGCCGCGAGCAGCGCGACCTCGGTGGCCGTGTCGAATCCGAGGCCGAAGAGGACGCCCACCGGGTACATCTGCCACGGGCTGCGGATCGAGCGCATCAGCTTGCCGAAGAACCGGGTCATGAGACCGCGCGCGTTGAGCTGCTGATCGAGCTGCTCGTCGTTGTAGCGGCCTCGACGCATCTCGACGAACACCTTGACGATCCCCACCAGCACGATCAGGTTGAGGATCGCGATCAGGTACAGAAACGTCCCCGAGACGAGCGTGCCGATGATCCCGCCGAAGGTCTCGACCGTGGAGTTCGAGTGGCTGAGCTGGCCGATGATCGCCCGTGCCGCGAAGGTGAGCCCGACGCCGAGCCCGAACACCACCGACGAGTGCCCGAGCGAGAACCAGAAGCCGACCGAGAGTGGACGCTTGCCCTCGGACATGAGCTTTCGGGTGGTGTTGTCGATCGCCGAGATGTGGTCCGCGTCGAAGGCGTGGCGGAGACCCAGCGTGTACGCGGTGACCGCAACCCCGATGCCGAGGAACTTGGAGTGCTCCGGCAGGATGGCGAGGATGAAGACCCCCCAGCCGACCACGTAGAGGCCGATGATGAACCCGACCATGCCGCCGACGCGTCCCCACTCACGCGGGGACAGCGAGCCGCGGATCCGGGCCAGGCGAGACGCCGTCGCGGCCATTGGCTTCCTCCTCATGTTCCCTCAACGTCAGGAGCCCGCCCAGCGTATCAAAACGCGACCAGCACGCAACAGCGTCCAGAAACCAGATGCGTCGTCCGGGCGATGGCTGGCGGTCGCGGCTATCCTTCAGTCATGAGCAGCACCGTCGAAGAACTCGTCGCCCAGCTCCGGGACGGGGGCTCGCGGGTCACCACCGCACGCCGCCTGGTGCTCACCGCGCTCGTGAAGGGGGCGGATCACCCCACCGCGGAGGAGCTCCTGGTCGCCGTCCGAGCCCTCGCGCCCGACGTCCACGCCTCCACCGTCTATCGCAATCTCGAGGAGCTCGAGCGCCTTGGCGTGGTGGTGCACACCCACCTCGGTCACGGTGCCGCCACCTACCATCTGGCCACCGAAGCCCACGGCCACCTCGTCTGCGAGGTCTGCGGCGCCACCCTTGAAGCTCCGGAGGACCTCTTCGAGGCGATGGCCGACGGCGCCAAGCGACGGCTCGGGTTCGAGCTACGTCCCTACCACTTCGCGGTGCTCGGCGTCTGCGCCGAATGCGCCACGGCCGCAGAAGCGTGAAGTCGAAGCCGCTACAGGCGCA
>Ga0182018_10004897_pt1 | contig 11039 bp, 7 predicted proteins | sample 812P2MmetaG_FD_120490 | JGI IMG/M metagenome (GOLD analysis project Ga0182018, IMG submission 120490) | Permafrost microbial communities from Stordalen Mire, Sweden - 812P2M metaG | ecosystem: Environmental > Terrestrial > Soil > Wetlands > Permafrost | place: Sweden: Stordalen | collected...
AGAAATCCGAACGATATCCCCGTCCGTTTGCACTGCCAAGAGATCGAGAACTCCATCGTTGTTCGCATCGGCGACCGCAATCGCCGCGGCGGCGGCGCCGGCCGCGCCAGCTTCCGCGTTCGCGACCCTGCGAATCGCCACTGGGTTCTTGCGCCACTCCGGCCGATGTCGCAGGCTGAACGTCACTCTGCTCTCCGGCTTCGAGTGGCTCCTCCTCCGATTCCGGCTGAAGATCGGTCTCTGACTCCTCTGCCGTCTCCATGGCTTGAGGATTGTCCGCAACGCCTTCCGCCGAAGGCGGTTGCTGTCGCAAATCCTGCACGCCGCGGCTTGCCGGAACAACGTCGGTTAAATCGTCGTCGTGCTCCTCCAACTCCATAAAGTCGGAGACATAGAGAAAGGCGTCGCGCTCCAGACCGATGTCGACAAAAGCCGACTGCATGCCGGGCAGCACGCGCGTGACGCGTCCTTTGTAGATCGATCCGGCTAAGGTGTACTCGTTCTCGCGCTCCAGATAAACTTCCGCGAGGAGATCGTCTTCCACCAGACCCACTTTCGTTTCGTGAGGGGTGGAAGAGACAAATAATTCCTTGTTCATCGAACACTCCGGTCCCGTCCGACCCAGTTAAGAAGCCGGGCGAGCTTCACCGGGATGGAGTCAGTAGGGGTGCGGGAGGATTGAGCGTCGCGATGCCGCCCCAAATTGGGGACAGACTGGGCCCCAGAGTTCTTCTCTGAGTCGAGTCCGCTGCGCAAGCTTGGGAATCTTTTGCACTTATCGCTTTAACTTCTGCCGAGGTTTGTGACCGCACTCTCAGACCCAATGGGGTCGGGGGGCCGTTCCCTGCCCGGCTAACTTCTTAGCTTCAATCCTGCCCGGCCTTCGACTGCTCGGCTGGCCGGTGAAATGCCCCCTTTACGCGAGGGCGATCGATATTTTCGGGGCTGCGCCTCCAAGCGCAGCAAACTGCTTCCTGCCGTCTTCCCCGTTCCTGAACCTGTTGCTTCTGAGCTTGTTCGGCCGAACCGGCCGTCTAATTGGCTTGTCCTAACTGGCTCGCCTTAATTGACTTACCCCAGCTAGTTCACGAAGCGGCGCATACGAACGTTCATCACCATTCCCAGCGCCAGGAACATGAACAACACGGAAGACCCACCATAACTCATCAACGGCAAGGGTATTCCGGTGACTGGCATAAAACCAACCACCATGCCGACATTGACCAGGATATGGAAGCTAAGCACAGCCACCACACCCATCACCACGAACGTTCCAGCGCGGTCGGGCGCTGTTTGCGCGTTCTGGGTCAAACGCATCAGCACAATGAAGTATAGCAGCAGAATCCCGAGCGCGCCTACGAATCCATGTTCCTCGGCGAAGGCGGCGAAAATGAAGTCGGTTTGCGGAACGGGAAGGAAAGCACCGTGTGTTTGCGAGCCTTTACCGCCCCAAAGGCCCCCGGACCCCACGGCAATCTTGGATTGCTCAACTTGGTACCCCGAGCCCTGCGGATCCAGTTCAGGATCGATAAAGCTGGTCAAACGCTGCTTCTGATACGTCTTCAGTACGTGCACGCGGGGAGTGAAGAATACGGCTCCGACCCCGATGGCAGCCAGCAGGGCTACGACCATCCCTTGCTTCCACTGCAAACCGCCCAGAAACACCCCGATCACGGCGATCGGGACATAGGTGAGGGCGGTACCCAGATCCGGTTGAGCCAGAACCATGAGCATGGGAATTCCGACAATCGCCCCCGCCTTCATGAAATCGGACCAGGAAAGTTCTCGCTGCCGCATCTCGGAAAAATACTTGGCGACGGCGAGGATCAGGATCAGCTTTACCCATTCTGACGGCTGGAAGTGGTTTCCGCCCGGCATCTTGATCCAGCGCCGCGCACCTAGATACTTCTGGCCAAAAACCAGCACGCCCATCAAGGCGCCCACGGCTGCGATATAGAACCAGTGGATCTGATCGAGGAGGGACTGGTAACTGACCAGACTCATGAGGAACATCGCCCCCACGCCGCCGATCACCCAATAAACCTGACGCACATGCGCCCCGGCAAACTTCGTGTGCACGGTGGCGCTGTGGATTTCCATCACGCCCAGGCTGCAAATGACGAGCACGAAGCCCAGCAGGACCCAATCAAAATCGCGATATGAAACGTAGCGTGACATCGGACCCCAGTTCTCAGTTCTCGGTTCTCAGCGGTAGCGCCGGCGTCTCGCCGGCTGTCGCGCGGGCGTTGCGGCCCTCGCGCTCCTAGCCATATCAGCGCACAGCCATTCCCGGCGCAGCCGTTGCCAGTGCCAGTGGCTTCTTCGGCAAGTCGAGAACGAACCGTCCGCCCTGCAGCGTTTCCTGGTCGCCGTCAGAGTCTGGCGCGGTCCACAGACCGCCAATATCCACGGTTCCGTCACTGTTACTCTTCGGCTTCTCCACCATCTTTGTGGGAGTGCGGCGTTGCTTGTCGACGTAGGCCTTGATCACTTGAGTCGCCAGGCGTGCCGCCAACCTGCCGTGTTCGCCGCCCTGGAACAATACACAGACCACGATGTCCGGATTGCGTCGCGGAGTGAATCCCACGAACCAGCCGTTCTGCGCCAGATCATCGCTGTTCTTGAACCGCGCGCGCGTTGCCAACGAAACAATCTGCGCCGAGCCCGTTTTGCCCGCAATGTCGATCCCCGGAACATGGGCGGATGGAGCCGTCCCCTCCGGCAGAAGGACCCTCGACATTGCGTCGGTGATAAAGTTCCACCCATTCGGATCAATCGTTACGTTTTTCACTTCCGTATAGTGTTGGGCCTCGACATAGCCCGGCGGTATATCCGTGGGATTGATGACATGCGGCACAACCATCCGGCCGCCCATCGAGATTGCGCTGACGGCGCGCAGTAATTGCACCGGCGTAATGGCCACCGCGCCCTGTCCAATTCCAACCGAGATCGTTTCCCCCGCAAACCACTTCTGCTTGAAGTTCCGGATCTTCCACTCTTCCGACGGCATAACGCCGCTCACTTCGTTGGGCAGATCGATCCCAGTCTTTTGTCCTAATCCAAGGTCGGTGGCATATTTTGCAATCCGGTCAATCCCCAATTTCTCCGCCAGCGTGTAGAAAAAAACGTCACAGGACTGGTAGATCGCTTTTTCCAGATCGACCGCCCCATGGCCGCCTTTCACCCAGCAGCCGAAGCGGCGGCCGTAAAACTCCGCGCTGCCCGTACAGTTGACATGAAGAGTCTGAGCAATCCCTTCCTGCCATCCGGCGACCGACATGATGATCTTGAAGGTCGATCCGGGCGCCAGCTGCGCCTGAATGGCCTTGTTCATGAGCGGCTTGTCAGGGTCGGTGACCAGCTTGTTCCATTGATCGCGCGACACATGCACCGCAAAATCATTGGGATCAAACGCAGGTCCGCTCACCATGGCGAGAATTTCGCCGGTGCGCGGATCCATGGCCACGATGGCTCCATTCTTCCCTGCCAGAGCCTCTTCGGCAGCAATCTGCAAATCGATGTCCACCGTCAGCCGAAGTTGTTTGCCGGGAACCGCTTCGGTCTCGCCCAGCCGTCCCACTTCGCGGCCGTGACTGTCAACCAGTGCCTGGCGCGATCCGTTCTGGCCCATCAGCAGCGTGTTGTACTGCCGTTCCACGCCGGAAATGCCAACCACGTCGCCCGCGTTATAAAGCTCAAACTGGGGTTGGTTCAGCATGTCTTCACTGACTTCGCCAACATAGCCGATCAGGTGCGCCATGAACCCGTTGCGCGGATACAGCCGGCGGTGCGACATGATGGTGTCCAGTTCGGGCAACTCGTTGCGATGCGCTTCGATGAACTGCAGCTCGTCGGGAGTGATGTCTTCCTTCAGGAAAATCGGCTGGTATTGCGGCATCGAGGCGAAATGCCGGATGCGCGACCGCACTTCATCGGGATCAAGGTGCAGCCCCTGCGCGATCAAGTCGGCGTCGGCTGCTAGGTCGCGCGACGAGTCGCGCATCATCAACGCGGAAAATGACGGATAGTTGTCGACAATGGTGCGCCCTTCGCGGTCAAGAATCTTGCCGCGCGGCGCCAGCACGGGCACGTTGCGAATGCGATTTTTTTCCGCGGCCAGCGAATAGAAATCACTCTGCATCACTTGCAGGCGCCACAGCCCGTAGGCCAGCACCAGGAAGATGCCAAGGATCACGTATTGCGCCGCGGTGAGGCGGATCGCGGAAACTTTGTCGTCGCGGGCGACCATCAGTTCTCCGTTCTCAGTTCCCAGTTCTCAGCCGCCCCTACGAAGCTGCGGGGCCGGCCGGAGGGCGGAAAACTGCGAGTATAGTGCGGTGATCGGTGGTTCAATTCTAATCCCAGCCAGGCTGCCAGTTCTGGCTCAGCTAGTAACGGAAGTCACAAGCCGGCTTGTCTGAGACTGGGAACTGGGACTGGGAACTGTCTTCACGTTCTCTGCTTAAACTTATCGAGCAAGAAGTACAGCAACACTCCAAGGAAGGCATTCGCCAGGCCTGCCACGATGCCGCGGGGCCAGCTCCAGGTCTGAGTCATGTTGACCAGCCCCCGTGCTACGGTGAAATAGACTGCGGCGTGCACCAGATAGAAGCCCAGCGTCACCAAAAACCGCGCGCCGGCGTTTTCTACATCGAGTTTCACTCCCAGCGAGGAAGCTCCATACCCCACCACCGTCTTGGCGATTCCGTAGATTCCAATCGGATTGTGACCCAGCATGTCTTGCGCCAGGCCGATGACGGATCCGGTGAGCAGCCCGGAAATCGGACTGCGGCGCGCCATGGCAAAGAAAATTGTAACCAGCAGCGGCAAATCGAAGTAAACCGCGAAACGGGGAAAGCGCAGAGGCACAAACGCCTGCACAAACAGCGCCAACAAGGGAACGCCGATCGTCACCGGAAAACTGAATCGGTAGACCTCAACCTGCTCCCCGGATGTGTAGGTAATGGGCACGCTATTGTGGACGATTCTGATCGACCGGCGGCTGTGAATTGGGCGGCGGCGGCGTGGACGGGGTTGACGGCGAGCCCGACTTCGGCCGCGGGACCGCGGGCTTGGTCTGGGCAGCGTCCGGTTCTGCGGCCGTAGTCGGAGCGGTCGTTGGGACACCGGTACCATCCGATTTCCTGGATGGAGTGGAAGCCGCGTCCGCGGGTTCGGTCGGCGGCCCCGGCAGTGGAGTAATGTGAACACTGCTTGCGCCCGATGAGTTCTTTGCAGCCTTCGTAATCTGCGGTTTGATCGGTGCCTGGAGTGGCGTTGCCGCGTTTGCAGTGCCAGTCCCGGCGGCACCGGCAGCAGACTTCGCATCCGCTGCGGGCTTGTCGGGCACCGACGGCAAACGTTGTGCCAGAATATCGGAAGCTCGCAGGTGAACCCCATCTTCCGACGCAGCGGGCTGTTCCTGTTTCTCGATCAGCACCAGCACTTCTTCCAGTTTGCTGAGGTCGGCGGCGGGCTTGATCTTTATAGTCAGAAACAAATCTTTGCCGCTTCCCACCTCGGTCACCTTGCCGACGGGCAATCCCTTGGGGAAAATCTGGTCTCCGCCGCTGGTCAAAATAGTTTCGCCGACCGGAACTTGCTCATCGCTCATCACTCGTTCCAGTACCACCTCGCCATTCGCAGTTCCACGCAGGACGCCTTGCAGCCGCGTCTTCTCGAGCATCGCTCCCACGCCGCTGCTTTGATCGCTGATCAACAATACTTGTGCCACCGACGGGTAGACCAGCAGCACCTTGCCCACGATGCCGTCTGAGGTCATTACCGCCATGTCGGGTTCGATCCCTGCATTCTTGCCTTTATCGAGATAGATGATGCGGGACAGGTCGCTGCCGCTGGAGCCAATCACCTGCGCGGCCACGGTGCGAGAGATGAATTGTTCTTTGAAGGCCAGCAGGATTTGCAGGCGCCGCGCCTGGGCGGCATCGTCGGCAAGACGCACTTGCTCCAACCGCATGTGCTCGATCTGTTGCTTAAGCTGGCGGTTCTCGGCGCGCACGCCGCGCAGATAAAAATAATTGTGCCAGAGATCTCTGCTGCCATTCTGGGCCCAGACCACGGCGCGTTCGAAGGGAGTAACCGCATCCACCGCCCAAACGCGGATCAGACGAGTCTTTTCCTCATCGTTGCCGCTCTTTTTTACCTGCATCGCCAGCCCGAGCACTTGTAGAAACAACACTCCCACAAGAATGATCAGGTTGCGGTAACGGCCGAGCACAGATTCCATAACGTCAGTTGTCGGTCCCCAGTACCGAGTTCTGAGTGCTGAGTACTGGATAACGGGATGAGGCAGGTTGTGCTCGTCTCGGTTACCCGCAACTCAGTACTCGGGACTGGCGCCTACTCGATCGAAATCTTCCGCAGCAGCTTGAAATCGCTGAGCATCTTGCCCGTGCCCAGCACCACGCTGCACAGCGGGTCGTCGGCAATCGAAACCGGCAGCCCGGTTTCTTCGCGGATGCGTTTGTCGAGGTTCTTGAGCAGCGCGCCCCCGCCGGTGAGCACGATGCCGCGATCGCTGATGTCGGCCGAGAGTTCCGGAGGCGTCCGCTCCAGAGCCACGCGGATCGCATTCATGATCGTTGAAACGCATTCGCTGAGCGCTTCGCGGATTTCACCGTCATCCACCGTAATCGTTTTGGGCACGCCTTCGATCAGGTTGCGCCCCTTGATCTCCATGGTCATCGGCTTGTCGAGCTGGTGGGCGGAGCCGATTTCCATTTTAATCTGCTCGGCGGTACGCTCGCCGATCAGCAAGTTGTATTTCCGCTTCAGATAGTTCATGACGGCTTCGTCCATCTGGTTGCCGGCCATGCGCACCGAACGCGAATACACGATGCCGCTCAGCGAAATCACCGCGATGTCCGTCGTCCCGCCCCCGATGTCGACCACCATGTTGCCGCTAGGCTCGGTAATGGGCAGTCCCGCGCCGATGGCCGCCACCATTGCCTGCTCCACCAGATGCACTTCACTCGCCTTGGCGCGATACGCGGAATCCATCACCGCACGCTTTTCCACCTGCGTGATCTCCGACGGCACGCCAATCACAATGCGCGGATGCACCAGCATCTTGCGGTTATGCGCTTTCTGAATGAAGTAGTTCAGCATCTTCTCGGTGACTTTGAAATCGGCAATCACGCCGTCTTTCATGGGCTTGATAGCGACGATGTTGCCGGGCGTGCGGCCCAGCATCTCTTTCGCCTCTTTGCCGACGGCCTCCACTTCGCCCGTGTTCTTGTTGATGGCGACGATGGAGGGCTCGTTCACCACAATGCCCTTGCCGCGAGCATAGACGAGCGTGTTGGCGGTGCCGAGATCGATGGCCAGATCGCTGGAGAAAATGCTGAACAGCGACCGGAGGTTGTGACTGCGCGTTGGACCTGAATGATATCCGTTCTTTGACATGACGAATGTTCTCGCGTGCTAGTCTTCCGGGAATTCCCGGTTATCTATTTTTCTTGTCGAGTGCGGGCTGCCTTCATTCTACGGGATACACGGCAACCTGCCCCGACCGAAAGTCACCTGCACCAAACGGGCGCACCTTAAATGTGGCTGCAACCACCCTATTGGATAATGATCTTCTGCTGCTGCGTATTCACTCCGCCCTGCGCCGTTTGGGCCGTCACCGTAATCACGGCTTCTCCGGTGGGCAGCGGCGGCGTGAAGTAATGGAAACCGCCATCTGCGTTCACCATTGGCACTTCGCTGCCATTCACCATGACCCGAGCCCCGTTCTGGGTCTTGCCCGTCACCTCGATCACGTGCCCATGCTGTATGAAAGGATCCAGTTCGAGTTCGATGGCCTCGGTCTGCTTGCCCTTGGAAATGATGGTGAAGCGGTTTTTCTCGCTCTCCACCGATTCTTTCCCGGCCGTGTCATACGACTGCACCATCCAGTAATAGGCGCCTTCGCCCAGGCTGGTGACCGTTACCGCTGCTGTATTAACTTTCTTATCAACGAGTGTAGAAGAAAAATAAGGGTTGCGGGAGATGCGGAGACGGTAACCAACTGCATTCGCCATCGGCGTCCAGGAAAATGCCACGTCCTTGGTGGCCTCGCCCGAGGAAAATAGTGGAGCCATGTTGGCGGGCGCGATCGGCGTCGGCGGACCAATCTCCTTATCCTTTTCCAGCCGCGATTGCTGCCCTTCGAAGCTTACCTTCTCCCAGTTGGCCAGTTTCACGGTCTCGCCATTACGCGTCACCTCGCCCGATCCTTTTTTCATCAGGATCTCGTGCTGGTTCGCCTTGGGATCGTTGTGCACCTGCGCCGTCGACTCCGGAGACAGCGATGCCGTCGCCCCCGCCACAATCACCTGCGACTTCGACCCCTGACTATACGTAGCGGTCGACAGGTCCACCGTTCCGGTGCTCACCGCCACCGCCACATTGGTCTGCTGCTGGTCGTTGGCGGAGTTCTCTTCAATCACAATCAGCGAATCCTGTTTCACGGTATAACTGGTGCCGTCGTTAAAGACGACCTTGGCCATACCTTCCGATCCGGTCTGGACGATGTCACCTTTTTCCAACGGGATGCTGTAGTCGCCCGTCACCCAACTGTTGCCGTTACTCTTCTTCACGCGCACCGTGCCATCCAGGGCAGTGAAGTGCGCCTGCTGGGCGGTCGATACTCCCGAACCCGCCGCCGGAGCCATATCTGAAATACGCTGCAGTACTCTGCCGGCTACGTTTTCACCAGCCTTCAAACTGTTGTCGGTGAACTGAGGAAACGCTACATGCAGAACAATGAAGAACCCGACCAGGGCTGCCACAATCATCAGTACGACACTGCGGTATGTGACGGTCGTCCAGGCAACGTGGATCCCCGATTTGCGGTTTGGTGAAGACACTTGGACCGAAAAACCTCAGTAAATGTGCGGTACCTAAAACGTTAGCACAAGCAAAAGAGAGGAAAGAACAGGTAATCAGTTTGGGACGTTACCTTGGTGTGGGAACACCGGTTGGCTTGTGCAATTGCAACACGCTCCAGGTTCTCGAAGCAAATCTGGAACAAGCCTCTGAGAGTCCTTCCCTTGCCGCACCTTCCTCGCGGTTGTAGCATCAACTTCTTAGGGATTCATAAGGAGAAACCATGGCAACCGACACTCTGACCCCTCCGGCCACGCTCAGCTTCGGCAATACCAAAGTTTTCAAGAATTTTATTGACGGCGAGTGGGTCGTGGCCTCGACGGGAGAGACCTTCGAAAATCGCAATCCTGCGGATACGCGCGATCTCGTCGGCATTTTCCAGAAATCCGCCAAAGAGGATGTGGATGTGGCCGTCGCCGCGGCCAAGCGCGCCTTCACCAAGTGGCGACTGGTCCCCGCCCCGCGCCGCGCGGAGATCGTTTTCCGCGCCGCCGAGATTCTGATCGAGCGCAAGGACGACTATGCCCGCGAAATGACCCGCGAAATGGGGAAGGTTCTCGCCGAGACGCGCGGCGACGTGCAGGAAGCGATTGACGCCGCCTACTACAACGCTGGCGAAGGACGCCGCCTCTTCGGTCCCACGGTGCCCTCGGAAATGCCTAACAAGTTCGCCATGGCGATACGACAGCCCATCGGCGTGTGCGGCATGATCACGCCTTGGAATTTTCCAATGGCGATTTCTTCCTGGAAATTGCTGCCGGCGATCGTCTGCGGCAACACCTGCGTCATCAAGCCCGCGCAGGACACGCCGCTCTCCACTTTCAATCTGGTGCGCGCTCTGAGCGATGCCGGCCTGCCCCAGGGCGTGATCAACATCGTGACCGGATTTGGCGCTGACGTAGGCACTCCGCTGGCGGAGCATTCCGACGTTCGTGCCATTTCGTTGACGGGATCGTCGGCCGTGGGCCGCATTATCGGCGGCATCGCTGCAAAAAGCTTCAAGCACTGCTCGCTGGAACTAGGCGGCAAGAATCCGATGATCGTGCTGGACGACGCCAACCTTGATCTCGCCATCGAAGGCGGACTCTGGGGAGGCTTCGGCACCACCGGACAGCGCTGCACGGCAACCAGCCGGATCATCGTGCAGAAAGGCGTCTACCGCAAATTCGTTGATCGCTACGTCGATCGCGCCAAGAAACTGAAAGTCGGCAACGGTCTCGACGAAACAGTGCAGATGGGGCCTGCAGTCAACGAAAAGCAATTGCAGACCGACCTCAGCTATGTGGAGATCGGCAAGAACGAAGGCGCGAAACTGGTTTGCGGCGGCCATCGCCTGGATCAAAGGGAGTACCAGCACGGCTGGTTCATGGAACCGACGGTATTTATCGACGTCGATAATAAGATGCGTATTGCGCAAGAAGAAATTTTTGGTCCGGTGGTGTCGATCATTCCTTGCGATGACCTCGAAGACGCGATCGAAATCGCGAATGGAATCGAGTACGGCCTGTCCTCCGCGCTTTACACGAAGGACGTCAACAAGGCTTTTTCGGCAATTCGCGACTTGTATGCCGGCATCACCTACATCAACGCGCCCACCATCGGCGCCGAAGTGCATCTGCCCTTTGGAGGCACCAAAGCAACGGGGAATGGCCATCGCGAGGGTGGCATCGGAGCGATCGATTTCTATACGGAATGGAAGTCCGTCTACGTCGACTATTCGGACAAGTTGCAGAAGGCGCAGATCGACCGGGAAGACTAATAAGGGATATCCCCGGCGAAAGCCGCACGCAGAGGGCGTAATCAACAGACTGGCTGGGGGCGAATCCATCAGTTTTGTCTGTGCTGGAGCGCTCGGATTTCGGCAATCGTACCGAGGAAGCTTGGTTCTGACCAAGGCTTGCAACTGAGAGCGGTTGACTTAATAGATGACTATGGTCATAATAAAGGTCATCTGAGAGATTTGAGTCAATGAATGAAATCTCCATTTCCGAATTTAAGGCCAAGTGCCTTGGCCTGATCGACGAGGTTCACAAGACACGCCAACCTCTACGCATTACGCGTCGTGGGAAGCCTGTGGCGGAAGTGATTCCGGCCGGTCCTGATCACACACGTAAATTCGTGGGTGATCTGGTTGGCACGGGGAAGATTAT
>Ga0182018_10004899_pt1 | contig 11035 bp, 10 predicted proteins | sample 812P2MmetaG_FD_120490 | JGI IMG/M metagenome (GOLD analysis project Ga0182018, IMG submission 120490) | Permafrost microbial communities from Stordalen Mire, Sweden - 812P2M metaG | ecosystem: Environmental > Terrestrial > Soil > Wetlands > Permafrost | place: Sweden: Stordalen | collected...
CCACCGAGGGAGGCATCAAGAACTGTTGGTCACGGTCCGTCGGACGCACGTTGACAGGCATAGTTCATGATCCCGCGCGCCGCGAAACGCGAGCAGGATGGTCGAGATTCGTGCGACAGCCTCTGACCCGGTGTTCTGGGTCAGTCCGGCCGGAGTGGCGTAGCCTGGCCATCCACAGACGAAGGGGGCGGTGCGACATGCTGGCAGATGTCTACGGCAGCGGATCGGGATTTGTCGTGTTCATTCCGATCGTCGTTCTTCTAGGCGTCGGAGCCCTCATCGGGTCCCTGTGGACACGCGGCCGAGAGCAGAGGGAATAGGTCACCTTCCCGGTGTTCCGGGGCGGTGGAGTACCGTCTGAGATTCATCAATGGCCATTGTCACTAGGGTTCCGATCGGGTCAACGTGGGTCGGGCGCTCCTGCAAAGCGGGAAAGATCGACGGTGATGTAGATGGCTCGGCACCTCGCAACTACCGCGTCACTGGTGCGTAGTTCAGCACTAATGAAGAGCTTGCGGCGCTCTCGCCCGTCAAGTCGTGCGCGAATTTCCAAGGGTTCGTCAACAGGTACGGCTGCGAGATAGCGAACCGTCAACTCGCCCGTAAAGGCCGGCTCCTGCAGTTTGCCGATAACAAAGCCGGTCACGTCGTCGAATGCAGCGGCCACGATTCCGCCGTGGGCACGACCGGGTGCGCCTTCGAATGCGCGCCGCAGCACAACGTCGGCAATCACTTCACCGTTATCGAACCGCACCTCGAGTTCGACGCCCGTCGGATTTGACCAACCGCCGACCGCTCGGTCTTCGGACCCGCTCCCGCCCAAGATTGACCCCTCCGGGTTGTTCCGCATGAGGGCCAGACGATCGCGTGTCGGCGCTTCATTGACCAAGAGTGTGAGTTCGTTCGCCGTCTCCGCTATCGATGCGAGCGCATCGTCCGCGGGATCGTGCGCCGCAAACGCGTGATTGAGCGCTCGCAAGCTCGCGGCCGCTCTTTCTCGTGCTTCTTCGGTCCTCATCTAGGCAAGTGTAGGGAACCATCCGGGTGGGTAAGTCCCGGCCAGCGCGTTCATTGGCGGTTAAGCGGACTGCGAGCAGCCGCTGTGCACGAATGACGGATAATGCGGTCCGACCCGGTGATCAGGGGCAGGGGTGTCAGTAACAGCTTCCCTCTCCGGGCGTCCAAGTCGACCTTCTGTCATGATGTCCACAACTACGACGAAGGAGTTTCGGTCATGGCGGTTCTTATTGAGAATGTCTTTCCGGTCGGGATTACCAACGAGGTGCTCGATGCCGTCACCGACGAAATGGGTGTCGACTTCGAACTCCCGCCCGGTGGGATTCTGCATGTGCACTTCGAGAAGGACGGCCGCGCTCACGGAATCGACGTGTGGGACTCGTCGGAGGCCCATGAACAATTCGTTCAGACAACGCTCATGCCAGCCATGGGCAAGGTCGCCTCAGCAAGAGGCCTCGATCCGTCCAAGATGGGCGGACCCGAAACAACGATCACCGAAGTCCACCGCCTCGTTCGCTAAGCGACGACCCGGGAGGACCACAGTCTCAAGGCGCATATCCGGCGGTCTGGGACACCACGCATGCGATGAGGACTGAATGTTTGGGGGCACCTTTGTCATCCAGTCCCGATCTGGGCGCGTCTCCGACAATCGAATCCCCAGGTCGCCTACGGTAGAGGCGTGCAGGCATCGGAAGGGCTCCAGTGACCACCGAAAATGTGGCCATTCTGTTCACGGACATCGTGGGCTCCACCGAGTTGGCACAGGGCCTGTCGCCAGCCACCGCCGACGAGGTCCGCCGAGGCCACTTCTCGATCCTCCGCCAGGCCATCGCTGAGACCGGTGGCACCGAGGTCAAGAACCTGGGCGACGGGATGATGGTGGTCTTCACCTCGGCGTCGGCCGCCCTCGATTGCGGTGTGGCTATGCAGCAGGGTGTGGATCAAGACAACCGGGGGCGGGAGCACTCAGTCGGACTCCGGGTAGGACTGAGCGGGGGCGAGGTCAGCCGCGAAGATAACGACTACTTTGGTGACCCGGTGATTGAGGCTGCCCGTCTCTGTGCCCGGTGCGAGAGCGGGCAGGTCTTGGCTGCCGACGTGGTCCGGGCCATGGCCGGACGACGCAGTCGCCACCAGTGCCGATCCGCGGGTGAGCAGGAGCTGAAGGGCCTGCCCGAACCCGTCGGGACAGTCGAGGTGCTCTGGGAGCCCCTCGGAGGGGCCGACACCAGAATCTCGATCCCTCTCCCCGGCCGTCTGGCCGTGCACCCCGCCGTCGGTGTGGTCGGCCGCGAAGCCGAAAGGCAAATCATTACGGACGCCGCTAAACGTGTCGCCGGGGGTGAGGGGCGCGAAGTCCTTCTGGTCTCAGGTGAGGCCGGTCTCGGCAAGACCACCCTGGTGGCCGAGGCGGCCCGGGCGGCCTTCGACAACGGGGCCTGTGTGCTCTTCGGGCACTGTGAGGAGGACCTCGCCACCCCCTACCAGCTCTTCGCCGAAGCCCTCGGTCACCTGGTGACCCACGCCAGCGAAGACCAGCTCCTCGCCCATGTCGACGAGCATGGGTCCGAATTAGCGCGGTTGGTCCCAGCGCTTCTCAGCCGGATCCCGGACCTTTCCCCGTCGAAGGCCACCGATTCCGACACCGAGCGTCACCTCATGTTCGCGGCTGCGGTGGGACTTCTGGCCATGGTGTCACAGCACCAGTCCGTCGTCCTCGTCCTCGACGACCTGCAGTGGGCGGACAAGGGAAGCCTGCTGCTCTTGCGCCACATGACCTCGGCCGAGCTGCCCATGCGGGTGCTTGTACTCGGGGCCTATCGCGACAGCGAGTTGTCGCACTTCCACCCGCTCCTTGAAACCCTGGCATCGCTGCATCGAGAGAGTGGTATCTCTCGCATTGAGCTGACAGGACTCGACGACACCGGAGTGCTGTCGCTCATGGAGGCCACCGCCGGTCACACCCTCGACGACGCGGGGGTGGGACTCGCTCATGCGCTATTTCGCGAGACCGACGGCAACCCGTTCTTCCTGGGCGAGGTGCTACGCCATCTGTCGGAGACTGGGGCGATCTACCAAGATGCAACCGGCCGGTGGATGGCAGAAGAGAGTCTCCAGGAGATGGGCCTTCCAGACAGCGTTCGCCAGGTGATCGGTGCGAGGGTCGGGCGACTGGGAGAAGACGCCGAACGTGTCCTTTCGATGGCTGCAGTAATCGGTCGGGACTTCGACCTCTATCTGTTGGCCCGGGCCACGAAGACGACGGAGGACGAGCTGCTCGACGTGCTCGACGCCGCCGCGGTTGCATCGTTGGTACGCGAGCTGACTGGCAGCTCTGGGCGCTACAGCTTCACCCATGCTCTCATCCAGCACACTCTCCATGAGGACCTGGGTCCCACCCGCCGAGCTCGCGCGCACCGAATGGTCGCCGAAGCTTTGGAAGAACTCTGCGGTGACCGCCCCGAAGCGCGTGTTGGCGAACTGGCCCGGCATTGGATCGCTGCCACCCAACCCATCGACCTCGGCAAGGCCATCACCTATTCCCGACAGGCGGGAGACGCAGCCCTCAGTTCCCTCGCCCCCGCCGATGCCCTTCGCTACTACGCCCAGGCCCTCGACCTCTACCCACAGGCCACCGACCCAGAACCTGTCCTGGCTATCGATTTGGCCATCGGGCTCGGCACCGCCCAGCGCCAGACGGGGGACCCTGCCTTTCGCTCCACCCTCCTCGACGCTTCACGACGGGCCGCCGAACTCGGTGACACCGGACGCCTCGTAGCTGCTGCGCTGGCCAACGACCGCGGCTCCTTCAGCGCCGTCGGCACCATCGACGCCGACAAGGTCGAGGTCTTGGAGATCGCCCTCGCACACTTGCCCCCCGACCACCCAAGCCGGGCCCTCGTGCTTTCCACTCTGTGCCAGGAGTTCACCTTCGGAAGCCCATTCGAACGCCGCCAGGCCCTGGCCGACGAAGCCATATCCCTTGCCGAATCCACTGGCGATGATGCCACCATCGTGCGGGTGCTCAACCGCGTGTCATACGCGCTCCGCGTACCAAACATGCACGAAGAGTCGCTGGTCCGATCGGCCTCCGCCCTGACTCGGGCTGAGAGGGCGCGTGACCCGCTCCTGTTGTTTTGGGCAGCCTCCCGTCGCTTGGGTATCGTCGGCTGCGCCGAGGACATCGAGGAGATGGACCGCTGTCTCGAAATCGCCAGGTCCATGTCCGAACGCCTCGACCAGCCGACCCTCAACTGGCTACACACTTTCCAGCGCTCCGCGCGCGCGATCATCGCCGGCGACACCGACCGGGCGGAGGAGCTTGCGACCGCGGCGCTCCAGATCGGCACCGACAGCGGTGAACCCGACGCAGCCGTCATGTACGGCGTGCAGTTCATGTGCGTGAGCTGGCAACGAGGAACTATGGGCGACCTTGTCCCACTCATCGAGCAAACAGCAGCGGAGTACCCCGGGGTCCCCACAATCGCTGCTGCGATCGCCACTGCGCACGCAGAGGGAGACCGGACTGATGCGGCGCGGAACCTGCTGGAGCAGTTCGCGGCCACAGGCTTCGATCTCCCCCTGGACATGAGCTGGTTCATGGGGATGGTCTGTTATGCCGAGGCCGCCATCGCCTGCCGAGACTCGAAGTACGCCCGGCCGCTTTTCGATCGGCTCGCTCCGTGGGCAGATCAGTGGTCTTCAAATGATGCAACGATGGGAGGCCCAGCCAGCACCTTTCTCGGTGGCCTCGCCACCGTTCTCGGCCACTACGACGAGGCGAATGCCTTCTTTGCCCAAGCCGGTGCCTCCTGCGACCGGGTGGGTGCGAAGTTCTTTGCTGCCCGAACAGACCTTCTGTGGGGAAGGATGCTTGCCGAACGCAATGCTCCGGGTGACCCCGAGAAGGCTCGAGATCTACTCACCAAAGCGCAGACCGCCGCAGCGGTTCACGGGTATGGGAACGTCGAACGACGTGCCGCTGCGGCTCTTCAAGGCCTGGGCTGAGACCCCTACCTCAATTCCACAGTTCCTGGGTTTCATCAATTTGAATCGCGTTCATAACGTCCCATTTCGTGCGGGCCATAACCACCTGGGACCCGTTGCATAGGTGCCGTTTAGCCACGGTCAATAACTGACCCGCTCCCAGGCGATAGGGGGCAGTTCAGGCGACGCTGGTACTCCGGACCCTTACCTTCGTTCGGGGCGTCCAAAGGATCAGGATGCACGCCGTGAGCCAGACGACCGCGATCAGGGACCAGAAGACCCAGATCACCCAGAGAGACCAGTGACCGTCCGGGTTCGAGAAGGCGACCTTGAGCGCATGTTCAAGGCAAGCCTGGGTCGGTGGTGTTGTGCACTTCGGAACCTGGACGGTTGGGACGCCCGACGGCTGCGATTCGAACAGGTGGACGGACCAGGCCGTAAAGATCAGCGTCAGGGCTGATGCAACACCGATCCGGAAGACTCGCTCGATAGTCCGCACACCCGCAGAGTGTAGGTCCGGCATCGGCAGACCGCCTCGCTCAATGACGTGCCGACCCATCTCGTAATCGGACACCCGGTAACCGCCCTTCTCCCGGTAGTCAGGGGCACCCCCAGGAATTGAGGAGGACAAGGATCGTCGAAATGACAGGGGCACTACTCTCAGTCAGATGCGGATTACTGCACGGCTGACTGGCGGTGTCCTGGCAGCGTTGGCTGTCCTCCACTTGGCATGGGGGTTGGGATCATCTTTCCCCTTTCGCAGTCGTCGCGAATTGGCAGATGTGGTCGTCGGTTCTTCAGCCGTTCCGCCACCTGTGGCCTGATTTGCCGTCGCGGGTGCCCTCACGACTGGCGCAGCGCTGGTTGCCAACGTGGTCCCCATCCCGTCGCCGATTCGTCGCGCATCGCTTGTTGGCATGGCCGCTGTCTTCGGATGTCGCAGCGCTATGGGCTTCTCTGGGAAGACGGCTCTTGTCTCGCCCGGCAGCGACTCCGAGAGGTTCGTCCGTCTAGACCGTCGAATCTACGCCCCGATATGTCTAGGGTTGTCGATCGGCTCGATGGGTCGACCATCTGCTCAGAGTTAGACACGCCCCGGTCCCGGTGGTAGGGGACGGTCCTTTCCGCGAGAATCCGCAAGCGTCAAGGTGCGCTGGCAACTACGCCAACCGTAGATCGGCGCCCGTTTGCCGCTCGCTCCAGGTGAACGTCTGTAAAGCCGTGTTCGCGACATCGATTCACAAAGGCATTGGCCTGTTCGTCTGTCCAGCCATGACTTGCGTGACCCCGGGCCCCTTGTTGCGCCTGGCGCTCCAGGGCAACTAGCCGACCACCGGAAAGGAGCACTCGTTGTACTTCTCGAAGCCCGGCATCGATGTCTGACCAGTGGTGCACGGTGGCGATCGACCATATGATCGAAGCGGAATCCTCAGGTAGGGGGATCGCCTCAGCGGCACCTTCGATGTACCGCACCTTCGCTGTGTGCGGGGTAAGCATTCTCGCGAAGCGCAGCATGACAGGCGCCGGATCGGCTCCGATGACCGTCGCACCCAATCGAGCCGAGTAGCGGACGGCGGCTCCGGGACCGCACCCGATGTCCACGACCGTGTCGCCGGATTCCATTCCGCTCAGTTGTACGGCAAACCGCGCGTTCGCTTTGCGACCAAAAGCCATGCTGAGCGCGGCGACGAACCCGGCGATACCGGAAAAAGCGGGGTAGGTGGCGTGGTGATTGGGCGGCGCGTGCTGTTCGTCCACCCATTCACCTTGACAGTTGAACCCGACTTCAAGTCAAGTGGATGCGTGTCCGAAGAACTGTTCACCATCGGGGAGGTCGCCAAACGAGCCCACGTTGCCACTTCGACGATCCGCTACTACGAACGCCTCGGCCTACTCATCGCCGATGCTCGAACGTCCGGGCAGCGCCGCTACCGCGTCGCAACACTCCGAAGGCTCGTATTCATCGGCATGCTCCAGGATGCAGGGCTCGCCTTGGCTGATATCGCCGGAATCCTTGACGCCTCTGATGCTAGCGAATGGAAGGCCATTGCCACTCGTCGACTCGGAGCCCTCGACGACGAGATCGCCACATTGCATCAGGCCCGGGAATATCTCGCTGGTGCGCTGCTCTGCCGCTACGACCATCCAGCGACTGACTGCAAGATCATGGGGGCCGAGATCGATCGGCGACTCGCAAAGGGTCACGGAGCGGAATGATGCGGAACCGGCGTACGGGGGCAGGTGCCGGTATGGTTATCAACCGACTGCCAGCTGGTCCCGACCTAAGGATCCGTCCGATCCGGGCCGAACTCTTGGATCGCAAAGGTCCAGACATTCCCTTCTCGATCGCGGGCGCTGTAGCCATGCTGTTGACCGTCGGGAGTCGAATGCGGCTCATTGAGAATGACGGCGCCTCGACTCTGAGCGCGGGAAAAGTGTGCGTCGGGGTCATTGACCCGAACGTAGGTCCAACCGTGACCAACGTGGCTGCCGTGGAACAACTCCGGCTGATCCTTTTGCGCCACGGCGACTCCGCCGTTCCACCTAATTTCGGCTGCGTCATCGCCGATCCACACGATCTCAAGCCCGAACACGTCATACAGCTCGGCCATCGCCAGGTTCATGTCGAGATACGTCAGACAGGACAGATCACGCCGACTATCCTCCCATCCGGTCACCGGAGAGGTGGGACCCCGTCCCGGTCGTATGGGGCACCCTAGGGTGCCAAACTTGGACGATGAAGCCCGACCGACCCGTTCCTTATCCAGAACTGGATCTAACCGGGCTGATTGGCTTAACCCCTGATGCTGCGGTGGCTCTCGCCGAGGCGAAGGGCGTCAAGCGGATACGGATCAACGCGGTGGTAGACGGCTTGATCCCTGGTCCCATCAATCTGGTGTTGATGCGGGACCGGTTAGACCTGGCGTACCAGGACGGGTACGTGGTGTACGCCGTCTTCCCAACGGGCCGGTCTGCAGGTGTCTGGCCTAGCGGCCCAGAGTCGCAGGAGAGGCGCCAAGGCTCCTGGCTAAAACCGTCCTGAAGGTGCTGGGGGTCACTGTCCCGGTGGTATGAGGCAGCCGCTATCTGCGCGGTAACTCAGGATCGCTCACGGAGAACCAACAGGCCCGAGACGAAGGTCACGGTCGCAAGCGGTACACCGATACGTGAGACGTGGAGAAAGCACCAAACGGGCCGCGTTCCCAATTGCCAAAGCGCGCATCGAGATCCAATCCGGCTAGCTGCGCCATCAGGTCCATCTCAGAAGGCCAGATGTATCGAAGGGTGATTGGCAGTACCTCGATGCGGCCATCGCGCACCATCCACACATCGCTTTCCACGCGCTGCTCGATCGGTGAATGGAGTGAGACGTTCAGACGGAAGCGCTGCGATGAGGACCCCGGTATAGCTCTGACCGCCTGATCGCCATCCCGGAACCTCTCGGGATCGGGAACGAAGCATTCCACAACGAACCGTCCATCCGGCTCAAGCGCTCGCACCACGTTTCGAAAACATGAGAACTGACTCTCTTGGTCGGCCAGGGTAAAAATCGTGTTGAAAGCGACGAAAGCAAGACGGTAGGGACCACCGAGCTCGCAGCTTGCCATGTCACCGATGAGAACCTCGACCTGCCTACCGCCAGCCTTCCTCTGCAATCGCTGCACCATTGCGGACGATGAGTCGACGCCCGTCACAGTGACACCCAGTTCGCTCAGCGGCAGCGCGATTCGACCCGTCCCGATGCCCAGCTCGAGCACCCTCCCGCCGTCGGCCAGGTCGGCGAGGAAGGCCACGGCAGCGGACGGGTCGTTTGCTGCGTGCTCGTCGTCGTAGATCTCATCCCAGAGATCGCCATAACCAGCAGGGTTGTATTCCATGCGACAGTCTGACAAATCGGGGCCAAGGCCGCAGACACGAGCTACGAAGGAGAGCTGACACCGATTGCGGATGACGGCGACGAAAGCGGTGGCGACCTTTTGAGACCGACAGTGCCCAAGGGCTTTCGATCCTTACCAAGGCGTCAGGGCCGGACGGGATGTGTTCGATCAGCTCAGCCTCAATAGCGAAAACCCCGAGAACCTGTCTTCGTCCCGGCGATAGGGGGGCGCCCAAACGGCACTATGGAAATGAGCGGGCGGGTCAGGACCCCGGTGTCGATAACAAGGGAGTCAATCCAACCAGTAGCGCCACAATTTCTTATTAGCCCGAACGAGTTGGTATTCCTCCAGGTCCTCTAGTAATGGCCGCAGGTCATTACGAATGGTCGCTGCATAGACCCTGGAAATGCGATGCTCGAATTCGGGCTTAGATAGCTGGCCCTTCGCATGCCGAGCCGACGGGCAAGACGACTCATCTCCGCATCGAGGTCATTGACGAGGTCGTCGTAGTGGACAAGAACGACATCCTGGGTAGCTCGACGATCCCAGGCATCCGTAGTGTGCCACAGCACGCCAGGTAGCGAGTCGAGCGATCTCTGAGGATCGGATTCTTGTTCGATCCACCCGAGCAGCCACTGGTGGAGTGGTGGACGCTGGTCAACGGTTGGCCCGGCGCCAGGCTGGCCGGTCAACTGACGAATCCGCTCCCGGTTGAGGTTCCCACCTTGGCAGTAGAGCGAGACGGCCATGTCCAAGGGGTGACGCCCCGTAACGATGTAGGTCACCCGAGGGTCTACCGGCAGTCCATCGAGGGGCGTGTGGGTCTTGATACACCTGCGGTGATCCTGACTAGCGAGCTGGGCGTACACATCATCACGAGGCGTGATCAGCCAGTCGAGCCAAGGTGAGAGGTTGGAAAGGGAGTCCGGAAGCTCCGGGTTCTGGAAGACCAACAGGGCGCAGATCATCTGCACCCACGTAGTTCCTGTCTTGGACCGTGCGCTTATTACGATGTCCCCTTCACGGAAGGGAAAGTCGATCCAACGGGAGCTGTCCTCGTCTGGTGAAACGTAGCGAATCGGCTCGTCCGGCACCGCTGAAGGTTAGATCGACACCGGTCAGCCGCTCTCGACAAGCACCACCATCCCGGCGTAGGGGGCACCTCCACGAAGTGAAGTAGTGCACCATGTTGTGACTCCCAAGAACCGCATTATCGGTCGTCCAGACCGTCGTCATAGCAACGGTCCCGGGGACCAGGCCCATTGGAGGGGGACTTCCGGACCAAAATCACGGCGCAGATTCGGTGGCGACTGGTGGCGGCCTGCAGCCAAACGGCGCATCGTCGGGTGGTAGCTCGACAGAGTCCAGACCGTGGCCGATGTAGAGATGCCAGTGGAAGCCCCTGACATCGGGAGGCTCGACTGCCCGAATGCCTAACCCCCGATCGCTGAGCTGGCGCAGCAGCCATCCCTGGTCGTAGATGGCGGCATTGGTCGGGTCGTCGGGGTTGATGTAGAGCGAGTTTTGAAAGTCCTGCATCATCGGAAATGCTCGCTTGTCGAAGAGGAACCACGTGGTGTGCATCACGCCTTCTGGGGCGAGCACCCGGGCGACCTCGTCTAGGTAGAAGAGCGCCTGGTCTTCAACGAGATGCGTGAAGAATGAGATAGCGAGCACGAGGGTGAAGTCGTGGTCGGGGGCGGGAATGGGCGTCACCCGGAGGGTGCCGTTGGGGTTGAGGCATGGACTGGCGACGTCTTGATGGACGTACTCGAATCCGGGCGCCGAGAGATGAGCCCGGTCCCACTCGATCATCCCCTGATGTATGTCAATCCCCAGGTAGCGCTCGGGCCGGCGCTCGAGGCCAAGCAGCCATCGAGCCTGACGCCCGCACCCGCATCCGATGTCGAGGACACGGCGCGTCAGCTCCAATGGATAGTCGGACGGCTCAAGGAACGATTCAAGATCGGGACGTCCGACGAGCGCCCTTAGCTCGACTGGGGGAACGGGGAATTCTGCCACGAACGAGACCTTAGCCTGGATCCACCGAATTCTGACCTGATCCGATAGCCCGCGCATCCGCGGAAAGTGCCTCCCCTGCTGGGAAAATGACGGTGTTCTAGGTCGTCATCTCACCCATCCCAAGGAGGCAC
>Ga0182018_10004901_pt1 | contig 11034 bp, 11 predicted proteins | sample 812P2MmetaG_FD_120490 | JGI IMG/M metagenome (GOLD analysis project Ga0182018, IMG submission 120490) | Permafrost microbial communities from Stordalen Mire, Sweden - 812P2M metaG | ecosystem: Environmental > Terrestrial > Soil > Wetlands > Permafrost | place: Sweden: Stordalen | collected...
AGGGCAAAATTAGGATCCATTTCAATCGTCTTGCGGCTCTGTCGTATGGATTCGTCGTAAGAGTGCGCAAGGACAAGGAGCTCTGCCAAATCGGCGTTAATGATAAGAGATAGCGGATCCAGGTTTTCCGCTTTTCTCATTTCTGCAATCGCTTCGTCATACCGACCCAATAGGCTCAAGTGCCATGCATACCAATGGTGAGCGGTTGCGTATCCTGGGCTTAGTTCGATGGCCCGCTGGAATTCCTTCCCAGCAGAGTCAAAATCCCAGTCGAAGCCGTCCAAGACGAATGCAAGCGAGTTGTGGGCTTCGCCGAGCGCGCTGTCCAGTTCCAGAGCTTTGATCGCGGACGCCTTCGCTTTGGGGAATGCCTCCTTCGGGGTCATCACTGCATACTGCCAGTCTCCCAACAAAGCATAAGTGTCGGCTAAGCCTGAATAAGCTGGGGCATATTTCGGGTCCTCTTCGATTGCCTGCTTGAAATAAGCCAGGGCGACTTTCAAACCATCCGCCGTCCGCTTATTCCAGAAGTAACGCCCTTTCAAATAGGACTCGTAAGCTGCTGGATTGACAACCTTTAGGCTTTTCAGCACAGCTTGTTCTCGCGGCGTCAAATTGATCCGAATTTGATCTGCTACGGCACTCGCCACTTTTCTCTGGAGGGTTAACGTATCGCGCAAATCGCCTTCATAGCTCTGGGACCACAAGTGCTTGTCCGTGGAGGCCTCGATCAACTGCGCCGTGATTCGGACCCGGTCGCCGGAACGGAGCACGGTGCCTTCTACCACGGCGTCCACGTTCAGTTCATGAGCGATCTGCGGCAGAGGCTTGCGCGCTCCTTTATATACCATCACGGAGGTGCGGGAGATTACTCGCAAAGCGCTAATCTGCGCCAAGTCAGTAATCAACTCATCCGTCATGCCGTCGGCGAAGTAATTCTGCGCAGCATCGCCAGAGAGGTTTTCCAGCGGAAGGACCGCTATGGATCGGATGACCGTGGGAGCAGGGGCCTGCGAACGAAATAGCCAAACGGAGAAAATCGCCAAACTCAGGACGAGCGCCAAGACGACGATGATCCAGCGCGTCGGCAACAGCCGGCGTTGGGGCGCAACCGCCAACCCGATGCCTTGGATCTTATGCCCAGGGTCTGTAGCCGGCAGATCTTCAGCCACAGGTTCTTGCCTTTTTGGGCGGGCGTCTGTATCGACGACCGACACGTCTGCAATAAACCGATAGCCACGTTTTGGAAGAGTCTCGATAAAACGCGGATTCTCAGCCGAGTCCCCTAACGCACTACGAAGTTTTCCAATGGCGATGTTGAGGGCCAGGTCGAAATCGCCGAAATTTTCGTTCGGCCAGACTCGGCTGCGCAATTCCTCCCGGGTGACGACTTCCCCCGGATGCTCCAGCAATATCTCTAGCAGTTTCATCGGCTGCTGCTGCACTTTGATTCTTAAACCCGCTTTGCGCAGTTCGCCCGACTGGCGAGAAACCTCATAGGTTCCGAATCTCACGACGGAGGTGAGCCGCGGTAGTTCCATAGTGCCTTTGGCTTTGCACGGAAGTCTAGCACGTCGCCCAGAGACCCCCTCGACTCAAGATATATGCGGAGTTAACTCATTCGTCAACAATCACTTAACAGGCAATGAGTTGGATATGTGGAAAAGGTCCTCAGTTAATTGACGCCGGCCGACTGGCGCGTCAGAGTGGGCGGCAACCTGGGGTTCGAGTTAATTCAGGAGAAGGCAAATGGGGCATATTGGGTTTGGCTCGCAAGGGATGGTCCGATTCGGGACTTCATCGTCGCACGATGATCAACCATTGGCAGGATTCGAAGAGTTGGCCATGCCCTTGTTCGATTCTCTCTACAACTTCGCGCGCTGGCTGGCGCACAATTCGAACGATGCCGAGGATCTCGTGCAAGAGACTTATCTAAAGGCTTTACGCAGTTTCGCATCGTTTCAGCCCGGCACGAATTTCCCGGCATGGATATTTCAAATCCTGAGGAACACCTTTCTAAGTTCGTGCTCGAAAGTCGAGCGGCGCATGACGGTTGGGATGGACTCGGAGGCGGACGGACTTGAGCTGGCAGTTGATACGGAAACTCCCGAAACGATTCTAATGAATCGCTTTAATTCCCAACTGGTGCAGCGCGCCATCGACGATCTGCCGGTGCATTACCGGGAGACCCTGCTTCTTTGTGAAGTGGAGGAAATGTCGTACCAGGAGATCGCCGAAATATTGTCGGTCCCGATAGGAACCGTTATGTCACGCCTGGCCAGAGCCCGGAGGGCAGTTCGCGAGACAGTCCATACAAATCTTCGAGTAAGCAGCGCTCTGATACCTGAGGTGTGAATCAAGCAGGGATCCTGGAGAAAGAGGAAGCTTATGGCAACCGCCACCTTAGCAGCAACCTTGAACATTCCAATCTCCGACCTACGACCGGCCACAATGGATCGGATTCTGATCATCGAGGACGATGGTGCTTTGCGGACGATTCTGCGGCGGCTTTTCTCCTCGGAAGGATATGAGGTCGACGTCGTTCGTAATGGCGTCGCTGGTCTGGAGATGCTTCGCCAAAAACCACCGATCGCTGTGATCCTCGATATACAGCGCCCAGAATCTCCGAGGTGTGATCTTTGCAAAACAATTGCGAATTTGATTCCTGGTCTGCCCCTTTTAATTCTTAGCGCGAGTTCAGATGTTGCGGGCAAGATCCTTCTGCTGGAAATGGGTGCCGACGATTACGTGACCGTCCCGTTCAGCCCAAGGGAACTGGTTGCGCGTTTGCGTGCGCTAATCAGACGTACATCGCGTGTCAGTCCGGAAGACGTCTATGTCTTTGAGGATGTGATGGTGGATTTTTCCAAGACGGAGATCGCTCGGGGCGGCGAGAAGATCACGGTCACCGCAAAGGAATTCAAGACACTGGAGTTCTTGACAAAGAACGCCGAACGCGTGATCTCGCGGGATGAACTGCTCAATGCGGTTTGGGGATACCAGAACTACCCCCGCACGCGAACGGTGGACAACCACATCCTGAGGCTACGGCAGAAACTGGAGAGCGACCCTTCGCACCCGTCACACCTTCTCACAGTACACGGTCTAGGCTATAAGTTTGTGCCTTAAGCCATTGTGCCGCATTAGATAAGGGGCATCCGGTTTACGACGTCAAATCTATGACGCGGCTTTAAACAATTTCGCGAGACTATCGATATCCGCGGCACTCGCGTCGCCAATTACGAAATAGCGAAGCCTTCCCTGACTCCATGTTTCCATGTTGAACGGCTGTTGCTTCGGCGAGAGAGAATTTCCGTCCAACCTCGCTGACAATGACCGTTCCTGGAACACGAACACTGAAATGTGATGCTTGCGCACATCGTAGATCAGATGCGCGCCCGGCGTTTGGTCGAGATAGGTCATTCGACCTCCAAGCAGAGAGAACTCGGAGTTCTGGAGTTCCGGCAAATTGAACGCGAAGGGGATTTTTCCCTGGAACCAGGGCTTCACCGTGTGCCGATCCGTGGAGATCACATCCACCGGCGATGAGCTGGCTAGGGTCGCCACGTGCAAGTCGGCAATCTCACTGTAAACGCGATCTCGTGAGGCTTGGTCTTTACCGGACCAGGAGTCCACATAGATCGAAGTAAACGTCCCGACCACGAGAATTACGGCTGTCGCCGACGCTAACATCCATCCCAGACGGAAACTGCGCTGCGGTTTGGGTGTAATGCTCTGCTCTATCCGTCTCCGGAAATCAGAACTGGGAACGAAACGTTCCCCAGCAACTTGAATCGCGCGCTTCATTTGAACTCGCGCAAGGGCATCCGTCGAGCACGAGGGGCATTCGCGCACGTGTGCGTCGAAGGTTCGCATCTCCTGCTCTGCGAGCTCACCGTCGAGGTAGGTGTCGAGTTTTGCTTTCCATGACTCACAAACCATAGTTCACCGTTCGATTCATCCTTTTTGAAACTGTGGCCGTAGGCCATTGCGTAACGCTTTTCTGGCACGCGATAAACGTGACATCACCGTGCCCATCGGGATGGCAAGCGTGGCAGAGATTTCCTGATACGACATCTCTTCGACTTCACACAGCAGAAGCACCTCGCGATAGGAGACGGGCAGTTGCTCCAAAGCCTGCTGCACGAACTGCCCGTCCGAACGCTGCAGCAGGATGCTCTCTGGCGTTTCCTTGACCGCGGGCAGCATTTCCTCTTCCCCTTCAAGATCTAGCGGCACGGTAGCGGTCGCCTTCAGCCCTGTGCGGGACGTCAGGAACGTATTCCTCAGGATCTTGTAAATCCAGGCACGAAAATTCGTGCCCGGCTGAAACGAGGAAAATCCCTTAAGTGCCTTGGCGTAAGTCTCCTGCACAAGATCCTCGGCTTCCTGCCGGTCATGCGTCAGCCAGCAGGCAAAATTATAGAGCCGCTCGAACAGAGGCATGGCTAGCTCCTCGAACGATCCCGATGGCAAGCTCTCCTCCGACACGCACACAAGGGTAAACCAGCGGAGGGTCGTTTTATTCCCATAGCCCACTAAAAATTTACGGCGGAATAAAAACCGTATGCGGCCGGTTCTGCACAACGAGTCAGAGAGCGAACTGGAGTCACCGAGGAAATGCTGGTGCGGAAGAACCACGCGCTCTTTAGCAATTCTTTAGGAGGAACGAAATGAAAAACAACTTGAAGATGCTGGGCCTCGCGTTGTGCATGCTGCCGATGTACCTGCATGCCGGTACAGGACAAGATCTGAAACAGGCCGATCAACCCGCCCAAGAACAGAACGCACAATCTGAATCGATTCCGGCGGGCACCATTATTCCCGTCATCTTGAATTCCACCTTGCGCTCGGACAAGAGCGGAAGCGGAGACGCGATCACAGCGACGATCATGCAGGACGTGCCCCTGGGCACGGGAGAAACCCTGCGTGCCGGCTCCAAGGTGGCAGGGCATGTCGTCGCGGCCATCAATCCTGGGAAGGGATCTGACGAACCAAGGATCTCCTTTCAATTTGATCAAGTGCGACTTGGCAACCGGACCATTCCAATTACTGCAAACCTGCGCGCGGTGGCATCGAGGACTGCAGTACTTGCTGCCACACCTCAACTAACGTCGAGCGAGTATGCCGACAACCAAGTTCAAATCGGAGGCGAGCAGATTTCTTACGGTAGCGATGGGCCAGTAATGGTGGGATCGCAGGTCGTGGGGAAATATACCAGCCAGGGCGTGCTGGCCTATGTGGGCGAGGATCTGGGGACGCCATGCCGTGGAACGATCGCCAACAATGCCCATCCACAAGCGTTTTGGTTCTTCTCCGTGAATGCCTGCGGCGCATACGGATTCGGTGACCTGACCATCCTCCATTCCGGACGCACGGAGCCACTTGGTGAAGTCACTTTGACCTCGAACGGCAAACTTGTGAAAGTCGGCAAGGGCAGCGCGATGCTCTTGCGCGTGGATGACAGCAGGCCCGAGGAAACACAGGCTCGCACGATTCCTTCCCGAGTGACAGGGCAATAACGGGTACGCGGTTGCGGCGGAGTTGGCTTCGTCAAGCCAGGTCCGACGCAGCCCGCAATTCATTCCATCTTAGAAGAGGCACGGCGATGGTAAATCCTTTCGATCTTAAGACGGTATTCCTGGCCAAGCACGCGCAACATGTGGTGCTGATCCATTTTCCAATCGCGCTGTTCATCACGGCTGTGGCATTTGACCTGATCGCGCAATGGACGAAGCGACGTGGCTTGGCGGACACAGCCTACTACAACCTGATGGTGGCGGCGATTTCAACAATCCCGGTTTTCGCAACTGGGATACTCGCTTGGCAGTTCCAACTCGAAGGCCAGAAACTTAAGGGCATCTTATTGCTGCACCTGGCGCTTGCGTGCGTCTCGAGCGTGATTATCTGGCTGGTTTGGTGGGTGCATTTCCGGGCGCGACGGCGGGCAGAGGCATTACCGAGCTACCGCCTGGCGATTGAATTTCTGGGCGTCGCGATGGTGGCGCTGACCGGGCATTTGGGCGGTTTTCTAAGCGGCGTAAACGGACCCGGCTAGATGGCCCGCTGAGATCCAATTTAGGGCACGGAATAGGATCATCAGCAAACAATTACAACCACGTTACTTCTTGCTGACACCTGTGGACCCTCGCGAAGGTATCTTCTCCACTACGGCCCGTTAGTAAACATCGGACGCGGCGAACTGTTTTAGCGAAACAAGCTGGAATAAAAGCCTCACTTGTGAGTTATCAACGCTGACAGACATCCGAATCGTCTGCTGTGAAAACAAATCAAAATCAAAAGGAAAAAGCAATGAAGAAAGCTACATTTCATACGATCGCCGGACTCTTAGCAGTTGGTCTGGTGTGTGGAGTTAACTTCGCACAAGCCCAGGCAGGCACCCTGGATCCAACGTTTGGCACCGGCGGCACCGTAACCACCAGCTTCGCCGATGGCGTCGCAGGCGTGGGCGCCATCGAGCAGTCCAACGGTGACATCGTGGCGGTCGCTCAGGTCGACTTTGTCAACAACGTGGGCACTGGGATTGGCTTGGCAGCGTACACCTCGGCCGGCGTGCCAGACACCACTTTTGGAACGAACGGGATCACCGTCACCACATTTCCTGGCATCACCTTCGACCCGGCTGTGTTTGCGGTTCAGACCAATGGTGACATTTTGGTGGGAGGGACGGCGACGAACAGTAAAAATCTAACTAAGTTCGGCCTGGCGCGCTACACCTCCAGCGGCGTGCTGGACGCTACCTTCGGCGTCGGCGGCCTCGTGACCACCCTCGTCGGCACCAAGTCAGGGACTCCGACCGCGCTTCTGCTACAACCGAATGGCCAAATTGTGATGGGCGGCCTTGCGAGTGGCGGGGGCAAGCATTTGGCGCTGGTGCGGTACAACTCTGATGGCAGTCTCGACGCGACATTTGGCACTGGCGGGATCTCGCTGGTGAAGCCGAAGGTGTTGGGGCCGGATACGCTGGCGCTGCTCTCTAACGGCGACTACCTGGGAGTGGGACAGAACGCGGATGGAAAGACTGGCATAGTGATGGAGTTCAGCTCCACGGGAGTGCTGCAAACCACGGTGACGCCAGGAACAGTAGTGGCCTCCCTTTCGTCGTCACAGGGCGGCGGGGCTTCCGGTACTATTCTCCCAACCGGAAACCCCGCGTTCCCGTTTCCTACTGTTTTCCAGCCGAACGGCGACTATATTGTGGCCACGACTAGCTGCACCTTCCATTCGGAATGCCGCGGCACCAAAATCGGCGTGGCGCGTTTCAGCGAAACAGGGAAACTGGATAAAACCTTCAGCGCCACCGTCGAATCGTTCGACCCCCCACTGACTACATCAGTGGCTGAGGCCGTCGCTCTTCAGGCGAATGGGCAAATCGTGGTGGGCGGCCTGATTAACGACTCTGCCGGCGGCCTGGTGCGGCTCGATAGCAACGGCACTCTGGATACCAGCTTTGGCAGCGTCGACTCTTTTGGTATCTGCTGCTCGGTGACCACTGATCAGACAGTTACAGGCCTGTTGATCCAGACGGACGGAAATATCGTTGTCATCGGCGGCCTCGACGGGGAACTGGCAGTGGCACGGTATCTGGCGAATTAGACCCGTTGTTTGGGTCGGCGGACCCGCAGACCGGATAGCGCTCGTCGCGTACCGGCGCCGAGCTTATCCTGATCCGCCAAGGAGGACGCTGATCGCAACCACGGTCAGCGTCCTCTTAGGATTAACAGTAGTAAAGAGCAAAGGGCGAGGAAGCATCGGTGCAGTAACCGGGGAGCGTAGGCGGAGTAAATGTTTCCTTCATCGGACATTTTACTCGTCCTGCGTTCCCCTTTGAATTTTGGGGAATAAAAAGGGCTCGCGTCAGTTATCACCTCAGAAGGCTACAAACCACGGAGGGCAGATGCCGGACAAAAAGCAAGATCTTATCGATGAGCAGTTACAAGACCTTAACAACGACGGAGTCGATCGTCGCGGGTTTCTGAAGTGCATGGCATGGGCGGGTACAGGCCTGGTCTGGACCATGAGCGGTGGCATCCCGGTGTCTCGGGCCTTCGCCAAGAACAGCGGCAAAGATGCTGGCGTAGCTGCGGATTTCAGTTTTGTTCAGATCAGCGACAGTCACATCGGCTTTAACAAGCCAGCCAATCCGGATGTTACCGCTACGCTGCAGACGGCAATCAACAAGATCAACGCCATGCCTCGCAAACCGGACTTCATCATTCACACCGGTGATTTGAGCCAGCTCTCGAAGCCGAGTGAATTCGATACGCTGGACCAGACGCTAAAAGGAGTGTCTGCAAAGCAGATCTACTTTGTGCCGGGTGAACATGACATGCTGAGCGACAACGGCGAACAATATCTCGAGCGCTATGGCAAAGGTACAAAAGGCACGGGGTACTACAGCTTCGATCACAAAGGCGTGCATTTCGTAGGTCTCGTAAATGTCGCCAATTTGAAAGCCGGTGGTATGGGGTCGCTCGGTCACGAACAGTTGGAGTGGTTTGAGGACGATCTCAAGGGCCGCTCTCACAGCACTCCGATCGTGCTCTTTGCCCACATTCCCCTGTGGACTATCTATCCCGATTGGGGCTGGGGAACCGACGACAGCGAACAAGCCTTGTCTTACGTCAAGCGCTTTGGTTCCGTGACTGTGTTAAATGGCCACATTCACCAGATCATGCAGAAGGTCGAAGGTAAGGTTTCGTTCCACACCGCGATGTCGACTGCTTTCCCTCAACCTGCGCCGGGAACGGCTCCGTCGGCCGGACCCATGAAGGTGCCCGCCGACCAGTTGCAGCGAATGTTGGGTATCACGGACGTCAACTATGTGGTCAGCGGGCGCAGCCTGGCAATCGTCGATTCGCCCCTCGGTAGCTAGGACCTTCGATTTCAGGGAATGGACGCGGCCTAGGCGTAGCTGACTCGCTCCTTGGGTAGACCCCAAGGATCTGGTCCAAACAAATGAAGATCAAGCAAGAAAATCAAATCTAGAGAGGAAACAAAACAATGACGAGGAAAAATTTGTGGTTTGTGAGTTTGGCGACGCCGGTACTGATTGCGGTGCTGCTGTTGTTCGCGGGATCACCGAGTGTCACGGCGAATGACCAGCCAACAGCGGCAAGCGCAGCGGTGAAAATCGATAATTTCGTTTTTGGGCCGCAGACGATCACGGTACCCGTCGGAGCGACGGTTACCTGGACGAACAGCGATGACATTCCCCATACGGCGGTAAGCACGGAAGGCGTGTTCAAGTCCAAGGTGATGGATACCGACGAGAAGTTCTCCTACACGTTTACCAAACCTGGAACGTATCCCTACTACTGCTCGATCCACCCTAAGATGACCGGCAAGGTCGTCGTGCAGTGAGACATTTAACCTTTTGTTTTCAATCCTGCGCGGAATTGTTCCGACCCTGACGCGCGCCGCCGACAACAACGGTTGGAAAGGGAAGACTGGACATATCGACTTGCAAATGCTTTTCGCCCACGTTGGCATCTTGCGAGGCCCCATCTATTACATAGCTGGTCCGCCAATGATGGTTACGGCAACGCGCCGAACACTGAGTGAGGTGGGCGTAGATGAAGACGACATTCGGACGGAAGAGTTTGCTGGCTATTAAGAATCGTGAATTTGTAGCGGAGCGGGTGATTAACGGTGTTGTCCTCATTTCCGGCAAAGGGCTTTCTCGGGACCGGCGCTACCTTCGCGGCAGATCTCAACCTCGTCGTGCAGCTCCTCATGGGACTGGCCTTGCTCTGTGGGGTTCTTCTCGCGAGACACAAACGCTACAGAGCTCATGGTATTTGCCAGACGACGGTGCTTCTTTTGAACTTGTTGATGATCGGACTGGTAATGTGGCCGTCATTTCAGCAACAAGTGAAGCCGGCGATGTCCAAGATTCTTCATAAGTGGTATTACGAAGCGGCGGCGATTCACGCGGTTCTCGGGATAACGGCTGAGGTTCTGGGACTTTATATCGTCATCGTGGCCGGCACGAATGTCCTTCCACAGTGGCTGCGATTCAAGCATTGGAAATTATGGATGCGCTCGGAGTTGGCGCTTTGGGCGATTGTTCTGCTGAGTGGCGTGGGGACGTACTGCGCTTGGTACGTGGCGCCCTTCCGGTAGTGTCACGAAGACTATGTTGTCAGAAAAATAGTGCGTGTGTTGGGAATATCTGCTGACAAGCCGAGTTTTATATGGTGTTGGGATAAAGCCACAAGCAACGAACAAGTGAGATAGGAAGCCCTGCAAGTATCACCTTATTAGCTACTGCACACATCGTGATGGTGCATGCTTTGCCAAAAAGAGTTGACAATTAAATGACATCTGTTCTGTATCTCGTGATTGGTTAGCGCGTCTAACACACGGTAGCTGGAACAAAATCACAGTAAAAGCAATTTGGAGTATACACATGACAAAAGAAGCACCTCTCTCATCTTTCAAGCAGTCAGTTGACCGCCGATCTTTTATGAAAGGCGGACTTCTGGCAGGAGGCGCAGTAATGGGCGCCGGTTTGTTAGCAAATGGAACCTTGGCCCGTGCACAAGCAGGCGGGGGCGGTTCTCTCGGTGCAGGCGATGTCGCCATCCTCCAATTTCTGGCGGCGGCAGAACTGATCGAGGCGGACCTTTGGACACAGTATGCGGAACTGGGTGGTATCGGCAAGAATCCACCCATTGAGGTAGCCCCGAACCAAAAGTTGAACAACTATCAGATAGCCTTGTCGAATCTCGATGGCGATGGGCCGCAATATATCACCAGTAACACGCTGGATGAAGTGAGCCACGCTACCTTTCTCAATGCGTATCTCGAGTCCAGAGGAGGCGAACCGGTCGACTTCACCCAGTTCGAAACTTTGCCGGGAAGCACAGCTACGGGATCCTCTGGTAAGCCGCGCCTCACGAATCTGATGCAGCTCAACGTTGACACCAGCTGGTACGTTCGCTATCGCAGCACGGCCAATCCGGACGCCGGTGCCACCTTTCCACAAGCGCTCACTCTCCAAAATGTTTA
>Ga0182018_10004902_pt1 | contig 11028 bp, 8 predicted proteins | sample 812P2MmetaG_FD_120490 | JGI IMG/M metagenome (GOLD analysis project Ga0182018, IMG submission 120490) | Permafrost microbial communities from Stordalen Mire, Sweden - 812P2M metaG | ecosystem: Environmental > Terrestrial > Soil > Wetlands > Permafrost | place: Sweden: Stordalen | collected...
CGTTTCCGTCTTGCGGTCGTACAGCATCAGGCGGAAGCGGTCGCTCTCGTATCCCGGACGCTGCTGGGCGCGGTAGGCGATGTACTTGCCATCGGGAGAATAGAGCGGCGTCGAGTCGCTGGCGGGATTGTCGGCGGTGATGTTCTTCGCTGAGACAGATCCGGCAGGTCCTCCATTCACTGAGACGATCCAGAGATCGTTGTTGGTGGAGGTGGCTTCGACCTTGTCATGGTTCGAGGTGTAGCAAATCTCCTGCCCGTCGGGTGAGAAGGCGTAGTTATCCTGTCCGCCAAGCGAGAATACGGGAGCGTCGAAGTCGCCGGGGGTTAGGTCGCGAGGGCGAGGCATATCGTCGACCGCCACAGCAGTCTTCAACGGGATTTCCGCAGGGACCGGGAGCACGAAAATGTGTGTACGCTTTCCTTCCTTGTAAGCATTCCAATGGCGGTAGAGCAAACGGTCGAAAACGAGTGCCTTCACTTTTGACTGCTTGGCTTCTTCGCCTTGCTTCCTGTTGCATTCGTCCTCTGCCTTCGGCGCGCCGTCACACGCGGGATAAACATCAGATGTAAACAGAATGTTCTTCCCATCTGGTGACCAAAGCTCCCCACCAGCTTCGGTTTCGACTACGGTCAGCATCCAAGTGCCTGTTATGGTGCCGCTCGCCCCATCAAAACCAGCCAGCCACACCTGTGATCCGTGCGTTTTATTAGACAGAAACGCAAACCGCTTGCCATCCGGAGCCCAGCGAGGACGATCGCCATCCTGATCGACAATGAGCTCGCGCTCTTTTTCATTCGAAGCGCTGCCCGCCAAGGGCACAATCCAGATGTGCGAGGTCTTCCTGTTTGCTGTCAAATTCACATCGACAGCGGCAAACAGCACCCACTTGCCATCGGGCGAAGGCTGCGGATCACTGACGCGCTTCAGCTTCATCATGTCTTCGAAGGTGAAAGGGCGTTTGGCTTGGGAGTAAGCGGAAATGGAAAAGAGAAGAGGAAGAACGAGCAAAATTAAACGGCGCACAAACAACCTCCGGTGAAAGGAGAGTGTAGCAAAATCTGCCTTTATCCCAGCTCTTCCAGCATCGTGGTCATTTCCGATTGAGCGTGGTTGTTGCCGGCGCGGCGCGCCGAGGAGATGCCATCGACCAGCCAACGCTTGGCTTCATCGACGCGGCTGGCGGCGGCGAGGGCCTGCGCGGCCATGAAGTAGGCAGGCGTGTAATCGGGATTCTTCGCGATCAGCGTGGTGAATTCCTGTAGCGCCGGTTCGATTTGCCCGGCCTGAGAGTACTCCATCGCCAATCCATAGCGGGCAAAGGAATCCTCGGGATTCGCGGCCAGAACTTCGCGCAATAGGGCAATGCGGTCCATGGAGCAGATCTCAGGTGTCGGGTCTCAGCTAAGAGCCGAAAGCTAAGAGCCGATTTCTGATCTTACATTCATATCACAGCGTTCTTGCCGCCTCACGGGTTACAATGTCTGCTTCCCGAGAGACCAACTTGGCTTGTCCTTTTTTCGTGCCGCTGGAGATAGTGAACGATGGGTCGTGGCCGCATCCTTCTCGCCTGCCGTTGGGGGCGGGATGGAACGGGAATTGCTGCGCATCAGGGAGAGATCAGACTCCATCGGAGACGCAGGTGCGGGAATTTTGCAATCTAGGGTATGCGGCCGGTTGTCCGCATCTTCCAACGGAGCGGGATTGCGATGCGATGCGATTTTCGGTTGCCCAGATCAGTCCGGGACAGGTCGCTATCTGTTTTGTTTGCGAGTTGGGCCACGCGCCGGTCGAACAAGGACGGTTGGTTTTCGATCTGACGAACGAGGTTTGGCTGAACGTACACCCCGACCCGCGCGTTCTACGGCTGGCAACCAGTTTTCTGCAAAGCTACCGCACGCGGCAGAAAGCCGCAGCCGCATAGGCCCGCGCTGGGCGCGCACTGTCGGTCTGTGAAGGGTGAACCAGGAATCGACGGGCAATGAACGAAAACGAAAAATGAACGACGCCGACAAGACGAAACTGACGCGCGCCCGCCCGGTGCGCGAATCGATTTCCGAAATGGCGGAAATCGTCATGCCCAACGATGCCAATCCACTCAACGCTCTGGTGGGCGGACGGTTAATGCACTGGATCGATCTGGCGGGTGCGATGGCCGCGCATCGCCACTCGCGGCAGCGCGTGGTGACAGCGTCGATCGATCACATGGATTTTCTGGTACCGGTGCGAGTGGGTGATCTGGTCATTCTGCGGTCGTCGGTGAACCGGGTGTTTCATACCTCGATGGAAGTAGGAGTGAAAGTCTGGGTGGAGAACTATCATTCGGAGGAACGTCGTCACGTGAGTTCCGCTTATCTCACGTTTGTCGCGATCGACGAAAAGGGAAATCGGCTGGCGGTTCCGCCGGTTATTCCCGAGACCGAAGATGAGAAACGCCGATATGAAGACGCGGTGCGGCGGCGTGAGATACGGCGCGCTGAATGGGCACGCCACAAACCAAGGCAGGTTTAGAAGCTTTTAATTCCGCGGCCGAACAAGGCTTAGATCCCGGTGTGACTGACACCTGAGACCTTATCTATGGAAAGCGCACTGTTCATTCACCGCCTTCATTTCGCTTTCACCGCGACGTTTCACTATTTGTTTCCGCAGCTGACCATGGGGCTCGCGCTGCTGATCGCCGTTCTGAAGACGATCGCGCTGCGGAGCCGTGATCCCGTGTATGACGAGGCGGCACGGTTTTGGGCAAGAATTTTCGGAATCACTTTTGTCATGGGTGTTGTGACCGGCATTCCGATGGAATTCCAGTTCGGCACCAACTGGGCGCCTTTTTCGCGGTTCGCGGGTGGTGTGATCGGACAGACGCTCGCCATGGAGGGCATGTTTGCCTTTTTCCTGGAATCGGCGTTTCTCGGATTGTTTCTCTACGGAGAAAAGCGGCTGAGTCGCCAGGCGCACTGGTTGTCGGCGGTCGCGGTTTTTGTGGGCTCATGGTTGTCGGGATATTTCATCATTGCGACAGACGCTTTTATGCAGCATCCTGTCGGCTATTCGACCGCGGCTGACGGAAGTTTGCAGCTGGCGAGCTTCTGGGATTTTGTCCTCAACCCCTGGGCGGGATGGCAGTACGCGCACAATATGAGCGGAGCGGCGATTACGGGCGCGTTTGTGATGACTTCGGTCGGCGCGCTGTATTTGCTCTCAGACAAATGGAATGCTCATGCCCGCGTCTTCGTAAAAGCTGGAGTGATCACAGGTTGCTTGTTCTCCATCCTGCAGATTTTTCCGACGGGCGACCAGCAAGGCAAAATGGTGACCGAGCTGCAACCTCCGACCCTGGCGGCGATGGAGGGACTATTTCATGGACAGACGTCCGCGCCGTTACTCATTCTTGGTCAGCCAAACGAGGAGCAAGGCAGGATCGATAATCCGCTTCAAGTCCCTGGAATGTTGAGCATGTTGACGTATCAGCGCTGGAGCGCCCACGTTCGCGGACTGGATTCTTTTCCGAAGGAAAACTGGCCGGACAACGTTCCGCTGCTTTATTACAGCTATCACATCATGGTTGGGCTGGGGACGTTCTTCGTCGCCATCATGGCCATTTCATTATTCCTGCTTTGGCGGGGGAAGCTTTTTAACACCAGGTGGATGCTCTGGATCCTGATGTTGGCCGCACCTTTTCCTTTCATTGCCAACACCGCGGGATGGATGACCGCCGAACTGGGGCGTCAGCCCTGGCTGGTGTATGGGTTGATGCGCACCGAAAAGGGCTTCTCCACGGTGGTTTCGGCGGGAAACAGCTTGTTCACTCTGTTGGGATTTATGGGCATGTACACGGTGCTGGGCATTCTGTTTCTGTTTCTGATATGGCGCGAGATTGAGCACGGCCCAACGAGCGTGGCGGATTTGGCATCCAATCTCCCGACGGCGGGGGGAGACAGCAAAGCGAGATAAACCAGCGAGATAAACTATGGCGGCGCTTTGGTTTTGGATTGTCGCGGCGATGGTCGCGACTTATGTAGTGCTCGACGGTTTCGATCTTGGCGCGGGCGCAATTTACCTGTTCGCTGCCAAGACGAATGATGAGCGGCGGCAGGTGCTGCGCGCCATCGGCCCGGTTTGGGACGGCAACGAAGTCTGGCTGCTGGCCGCCGGAGGAACGCTTTATTTTGCGTTTCCCCAACTTTACGCGTCGAGCTTCAGCGGATTCTATCTGCCGCTGATGATGGTGTTGTGGCTGCTCATGTTGCGCGCCATCGGAATCGAATTTCGCGCGCACGTCGAAACCCACCTCTGGCAAAGTTTCTTCGACGTTATTTTCAGCGTATCGAGCATTTTGCTGGCGGTGTTTTTCGGTGCGGCCCTGGGCAACGTGGTGCGCGGAGTTCCGCTCGATGCCACGGGATATTTCTTTGAGCCGCTCTGGACAAACTTCAAGCTGAACTCACAAGTCGGCATTCTGGACTGGTACACCGTCCTGATCGGCGTGCTGGCACTGGTGACCCTGACCGCCCACGGTTCTTACTATGTTGCCCTCAAGACCGGCGCCGACCTCGGCCGCCGAGCGCAGGGATTCGCCTTGCTCTGTTGGCCGCTGCAGTTCTTTCTGACCTTCACCGCCCTGGTGGCGACGTATTTCATTCGACCCGATATCATGGCGAACTACGCGCGACATCGAATCGGCGTCGCGGTGCCCATCGTTGTTGTCGCCAGCCTGGCGGTCATGCTCTGGGCCAATCCCAAGGGGAAAGAGAAACTTGCCTTCGTGGCTTCGAGCCTCTATATCGCCTTTATGCTGGTGGGCGCTGCGTTTGCGCTTTATCCGATAGTGTTGCCTGCGCGTGACCATGTTTACGACCTCACCATTTACAACACCGCGGCTGGCAGTCACGGGCTGAGCGTCGGGCTGGTTTGGTGGACATTTGGAGCTGTGCTTGCTATTGCGTACTTCGTGTTCGTCTACCGGATGTTCCGCGGCAAGGTGCAGGCGGGAGAAGGACACTACTAGCGATTGCAGAGGTCTGAGGTCAGATTGCAGAGGTTAAGTGCTCAGGCTTAATACTGCCGCTTGCGGCAGGAGTTGTTTACCTCCGCAATCTGACCTCTAACCTCTAACCTTTCGCGCTCCCGTATAATCGCAGCATGAGCGCTCATTCCCATCATCCTGGCCAACAGCAATCTGCTCCGCAACCTTTGCCTGGCGTCAACGCCATTATCGCGGTTGGATCGGGCAAGGGCGGAGTCGGCAAGACGACGCTTTCGGTCAACCTCGCCATTGCGCTGAGCAAGATGGGCCACAAGGTGGGATTGCTGGATGGCGACGTTTACGGGCCGAACGTTCCGCTTATGCTTGGCACCAACGAACAACCCAAAGTCATGGGTGAAAACCAGATTGCGCCCATCAATTCGCATGGGCTCAAGGTTATCTCCGTCGGATTTCTCAACCCAGGAGACAAGCCGCTCATCTGGCGTGGTCCGATGCTGCATTCGATCATCAAGCAATTCCTGGGATCGGTGCAGTGGGGACAGCTTGACTATCTGGTCATCGATCTTCCTCCGGGAACGGGCGACGTTGCGCTGTCGTTGATTCAGACAGTGCCTTTGACGGGCGCGATCGTGGTGTCAACTCCCTCAGACGTTTCGCTGCAAGATGCGCGCAAGGCCATCGAAATGTTCCGTCAGATGAAGGTTGATATCGTTGGCATGGTGGAAAACATGAGTTACTTTGTGTGTCCGCACTGCCAGCACGAGATCGACATTTTCTCTCGCGGCGGCGCAGAAAAAACGGCAAAGCAGTTTGACATCGCTTTCCTCGGAAGCATCGAACTCGATCCCGAGATCCGTAAATCGGGCGACAGTGGTGTTCCGTCTGTGCTGGAGGGCGAGAATTCGCCTCACGCGAAGGCGCTGTTCGCATTCGCTCGCAACGTGGCGGCTCGAGTGGAAGAACTCAGAGCCAGCACTCCGGAGAGCGTTATTCAGATCCAGTAAGACTGTGACACAAATCCAGCTTCACTCCGGCTGAAAACGCGCCAAGCGAAACACGGCATCGGCAGTTTCATCCTTTAGAACAAGCTTGGCCACCATTTCGCCGATTGCGGGGCCATGCTTGAAGCCGTGTCCCGAGCCGCCGCCAACGATCCATACATTCGCATTGTGAGGATGCCGATCGACGATGAAGTTGTGGTCGGTGGTATTTTCGTATTGGCAGACACGCGTCTCGAGCAGCGGCGCATCTTTCATCCCAGGGAAACGGTACGCGAGATAGCTGCGGGCCGCGGCGAGACCTTCATCGCTTACCTGTCGCTCGCCTGACGTTGGATCGAACTCAGCTCCGCGCGTATCGTCGGCCACTTTGAAGCCGCGACCCTGATTGCCGGGAATTCCATAGATAAAGTGGTCGCCGTGATCGGCCCAAACGGGAATGTTGCCTTCGTCGTAGCGCGGGTCGTCCACAGGAGTGCCGAAGAAAAATACTTCCTGTCTGGTCGAAAGAAAATGCGGGCCGATCGTCGCGGGAAACAATTTTCCCAGCCACGGACCGCAAGCAAAGACATAGCGGTCGGCCGCGATCGTCGAGCCGTCGGACGTTGAGCCATTGGACAAGGTCAGAGCCTTCAGGTGAGCGCTTTCCAGATCGCGCGCTGCGATCGCTGCCTGGCGATACTCTCCGCCTTCGGACACAAAGCGGTCGACCACTGCTTGGGTGGAAGCTCGCGCCAGCAGATATCCGCTTTGCGGCTCGTAAATACCCCATTCGACATTTTCGAAACTGATCTGCGGCCAGCGGCGGGCGAGTTCGTTCAGGTCGAGTTGCTCGAACGGGATTCCGGCGTCTTTCAAGAACGGGAGCGAGGCGCGCTCGAATGCGCCGTCTGCTTCGACCATCCACAGCACGCCGATGGGAAAGCAGAAATTTTGCTGCCATCGAGCTTCATGCTGCTTCCACAGTTGGAGCGAGCGGGCGGCGAGTTTCGAGTACGGCTGATCGGGGCCGTAGGCGCCGCGAATGATCCGAGTTTCGCCGCCGGAAGAAGACCGTGAATTTCCCGGACCCCAAGCGTCGAGCAGCGTGACGCGCGCTCCGCCGCGAAGGAGATAGAGAGCGGTCCATCCGCCGAAAGCGCCAGCGCCGATAACTGCGATGTGAGGCTTGGTGGTCATCCTCGGAAGTCATGCTGAGAGAATCATGCTCGCGCAGTATATATCTCAGGCTTTGTTGACTCTCCCGCCGGTTTTGGGGAATGTTTATCAGTTAGTATCGGGTACCCCCCTCCCCCCCTGTCTATTGGAATCAGGAAGTTAGGGAGAATTTTTGGCTTTGGTCTTTGAAAAGAAACGACTTATACCAAAGTCTTCATAACTAAGGAGTTAGATTGTCAAAGAGCGCTGAAATGGTTTGGAGCATCTTGACCGTTTCTCAGACGGATACTCGGCACTGCCTCATCAGGCGATCATTTTTGCATGGGGCGGAATGTTTGTCTGTGATGGCTGTCACAGGTTAGTGTGATGAAAAAATGTCTCGCCGCGATCAGAGACGATGCATAACTCTGTTTGCGTCAATCTTGTTTCTGTACGATACTTGCTCTCCAAGTTTTCCCGCAACGCTATCATCGATCGGGAGTTAGATGTGGCCGTTTGGAGTATGAGTAAAATTCACGGGAACGCATACCAACGCTGGACTTCGTTATGGCAGGTTCTTTCTGTGGGGCTTCTCCTCGCCCTGATCGGGTGCGGCGGTGGTTCACAGGGGTCTCCTCCCCCAAATCCCGACTTCAGTTTAGCGCTCAGCCCGAAAAGTCAGTCCGTGGACGCTGGCAGTTCAGCTTCGGTCTCTTTATCGGCAACGGCGATTGACGGCTTCTCATCGCAAATCAGCGTTCAGATGACTGGAGTCCCAGCTGGCGTTTCGGTGTCGCCGACACCTATTACTCTGGTGCCGGGCACACCGCAGCAAGTCACATTTACGGCCGCAGCCAATGCAGCGAGCGCCAACGCCACTGTCACCTTCACTGGAACCGCTGGGTCTTTGACACACACAGCTGGATTGGGCCTGGCGGTAAACGGTTCGGGAAACGGCGTGCCGGTTCGTACGCGCTATGTGCGGACAGATGCGACCACGGAATATTTCGGATGGGTGAATCAGCATTGGATTCTCTATCATGCGGCCACTGGGCGTTATTTCGTCACCGATCCGTCTTCCAACCAGATCATTGTTATCGATGCCGCCTCGCAGACCGAGATTGGGACCATTGGAGTCCCGGGGGCTTTCGGAATCGACCAAACTCCGGATGGGACAACCCTTTGGGTAGGAACGCAGGTCGGCGATGTGTACTCAGTTGATCCGATTGGGATGGCTGTGATCCAACGATATATAGCGTCCGGGATTGGACCGTACGGTTACCTTGCCACGTCCGCGCTGGTCCTCTCGGATGGTCAATTGTCCTTGATAGGTCCCTACAACGGTATTGATGGCACAACGAGCATCGCGGTCTGGAACCCGACTAACAATTCCATTTCTATCTATGGTGGATTCCTACCGGGATCATTACCACTTCCGTGCGGCAGTTTTCCGGGGAATCTTGGCGGGTTTGCGCTCACGGTTGACCGCACCCAGATACTTTTGGGAGGCATCAATGGGAACCTACTATGTGAAGTGAATCCTTCCACGGGAACAGGCCAGGCGATTTCGGGTGGACCCGCACTGAACATTGTCACGACACCGGACGGCAAGTACATTATTCTGCCCAACTACTCCGGCGGCGTGACTCTCTATAATACGCAGACGCTCGCCGTGGTCGCTCAATTCGGTGTCATGGGATATCCCTTGATGGTCAGTCCGGATTCAAAAACGCTCGTCGCTTCCGACGGAACCATCATTTACGCATATGACCTCGCGACCCAGGAACTGGCGGGATGGTTCCCGGACATAGACGTTCAGCCAATCAGCGGAGGGTACGCGTTCGGTCCCATTGCTAACCCCTTCCTTCTGGCCACGGATGGCACCGGCCTCTATGTAGGTCCTTTGGAGGAAGGCCTCGGCTTCGTCGATCTTTCTGACTTGCAAACCGGCGCGGTGGGTACGGAATTCACCAATGATTACTTGAACCCGGCCACCGGTCCGACGTCTGGAGGGACCGCGACGCAATGGGAAAATGTGAGTGGCCTGTTCTCGCTAAAGAGCATCTACTTCGGTTCACGAGAAGCCACCAATGCTTCGGCGAGTTCGGAATACATCTACGCCACGAGCCCGCCCGGGTCTGTCGGGCCCGCGGACGTTTACACCTTTGCAACGAATGGCGGGATGCAGCTTCTTCCCGAGGCCTTCAGCTATGGGCCGACGATCCTGGAGGTCACGCCGAACATGGCCACTGCCGAGGGCGGTGGCACCGGATATATCTATGGCTATGGTTTTGGTCCGATCAATTCCAATTCGATCCCTTCCGGTCTTAGCGTGACCGTAGGCGAGGTCGCGGCGCAAGTCACGGCATTTGTTCCAAACGCATACCCAACAGATGCGCCGCCGTTTCCTCTGCAAAGTGTCGCCTATACGATCCCGCCGGGCACCAGCGGGTCGGCGGTAAATGTGACCGTCAGCACCAGTGCGGGAAGCGCGACAGCGTCGAGCGCATTGAGCTATTTACTGGCAACTCAGCAGTTTCCACTGAATGGATCGGCGCTCGCCCAAGGCATCTACGATTCCTACACCGATCTCTACTACTTCACCGACGCCACCCAAATCCAGGTTTTCTCGCGCACTCAGGGAAAATGGTTGGCTCCTATCCCGATTACTCCGCCTCCGGGCACGACCGAGAGATTGTGGGGGATCGCGCTTTCGCCGGACGGTAGCATGATGGCTGTTGCCGATGCCGGAGCTGGAGCTATTTATCTCCTCAATCCCGCGAACCCGATGTCGGTACAAACATTTCCCATGACAGGAGTAAATGCAGGAACGCTTCCCTGCGGAATCGCTGTCAGCGACAGTGGGATGGTGTATTTCACGACGGTGGGCCAGGGGATTGGGGGAGCCGACCAGTTTTTCAAGCTGAATACGACTACGGGCCAGATCACCAACTACGGGATTCAAGGTCCGGACTACAATGGCAACGCATACCTGCGCACCGTCATCAGTTCAGACAACTCCGAGGTATTCTTCAACGACGACGGTCTGGTGTTCAGCATTGACGCCGCGACCGACACGCCGTTCTTCGCGCTTGACGGTTACGGCTGTTGCTATGGCAACTACGAACTGGCTCTCTCCAGCGATCAAACCCAGTTGACCGCGACCTTTTACATTTACGATTCCAGCCTCAACGGCGAGTCTTACTACGCTTTGAACGATCGAGAGATTCTGAACATACTTTACGTTTACGGCGCCAAGGTGAGCCCAGACGGGCGGCTGATCTTTCAGCCATCCACGAACGGCATCGATGCGCTTGACGGCAACCTCGGCAACCTGCGGAATCGCATCTCGTTGCCGATTGCACTCTCGCCTGACTTTGATGCGCTGGTTGACGACGGCACGGACGATGTGCTGATTGCCATAACCGGCACGGGAAATGGAATCGCCATCGTCGACCTGACGGCAGTCCCCGATCCGGATGCCAAGTCAGTCGACAGGATGCGTCGCGTCGTTGGGGCGGGTGACCGTTTGCGCGGAAGCTCCAATATCGGCACGCGTCTGGGGCAACAAAATCCGCTGCATGCGACGCAGCGTCGCGTCGTACCGCATGTGACCAGGAATCTACTTCCGAATGTCCACGGCGGATCGATTCCGCGTGTGGGTACGAAGGTTGGGTTACCAAAAAACTGAACGCAGAATACAATCTTCCTGATGTGTGTTTCGCGCCCTCTTTCTTGACACCCTTTGCTGCGCTCCCTAAAATCGTCGTAAGGCGTGGTGGAATCCTAATCTAAGCCACTGCATCTAAAGTATTTATAGGAGCGGTTCAGCTCCGAGACTCGGGAAGATATGCCAGCAGGGCCAGCGGGCGGACGGGAACGGGAAATCCTGACCGCGATTGTCGAAAC
>Ga0182018_10004903_pt1 | contig 11026 bp, 8 predicted proteins | sample 812P2MmetaG_FD_120490 | JGI IMG/M metagenome (GOLD analysis project Ga0182018, IMG submission 120490) | Permafrost microbial communities from Stordalen Mire, Sweden - 812P2M metaG | ecosystem: Environmental > Terrestrial > Soil > Wetlands > Permafrost | place: Sweden: Stordalen | collected...
CCAGTCTGGCGCCGATGACACCGAAGATGGTCAACGCTGCCCCGCTGACCCGCCCCGGTCTGACGGGCCGCACGGCGAAGACCACGGCGATCGCTCCGAGCGCGATGGCGGCGGGGAAAGCTCACATATCTATTCGAGCCCACTCCCACGCTGAATGTACCGCATCATTTCGTCGGCCTTTGAGGCCACGCGCTACCACCCTGAAGCCAACGAAGAAGCTGACAGGCGGTGGATCTGCTGCCAACGCTCTCCCCGGAATCGCAAATCTTCGCCTGATAGACAAATTCGTTCGACAAGAGGCCGTAAAAGCACAACCCACTTTCAGTGACAACGGCGGTCGCTGGGGTCGGGTGATGGGGGCTCTGGTCGGCCGGCTCGTTGGTCCCATGGTGGTTGCCCGGCGATGCGGCCGTCCCCTAGCTAGCTGATGCAGGTTGGGTCGGTCATGACCAATCGAGGTTCGCTCTTTGTTCGGTACCATGGGCCCCGGAGCGCCGGGAAGCCTGGTCGGCAACAACCCTTCGCAGGGGAGGCGTCGACGTGGGTCAAGAGATGCTGGTGGGGGCGGGTCGGTCCGTGCGGCCAAGATGACGTCGGTCCCGGTCGACTGGACGCTCCTTCCCCTCACGACGCTTGTCAGCCTCGCCGCGAGCGCTCTTCTAGTTGTCCGCCTCGAACGCGTGGCCGCTCGGCTCGGACTCCGCGAGGCGACGCTCGGTCTGGTTGCCGCCCTGGCTGCCGACGGTCCCGAGATCACGTCCGCTGTCACCGGGCTCGTGCGCGAGCAACGAGCCGTCGGCATCGGTGTCGTGCTCGGTTCCAACGTTTTCAACCTCGCCGCGCTCTTGGGCCTCGGGGCGCTCACGGCGGGCCGAATCCGGCTCCACCGAGATGTGGTCGTGTTCGCGGGCGGGGTGGCGGGGGCGATCGCCCTCGTGACCGTCGGGGCGGCCTCGGGTGCGCTGCATCCGGGCCTCGCGCTCGGACTCTCGGTCGTCGTGTTCGGCCCGTACGTGGCCGTCTCGGCGGTGAGTCCACAGACCCTGGGCCGCTGGCCGCTTCCCTCGCCGTTCAGCGATCGGCTGGCACGGGCAGTACTTGACGAGGAAGGAGAGCTCGCCGAAGCGATCCATCCGCGACGAGGCGGGCTCCTCGACGTCGCCTGGGCTGCGATCGCGCTTTTCGCGGTGATCGGGTCTTCGGTCTTGATGGAGCGCGCCGCGACGGCGCTCGGCGCCCACTACCGGGTCCCGCCGATCCTCATCGGTGGGGTAGTGCTCGCCGCGCTGACCAGCCTGCCCAACGCGGTCGCGGCGATCTACCTGGCCCGGCGCGGTCGAGGTTCGGCAGTCCTGAGCGAGGCGCTCAACAGCAACTCGCTCAACGTTCTGTTCGGCCTGCTCGTGCCGGGGGTGTTCCTCGGACTGAACTCCTATGGAGGGTCCGGTCAGCTCGTGGCCATCTGGTACGCGGCGCTCACCGTGGTGTCGCTCGGCCTGGCCTACCGCGGCCGCGGCCTCGGCAGGACCAGTGGGTTGATCGTGGTGTGCGGCTACCTCGCGTTCGTGGGGGTGGTGGCGACACGCTGAGCCGCGTCTGGGCGTGGGCGGTGCGGGTGATCGGGGCTCAGGAGCGGCACGGGTCGTACCAGGGCTGTTCGCCGTCGGCGTCGTAGAGCGCGATCGCGAGGGTGTCCTGATCCGCCTTGGAGGCGTCGTTGGGCGGCACTCCGACCAGTCCCGGCAGCCCGGCTAGTTGGGCCGCCTCGTTCCATGTCGATTGACTGAACTGGAACGCTCCCATGTAGAGCCCGTTGGGCGAGACGGCCTGGTAATTGCCTCCGGACTCCTCCCGCACGACGCACTGGAGGAACGGAGGCAATCCTGGGTCCGTGACCGCTCCGCCCACCGGCGCGCGTGAGGCCACGGCGGTGTTCGCCTGAGCTTGCCGGTCCTGGGCGATCGCGGACGCCAACTGACCCTGGACGAGGGCCTGTTTGGCCGACAATTGATCAGCCACCTGCTCGGCGTTCGCCGTTGCATTGCCGGCCGCCGTCTGTGCGGACCGGTCCTGTTGGGTTCGCACTTGAAGGATCGCTTGGCTGGCCTCGAGTTCGGTTTGGTCGGTGTGCAGGACGGCCAGGGTCTCCCCGGTGTTGCCGATCGCCACACTCTCGTATTCGGTCCGGTTCGCGGCGGCTTCCCGCCCTCCGCTGAACAGCTGCAGCGTTTGATTGAGGCTTTCCGAACCGGCGTTGAGGTAGCTCGAGACCGCCTCTTCGGAGAGCCGAGCGTGGTCCGCTTGCACCCTCAACTGGTCGCGACCGACGCTTAGCTGCACGGCCGCGATCGCCGCGGTGTCCAGCTGGACCCTGGTCGTGTCGGCCTCGTACTGGTGCTCGAACCCGTCGACCTGGAGCTCCTCTTGGATGAGCTGTTGGCTCAATTGGGTCGCCTCTACCTGGAGGCTGGGCGCGTCGGCGGCCCCGGCGGGATGGGCGACCGCGATCAGGGGCACCCCCATCGAAGCGGCAACCAGCAACGCCGGCGCGATTCGCCGACGAGAACGCGCCAAAGGTGCGATTCGCGCCGCCGTTCGTGGTTGACGCGCCGTCGATGACGGCTCGGCGTCGGTCACAGTGCACACATGTCTAGCTGGCACGACGCGATCCAAGCAAGCCATTCACCCTTGTAGAGGGCACCGCGCGGGCGCCATAGGCGCCGGAAAGGCGGCTCGACGCAGAGGTCGTGGCGTTCCCGGCAACGCCGACGACGTGCCTGTCGTGCCTCGTCGTGCCTCGTCGTGACGCAGTCGGCGGTGCATCTCATGGGGTGGGGCCTGAGGGCCAAGAGGCGGCGAGCGGGGCTAGGGTGGCCTTAGCTTGGAAAAGGAGTCGCCATGTGGATTGGCGTCGGCGTTTTGCTCGGGCTGGTCGTGGTCGCCTCGGTCCTGGGTTTCCACGTCGGACCCCATGGCCACCTGGTCGGTGCTGGCCTGGGCTTGGCTGCAGCCATCTGGCTGGTGGTCATGGCTGCGACCGGTCAGGCCGCACCAATCCTCTGGGTTCTTTTCGGCGCCGACCTGGCCATCTCGGGGGGTCTCGCCACGATCGCGTGGCGGGGGCTCAAGGTCCAAGACCAGCAACTCTCGGGCCCGACTTACGGGAGTCTGGTGGGCGTGGAGGGCGTCGCGATCACCGACCTGGAACCGGCCGGGATCGTCAGGGTGCGGGGCGAGAACTGGTCGGCGACGTCGATGAACGGCAACGTTGTAGCCGGGAACCGCGTGCAGGTGATCGAGGCGTCGGGGGTGCGGCTCGGCGTGTGGGCGGAGGACGCTGATCCTCCCGACGCAGAAGACCACCCACATTCGTTGTTGAGCGCCATTCGCCACCACCACGCGGCCAACGGGGCGAACGGGGACCAAGAGGGAGAGCAATGATCATCGGGATCATCGTCGGGGTGGTCGGTTTCGTCGCCCTCGTCACCGGGGCGACATCGGTACGGATCGTCCGTGAGTACCAACGGATCGTGCTGTTCCGGTTGGGTCGGGCCATCGGGACCAAGGGTCCCGGACTGATCTTCATCAACCCGATCATCGACCGGACGAACTGGGTCGACCTCCGGGAGCGGTACTTGGAGATACCCTCGCAGACCGCGATCACGGGCGACAACGCACCGATCTCGATCGACTTCATCATCTTCTACAAGGTCATGGACCCCCAGATGTCGGTCCTGGTCGTCCAGAACTTCGCCGGGGCGGCCCTGAACGTGGCCGCGACCACGCTTCGCAGCGTGGTCGGCGACATGCCCCTCGATGATGTCCTTTCTAAGCGTGAGGACATGAACGCGCTTCTGCGGGTGCGACTCGACGAGGTGACCGAGCGCTGGGGGGTCAAGGTCACGAGCGTCGAGGTGCGGGAGATCAACCCACCGCCGGGCGTGCTCGATGCCATGACCCGCCAGATGTCGGCCGAGCGGACCCGACGGGCCTTGGTGACCGAGGCCGAAGGGCAGAAGTCGGCCGCCATCTTGGCCTCCGAAGGTCAGCGCCAGGCCGCCATCACCCTGGCCGAAGGCACCCAGAAGGCGACCATCCTGGCCGCCGAGGGAGAGCGCCAGGCGGCGATTCTGAAGGCCGAGGGGTTCTCGGGCGGGCTCCAAAAGATCCTAGAGGTGGCCCGGACGCTCGACGAGAACACGTTGTTGCTCCAGTATCTCGACACCCTGAAGCAGGTCGGTGCCTCACCGTCGACCAAGATCGTCGTCCCGATGGAGATCGGCGGCCTGCTCAACGGGTTGCGGTCCCTCATGCCGGCCGAGGCGCAAGCCACCACCACGTCGTCTTCGAACGGCGACGCGCTGAACCCGTAGCCGACTCAACGGGTCGGCTCGAAGACCACGGTGGGTCGAGGCGACCTGACGGTGCCTGGGCTCGAACCGGTCGCATGAACCCCTACGGGTTCAGCCTCATCTATGGCCACCCGCAGGCCCCGACCGGCATGCGAGCGATCACCGAGCTCTTGTGGGCCCTCGAGCGTCGACCCCGGCGGCGTCGGTCTGTTCACCGGTTGTGCGGCTGGCGATACGGTCGGCGCGGTTGTCGTGCAGGTCGATGACCGCGAGGTCGCCGGCGCCCCGGGTCGGCGGCCGGCGAGTAGCTTTCCCTACGGCGACGACCCGGTGCGGGTCGGCCGCACCCCTGATTCCTCCATGCCCAAACCCGTGCCTCAGACGCTGTCTTGCTCCCGGCGGAGGAGACATCGGTGAGCGAGTTCGAGCCGTCCGCCCAGGGTCCCCTTGAGGGGCTGGTGGTGGTGGACCTCACCCGCGCACTGTCGGGGCCGCGTGCGACGTGGCTGATGGCCGGGTTGGGAGCGACGGTCATCAAGATCGAGGACCCCCACGCTGGGGACTCGGTCCGGTTGAACCCGCCCTACGTTGGGGCCAACGGGCTCAGTCTCACCAAGCGCGACGAGTCGGACATGACCCTCGCCGTCTTGAACCGCTCCCCGGGGAAGCACAGCGTGACCCTCGATCTGAAGAAGCCGGGCGCGCTCGACATTTTCTTCGACCTGGTGCGCCGGGCCGACATCGTCGTCGAGAACTTCACCGCCGGGACCGCCGAGCGGCTCGGGGTCGGCTACGCGGCCGCCAGCCAGGCCAACCAACGCATCGTCTATTGCTCGATCAGCGGGTTCGGCCAGGATTCCGACACCGGCGTGCGGGCGATGGACACCGTCATCCAGGCGTTGAGCGGCCTCATGATGACCCACGGTCGGCCGGGAGACCCGCCGATACGGGTCGGCATCCCGATCGCGGACAACGTGGCCCCGCTCTTCGCCGTGATCGGGATCCTGGCCGCCCTGCGCCGTCGGGACGAGACGGGCCGGGGCCAGTACATCGACGTCTCGATGCTCGGCGCGATGACGTCTTTGGTCGCGACCGAGGACTGGGAGGCGATGGAGCAGCTGGGCCAGCCCATCCGGACCGGACCGACGCTGCCCAGGCTGGCGCCATTCGGCGTGTTCGGGTGCAAGGACGGCCACGTGGCCATCGTGGCGCCCCAGGACAAGATGGTCCACGACCTCTTCCGGGCCATCGGCCGGCCCGACCTGTTGGACGACCCACGCTTTTCGACCCGCGACGGGAGGGTCGGCGAGCCGCGCCTGGTCGAAGAGGCCGTCGAGGCCTGGACCAGCGAACGAAGCGTGGACGACGTCATCGGGATCCTCGAGGCCGAGCGGGTCCCGGTAGCGCCGGTGAGGACACAGAAAGAAGCGCTCAACGATCCGAGGGTCGTCGAGCGGGGCGAGACCCGTCCGGTCACCCACCCCGAGCTCGGCGAGATTCCGGGCATTCGCACCTCGGGCGTCCCGATCAAGTTCTCAGAGGACACCACCGGATTCGCGTTCGCGGCCCGCGGGCTCGGCGACGACAACGACGCCGTCTACGGCGACCTGCTCGGCTACGGCGCCGAGCGGCTGGCCGAGCTGAGGGAGTCCGGGGTCATCTGAGCGCTCGCCCGGCGCGCCAACGCGGGTCCGCTCAGAAGGTGCCGCGGGGGTCGACCCCGGCTCTCGATCGCGGTCCATAGGGCGCCGAGTCGAGCCACGCGCCCGACCGGTTGCCGATTCCGGCCAAGAAGGCCGCGGTCCGCCACTTGAGCCGCATGCGCATGTCCCGGGCCTGCATGTGGGCGAGGGCGAGCCCGGCCGCGTCCCGGTTGTAGAGGGCCGCCTCGCGCCGGCTCGCGTGGAACGCGTCGACGGCGTCGCGGGCGTGGTCGGGGTCGTCGGTGGCCGACCGGATCGCGGCGGCGGCGGCGGCGGCGTCGGGAACCCCCGAGTTCATGCCGCGGGCGCCGAAGGGGGCGAAGAGGTGGGCGGCCTCGCCGGCCAGGAGCACCCGGCGGTGCTCGTCCACGAAGGTCTCTGCGACGACCTGGAGGAACCGGTAGGTGGAGACCCAGGTCACCCGGTCGGCGTACTTCTCCGGGAGCACGCGGGCGATCCAGCGCCGGACCCCGTCGTCGCTGTCGAACTGGGTGGGGTCGTCGTTGGGCCGGCATTGCAGGTCGCACCGCCACCCACCGGCGAAGGGGACCAGGAGCACGTTGCGCCTCTCGACGGCCGGGTGCTCGTAGTAGTAGATGCGCTCGGGTCGCAGCGGGTTGGTGTCGTCCTCGGCCACGTCCACGATGACGAACGCGTTGTCCGAGCGGTCGCCCTCCATGTTGATCCCGAGGGAGCGTCTCACGCCCGACCGGGCGCCGTCGGCCGCGATGACGTAGGGAGCACGGAGCACGGTGCCGTCGTCGGTGGCCAGCTCGACCCCGGTCGGCGACGTGGTGACGGACTCGACGCGGTGGCTCCAGGCGAACTCGACCCCGACCCGCTTGCACGCGTCGAAGAGCAGACCCTCGGTCGCAGTCTGGGTCAGGTTGGTCGAGTGCGGCAGGACGCTCGGATCCGAGACCGGGTACGTCCGCTCGTAGACCTGCTTCTCACCCCAGAACGTCCGCTTGGTGCTCCAGACGAGCCCGTTGGCGGCGATCTCCCACCCGACGCCCCGGAGCATCTTCTCCAGGTGCTCGAGCGTCTCGCGGTGCACGAAGATCGCCCGGCTGCCCGGACGCGGGCGGCCCTCGGGCTCGGCCTCGAGCACCGTGACGGCGAAACCCTTCGACCGCAGCGCCAGGGCTGCGCTGAGCCCGATCGGCCCCGCGCCGACCACGAGCAACCGCTCGTCGTCACGTGGTGCCGTGGAGGACATGGACGCTCCGGTTCTCTCTACGTCGGTCCTGCTTCGGGCGACGTCGGGCCACGCACCCCTGAAGGAAAGATCGACATGGATGCTAGCATTTCATGCGGCCGCAGGCCGAAGTGTCACTACTTGATCGGGGAGTCGGCCCTAGTGCTCGGAAGGTTCCGTTCCGGAGGCCGAGACGACGGGCCGGACGGGCCTCGAGTGCCCTTCGCGCCGCCGATGATGGGCGAACCGGGAGCCGAAACGCTCGACGCGCGTATCGCCCGGCGCCTTAGCCCAGCCCGAGGAGCCGTACCGCGTTCTCCTTCAGGATCAGCGGACGCACCTCCGGCTTGATGTCGAGGCGCTCGAAGTCGGCGAGCCAGCGATCGGGGGTGATGACGGGATAGTCAGAGCCGAACAGCACCCGCTCTTTGAGCAACGTGTTCGAGTACTGGACGAGGTTGGCCGGGAAGTACTTGGGCGACCACCCGGACAGGTCGATATGCACGGTCGGCTTGTGCAGGGCCACCGAGATCGCCTCGTCCTGCCACGGGAAGGACGGGTGGGCGAGGACGATGGGCATCTCGGGGAAGTCGACCGCGACGTCGTCGACGAACATCGGGTTCGAGTACTTGAGCCGGACGCCACCTCCTCCGGGCCGGCCGGCCCCGACGCCGGTGTGGCCACTGTGGAACACCACCGGCACCCCGGTCTGTGCGATGGCCCGGTAGAGCGGGTAGAGCTCCGGGTCGTTCGGGAAGAAGGCCTGTTCGTTTGGGTGGAACTTAAAGCCACGGATCCCGTGGTGCTCGACCAGGTCTCGCACGCGCTGGACCCCGGCCGCACCCGAGTGCGGGTCGATCGACGCGAACGGGATCACGACGTCGGCGTGCTCGGCGGCCAGCTCGGCGATCTCCTCGTTGGTCACCGGCGGTGGCAACCCGGTGGCAGCGCTCGCGTCGACCATGAAGGCCACGCATGCCATGTGGCGCTCGCGGTAGTAGGCGGCGAGATCGGGAACGGTCGGGTGCACGATCTCGGTCCCGAAGTACTCGAACAGCGCGTCGGTCGGATGCTGGCCCGGGCGGTCGTGCACCGACGAGTGCACGTGGGCGTGAACGTCGATCGCCACCAGCCCCTCGACGTTCATCGTCCGAGCGCTCACGGTGCCACCTCCTTCGTCCCGCGGTCGCGCAGGACGCGCCGGAGGATCTTGCCCGAGGGCGACTTCGGGATCGCCTCGACGAACTCGATCGCCCGGATGCGCTTGTACGGGGCCACGCGTTCGGCGACCCACGACATCAGGGCGTCGGCGTCGAGGTTCCTGGTCGCCACCACGAACGCGAGCGGCGCCTCGCCGCCGGTCTCGTGGGGCATCGGCACGACCGCCGCGTCGCTGACGTCGGGATGGGTCAGCAGCACGGCCTCGAGCTCGGCCGGGGCGACCTGGTAGCCCTTGTACTTGATGAGCTCCTTCACCCGGTCGACGATGAAGTACACGCCGTCGTCGACCCGGGCGATGTCGCCGGTCTTCAGCCAGCCGTCGGCGGTCAGCGTCTCGGCGGTGGCGGTCGGGTTGTTGAGGTAGCCGGCCATGATCTGGGGCCCCCGCACCCAGACCTCCCCCTCGCGCTCTGAGTCCTCACCGGTCTGGGGGGACACGAGGCGTCCCTCGGTGTTCGGCATCAGCCAACCGACCGACCCGGGCGGGGCGACGTCCTGGTCGCGCTCGGGGATCAGGTGCGTCCCCGGACTGGCCTCTGTCATGCCGTAGCCCTGCGCGAGCGGCACCCCGAAACTCTTCTCGAAGCGTGCCGCCAGGTCGGCGTCTAAGGGCGCGGCGCCGGACACGGCCCAGCGCACCGAGGAATGGTCGAACCGGTCGACATGGGGGCCAGACGCCAGCTGGAGGACCATCGGCGGTGCGAGGTGCAATCGGGTCACCCGGTGGCGCTCGATCGTGGCGAGGTATCCCTCCACATCGAAACGAGGGAGCGTCACGATCGTCGAACCGCCGACCAAGGCGAGGTTCATGATCACGTTCATGCCGTAGATGTGGAACATCGGCAGCACCGCGCACACCACGTCGTCGGGCTGAGACGGCCACATCGGCGCGAGTTGGGCCAGGTTGGCGACCAGGTTCCGGTGGGTGAGCATGACCCCCTTGGCCCGACCGGTGGTCCCGCTCGAATAGGGGAGCGCCGCCACCGCGCGCGACGGGTCGAATCCGGCGGCCCGCGCCGGAAGCCGGGTCCGGCCGACGGGTCCCGGCCAGGAAGCGTCGAGCACCATCAACGTCGCACCGACCGCTCGCGCGACGTCGGCCCCCTTGTCCACGGTCGCATCGTCGACGAGCACGACCTTGGCCCCCGAGTCACCGACCTGACTGGCGGCCTCCGGAGCGGTCAGGACGGGGTTGAGCGGGGTGACCGTTGCACCGGCCGCGATCACGCCGTGGAAGGCCGACAGGTAGGCAGGCTGGTTCCTGCTCATGAGCGCCACCACGTCGCCCGGGCCCACGCCAAGTTCGGCCACCGTCCGTGCCGCCGCGGCCACCTGATCGCTCAGTTCGGCGTAGGTGGTTCGCTCACCGGTCGTTCCGTCGATGACCGCGACCGCGTCCCCCCGTGCCGCCGCCGGGCCGATGACGTACTCGGTGACCGAGAGCTCGGGGATCTCGACGTCGGGGTACGGGCTGCGCCGAATCACGGGTGGGTCCTCATCGCGCGGCAATGGTATGCGCCACCCCGGATCGGCCTCTCGGCGACGGGGCGCGGCCCACCCGTGGGAGCCTGCCCGATCGCCGCGCCGTTCCCGGCGCCCATTGGGTCACAAGACCGACCGGTCAGCCCGGTCGGAAGGACGGTGCCTACAATGCCAGCCGTGGCGCGGGCGCGGAGCCGGATGTTGGCGTTGCTGGACGACGGTCCCGTCGACGCGAGCGCCGTCCAACTGCCGCGGACCCAGGCCGGATCGCAGCCCCAACATCTCCTGTTGACCCTGCTCGGGGACTACTTCTTGGATAGCTCCGAGTACATCCCGTCGGCCAGCCTGGTGAGCCTGCTCGAGGAGTTCGGGATCACGACTGCCGGATCCCGGGCCGCGCTCAGCCGGTTGTCCCGGCGCGGACTGTTGGCCAGCTCCAAGAGTGGCCGCAACACCTACTACCGCCTGACACCGATAGCGGCCGCCCTGCTTCGAGAGGGCGCCCGGCACATCTTGGGGTTCGGGGCGGCCGAGCGCCACTGGTCGGGCCGCTGGACGATCGTTGCGTTCTCGGTCCCCGAAGATGAGCGCCAATCGCGCCCGGTTTTGCGCACCCGCTTGCGCTGGCTTGGATTCGCCCCGCTCTACGACGGCCTGTGGATCAGCCCCCATCCACCGACCGACGACATCGATGCAGTCCTCGACGAGCTGGCGATCAAGGCATCGACGGTGTTCGTCGGTGAGATCAGGGATCGCGACGGCGGCAACCCGCCCCTGTCGGCGTGGGACCTCGACGAGCTTCGGCGGGTGTACACGGATTTCATCTCCGCGTTCTCCGAGCTCCGCCGCCGAGTGGGCCACGGCGACGTCGGGGCGGCCGAGGGCCTGGTCGCCCGGACGACGATCATGGATCGCTGGCGCAACATGCCGAACCTCGACCCCGAGCTCCCGGGCGAGCTGTTGCCAGGGGACTGGCCGAGGGACGAGGCCCGGGCACTGTTCGTCGACGTCTATGACGGGCTCGGCGCCCTGGCCGAGATGCGGGTCCGGCAGATCCTGGCCGAGCTCTC
>Ga0182018_10004906_pt1 | contig 11020 bp, 12 predicted proteins | sample 812P2MmetaG_FD_120490 | JGI IMG/M metagenome (GOLD analysis project Ga0182018, IMG submission 120490) | Permafrost microbial communities from Stordalen Mire, Sweden - 812P2M metaG | ecosystem: Environmental > Terrestrial > Soil > Wetlands > Permafrost | place: Sweden: Stordalen | collected...
CGCTTGCGCGCTAGCCTCCGTCCGCCGCCCAAACTGCACGTGCGGTTTTCCCGCATGCAGCTTTCACGAAGACACATGACTTGAGATGTAAGGAGAAGGCAACCGCCAAGTGGACCTTTCTTACATCCGTCAGGTTGAGTCCAGCCTCCAGTATCCTCGGATGATGATGTACGGGTTTTTCGCTGTTTATTTACTACTTACTCGTCTTACTCGTCGGGAAAATCGAAATCGGCTCTCCGGAAGCCGAATCTCAATATCTTCTACGAAATCGGTCATCGAATCACGAAGCTCGACTCGCAGCTCGGCGCGGCTGGTCGTGCCGAAAATTACTTACTTACGCCCCGGGCTGCTAGGCACCGGCCTACACAAGTTCAGTCGGCGGGTTTCATCTTAATCTGTGCGGGTTCGGAGGCTACAACTTCCGGGACGCCCTTAAACGAAGTGAGTTTCCCCGTTACACATATGCGCTTGCCACGGTAAGACGTTTCTGGGTCGCCAAATTTCGAGCGGTCACTTCCCCAGATGAGAAGCGTAAAAACCTGATTGGGATAAGGCTGGTCGAAGTTCAGAAAAGTCGGACTGCCACGACTGCTTTCCGCATATCGCGTACTCACGACCTTGCCGCAAACAGTCCCTTGCTCGCCAATATGGTCTTTGGCCTCGGTTGCCGTGAGGGTTTTCTGGGCTAGGGCTGGCGAAACAGCTAGCAGAATGACAGCTAGAAGGGATAACCTTGAACGCTGAGACATTATTCCCTCCGCCGGTTGAGCGTGTATCGTCGCGACTCCCCGAGAGGATCGCGTTATTGTCCGTTAGTTCGGCGATGAGAGTCAAGATTGGCTGAGCTCGCCGCTCTTTAATTCTTGTGAATGTACCGCTTGAAGTGCTCGTCGAACTGCGCCTGGATAGATTTCTGATATTCTTCGCGGTGAGGTCGATGACCTGAGCCTTTCGCTCTGAAGACGACGCCAGGACACGCGCTACAAGAGGCTTCCACAAGAATGTCGCCGAGCCATTTCGTAACGCGTATCGTCGGCTTTTTCATTTGTGCTAGGACCTTTCTTTCGACAGGCCGACCCGGCTCCTTTGGCGATTTGCCACCGACACGGTCTCTACTAACAAACACGTCATGGCGTTAGAATTTGAATCAGGACGACTCTAAGTGAGCTCAGCGGCAAATCCAACTGCGACCGGCGTCAAAGTGACGGCGTCACCGCACGATCCTTTGGCAGGTCGCTTCCAGATCGCGGTTGAACAGTGCGATGTGGATGACAAAAAGCGGCTGGTTCGATATCGCACTTACTGGACGAAGTGGATGTCATGGTATAGATACAACACCTCGGAGCCCCACAGCATTGAATCGCAGATTCATCAGATGCTATTTAGTGATCTTACCTACCGGGCGATCGTAAGCGTCAGGGAGTCCGTGGTAGCCGATGTTGCCATATCCGCGCGTTCTTCAACTTTGGCTTATTTGCTCGATCGAGGATACCTTTTCTCGCAGGTTCTTTCCCTGCAAAAGCTCCTAGACGATCGAAAGGACGTAATCTCATCAAGCGACTTCTGAAGGACGTTCGCGAACATCGCCACCTAATAACCCGCGAGATTTACGTCGCTGGAGATGGTCATCCGTACGACTACAACAAATGGTCTGAGACCGTCGACAAAACAAACCTGATGGTTGAAATGTATGGTATTGACGCTCCAGGCCTGTTCCGATTCGCAACTTCAAAATATCTTCATGGAACGTTCGATCTCCTGTCTGGCAAACAACCAATTGAGAGGACACGGAAGGATGTGATTCCTGAGTCCATTTTCAAAGCCCTAGAGACTTGGATCAGCGGGCCAAGCGCACGTGAGATCACGAGCATTCGCCACAACTTTATCGCCCATGCCGCAAATGCTATCCGACTTGGCTCTTTGCGCTTCAAGGGTGTCAAGCTCTCTCAAATCGACGACCTGCAGCGTGCGATCGTCCGCGTAGAACGTGCACTGACTGATCATGTGCTCTCAATTCGGATAGCCAGAGACGTGGTTCCTTCGCCCCCTCTGGGAGTTTTTCGTGGACTAGACCTGCCATACTCTCCCCCTCAGACTGATTTGTCGATGCATCGCCGCTGGAACGAATTGAGCGACGAAAGAAATCAGTGGAAGGACGATGTTCTTCGAGACCTCACTTCAACTGCTGCGAAACCTTGATAGCATTTGGCTTCCTGTTTCTTCTTATGTTTTTGAAGACCAGTCTCACGCAAACAACTGCCCCTGTGGAGACACCTCGAATTCCAAAAGCTTGGTGCATTCCGCATCGTCATTTGCAACATGGTCTACCCGGTCTACCCGGCTGCCCACTGGCTCACCAATATTTCGACCGCACGTTCGACGACGGTCGCCGCAAAAGCAAGAGGCGCTAACAATCCGGCAAGATCCGACACCTTAACCGTCAAATTCAAATTGTTCCAGTTCAAGAACATTCGAAAGATGACCACGCTCACCAGCGCGAACGCTCTAGAGACAAGCAAGGGCCAACTTTTTTTGGCAATGGATGTTAAGGGCATACGAATCGGCAACTCTCAGCGGTCTGCGGCAGTCCTTTTTCCATTCTCAAGGCCACGTGGCCAAACCGGGATATTTCGAACCCGATGGCAGCAGGCCAGCTATGGCACGTTGCTAACTGCCGAATAGACTCCTTTTGCGGCATCTCCGATCTGACTCATGTCTCCGGCCATAATCGCAGTGGCCAGAACTCCGGCTGCTGATGCAATGTTGATGACCCTATTGACCGCTTGCAGCGTTTTGATTGCGCTTGTGGCCTCTTTGGTGGCTGCCGTGATCTGAGCAGCTGCTTGATCCGCGTCCGCGAGCGTTACGTTTGCTGCTTGGATGTAAAAGGACGACGAGGCGTTTAGTTAGGAGAGTCCGTTGCAAACCCAGCAGTTGAACAATCCCTGGGTCGTCGAGCGGAACACCGCCATGTATTCGATCGAGACGAAATTGACTAACCATGATGGAAAGATCATGGAACTGCTGGGCGATTGCAATCAATTGATCATCGGAAAAGCGGGCCATGAGACTCTACTTTGACCTCGTCTGCAACTCAGAAATCGCGTCTTTCAAATTGGCGATATCCGGTCCGATCTGCTCCGCAACGTCCCGCAACCTTGCCTTTTTTATTGCCTCCACCTTTAATTTCGCATGCAGCGAAGCCAGATTGTCCATGACCTTTCCATAGGCAATCGCAGCGCTCTTCCTCGATTGCAGTGCTGCAGTGTCACCGTCGTATTGGCGTTGCACAACGATGAGCGCAAGGCGCTCGGACTTTCCAGCGGCTGCCATCGGCCCCTGGTAATAGGTATCGAGAAATTCGCTTTCATTTGAGAGGATCCCTGCATACTCAACCACCACGACCTTTTTCAGATCGGCAGTAAGCTCCTGGACCGCAACATCTGTGTTCTTGATGATCGAATTTACCTCGTGCCCTCGGTAAGCCTTAGTAGCAGCATCCGCCAGAACCTTTGCGATCTTCTGAGCCGCGCCGCTGGCTGCGATCGTTTCCTGACTAAGATTGGGGAGTTTCTCAACGGTCGCTACATTAGCGTCGATAAGCGTCGATGTTCTTGTCGTATGACAAGGGAGCGTTCGCGGCCAGTTTCCCTAGACTGTCAAAGTATGTGATCAGAATATTCTGATCTTTGCTGAGATGATCCGCCACATCCTGATAAGGTTTGCAGTCCTGCACCTGCAAGCTAGCCGGACGCTCCTCGTTCGGTATCTCGTTGAGAAGAGAGTTCTGCCGCTGACAAGAGGCCGGAATGTCGGCTACAACGGGCGGGAGTGTCCGCTGTGCGCTATCCGCTAGTTTCGTCAATCCAGCAACGTCATCAAGGTTTACACATCCTCCGCCCGCTAGGAGACACAGAAGCAGCGACCCACCGAAGCGAAGTCTTCTGTACTTCTGTAGGACCCGTTTCATCATGGCAAACATCCGTCAATGTTGATCACGCTATGGATAAGAGCTTGACCGTGGGCGACTTGAAGATCGCCTGACGCGTTGGATGCCCGGTCATTCTTGAAGAGAAGTCTCTGACGCTTGATTGGGACCCTCCTAATTTAAGACGATCTGAAGATTGGAAAGACAACTCCTCTACGTCCCTTGACCGCGCTGAAAAGGCTAACGTGTGAGCGCAACGTTGCGTCCACTGGCCAGCGGCCCGAGACAAAGGCACCTTAGTTATCGGGGAAGTCGGCGAGTAGAAACCCCCTCTGGAGAGAAGTATAGTGCTCCTCTTTCTCTGTTCGCCGAAATTGCCGACTACGATAGTGCGGAGGCTTACCAATGTCAAGAACGAAATTCAGATTTGTTCGGGTAGAGATTTTGTTACGAAATGCGTAACATAGATGCGGTTGTCGTTTGCGATTGTGTTGGTGTCTCGGCCCCGCCGTCACACTTTCGTCCGCCTGGCAGCATTGAACGCGAAGCGAAATGTTCGCTGTATTCCCCCAACACCTCTACGGGGGCGGTGTTAGAAAACCTAGCCAAAATCGCTGCCGTGGAATCCCATGAAGATTGGACTTTTCGATTTCCGCTCATGGCGTTAGCAACGGGTAGTTTTCTAATGCGTTTTCATGCTCCTTCGTTTAGTGGAAGAATCGCAACGTTGCGGGCTTCCGGACTCCGTCGGGGATGGCTGGGGAGAGTTTGCAGAAGGCAATTTCCTGGTCGCCGGTGGCGATCAGAAGATGTTCGGTTGCAACATATTGAAGCACACTGTAGCGCGCCTCGACGAGAGTAGGATTGGGCCCCGAGGGTTTCCAAGATATTCCGCCGTCAATGGAGTGATAGACACGTCCCGCGGCCAGCCAGGCATCTTGGGCGTTGAGATAGAGCAGATCGTCCATAGACGCTGGCTGAGTAGGTGGACGGTGAGGAGTCCAGTCCCTTCCACCATTCTTGGTAACCATATAATTATCCGGGGGGAGGCGCAAGATCCAGCCAACACGTGGATTCTGGAATTGGATTTTCACGTTGCGCAAACTGGCTAACTCACCCAGTTGCGCACCGGGCTGCTGCCACGTCTTGCCTCCGTCGACGCTATGCAAAAGAAGGTCGCCTACGACCCAGACGTCGGCAGCAGAAAGCGGCCATACGCACATCAGCCTCCACCGGTAAGCAGAGTTGATTTGGGTAGGGGCTTCGTCCCACGTTTTTCCACCATCGTCGGTGGAATAGATAACCCCGCGATAGTCCGGGACGCCGCTAAGTAACTGTTCGCCGACCCACCAGCCCCTCTGGGAGTTGGCAAAGCGCAAGCCAAATATGATTCGCTTCTCGAAGGTCTGGGTCATCCACGTTTGGCCTTCGTTGGTAGTGTGCAGAAGCCGATTGAAGCCCACAAGCAGCCATCCTTCCGTCCAGCTAAAGAACTGGAGAGCCTGGATTTTGTCTCGTCGCTCGGGCCGAGATTGCACGCAGTATGACTTCCTCCAGTGCCTTCCTGCGTCTTCGGTTGCCCAGAGACAATCCCCATCACTCCCATAAGCATGCAGAGCGTCCAGAAACTGAGTCACGTCAAATATTGGACCGGATTCGATCGGTGTAGTCTGCCACCGGCAGAGTTCGGGCTTGGATCGAGGCGACTGCGGGAAGCAACCCTCCACCACGAGGCCCGCCAGCAGTAACATTCGGACACACGCGGTCAGGGAAACGACAGGGCGATTGGACCCTATCCGGTTCTGAGAAATCATTCCCACCAGAAATCGTTTCCTCCAATGCGTGTGCGCCCTTTTTGCAAGGGTAAAATGTTCCCCTGGTCGCCCCTATCGGACACGAACTGGTCGTAATGATCGCGCTGCCCAGGGTTGTTTGCCAACTTGCTTGTGGCACTTTTCGCGATTTTCCAACGCTGAAAATTGCGCTTCCGGTCAGGCGCTGTCATGTCCTCATAGTTGTCAAAATACTCCTGGCCCGTTGGATACCCTGCATATTGGGTCACCAGTTCAACGATATCGATGAGCGTCAGATTTTCTTGGTTTCGCTTGCTGGGTTTAACGTAGAACTCATAATGTATCTTTAAGGAATTGGCATCCTTCGCGTGTGTCTGGGCCTTACCAAAAGCAATCGTCGCCGCGTCAGACTTTTTCTTAGCTGCAGCGAGCGCTGCTTGATACGCCTTTTCGCCCAGTTCCTCAACGTGCTTCGTCGGATGTTTTTCCAGCGCCTTAAACGCGCTCTCTGCCTCTCGGCGGGCTAGTTGCGCTTTGTCGAGTTCTGCGCTCGTCTTTTCAGATTTAGTATCCTTGGCGTTTTTCTCGGCAGTGTTGAAAGCGGCCGTCGCTTCTTCAAACTTCTTCTTAGCTGCAGCGACTGCTGCGTCATACTCCTGTTTCACAAATTGCTGCTTGTGCTTCGAAGAATGGCTTCCGAGTTCTTCATATGCGCTGTTCGCCTCTTGGCGTTCACCCCGCGCTTTGTCCAGTTCCTCTTTCGCCGTGACATAGGCCGCACGTGATTCCTCGATTACGAACAACCGGTTGAAAATCGTGGAAGCGACGGCTCGTGCCTCTTTTTCCAAGCTAGGACCGAGCGTGGGGGAGATTTCGCCAAACACCGTGAGCAATGCTTGATTCAGTTCGTCCACTGAATAGCCGCCGGTATCGTCGTCGCTGGTGAACTCCTCCAGAGATCCTGGCAAATCGGCATCAACTTTCGCGGGCGGGCCGGCCTGCGCGAGCGCAATTCTTGAAGATGGATGAGGGATATCGCTCAGCGGGTCAAGGTCTGTTCCGAGAGGGCGTACGCTCCGAAAAGAGCCGGGACCTCCACCACCGAGCGGCGAATTGGGATGGGCCCTTGTTCCCGACCAACCGTCGTAGGGGTCGTTACTCATGCCAGCCTCCGCGCTGCCTTGTAACTGCCCGCACTGATGTGAGGGACGATGCGGCTCCGACCCATGGTGCCTCACTGATTTTGAAGCACCTCTAGCTCTTCGTCAGCTGCGCCACTGTGCTGACCTTTCTTGCTTTTGGACTTTTTCTACCGAGACTGCTGGAACCGTGCCGCCGTGTCCCGGACGAGTTGCGTTGCAGTCTGAACGGCTTTTTGGCGCGACGCGGGCGATCGCCTATCTGTCAGCTTTTTCAGTTCCGCAATTGCGGTGCTCGGGTATACCCGCGGCTCGAGTGATCCGATATCGCGAACCTTGAATCCGTCATCTGTACGGACAACTTCGAACCGAACGGGTTGCAGTGCGAGCCCGGGCTCAAATATCGGAAGTCCCGTGTCGGCCGCCGAGGTAAGCATGCCAAGTATCCAATAGCGCGCCGTAATATCGTACCCCTTCAACGTCGGCTGACATTCTTCAATATGGTAGCGTTCAATCACTAGTTGAGTATCCCATCCCGGATTATCCGTGTCGGTGATTAAAGACATGAGTTGCGGCGTCCACTTGCGGCCTGTGCTGCCGTCCAGATCTAGAAAGCGCTTCAGCACTCTATGAGCTTGCCCGCAATCCTCGCGCGGGCGATCTTTTTTTGGTGGCGGCTGCGCCGTCAACAGACTGGCGGCCGTGATCCAGGTCACCGTGAACCACACAGCTTTCATGAGTCCGTTCAACTTAGAGCACCAGTTCCTTGAAGCGGAAGTATTGGCGGCGCAGGTGCCCGCCCCAGTAGCTAGTAGTGTAATTCGCAATCGCAACGCCCGTTGAGCTCTGCGCTCCGATGAAAGTCCCTTCATCGGGATCGATGACGATCGCAATGTGACCTGACGAATCTCCCGCCGGCGGCGCCCAGTAAATCAAGTCCGCAGGGGCGGGTTCCGGCACCTGCTTAAATCGTGCTGATGTCGGGTACTCTGTAGTCGTCAAGTATGGATAAGTAGGAATCCTCTTGTGAAACACCTCGTAGACGAAATGCGAGCAGTCAATACCCATCTTGCTGTCCCCGCCAAACAAATACTTCGTGTCGAGCCACTCGTAACTATCCATAATGATGAGGCTGCGAGGGCTCACGAACGAAACTGGGATAGTGGTTTGCATTGCCCCTCCTTTATTCGCTGGTCATGGTTACGGCGGTTGCCAGCACTCTTCACTAGCTCGTAGTCATCGCGATCTTGATGCGCCAGCTTTACTAGCGGCGCGCGGCACACCTCCGATTGTTGTTTTCGCGAGAATCGAACCTTGTCCTGAGGGCGCGAATGTAGGTAAAAAGGCTGGAAGGAAAATGACGTTCCGGGCAACCGAGAGAGCAGGTGTGAACAAAACTCGAGGAAGATTACGCTCGGCGGTTGTTGCCGTAGGTAGGCAGTTGGCATATTTGTCGCCTGTTTTTTACTGGAACTACGTCTTCATTCTTCCGCTAGTGGCTGTACACTTCATAACGCGCAAAAACATAGGTAAATGGCTCACACTGACAAAATTGATTTTCTTGCGGCTGCAGTGGAGAGTTCACTCCACAGGGGAGGACCGGCAAAGAGTTGTTGCGGAACGCTCAGAACTCATCACCAAGACTGGGTTGTTTTTAGGGGTGTTTCGCCTGCGATGTTCGATTCCACTCGTGCACCAGCCAAACTGTGGATTTGAAATGATCTGGCGCAGCTCTGTTTTCTTGTAGTGCTGCGCGGCGCCGTGTTCGGCGGTTTAACCAGGGGTCGCCCGCGCTGATTGCTGTGATAAAAACGTGATAGTTCCATGTTCATAATCGAACAGGATCAATCAGAATGCGTCAGAACGCAGTTCTGGTAAGCGGTTGAAGAATCAGTTAGAGTAAAGAATTTTCATATCCGGTCAGAACACACCGGCTGATCTTCAAAACCGGCGGGCGGCGTTTGCCCAGACTGTAATGAAATTGTAATGGTTGCACGATCAGAACGAATCACTTCCAGGCAGAACGGATCAAATCAACTCATTTGTAACCAGTTGAAAAGAGGAATAGAGTAGAAGATTTTCATAATGGTTCAGAACTCTACTGTGTTCTCATAATCCGCTGGCCCTTAAGCGAAAATCTCGTTCACCTTCTCCCGCACATGCTGGCTGCGTGACGGCTTCAAATATCGCATGGTACTTTCCATGTCAGAGTGTCCCAGCCACTGTTGCACGGTGCGGAGATCAACTCCCGCCCAAAGACACCGAGTAGCAAACGTCGCACGGAACTTGTGGAGCCAGAAGTCTTGTTCGTCCAGTTTCGCACGCTGCGCAACGGCTTTTAGGCAGTCTAGAAAATCCAGCTTCGGATTGCACCCCGCAGTAGGGAATACCAAAGCGCACGTCTTGTCAGCTTTCGTCTTCCAAGCTTTTAGCGTCTTCACCAGCTTCGCAGGGATCGGAATCTCACGCTCTTTGTACGCTTTCGGCGTCCATCCCCGGTCTGGCTTGTGGCTGACGCGAACCGTGGCGTGGGCGAAGTTGATATCCGACCAGTATGTGTACATGACTTCCTGTTCCCGCATTCCGGTCATAAGGAAGAACTCGTACCAGAGCCGCTCTTCCGCATCGCAGGCCGCAAACAGTTTTGTCAGTTCTTCTTGTTCATACATTTCGGGTTCCTCTTCGGTGTAGCGCGGCCAATCGTTTTTGCCCACCAGACCGCGAATTCCATTCGCCTTAAGAAACGTCATTACATTCTCGAATTTGTTGTAGACGCTCCGTGGTGCCTGTTTCTTCTTGTCACGTAGGAAAGCGCAGAACTTGAGCAGGTCTGTGCGCTCGATGTCTTGCAGGAAGAGTCTGGGGCAGGACTCCGTGAAATAGTTCAGAGCAGTCGTATACGCCGCCAAGGTTTTCGGCTTTTTCGTGAGCTCTGTCTCCTCCAAGAACTTGGCGACTGCGGCCGCGACCGAGGGATGCCCGTTGCCCTTCTCTTGGAGGACGGATACGCCATTGTTGAGCGCGTTGAGTTCGGCTTCTTTGCGCTGGCGACGTGCAGCGGCATCTTGGGCGTCTTTGCCCACTGACAGGCGCACTCGCCTGCCTTTCGCGCGCCATTCTAGGTAATACGCGCCTTCTGGATGTCGTTCTTGCTCGCCATTGACGAGAACCAGATCGGGCTTGACGCGACCGTTTGGCGACAGAAGAACGGGGCAGTAACGCATGCCCTTGGCAGTTTGGACTCGTTTGGTGAGGTTAACTTCTTTGGATTGCGTGTTGGCCACTGGTGCCACCTCCGATTCAACTTGGAATCAGTATAGGTATCACCAGCTTGCAAGTGCTAGATAACTAAGGTAATGGCGGAGAGGGAGGGATTCGAACCCTCGGTACAGGTGTTAGCCCGCACAACGGTTTAGCAAACCGCCGCATTCGGCCACTCTGCCACCTCTCCGGCGTGCGGATTTACAGTCTACCACGCGGGCGAATTGGAGCGGAGTGCTTGTCTACCTCTGGTCGGCGCTTACATCGGACTGCGGTGCCAATTCCGCACGAAGGCTTGTTCGTGATTCGTAACGCAAAACAATCTCCGGTAAATTTCGCGCCGGCGTCGTGGACAATGCCCTCAATCCTGAGGGGGGAGAGGAGTGGCTCCGGACGACTGCCCGAGTTGCGGCGGTACTGGATATGTTGCGAAGCCCGTGGACTCGAACGGTAAGTCTGAAGGCGTCGCTTTTATCCGCTTCGAGTGTCCTGTCTGCGGGGGCACTGGCCGGAAGCACCCATTCCCACCTTCTGCCGCCGGCTGACCGCACGGCCTGCGGTGTTTGCGAAAGCGTTCGGAACCGGGCCGTCATACATCCCGCCCCTACGGGTTGACGGCTCGGGCCGCACGTTTCCACAACCAAGTCGCATCTATAAATAATCCCTCTCTCTCTTGAATTTTGGTTCCCTGTACCGGGTCTGAGCGTTCAGGCAATTCCGGCCGTTTTGACGGGAGTTCGCCGCCGGGCGGAGGATGCGGTCTCCACTCGGTTCCTTCCGTTGCCTTTGGCGCGGTATAGAGCCTTGTCGGCCGCTTGCAGCACATCTTCGGGATCTGACTTTTCCTTCGCAGAAGATGCGACCCCGATGCTGACGGTCACCGAAAGCGGCGCCGCCGC
>Ga0182018_10004910_pt1 | contig 11012 bp, 10 predicted proteins | sample 812P2MmetaG_FD_120490 | JGI IMG/M metagenome (GOLD analysis project Ga0182018, IMG submission 120490) | Permafrost microbial communities from Stordalen Mire, Sweden - 812P2M metaG | ecosystem: Environmental > Terrestrial > Soil > Wetlands > Permafrost | place: Sweden: Stordalen | collected...
CAAATAAGACGATGATTACGAAGAGGAAGTACGCGGCACCGGTGGAGTGCACATGGCATTATCTCACATTGGCGGCGGGGCGGCCCGGGCGCACCCATCGCCTGCCAACAAAGAGGCGTTTTCTTCGATCGGCGCCGGCGCTTCCGGAAGACGATCAAAGCCTAAGATATTGATAATAAGATACTTATTTATGGTGGCTATCGCTCGTGTAGGCAAATTGCGAACTTGTGCGAGGGTGTGCCTCAGTCGTTTCTGGGGTCGCTTCGTAATCGGCTGGTTTGAAGGCTTGAGCGGCTTCAGGGGGCCGGATTCGTGGCTCGGGGGCGCAACTGCGGAGGCGCCATCGGTCGTTGCCGACCCAGAGGAGAACCGATGCGTAGATCGGCAAGCGGGAGGGCCCGAAAACCGCACCCACTGTTCCGTTCTTACGCCAGGTTTTCCTTCAGGCTGGCCTCGATATGCGCCATTGACACAAAGAAAGGTTTCTTGGTTACCGCGACTGTCAAAACCAGTGTGGCCGGGTCGTAAGCCGCGAGCGCCTCCACGCCCTGACCAACGATTTGCATTTGGTTCGGGGTGGGTGTGGTCATCGTTGCGCCGGAAGCCTTGAGTTTAGCCTCAAGGGCGACGATTTGGGCCGGGCTGATGCCGGTTAGGGTGAAAGAGTTGGGAGGCATATCGACAGTCTACCACTTTGCGACTTCAGGCCCCGGCTTCGGTAACAGGCGCGTTGTGGCTGGAACGCCTGAATCGAGGCCAGGCTTGTCTCGATTCCGCCGCACAAGATCCAATCGCCGAACACGTTGTTGCGCAAGGCGCCTGGATAGTCGTAGGATCGGTTGAAGAGCAATGAAGAACCGAACCGCTTATTGGATACTTACCGGCCTACTGGCTGCGTGGTTGACCCTTGGAGGGGTGCTGGACATAGCCGGCGCCAGTCAGATGCGGGAGATCATGCGCACGCTACATTATCCGGACTATCTGCTTCTGATTCTAGGGCCCTGCAAGTTACTGGCGGTCCTGGCCCTGCTTTATCCGAAGACGCGCTTTCTGCGTGAGTGGGCCTATGCCGGCATCACTATCGACGCATTGGGCGCCTTCGCCTCGCATTGCGCCGTGCATGACGATTTTACGCGCGCGGCCGAACCGCTGCTCATGGTGGCAATCGCGGGGGGCAGTTATTTTCTGCGGCCGGACCAACTGCGCCTAACGCGAGGTAGGACGCCGTCCCTCCTGCACTGATACAATCTTCTTGCATGCGAAGACTTGCAATCATTCCGGCTCTGGCCTGCGCCGCCATCCTGTGGGCCGCGCCTCTCGACAATAAAGATGTCGAATACGCGCGCCCGGGCGGGAAGCCCTTACTGCTCGACCTGCACGTGCCGGACGGGGCAGGGCCGTTTGCCGCCGTTATTCTGATCCACGGCAGAGGATTCGACGAGGGAAGCAAGAGCACGAATGTCCGGCCGCTGTTCGATCCGCTGACCGATGCCGGCTTCGCCTGGTTCAGCATCGATTACCGGCTGGCGCCGGCGGTCCATTTTCCCGAGGCGATGGAAGACGTGAACAGCGCGATCCGGTGGGTGAAGGCGCATGCCGCGGAGTACCGCGTGGATGTCTCCAGGATCGCGATTATCGGCGAATCGGCCGGCGGCTTCTTCGTCAATTATGCCGGGACGCACGAGACGCCGGCCACCAAGGTAGCGGCTGTGGTGGACTTCTATGGGCCGTCCGATTATGGAAAGCAGGCGCTGTTGCGGCGCGACCATCCGGAGCGCTTCAACATGGCGACCATCAACCGTCATGCGGCCAACGGCGGCGGCATCCATTTCTTCGGTGTGGAACAACTGGATGAAGCCGGCCTGGCGAAGCTGTATGCTGTTGCGCCCATCGCCGCCGTCCACCGGGGAATGCCGCCGTTCCTGGCGATACACGGCACTAAGGACGATCAGGTGAGTTTCGAGCAATCGACCGCGTTTTGCGACGCGATCCGGAAGGCGGGCACAACTTGCGAGCTGATTACAATCGAAGGCGGCGGGCATGGCATGGGAGGCTGGCGCGCGCCGGAGATGCAGCATTGGAAGCCGGAGACGATTGCCTGGCTCAAGAAGACCTTGAAGGTGAATTAGGCAAAGTTGAAAAGCTGGGGGGCCGACATTGATCGCGGCATGCCCCCGCAACGTAGCGCCGTGTGTTGTACTGTTGCCATGAAGCCAGTCCTGTGGGCGATCCTGCTGGCCGTGCCGCTCGCCGCCCAGGTGCGTATTGCGCAACACGGCATCGAATACATCTCGGTTGAGATCAACGGCAAGCCTTTCACGCAGTTCTTCATTGGGCCGGAGACCAACAAGCCCTATCTGCACCCACTGCGATCGGCCAGCGGGAAAATAGTGACGCGCGGCTACCCGATGGAGGACTTACCGGGCGAATCGCACGACCATCCCCATCATCGCGGCCTGTGGTTCGCGCATGGCGACGTAAACGGGTTCGACTTCTGGGGTAACGAGACGCGCGGCGGCAAATTCGGGCGCATCGTGCTGGCGAAGATCAACAGCCTGTCCGGCGGCAAGGATTCGGGCGTGATCGACGCCACCTTCGACTGGCGCGATCCCGACGGCAAGGTACTAGTGACCGAAGCGCGCCAGATGACGTTCTACGGTCAGGCGAAGACCCGCACCATGGACTTCGATATCACTCTGACGGCGCGCGAAAAGGTCACCTTCGGGGACACCAAGGAAGGCACATTCGCCCTGCGCGTGGCATCGGCGCTGGAAGAACCGCACGCCGGCGCATCCGCGCAACCGCAGCGTACCTGCCACATCGTGGACTCCCAGGGACGCGAGGGCGAAAAGCAGGTGTGGGGCAAGCGCGCCGATTGGGTGGATTTCTATGGCGTGATGGAGGGCGAACCGCTGGGCATCGCCATGTTCGACCATCCGTTGAATCCACGGCATCCAACTTACTGGCATGCTAGGGGTTACGGCCTATTCGCGACAAACATTTTTGGACTGCGTGATTTCGAAAACGATAAGAGCAAAGACGGCAGTTTGACGCTGGCACCCGGCGAAACCCTGCGCTTCCGTTACCGCGTGGTGATCCATCCGGGAGACGCTCGGAGCGCGCGTATCGCACGGCTATACGAGGACTACTCCAACGAGCGATAGATCTTGCGCAGGATTCGTTAAGACCGAGGGTGTTTGGGATAAATTGAGAATCTTGCACGGAGGGCGCAGGGATGCCCCCCGCGCCCTGCTCCAAAGCAGTCCTATCGCCCCCACTAGGCGGCGGCCAACAGGCCGTCGCTGGACTCGGCAGCCTCGAATTCGTCACGGTCTCTGGCTTCCTGGCAACGGATACAGAAAGCAGCCCACGGCACCGCGTCCAGACGCTTGGTCTTGATGTCCTCCTCGCAGTGGAGGCAAACGCCATAACTGCCGTCGTTTATATGGAAGAGAGCGGCGCGCACATCGCGCAGCAAGCTGGCCTCACGGTCCAGGTTCCGAATCGCAAGTTCCCTCTCTCCTGCAAGTTGCACCTCATCCAGTGCATCCGGGGACTTCTCGATCAGGATCTCGTCGCGATTGCGCAATCCACCCGACAGTTCAGCTTGTTTAGCTAACAGGATCACCTTGTATTTTTCGATCTCGGTTCTGTTCATGATCATTCTCCTATCTTTTTTCGTTCTAGCTTGGCCGGGTTCGTGTGCCCGACAGAGAATAGACGAAATTTCGCTCCAAAAGTTTCAAAAAATCTCAGCCTGTTCGGCTCAGGTATGGGCGTCCGTTTCTGAGAACGCCCCCACACGGGAAACTACTGTAGCAATTCCCGTGCCAAATTGCAAAGCTTCCTCGAATATTTTCAATCCTGTAACGAAAGTTATATTCAAGCGGTAACTCGACGACCGTTGGCCGGCTTCTGGTCCATGCGGCTGGTACACTAGTGCCGAATTTGGACATTTGTATCACCAGACGCCCGTGCGGCCGATGGGTTACGTCCCGGGAGGGAAAACCGGTTCTAAAACGAAATGTTTAATATTGGGACACTACGACACCGAATTTGCACCGGATCCTGCCACGGACAACCGAGCGGAGAGGTAACGGGCGTTTCGGTAGCCACGGTGAAGCGCGACTGGGACTTTGCCCGAACCTGGCCGATCAGCCCCAGCTACCGGGCGAGCACCAGGGGCAGCACCACCCGATCCAACTCCTCGTCGGTAAAGTCGCGCAGGCGGATATTTTTGTGCAGCGTCCAATGCTCGACGTGCTGCAGCGATGCGCCCGGCCGCAGATGTTGCAATGGACCAAGGGTCTCCAGTTCCAGGAAATCGGCGTTAGTAAAAGTTTCGAACGAGCAGCCGAAATCGGGGTAGTCCTTGGGCGAATCCTGCGCGTCGTAGCGCTTGATGAACAGGCCCTTGGCCAGCGAATAGGCGGCCCAGGTGCTCTTGTTGAAGCTGCCGAGCTTGGTGGGCTCCGCATTGGTGGGGTCCTGATGCAGCATCAGGTATTTGCGGGTGAAGCGCCAACGGTGATCGGAGAGGTTGCTGAAGGCCCACATCACCAGCGGGTTGGTGGGATAGAGGACCTCGGGATGCTTGCCGCGTGGGGGGAACCCATGAATGCCCACGCCGCCCTGCGCCATCATGGTGAGCGCCCAGGGCGCCAAGTCCAGGGGCTGTTTGCCCGCGTTCTTGATGCGATGCAGCACTTCCACGCTGGTACCTTGGGGCGACAATTTCACCACAATCTGTTTTTCGAGGCCGGTGAGCGGCTCGACCGGCTCGGTGGCTTCCAGCACGTCGCCCTTGATTTCGATGTGCACCGGCCCGTTGTCCGGCGCGTAGGTGCGGACGGCGTCTTCGGGAGCGGCCCACACGCGATGTCCGCCGCGGGCGACCCAGGCCGGTTCGCCGGATTTGCCGAGGCTCTCGGTGAATTCCTTGAAGAAGTTCGGGCCGCCCACAAATGCGTAGCGCATGATGCGGGGGCCGATATCGCCGGTCACGATCAGCTCGACCTCTCCGTTGGTGATGCGGTAACAGTTTGGCCAGCCCTTGAAGCTGGTCTTCTCGATTTTGACGGCGGCGGTGGCGGACATGGTCAGCAGCAACGTCAGCAGCAACAGGGATGCGGCAAATCTAAGCATAGCCCGTATTATCGCGCGCTTAAGCGGGTACCGGGGGGAGCCGTGGGATTTGAAATTGCCTCCACAGCGAGAACCTCGAGGATTTGAGCGCCGAAGAAGTGATGGAACAATTCATGTGACGCGGGAGCAGATTACCGCGGTGCTCGATTTTGTGGCGCAAAGCCTCAACGTATCGGCACCGGCACAGGACACCGCTGCCCATCGATGCTCATTCTCTTTGACTACGGGACTCCACGGGGCCTCGCCAGCGCGCTCCCCGGCCACACCGGTCGTCACGGCTAAGGCAAGAGGCTGGGACAGGCTGAGCAAGGGCGCTTTATTAATGCGGCGGAGGCAGCGTCGGTGGATCTCCTGCTGACCATGGACCGGAGAATTCGCTACCAGCAGAACCTTACAAGCCGGAAGATTGCCATCGTCGTTCTGGCCGGTACGACGAAGCCCGCCCGACTCAGTCTTCCAGGCTAGAATATACAGGACCATGCAAACGCTCCCCTTCATCTGGGAACCCTCGCGCGAGTTCATCGAGAGCACCAATGTGTACCGCTTCATGCAGCGGCTGGGGATCGGCACATACCAGGACTTCATCCGCTATTCCCAGGAGCACCTGGAAGAGTTTTGGGACGAGATGGTCCGGGAACTGGCAGTCGAGTGGTTCGAGCCATATCAGCAGGTGCTGGACACCTCGCGCGGCGTGGAGTGGTCGCGCTGGTTCATCCCCGGCAAGTTGAATATCGCGTGGAACTGCCTGGACCGGCACGCCAGCGGAGCAGGGCGCGACCGGCCGGCGGTCATTTGGGAAGGCGAAGACGGCATCATCCGCACCCTGACCTTCGGCGAGCTGCGGCGCGAAACGGACCGGTTGGCGAACGCCCTGCGCGCCCTGGAACTCGCGCCGGGAGATCGTGTAGCGCTGTATCTGCCGATGGTTCCGGAAGTGGTCATGATTCTCTACGCCTGCTTCAAGCTGGGCCTGATTGCGGTGCCGATCTTCTCCGGTTTCGGTTACGGCGCAGCGGGTGTGAGGCTGCAGGATTCGGGCGCCAGAGTGGTGTTCACCGCCGATCACATGGAGCGGCGCGGGCGGCGTATCCCGCTGAAGGAGAAAGCCGACGAGGCGCTGGCCCAAGGCAGCGCGGTCGAGCGGGTGGTGGTCTGGCGGTACAAGGGCGGCGACGTCCCCTGGAACAATGGGCGAGACGTATGGTGGCACGATTTCGTGGCCGGCCAGTCCGCGCAATGCGCGTCGCTGGCGCTCGATTCCGAAGCGCCTGCGCTGCTGCTCTACACGTCCGGAACCACTGGCCGTCCCAAGGGAGCCGTGCATACGCATGCCGGCGCGCTGGCGCAGACCGCCAAGGAAATCTACCTGACGTTCGACCACCAACCGAACGATCGCTTCTGGTGGGTTTCGGATATCGGCTGGATGATGGGGCCGTGGGAGATTATCGGGAACCACCACCTGGGCGGAGCGATCGTGCTGTACGATGGCGCGCCCGACTATCCCACTGCGGAGCGCTTCTGGCAGATGATCGAGCGGCATCGCGTGAACACGTTTGGCATTTCGCCCACGGCCATCCGGCTGCTGATGCGCAACGCCGGCGCTGGCCCCGATAAGTTCGATCTCGGCTCGTTGCGGCTGCTGGGCTCCACCGGCGAGCCGTGGGATGAAAGCTCCTACCATTGGTTCTTCGAGCGCGTGGGCCGGGGGCGGTGCCCCATCATGAATATCTCAGGCGGCACGGAGATTATCGGCTGTTTCCTGGCGCCGCTGCCGATCCAGCCGTTGAAAGCCTGCACCCTGGGTGGACCGTCGCCGGGCATGGCCACGGACGTTTTCGACGCGCAGGGCCGGCCCGTGCGCGGCCAGTTGGGCTATCTGGTATGCACCAAACCGTCGCCTTCGATGACGCGCGGGGTCTGGAACGATCCGCAGCGCTATCTGGAGGCATACTGGTCGCGTTGGCCCGGTGTCTGGTACCACGGGGATTGGGCCAGTGTAGATGCAGACGGCTGCTGGTTCGTGCAAGGGCGGGCCGATGAGTCGTTCAACGTGGCTGGGCGCAAGGTCGGTCCGGCGGAGGTGGAAGCGTGCTTGATCGCACATGCCGCGGTTTCCGAAGCGGCGGTGATCGGTGTACCGGACGAGATCACCGGCGAAAGCGTGGTGGCGTTCGTGGTGCTGAAACCGGGCGTGGCGTTAACCGACGATAGCGGCGAGTTGGCGGCGCATGTGGCGCGGTCGATGGGGTCCGCCTTCCGGCCGCGGGCCGTCCAAGTGGTTCCGGAGTTGCCCAAGACCCAAAGTGGGAAGGTGGTGCGGCGGTTGATCCGCCAGGCTTATCTGCGAGAGCCCTTGGGGGATATTTCGACAGTGGAGAATCCCGCGGCTCTGGAACGATTTAAGCGGTGAGAGGGTTGCGCTTTTGGAAATATGCGCAATAATACGTACATCGGCGCGTGGTGAGCGCCTTTTGGGGATAGACTGGAATGGGTGCCAGGGTTCCTGCCATGTCATCGCGCTCGTTAAAGGCTCTTCGGACTCCGGGTTTGCGCGCAGCAACTTGTTTGGTGCTGCTGGCCGGCGCTGGGCGCGGGCAATCGATTCTGCAAGGCTCGGGACCGGGTGGCGAGGCGCACCTCTTTAACACCGACGCGGCCGTTTTGGAATCGCAGGATGCCCGTAAGGACCTTCCGTGTACTTCCACGCCGGTCAAACCCACTCTCGGTTTCGACCTTAAGTTCCATTCCGGTTACGAAGTGAACGTACCCTTGAAGGAACTGGCGGGATTGGGGAATCTGCTCACCATGATCTACAGGGTTACTCCAGCGGCGCATCCGGACGAGCCGGTTTATATGTTCCAACGGGTGAACGTGCCGGATATCGAAGAGAACGCGCGTGGCGACGCTTATTTGCAGGGCAGCTTCGACGTGGGAGAAGGCAAGTATCACGTAGACTGGCTGATGCGGGACCGCAGCGAGCGGGTGTGCTCGGCTTTCTGGGATATCGATGCCAGCGTGCCGCTCAAGGACAAGCCGGTGACCTTGGACGTCCAGCCGAACACCATACTGAGCGCCGATAACGAGCCTTTCAAAGACGAGCCGCTGGTGCCGCGTGAGGCGGCTGGCGCGCCGCTCAATGTGAAGGTAATTGTGAACTTCGCGCCGCAGGACTCGGCGGCGGCGGCTTTGCATCCGCTGGACATGAATGCCCTGATCTCGATTTTGCGCGGCATCGCGCGCGAGCCGCGTATCGGCAAGTTCTCGATCGTGGCCTTCAATCTTCAGGAGCGCCGGATCGTCTACCGGCAGGAGGATTCGGCGCGGATCGATTTCCCGGCGTTGGGCGAGGCCTTGCACTCCTTGAATCTGGGGACGGTGGATGTGAAGCGGCTGAGCCAGAAGCGCGGGGAAACGGAGTTCCTGACCAGCCTCTTTACCGAGGAACTGAACGCGCGCGACCATCCGGATGCGGTGATCTTCGCCGGGCCGAAGGCGCTGCTGGACAACGGTGTGCCGCAGGAGTCGCTCAAGAAGGTCGCGGATGTGGAATACCCGCTCTTCTACATGAACTACAACGTGGACCCGCAAGCCGTGCCGTGGCGCGACGCCATCGGTAGTGCGGTGAAATACCTGAAGGGAGTCGAGTACACCATCAGCCGGCCGCGCGATTTATGGAATGCATGGGGCGATATCATGTCCCGTATAGTAAAATCGAGATTGGGTAAGCGCGCGGCGAACGGCGCTTCCCAATAACCCATGCGGGTTCACACCTTCTCTGCGACGGTCTCGACGGCGTTACTTCTGGCCTTGGGAGCCTGGGCGCCAGCCTATTCCCAACAGTACAGCAAGGACAGCATGGCGCCATACATCCCCAGTCCGCAGGAGGTGGTGGAGAGGATGCTTAGCGCCGCGCGGGTGAAGCCGGGCGAGATGGTATACGACCTGGGCAGCGGCGACGGCCGCATCATTATCACAGCGGCGCAGAAGTTCCAGGCGCGCGCGGTGGGGGTGGAACTGCGGGGGGACCTCTGCAAATCCACGCAAGCGCGGATCAAAGCGCTGGGCCTGGAGGACCGGGTCAAGCTGATTCACGAGAATATGATGAAGGTGGACCTTAGCCCGGCCGACGTGGTAACCCTTTACCTGCTGACCAGTTCCAACGAGCGCCTGCGCCCGAACCTGGAGAAGTATCTGAAGCCCGGGGCACGCGTCGTGTCGAACGACTACGAGATCCGCGGGTGGACGCCGTCCGGGATTGTGCCGATTACGGCCGGCGGGGTGCTGCATTATATCTACGTGTACGAGATCGGGGCTAAGAATTAGCGGGCGCGCGGTCGCGCCCGTTCGGTGGGACGAACGCTTGGCTCCAATCGAGGCCAAAGTACGAAACCTGGATCGTCTGACCGACAGCGTTCAAGGCTTCAGGATAGAATTAGCCGCCTGGAATCTGACTTGGTAATCGCGAATGCTAAGCTCACTGCGCGAATCGCAATCCTCGTAGTAATCGGAACGGGCAGATTCTGAGGCTCCCAGGCATGGATTCGAACCACAGCAAGACAATCATCCTTGGAATGGATCCCGCCGCGAGTTGTTCGAGTGATCGGCGCGGCAGACGCCGCGCATGCCGCTGTCCCACACTACAATAGTTCCGTGCCCACCCAATTCGATGTGGCCGGCGTAGGACTGAACGCCACCGACACGCTCCTCGTAGTTCCCCGTTTTCCGGCTTATGCCGGCAAGGTTCAGTTTGAAGAAGAAATTGTCAGTCCGGGCGGGCAGGTGGCCAGCGCCATGGCGGCGTGCGCGCGGCTGGGCTTGCGCACGAAATACATCGGCACCATCGGCGACGACGAGCGCGGGCGCATCCAATGGGCCAGCCTGCGCGAGGCGGGCATCAATCTGGATCATGTGCAGAGCCGCGCGGGCTGCCCCAATCAATCGGCCTACATCATCATCGATCGCGGCACCGGCGAGCGCACTGTGCTATGGTCTCGGCCCGAGTGCCTGCGCATCGACCCCGCCGAGATTACGCCGGACCAGATCTTATGCGCGCGCCTGCTGCATATCGACGGGCACGATACCCCCGCAGTGGCGCACGCGGCGCGCATCGCGCACGGCGCCGGCATTCCCGTAACGGTGGATGTGGACACGATTTATCACGGCTTCGATCAGGTCTTGCCGCACGTGGATTACCTCATCGCCAGTTCCGATTTCCCCACGCAGTGGACCAACGAGCGCGATCCTCTGCGCGCGCTCGAGCTTATCCAGCGGGAGTATGGCATGCGCGTGGCGGCGATGACCTTGGGCGCGCACGGGGCGCTGGCGCTGGAGAACGGGCGCTTTCTGTATTCGCCCGCATTTGTAGTGAATTGCGTGGATACCACCGGCGCCGGAGACGTGTTTCACGGCGCCTTCTGCTATTCTGTTTTGCAAGGCATGAGTCTGGCGGACGCACTGGATTTCTCGAACGCCATGGCGGCACTCAATTGCACGGCCATGGGAGCGCGCGGCGGAATTTGCGGCGTAGAGGAAGTCCGCGCCCTGATAGAGCGGGCGCCGCGGCGGGCGCATCACGATATGCAGGCGCGCATTGGACGCACGGCCCCGACCACGTAAATGTTCCCTCTCAAAGATACGCAGCCCAGTTATTCGCGGCCGGTGGCGACCATTACGCTGATCGCTATAAACGTGATGGTCTTCCTATTCGAAGCATCGCTGGGACCTTACAGCCGCAACGCCTTGATCGAGTATTACGGGCTGGTGCCGGACCAGGTCCGGCTGAGTTCCATACTGACCTCCATGTTCTTGCACGGGGGCTGGCTGCATGTGTTGGGCAACATGTGGTTCCTGTGGATCTTCGGGGATAA
>Ga0182018_10004911_pt1 | contig 11011 bp, 10 predicted proteins | sample 812P2MmetaG_FD_120490 | JGI IMG/M metagenome (GOLD analysis project Ga0182018, IMG submission 120490) | Permafrost microbial communities from Stordalen Mire, Sweden - 812P2M metaG | ecosystem: Environmental > Terrestrial > Soil > Wetlands > Permafrost | place: Sweden: Stordalen | collected...
GGGCAAGAAATGGCCCTTCATCATCGCCTCGCTGGTACTGACGGTGGCTGGCTTTACGAGTATCGCCTTGAAGGGCGGCCTCAAGTACGGCATCGATTTCAAGGAGGGGGCGTTGATCCAGGTTAAGTTCTCGAGCCCTCCCGAGGACAATAAGATCCGCTCCGCCATGCTGAGCAAGATCAAAGGCGAAGTCAGCGTCCAGGATCTCAGCGGCAACGGCGCTGTGAACATGGTCGAGATTGGCACCGAAGCCAAAGGCCAGGGCGAAGGCCAGTTGAACACGAACCGCAACGATATGCAAACGGTTCTCACCGATACGTTCGGGCAGCCCGGCAGCGGCAAACTGGATCTCAACAACACCAGCCAGCAGGAACTGGCCAACCGCTTGCGCGAGCCGCTGGCCCGCGCCGGTGTGGCCCTGAGCGAAGAGCAACTGCAAACGCTGGTGCGAGACATCCTCGGAGAGCTGAACACCCGGCACTCCGGGTTGATTTCGGATTTCAACCAGTTGTCCCCCGTTCCGGGGATGAATTCTGGTATTATGAACACTCTTCGTCAGGAGTGTTACTTGGCCCCGTTCCACGTAGTCTCCGCCCAGATGGTGGGCCCGAAAGTGGGAGCCGAGCTGCGTAAGAAGGCTTTGCTGGCCACGCTGTACGCGTTGGCCGGCATGTTGGCTTACATCGCCTTCCGGTTCGAGTGGATTTACGGTCTGGGCGCGGTCATCGCCTGCTTCCACGACACGCTCATCACCATCGGACTGTTTTCGCTCTTCGGCAAAGAGATCTCCATGACGGTGATCGCGGCCCTTTTGACCTTGGTGGGCTACTCCATGAATGATACGATTGTGATCTTCGATCGGATCCGCGAAAATCTGAAGTTCTCGCGCAAGGAGTCTTTGGAAGCTGTGATGAATCGCGCCGTCAACCAGACGCTGAGCCGCACCGTGATGACTTCCGGCCTCACTTTTCTCACGGTGATCGCCCTGTTCATCTGGGGCGGACCGGTGTTGAGCGGCTTCTCCTTTGCGTTGGTTTGTGGAATTATCGTGGGAACGTACTCCTCGGTGTTCGTCGCCAGTCCGATCGTGTTGTTCTGGCATAATTATGCGGATCGCGGCCGGAAGCCGTCAGGCGGCGGGCCGGCGGCTCCGCGAGTGGAAACGGTTCGCGGTGGCGGGCCAGCGGCTCCGCGAGTGGAAACGGTTCGCAAGAGTCCGACCAAGGCGGTCCGATGAAGTAAAATAAGCGGCGGGCCCGAGGCTGTTCCCTGGTGGACGGCCGCCGCCGCAAAAGGGAAAGGAAGCTCGTATGTTTGAACAGACGTTCGTAGATGGCGTGGGAAGGACCAACAAAAGTTGGACGGTGATGGTTTCCTTCATTGGGCAGATCGCGCTCCTCACGGTTGCGGTCATTCTGCCGTTGATCTACACCGAAGTCCTCCCATCCACCACCCTGCAAAGTTTCCTGGTGGCTCCTCCTCCTCCACCGCCTCCGCCTCCTCCCCCGGCGGCTGCGCCTCCAGTCAAAGTGGTCAAAGTGATCCCGCGCCAGTTCGACGCCGGAAAACTGATGGCCCCCAAATCGGTCCCCAAGGAAATCGCCACCATTAGAGAAGAAGAGCTCCCGCCACCCTCCTCCGGCGTGGCCGGCGTAGTCGGCGGCATGTCCGGCGGCGTGGCCGGTGGATCTGTGGGCGGCGTACTCGGCGGCATCATCGGCTCGGTGCCGACACTCGCTCCGCCTCCGCCTCCGCCGCCGCCCGCGGTCAAGGTATCCCCCATAACGCGCATTAAGGTGGGCGGCAACGTTCAAGGCGCCATGATTATCAAGAAAACCCCGCCCACCTATCCGCAGTTGGCGAAATCGGCGCGCGTTTCGGGTGTCGTACACTTGGCCGCCATCATCTCCAAGGACGGCACCATCCAGGAATTGCACTCCTTGGGCGGGCCCGCGTTATTGATCCAGGCGGCTATGGATGCGGTGAAGCAGTGGGTCTATCGGCCGACCATGCTCAACGGCGAGCCGGTCCAGGTGGAAACCACCATCGATGTGAACTTTACGTTGAACCAGTAGTAACCCGGCGCTCCGGTTGGAACGTCGGATAGAAGGTACAATTTCAACTCGCAGGAGAGATACACAACAATGTTTTTGCAACTACAGGTTTTGTCGCTTTACTTGCTCCAGGAGGGCGGTGGAGAGGTAGGTTGGGATCCCCGTTCCTTGTGGGGTCAGATGGGGCTTCTGGCGAAGCTCGTCGTGATTCTGATGTTCATCATGTCGGCCTATTCGATCGGCGTCATGATTGACCGCCTCATGGCCTACAGTGCAGCCCGCAAACAGTCGCGGGCATTTGCTCCAGCCGTCGCCGGCGCATTACGCGAAGGCAAGCTGGACGAAGCCGTAAAGATCGCCGACCGCTACAAGAAGAGCCACTTGGCCAAAGTGGTGGTGGCCGGTCTGCAGGAATTCCAGGCGCATCAGCTCAGCTCCGAGATTCCCGGCGAGGAAATCGAAGCTTCCAAGCGCGCCCTGGAACGCGCCGAAGCCATCGTTCACGCCGAACTCAAACGCGGCGTCAGCGGTCTGGCGACTATCGGTTCCACCGCTCCGTTCGTCGGTCTGTTTGGAACGGTTGTCGGCATCATCAACGCGTTCAAGGGCATTTCCAACAATAAGTCCACCGGTCTGGGCGCGGTGGCCGGCGGTATTTCGGAAGCCCTGGTCACCACCGCCATCGGGCTTTTCGTGGCCATCCCGGCGGTCTGGATGTACAACTTCTTCACCAACAAGATTGAAGCCTTCGACGTGGAGATGGGGAATTCCAGTTCCGAGTTGATCGACTATTTCCTGAAGCGGTCGCAGCGCAACGTTGGCGCGGCACGCAAGTAAGCGCGGCCCAGGGTCTTTGTAAGGAAGATCTTCAATATTGAGGAATCCGGCGAGTTGAAATGGGGGGCTTCATACGAAGCCCCTTCTATTCCACCGGTTTCCAGGGAGAAAAGACAATGGCAGGAAAAACAGGCCCGAGAAGAGGGCATGCGCCACCGCCGGTTTCCGATATTAACGTCACCCCGATGGTTGACGTCATGCTGGTGCTGTTGATTATTTTCATGGTCATCACGCCCATGTTGAACAAAGGTATCCCGGTAGATATGGCCAAGGTCAAAAACCCCATCGCCATGCAGGCGGCCGACAAGAGCGATGCCGTGATGGTGGCCATCAGCAGGGACGGGAAAGTATACCTTGGTTCCGACGTGATCCTTCCGGAGGATCTGCCGCCCAAGGTGAAGGATCTTCTCCTCAACAAGCTGGACAAGACCGTATTCGTAAAATCGGATGGGCGCGCGCTTTACGGAAAGGTCGTGGATGTTGTGGACAATCTGCGCGCGGCCGGAGTCGACCAACTGGGTCTTCTCACCGAACAGTTGCAGGAAAAAGGCAAGCCGGCGCCCGACGCGCCCGCCGTGAAATAACTAAGGATTCATAAAGGAGTTTCTCTATGGGAATGTCAGTCGGTGGTGGGGGCGGTCCTAAGCATGATATCAACATGACGCCCATGATCGACGTCTTGTTGGTGCTCATCATCATCTTCATGGTGATCACGCCCTTGACGCCTAAAGGTCTGGAAGCGCTGGTGCCTCAGCCGCCACCCCCCGGTCAAAAGCAGACGCTCTCCGACCAACGCACCGTGGTGATCGTGATCGACGCGGCTCACCATATGCAGATCAACAGCGAGGACACCGATGAGAACAAGCTCGGTGACCGCCTCACGGAGATTTTCAAAACCCGCGCCGAGCGCGTGGTCTTCGTGAAAGGCGATCCGACCATCGAGTTTTCGTGGATAGCCAAGGCAATCGATATCGCTCACGGAGCCGGCATCGACAAGGTCGGCCTGATGACCGCCAAAGTGGAGGCTGGGAATTAAAATGCGCAAGTTGGCGTGGAGCATGCCCGTGGCTGTATTGGCCGCCGTGCTGATCGGCCTCCCGGTCTTGGGAACGGGTTGCCAGAAGTTGCAAGCCCGCGATCACCTCAACAAGGGCGTGAACGCATTCAAGAATGCCCAATACCCGGAAGCCGTCGAGCACTTCAAGCAGGCCGTGGAGTTGGATCCGAACTTCCCCACGGCGCGCCTGTACCTGGCCACCGCGTACATGCAGCAATATATCCCGGGTGCGGAATCGGACGAAAACAAGAAAATGGCCGACGCCGCCGAGAGCACGTTCAAAGACGTCCTGAAAGACGATCCCAAAAATACCACGGCGATCGCCTATCTGGCGTCGTTATACTTGAACGAAAAACGGTGGGACGACTCCAAAGCCTGGTACGACAAGCTGACCACCGTCGACCCCAAGAGCGCCGTTGGCTATTACAGCAAGGGCTTCATTGCCTGGTCGCAGTGGTACCCGGCCGATGGCATGGCCCGCGCCAACCTGGGGATGAAACTGGAAGATCCCGGTCCCATCAAAGACAAGAAGGTGCGGGAAGACCTGAAGGAGAAGTACAGTTCGGTCATTGAGGACGGTCTCAAGAGCCTCGACATGGCACTGCAGGTCGACCCCGAATACGACGACGCCATGGCATACGAGAATCTCCTGGTCCGTGAGCGCGCCGATCTGGCCGACACCAAGGAAGAGTACGAGCAGCAGATCAAGATCGCCAACGATTGGGTCGACAAGGCCATGGCGACCAAGAAGGTCAAGACCGAACGGAAGCAAAAGGCGACCCCCGGCGGTATCGTCGCCGATCAGAAGTAGAATTCTTTCCAGTTGAATTGCGGCAAAATGGGAGCCGATCCTTTGGATCGGCTCCCATTTTCTTTTGCGTGTGGGGCAGGCAATCCTGCCTGCAGCCGCCTTTTAGGCGGCTTTTCGGGCGTCACCGCAGGCCCATGAGTCCTAACTAGAGGACAAGCTGGCCATTGATCAGGATGTCTGGAACGCCGCAGGATGTCGTCGGCCAAAGCTCCACCTCGACTTCGTCATCTTCCTCAAGCTCGTCGGGGAGACAGGGCCTCCTCGAGATCGGTGTGCGTTGGCCTTTGTTCCCCCACCTTACCCCTTGGCGGGCGCAACACGGCGCTTGTGTGGCGCGACGGCGGGCTTCTGCTTACAGCTTCAATTCCCAGCCCTTGCGCAGATATGGCTTGATGTACTTGTTGGCTTCCTCATTGTTGGCGAAGCGCATGTTCTTGGCGTCCCACATCAGCTTGCCGGGAACACGCAATGCTACCGCGCCCAGAATCAGCCACTGGATGTACTTGGTGGTGACGGCGAAATCGGACACTCCCGGAGCGCCGCCCTTACAGGCGCGGACCCAGTCCTGCTGATGGTTGACCCCGCGCTGCAGCAGTTGCGGCGGGAGTCTGTAATCGGCCCACGTGGAGGCCGGGAGCAGCCAGACGCCCTCGCCGCGGCCAACGGTGGCCATGTAGCCTTTGGAGCCGACAAACATCGTTCCATTGCCGGGACCGAGATCCGCCGTTCCACCGCGGCCGCCACGGCCACCGCCCGCACGGCCAGCTCCGCGGCCGGCTGGCGCTGGGCGCGGGGCCCGCTGCCCGTGTACGTCCAACGCGTCGCCAACCAAGAGCATGCCGTCCCCACCGTCGACAAAGGGCCGGTTCTTATCCGTGGCCAGGTTGCCGGAAGGGGGCAGAAGCCGATCGTTCTCGCCCATCCCTGGGGGGTTCTTGAAGTCTCCGCGCATGGCCTGGTAGGCGTGGATGGTTACCGGCGGCATGTTCCCGCGGGCCGGGAATTCAAACACGACCTCATCGCTGGCGGGCCAGTTAAACGCATTCCTTTCTATCACGTTGACGGCTTCGACGCTGGTCAGGGGCGCCTTGTCGAGCTGCAGCGCCAGGTGCGCCGGACCGAGGCAGTGAACCAGCCAATCGCCCAGCGTTCCTCCGGCCGAGAAATCCAGGAAGCTGCGCCACGGGCCGATCATGTCCGCGTTGTAGGGGCGCGGCGCAGCGGGTCCCAGCCACATATCCCAGTCCAGCGTCTGCGGAACTGGCTGCTCCGGCGGGCCACTATTCGGATAGTGGCGGTCGCCGGCACCCCCGCCCGTCCAGGAATGCACTTCGCGGACCTCGCCGATGTCGCCGGACCACAGGATCTCACAGGCCGTCTTGGTTCCTTCGTGGTTGAACCCTTGATTGCCCATCTGGGTGGCAACCTTGTATTTCACCGCCGCATCGGCGAGCAACTGCGCTTCCCAGACGGTGCGGGTCAACGGCTTTTCGCAGTAGACGTGCTTCCCATGCTGCATGCATAGCAGGGATACGGCAGTGTGCAGGTGATCCGGCGTGGCGACCATCACCGCGTCGATGTTCTTGCCTTCGGTATCGAGCATCTTCCGGAAGTCCTTGTACCTGGTCGCCTTGGGATACATCTCGAAGACCCTCGCGGCTTTGACCTCGTTCACGTCGCACACCGCCACGATGTTTTCACTGGCCGCGGCGCCCGGGAGGATCTGCGATCCCCTGGTGCCGGCGCCGACATTGGCGATGTTGAGCTTTTCGTTAAATGACTTGAATCCCAAAGCCTTCAGCGAAGGCTGGCTGCCGAAGCCTCCGGCGGGGACGGCGCCGGCCAAAAGGGATCCGTAGAAGAAATACCGTCTTGAGAAACGGTTGTCGCTCATCTAAACCTCCCGACCCGAAATCGAGTAACGGAACTGCCTAACATCTTAATCTGCACCAATTCACTCGCGAGAACTATTTCGCGCTGGGGCTGTCATCGGCTTTGAGATCGCCGAGGGCGTACTGAATACCCGCCAGCATGTGCTCCAGGATCGGCTTGATGGCGTAAACCGATTCATCGTGACCGTGAGCTTCATAAAACACGCGGCCTTGGCCCTCGCGGCGGATATAGCTCAGGGCGTAATCCCCGTCCGTCCGCTTGTTGGTTTCCTTCGCTTTGTCCTCGTCGCTCATCTTGGCGTAATCGATGCTGGTCAGCACGTGCACGTTCTTCCGGGAAAACGAATCCTGGGCGAACGTATAGGTCTCGTCGTGGATTTGGTATTCCTGGCCATGGAACATGGCGGTGAGCGGGCTCTTGGGATCGTCGATCTTGACGGTGATCAGTTGCGGATACACCCAATGGAATTTGAAGTATCCGCCGATCATTTGGTTGAAGTCCGGCCAGAGCGGCTGGTTCACCTGCGGGCCGGGCGCCGCCGCTGGCACGAGCGATGCGAAGCGCTGGATGAACTCCGCCTGGGTGACTTTGCCCGCTTTGGCGGTGTCGAGCTTGGCGTACCAGGAATCTGCCAGGCTGTCGAACTGCTGGCGGGTCAGCTTCGCGGCGGTCCCGCCAGCCTGAGCCACCATCTGCGCGGCCAGGGTTGTGTTCCCGCCGCCGCGTCCGGCAGTGGGCGCCGATCCGGCGGGCGCGGGAGGCACGCCATGGTACGAGTCGGTGGCAGCGTGGATGCCGGCCAGACCCTTGCCGCTGCGGACGAAGTCCAAAAGCGCTTTCCGGCGGGCGGCGGTTGCGGCCGCGTCGTTCGAATCGTCCAGGAACAAGCCGGTTGTGTTGTCGAGGAAGATCAGGTCGTACTGCTTGAGATTATCGGCATTGATATCGGCGGAGTTGTAGGTGATCGCCGTCGACCACGCTCCGGTTTTTGTGCCCAGGGCCTCGACCATCTTGGCGGCCAGCGGGATGGAGGAATGCACAAAGCCCCGCGCCGTGCACAACACCAGAACCTTGCGCGGGCGCAAAGGCTTCGTCGGCGCCGTACCGGGCAACACGGCCATCATGGCGTCCACATCCGACGGTTTGGGGATCTGGTTCTGCGCCTCCGTTCCACGGCCGGCGGGAATCGCCGGCGGCATGGCGGTATTCAGCGCGGCGACGAGCTGCTCCTGAGTGACGGCACCACTATGAGCCGAGTCGGCATCGGCGAACCATTTATCGAAAGCGGCCTTCATTTCGTCGCGGGTCAGCGAACCATCCTTGTTCGTATCGAGGGCCGTGAACAGCGGCCCGGCCACACCGCCGCGGCCACCTCCCCCTCGACCCGCTGGCGCGCCCGGTTGTCCGGCGGGCGTCTGGGCCTCGAGCGATATGAGAGACGCGAATGTTACGGCCAACACCGCGGCTACCGAGTTGCGTAGTTTCATGGAGCCTCCTATGTGTTAAAGAAACATTTCTGGTGAAGTTAGAGCCACTGCCTCACCAGGACGCTGGATCAGCGATGGTTGAACCGTCGTGTTCAACCGACTATACCGCCTTCGCCGCGTTGCCGTCCCAGGCGATGGTGCGGCCCTGCTGGATCGCCAGCAGCCCGAGCAGACACGGCAGCGAGGAATGGAACCCGATGTCGATATCGCCCACCGGAAGTTGCCGCGACTTGATGCAATCCAGGAAGTTGCGCGTGTGCGCGATGGTGTCCGGATCGTCGGTGTAGTCCTCGGCGAACGGCCGAACTTTAGCCTCGATGGGCGGCTCCTGCGGCGCCTGGGCGCGGCCCCCTCCCTGCGCTCCGGCCGGAGGGATGCCCGGCGCCTGGCCGGGAGCTCCCGCACGACCCGCCGCTGCAGTGGGCGGGGGCCCCATCCGCCGCGCGCCGGGGCGGATGATATAACCGGAGCGATTGACCATCAGCATGCCCTTCGGGCCGAAGAAATAAGTGCCGTGGAACGGAAACTCGGGATTGGGGATCACGTTGTTGGTGAACGACATCACATAGTTCTCGTATTGCCAGACGACCATGGTGGCATCCGGAACCTGCTCGTGCTGGGGATCCTGCACGGCGACATACTGGGCCGCGGCGCTGGTGAGCAGGGGCGCCCCAAGGTCGTTCTTCATGTACCAGTTGGCCACATCGGCCAGATGCACGCCCCAGTCGGTTACCAGGCCGCCGCCGTAATCGTAGTAGGCCCGCCAGGAGCGCTGCCGGCTGGGCCGGTAGGGATGGCGCGGAGCCGGACCCTGGAACATTTCCCAATCCAGATCGGCCGGAGGATCCTGGTTCGGCTCGGCGGTACGGGCGTATCCGCCCTCGTACACCAGTTCCACATGGGTTACTTCCCGAGCAGGCCATCCTGAACCAGCTTGGCGGCTTCCTTGAAAGCCTCACCCTCGCGCTGCTGCACGCCCATTTGCACCACGCGATTGTACTGGCGGGCAGCCTGTACCATTTTTTGGGCCACCGGAATGGTGTTGGAGATGGGCTTCTCAACGTACACGTCCTTGCCGGCGGAGCATGCATCCACGGTAATCGGGCTGTGCCAATGGTCCGGGGTGGTCACCAGCACGGCGTCGATGTCCTTGCGCTCGAGGATGCGCCGGTAGTCGCCGTAGCCGTCCACCTTGCCGCCGCCGCCCAGTTGGCTGAGGCGGGGGACGGCCGGGTCGAGCCTGCTCTTGAACACATCGCAGGCGGCCACGAATACGCAGTCTTTATGCCGGAGCAAGAATCCGGAGTCCATGGTGCCGCGGGTACCGCAGCCGATCAGCCCAAGCTGAACCCTGTCGTTCGCGCCCAGAACGGAGCGCGAAACCGCCGCTGTAGCCGCGGCAGCTTTCAGAAACGTGCGTCTATTCTCGATTTTGATTCACTCCAATACACTCACAGTCGTTCCGGGCCCGGAGATCCGGGATCCACAACCTTCCGCCACACCCTCGCTCAAGGCTTGAGTGAAGCGGTATAAGCGACGATGTCCAGCATGTCGTCTTCACTGAGCTGGCTCACTACCTTCGTCATAAGGGGGGTCCACACGCCTTTGCGGGTGCCTGCCTGCATGTCATACATCTGCCGCACGAGATAACTCGGTGACCGGCCCGCAATTCCCGGAACCGGGCCGAGGCCCTTCAAATCCGCACCGTGGCAGGGGGCGCACGGGAGAGTTTTCCCGCCGCCGGTAGTCACCAGAGCCGCACCTTTCTTGACGCTGCCCGGCGGCGCGTAGGCGATGAAGCCCGAGCGGGGGTTGCGTAAGGTCTCGGTGGCTTCAGCGTCTTCCGGCACTTCGATGATGCGCCTGCCAATCGGTTCCTTGTCATTGCCTTCGAGCGCGAGAAACAGGCCGCCCGAGATGTGAGTCTTGGGAACCATGTTGGCCTCCACCACCTTGATCCACGGGGTCCACGGCATCGAGCCGTAGTACTCGGCGGCGGCCTTGATCTCTTCGTCGGTCATGGCCTTCGCGATTGCGATCATGGCGTTGGTGTTTGCCTTCCGGGGCTCGGCGCTCTTGCGGTTGCCGTTAATGAAATCGCTCATCTGCTGCACAAAATAGGACACCGGATAACCAGCGATGGGAGCGTTTTCCGCGCGCCCCTTGCCATTGGGATAGTGGCATAAGGCGCAGGCGCGCACGTCGGGCCGGCGGCCGTGGGCGACGATGTCCGGCATCTTGGGGTGGTCGCCCGGAAACCAGTCGGCGGGACCGAAACCATCGCGGATCTGCGCCAGGGTGAACTCCAGGTCGCTGCCGGTGAGGTGTTTCGGGCTGGTGTCGGGAGCCGCCTGTGCGCCGCGGCCGCCACCACGCGCCGGGGCCGATGGGGCACCCGGTTCCGGAAAACCATACGCCCAGGCGGGCGGTCCATCGGCCGCGAAAGCGAGGCTCACGGTCAACACGGACAGGAGAGCAATGATTCGAATTCCTTGCTGGCTGCTCATATGTGTCCTCACACTTCACAGCACTTTCGACCGCCACGCGCTTCAGCCGGCCAAAGTCCCGGCTGGCAGCGACTCAGGGGAAAACTCCTCCTCATTTTTGCCCCCTCGGCTGCCCATGCCTCCCGGGAAAGGGAAGGGTACCCCTTTGTGCCAGGATTTCCATTTTGGCTCCCTGGATTGGGTTGAGTATATCACAGACGCTAACCGTTGATCTCCGAATTGCAGTAGAGTCTTAGAGCTTGGATCGTCAAGAGCCAATCCCGGGCCGGCACGTCTTCAAAAGCGGGTAAGGCTGCCTTTAAGTCGTGAAGGTGGCCGGCGATTGGACGCCGCCCAGCCGCGGGATAGCTAACGATAAGGCCGCA
>Ga0182018_10004912_pt1 | contig 11009 bp, 10 predicted proteins | sample 812P2MmetaG_FD_120490 | JGI IMG/M metagenome (GOLD analysis project Ga0182018, IMG submission 120490) | Permafrost microbial communities from Stordalen Mire, Sweden - 812P2M metaG | ecosystem: Environmental > Terrestrial > Soil > Wetlands > Permafrost | place: Sweden: Stordalen | collected...
ATGTCGAGATGGTCGTAGTGATCGTGGCTCTGCAAGACAACATCGATGGGAGGCAAATCTTCGAAGCGGACGCCGGGTGCACGATGCCTGCGCGGGCCGATCCATGAAAACGGACTCGCCCGCATCGACCATATCGGGTCGCAGAGAATATTTATTCCGGCCGTTTGAATTAGGACAGTGGAATGGCCGACGAACGTCGCTCTGACTCCGTCGCCCGTGACTCGCTCGGGCGGAGGCGCGCCAGCAGGCTCGTCGATCCATTTACGCCACGGACCCGGCTTGCGGTTCGCCAGCCAGCGGAGAACGCTCCCGGTGCCGCGCAACCCGGTTCCTGAATTGTAAAAATGCTGCCCGTCAAAATGATCCGTCGCGGGCCCTCGATAGAATTTCATCTAAGTCGAGTTCCGCCTACTTTTCCGCCGCATTCGCCTTCGGCTTCTCGGCGGATTCTTTTGCGGGCGCCAACTGGTGCTGCCGGCCAACGTTCCAAGCGTAAACGGGACTCTCGCCGCTGATCCTGTTTTGTATAGCGGGCCCGAAAAAATTGTAAGGGTGAAAGCTTTCGATCGCGCTGACGTCGTCCAGGCGCTTTCTAAGCTCTGCTGGGATCGTAAAATCAATCGCGCTTAGATTATCTTCGAGTTGCGGAACCTTCGAAGCGCCGATGATGGTGGAAGTGATTCCCGGCTGCGTCGAAACCCAATTCAACGCCACCTGTGCGGGTTTCTTATCCAGCTGTTTAGCCACATCGAGAAGAACGTCCAGCACTTTCCAATTCGGCTCGGTGAAGCGGTCAAAGAGCTGAGCGAACTTTGCTTGATCAAGCCGTCCGTCGCCTTTCCCGGTATTCGCTTCCCGTTTGTATTTCCCGCTGAGAAAACCGCCTGCCAGCGGACTCCACGGACAGATTCCGATACCGAGTTCCTGCGCAACCGGGACGTGTTCGCGTTCGATATTCCGCTCGACAAGTGAGTACTCCAGTTGAAGGGCGATCGGCCGCTCCTTGGCTTCGTATTCCGCTATCGTCTGCGCGCGCGCCACATACCACGCCGGAACGTCCGAAAAACCAAAGTGGCGAATCTTTCCTGTACGCACCAGATCATTCAACGTGGAAAGCACTTCTTCCACCGGCGTAATCTTGTCCCACACATGCATCCAGTAAAGATCAACGTAATCAGTCTTCAAACGGCGCAGAGAGCCCTCCAGCGCGCGATAAATATTTTTGCGGCCGTTCCCGCCCGCGTTCGGATTGCCCGGGTCGCCGTTAAAAGTAAATTTTGTGGCAAGCACTACGCGCTCGCGCAAACCGCGGTCCGCAATAAATTGGCCCACCAACTCTTCGCTTTTCCCCATCGTGTAGCCGTCTGCTGTATCGACAAAATTCCCGCCTTGTTCTATGTAGCGGTCGAACACTTGGTGTGCAACCGCGGGTTCGCTTCCCCAGCCCCACTCAGTACCGAACGTCATAGTTCCAAGGGCCAGCGGGCTTACTCGAAGTCCGGAGCGTCCCAGCGTCACATACTGTTTCAAGCTCATCGTGGAGCCTCCATGCTCAAGTTGGATGCAAACTCAATGAAGATTGATTCGTATACCTTTGACCAAGACAAGTCTATAAAATCTCCTAGGAACGAATTGTTTACATTTCCCCTTAGCGCGACCAGGCTAAGTATGCTTCCATAGAGCGCGAGCAAAGGGGCCATTTAATGGAAAATATTTCGACCGAGACAGTTTCGCTGAAAGTGGACGATGGAACCGTAATGAAGGCATACGTAGCGCGTCCATCGGGGGATACGCGATATCCAGGGTTGCTCGTTTTCCAGGAAGCTTTCGGTGTAAACGCTCACATACGAGACGTCACGGAGCGGCTCGCCCGCGAAGGGTATGTTTCAATTGCTCCTGAACTCTACCACCGCACCGGTCCCGGCTTTGAAGGGAAATACGACGACTTCCCGTCCGTCATGCCGCATCTGAAGGCAATGACCGAGAAAGGCACGATCGAAGATATCCGAGCAGCCTACGAATGGTTAAAAAGCAGTGCGCATGTTGTCTCGGACAAAATCGCCAGTATCGGGTTCTGTATGGGAGGACGAGCTTCTTTTCTGGCCAGCGCAACTCTTCCGTTGCAAGCTTCGATCTCATTTTACGGCGGGCAAATCGCTCCGACGCTGCTTCCGCGAGTGGCCGATCTGCATGCGCCCATTCTGTTTTTCTGGGGCGGCCTCGATAAACACATCGGCCCGGAACAAACTCGCGCCATTGCGGACGAATTTAAACGTCTAAATAAAACTTATGTGAACGTGGAATTCTCAAATGCCGACCATGGGTTTTTCTGCGATGCTCGGCCCAGCTACCATCCGACGGCCGCGAGCCTTGCTTGGAGCCTCACGAAAACTTATCTCCTCCTTCATCTCGTAAAGATCGACGAACGCACGCGCCTGCGCTAACAGCGACACCCGTCTCTTGCGTCAGTCGGGCGCGCCCATCTGCACCGCGAAGCCGGTGGACATACTCGAATCGAGTTCATCCCGCTTCAATAATCATGAGAGGACAAACGCCGTGCCGGCCCGCTCGTAGACCGAAGGAAAAATTGAATTCGAACGGCTCGCCTGAAAGCAAATGGTGTATAGTTTCGCCACTGTAGCGCCAGAAGAAAATTCTGGGTCACTTACTGGGGGGTGTCTTGTGAGTTTACTTCGAGGATTTGTCCTTGCCGCGATTTCGTTGAGTTTGGTTTTCGTTCTGAGTAAACCTGTGCTTGCGCAGGACGCGACGGGCCGGGTAATCGGCACGGTATACGATCAACAGGGTGGGGTGGTGCCAGCCGCGAAGGTGACAGTCACGAATACAGGAACCCAAGTCTCGCGGTCCACGGTCACAGACAAAGACGGGCACTTCGAAGCTCTCGATCTCCCCATTGGGGATTATCGAGTGGCAGTCGAGCACGACGGTTTTAACAGGACTGTCACGCAAGACCAAAAGCTCCAGATCAATCAGTCGTTGCGGTTTGACATCACCTTAAAACTTGGTACCACGAACCAAACTGTTACGGTAGAAGCTCAGGTCACCGGAGTCGAGACCGAGAACCCCACGTTGGGACAGTCCGTTACCAGCCGGCAACTGATCAACCTTCCCTTGAACGGCCGTAACGTTCTCGACCTCGCTCTCTTGCAACCGGGCGTGACTGAAGCGGACCCTGATTATGTCGGGGCTGGAACCTTCAGTATTGCCGGAGGCAGGCCGGATTCTGTCACCTTTCTTTTGGACGGGGGCATCAACAACAACCTTCTAGATAACAGCGTCGTTCTGAATCCCAATCCGGACACAATCGGTGAGTTTCGTATCTTGACCAGCAATTACACGGCGGAGTATGGACGGAACGCCGCGGGCGTCATCAGCGTAGTTACTAAATCAGGAACAAACGAATTTCATGGCAGCGGATTTGACTTCCTTAGAAACGGCGACTTAAACGCGAATTCCTTCTTTAATATAGAAGCGGGCCTTCCCAGGGACGACCTCAAGCGGAACCAGTTTGGCGGCACGTTCGGCGGTCCCATCAAGAAAGATCGGGCCTTCTTCTTTGTAGGATACCAGGGCCAGCTTCTTTCGCAGACACTGACGCAGTTCGGCACAACAACATTCACGCCCGCTGAACTCGCCGGAAATTTTTCGCAGGCGATACCCAATGGCACGGCGGTCACCCAGAACGATGGCAGTGTAATCACGGTCACCTGCGCAAACCCCAATTGCCCTGATCCTGGCGTCGCCGCGTTCCTTCAGCAGAACCCTTTCTTTGCGACTCCCAATGGCAACGCTGCCCAGGCCATCATCGATCCCACGAAGATTAACGGCATTGCTGCGCAATACATTGCGCTAGGATTGATCCCCACATCAGCGAGCGGGCTCGTCACCACTACTGGGGCTCACAAGGACAACGATAACGAGCTGACCGGGAAGCTGGATTTTATCGTTACTCAGAAAGACAAGATCTCGGTGACTCTGGGAGGACTCCGCGAAGGTTTGGACAATCCGTTTGACTACGCGACGGTTTCGGGTTTCCCGAATACGACCCAAAACCACAACTACTTCGGAAACGTATCCTACACACGAACATTTTCTTCAAACCTGCTGAATGAACTCCGCTTTACAGCTCAACGCAACCTGTTCGCGCAAGAGGAAGTCGGCAGGACATTGCCTACAGCGAGCGAACTGGGAATTGCCACCACGCCTGACTTGCCTACAGGTCCTCCGAATATCTTTTTCGACAGTGGACTGCAGCTGGGGTTCAGCGAGCAGGGGCCCACCACTCTCGCGAGCAATACTTACGGCATTTCTGACACCGTGACCTGGATTAAAGGACACAACACCTGGAAATTCGGCGCCGGCATTTCCAGCTATCAGAACAATACCGTCTTCGACTTCTTTGGCAACGGCGAATTCGATTTCGTCAGCGGAGCAGGCGGAATCGGGACGGACAACAGCTTTGCCGACTTTCTGCTAGGCATTGTAAACAGTTATTTTCAGGGCCCGAACGCGCCTTCCAATATTCGCAGCAAGGCTCCCTATGCATTTTTGCAGGATGAATGGCGAGTTCGGAAGAATTTGACTCTCACGCTCGGCCTCCGTTACGAATACAGCTCTCCCAAACTCGACACGCAGGGCAGAAGTTTCTCTGTAATTCCAGGACTTCAGTCCACAAGGTTTCCAAACGCGCCGCTCGGCATGGTTTTTCCGGGGGATCATGGCGCTCCCCGCGGCGTAAATTTCCCCGACAAAGATAACTTTGCCCCGCGATTCGGATTCGCTTGGGACCCATGGGGGAACGGCAAGACGAGCATCCGCGGAGGCGGCGGAATTTTTTACGACATATTGAAGGGCGAAGACAATCTTCAGTTCAACGGGCAGTCGCCCTTCTTCAGTGACACGGGCCTGTTCCTGAATCCCGTTGCGCCCGGTCAGGTTGGCGACGTGCCCTATTTCGCCGATCCGTACGGTTCTGACGGCGCGACGAATCCGTTCCCATCCAGCCCTCCAGCTTCCAATATTGATTTCGTAAATTCGGGCTTTCTCCCGATCAATAGCAGCGGATTCGTCTTCCTGGTTAATCCACATCTCCACACCCCTTATATTTATCAATACAACTTGAGTGTCGAGCATGAAGTGGCCAAGAACTTGGTCGCCGAAGTCAACTATGTAGGGAACAGTTCCAAAGGACTGACGGCGCTTAAGGACGTGAATCCGTTCGTTCTAGGTACTTCGAACCGGGTTCTGAATCTGACTCCACAGCCGAACCCCGAGATTAGCAGTTTCTGTGCCGGAGACCTTGGCGAATGCCCGTACGCTACGTTGCCCGAGTTCCAAAACGTGGGGTTCGCAAACTACAATAGCCTCGAAGCATCCTTGACGAAGCAAGTGGGCGAGAGCCGCTTCTTCGGAACCACATATTTCACGCTTGCTTACACCTATGGTAAGAGCATCGATACTTCATCAGGTTTCCAGAATCGAAATTCGCAGGTCCCGTTTTACAACATCCAGCAATTTCGTGCCGTCTCCGATTCGGATGTTAAGCACCGCATTACTTTCAGCGGCGGATGGGATTTGCCGTTCGATCGTGAGTGGGCGTCCGGACCCAAGCGCTTGACCAAAGGATGGAGCCTGTACCCAATTTTCAGTTGGCGGACGGGCTTTCCTCTTGGTATACCCGCAGATTTTCCGGATCGATTCGATCCCACGAACCCTGGGCCTTCCGGAGCTGGAGACCCTTATCTCGTAAGTGCTCTTTTCGCCCCAGGATTTACGAGTATCCAACGAGAGAATCCAAGTAAACCCGGCAATTTCTACTTCAATCCAGCCGGCTTTGACAATAACGAAGCTGACTACGCCGCCGCGCCCCCACAGTTCGCCTTATACGGATTGCCCAGGAACTTCTTCCGTGGCCCGGGGCGCACGAACCTGGACTTGGCTTTGGCCAAGACCACACCCATCACGGAACGCGTCGCCGCGGAATTTCGCGTGGAAGCTTTTAATATTTTCAATCACACGGAGTTCGAGAATCCGACCGTCAATCCCAACAGCGGGACATTCGGACAGATCACATCTACCTTCGATCCGCGGATCCTTCAGATGGCTCTGCGAATAACGTTCTAGCGTCTTGATGGGCAATTAGAGCAGATGGCGCGGCCGTCCGCGTTGGCAGGCTGGGGCTTCTATTGCATACGCCTGCCTGTACGCAGCAGTTTGCTTTTGCAATTACACACCAACAACACCGGTTTGCGAGAGCAGACGCAGACCCGAGCGATTCTAGGATATGAAGATATTAGTAAAGAGGTAGTGGCGGGTGAGCCTGTAAGCCGGATTCTGTCAAAGACCCTTGAGAATAAACAAGTTGTTTCGAATCAATGGTCGATTGACATTGATGACAGGGAAAATGCTCACGGTAGTCAAAGGTTACGGTTAGACAACGGTTAGACGAGTATTCGGAGCGACGATTTCACAAGGCGAACACTACGCTACGGATTGCTGATCGGCGCGCTCTTCCAAACCTGAAAAAAGAAGCTGCACGCGGTGATCGTGACAATAAACATTATCCAAAAGAGGGGGTCTTTATAGGTCCAGTAAGCTAATGCGTGAATCTCAATTCCCGCATACGTTCCGGGTATTTTAGGAGTCGGAAATTGGTTATTGATTTGCTTTATACGCAGAAGTAGATACAGGACAGTCGCGATCGAGAACAAAGCTGTTCCAAAAATCACACCCTTTAGATTAAGCACCATAAAAGGTTTCCTCCAAAAATAGTATCACAAAGAGAAGAGGAGGAGCCATTTTTCGACTCCTCTTGTGTTTGAAGCCTTACAGCGTGTACGGGTAATACGTGCATTCTTGTAGACCCAATTGTCCAGTTTGGGGGAAAGAGAGAGGCGGCGTACAAACCCAACTGCCCGGTCCTGCTTGAGTGACACGAAGACAGGCGGCGATACTATAGTAAAACGGAGCCGGAACTTTACCCAAGTTCCCAGGAACGTTAACTGTTACCACGTCGAAGTCCGAAGCATTCTGGACGACTCCACCGGGTCCTGGCGGATCAGTGGTTATGACGCTCTTATTCGAGTATCAATTTTAATTTTGATCCGCTGAATCGGAAGCGTCTGTATGAACGCACGAAAGCATTAGGCGATCGCGCCAAGGTCAACCGCGTCACGCCGCATTGCTTCCGCGATACCTTTGCGTGTGACATGCTTGCCCGCGGCGCCAGTATTTATGATGTGGCGAAGATGCTGGCTGACACCGTGGATACCGTCGAAAAGCACTACGCGAGTTTCATCCCGGCCGCTCGCGACGCCGCACAAAGCAAAATGGACACCGGCATAGGGATCGAGGAACGAGCGAAGTTGGCAAACGCTCGCGGCAGGAAAGTCGTGGCCTTCCCCGCGTAATTACGGTTAGACAGTACGGTTAGACAATCAAAAAACATCCGTAACTTATAGAAAAGTAGCGGGTGAGCCTGTAAGCCGGATTCTGTCCGCTGCGCGTCGCTAATCCTAGCTTGCGCCAGAATTCGTCGGTTCGCGCAGCGCGATGATCATTCCTCTAGGTCCCGGATCGCTCCGGGACTCAAGCAGCCTACCCGAGGGTCGCAGCAACTCGCTCTTTCGAGCGAATCGCATACGGGCTGGGCCAGCCCTCCCCTCCTATTTGGCCTTGCTCCACGCGGGGTTTTCCGTGCCCCGGATGTTGCCACCCGGGCGGTGGGCTCTTACCCCACCTTTTCACCCTTGCCAAATGAGCCGAGCGATAGTGGCGAGCCCTAGGTTTCGCCTCGGACCTGCCGCCGAAGTTCAAGCGTCACCGGCGGTTTATTTTCTGTGGCACTTTCCGTAGCCGCGCTCCAGAAACGCCTTCGCATATCTGAAGTGCAGCCCCCTGGCGTTACCAGGCGCGTTGCCCTTCACCTCAGAAGCTGCCAGTGGCAGCCTCGAAGGCTTGTCGGAGTCCGGACTTTCCTCCCGCCCGTCCCGCTTGCGCGAAACGGACCGGCGATCACCCGGCTCACCCGCCATTCAAATTATACGCCGCCAAGTTGAGCGCAACAATGGAGCGATTGTGTCAATGAGGAGTTACAGTGACGCCCGCCGCTATGTTCCGGGTTCTTGAATTAGCTCGATCGACATCACGTGGATCGTATTTGTTTTGGGGTCCAGAGTACCCATCACGCGCACTTTGCTTCCTGCAAATTTTCTACCGATGTCCTGCTTGTCGAGTTTGTAGATTTTGGTCTTGTTTTGCAGCACGAACCGCCCGCCACGCTGCGAGACGCAATACCACACGCAGTCGGCGTCGGTTGTCCCCGCTTCGTGGCTCTGTAGCATTTCCTTATGCGATTGGCTCAGCGAATGCACGTTCAACGCGCATTGCGAATCCGCGATCATTCCGGTGAATTCTTCCTCGCCCACTGCACCAGGGGCTGGAGCGAGAGTGAAAAGCAAAGCAATGCACAAGAAATAGAAAATCAATCGTTTCAGACTCAACATTTTCTGTCCTTTTTTCATGCCGTATGTTCCAACCGGATCATTGATCGCTCGGCAAGACTGTAAATTTCATGCTCATGTGTTCGTGGTTACCGCTGCAAATCACCGTGCAAACCACTTCGTAATTCCCCGGTTCCATGGGAGCGGTTACGACGAATTCCTGCGTTCCGGGTTGCAACAAAAAATCCCACCCATCGACCGGCTTGTGATCGCCTGGGTGTAAGAGAGTGAATCCGTGTACTGACCCATCTCGATTGCGGTTCGCGGCCTTCATCGCCGTAATGCGCAATCGCACTTTTTCTCCCGCCTTCACCGAAATGGCCGCTTCGCTCTGTCCCGGCACGCTGAAGCGGCTTTTGTGATCGGCAATCACTTCAATCAGCCGCGGCTCGGTCGCCGTTTTTATCGGCTCTTGTGCCGCTAGGAATGGATGAACGAGCCATAAACTCACAAACGCAATTCCGCAGACTCGGCCCAGGGCCGTGAAGCTTTTGTTCTTGTGTTTGATGATTCTCATGGTTACTGCGTCATGTAGTGCAAGATGAGCCGCGTATCTTCGTCGGTCAGCGTTGCCCGAACTCTCATGTGCCGGAGAATCGTAGCCATCATCCGCGGTGGGAACTTTTCTGGAGCCATGTGACACCGTCCGCAGTTCGCCTTGAACCTCTTTTCGCCTTCAATGCGCTCCGCAGCATCGTCATGGACTGTCGCCCGTCCGGCAGCGGGTGAGGCCGATGGCGCAGCAGCGGTCGAGGCGGATGGTTTCGCAGCCTGGCGATCTTGCGCCGACGCTAAAAGTCCCGCGCCAATTGCCATCGCCAGCAGGCTGAAAACAAGAAATTGCTTTGTCATCAGTCTGCTCCCGCGTGCCCTATGGGCGTAACGATCCGATACGTAATTCCTACAGTCCAGACGTTCACGTTCCCCAACGAGCTGAATTGCCGCCCGTAGCTGCTCACCGCTCTTAGATTGTCTCGGAAGTAATAGTTCAGGCCGAACTCGAATTCCTGGGTGTTCGCCGTGGGCAATACTTCGCTCGGCAACGCCCCGACAAAAAATTGTTGCATGCGAGCCACAAGCTGAACGTTGCGTAGATAATCTTGTGCGGTTGCAATTTGACTCAGACGATAGGCCGATTCAATCCAGTAACCGCTGCCTCTGCTCGACCTCGCGTACTCGGCTCGAATATCGAGAGGAATCGGAGGAGGTTGCCATGCGAAATGGAATCCGAAAGAATTGGAACGCTCGTCCTGCAGCAGATGCTGAAAAGAACCGCCTACCTCCAGCCGTTGATCGGGAAGAAAAATTCCTACGCGGCCGCCCGCAGACCGGTCGGAATCCACTGGTGACACCGCGATTAGCGTGGAGTAATAGGCCGCGTAATTTAGATTCACCTTCGGGCTGATCGCGAAGCCTCCGCGAAACATCGCTCCCGTGCTCGCATTGCTCGGTCCCGTAGCAATTGGCAAAATCAGTGGATCCGACTGCAGATCCCGAATCCAGATCGGATACAACCGCTCGTTGAAAATCCCAAACGGAGTCAGATACCTGCCAACCGTCACGGTGACATAAGGATTCGCTATGTAATCCACCTGCAAATAGTCGACTTCCTTTTGAATTACTCCGTGAAACGTATCGCTCCCTGGAGGCGTCGCGAAGTCTGATTCGAATGTGTCACGCGATTCAATCAGCCAGCGATCTCCAATGGGAATCAAAAATATGGGTGATATCAGAGGATCCAGGTTGGGCTGCCCTCCCTGAAACGGTGTGATAAACCCCATACCTGCGCTAAAAATGGGGACGGGACGTTGCACGTCAGTATCCTCGGATTGTGCGCGCAGAGAAGATGCAAGAGTCAGCAAGAAAATCAGCGCAACGATTGTGCGCTGTAGAGGCAAGGCTCTGCGTCCGTCCGGGAACGCTGGTTTCCCGCACCAATATCGAGTGCAGCCGAAGGAACAGTCGTGTGGTGCTGCCATTTTTGAATCAGAGGGAAGCCAATTCTTTGCGACATGCTTTGCTACGTCTCAATGATGTTAGCGCGCCAAGGTGCGGTCAATGGAACCAGCGCCCGGAGTTGTCGATATAATTATTAATGTCCGCTGACAACAATGGTCACCACTCGGACCCAGCCCTTGCGCGGCTTAACTGCAAGATATTGAATCTAGGGCAGATGCGAACACGGGTTCACGGTGGGAGTTTATTTCGCTGAAATTAGCTTTTCGAATTGGCTTTCATCCAACGTAGGAACACCCAAAGATTTCGCTTTTTCGAGCTTCGACCCGGCGTCGGCGCCCACAACCACGTAGCTCGTCTTCTTGCTAACCGACCCGCCCACTTTTCCGCCGTGCGCCGCGACCAGCGCTTCAGCTTCCTCTCTCGTGCGATTTGCCAGTGTTCCGGTGAACACAAATGTCTTGCCCGCGAATTTCGCGCTGATCGGAGCAGCCTTTTCTTCCTTCATGTTTACGCCCGCAGCGCGCAGAC
>Ga0182018_10004914_pt1 | contig 11007 bp, 6 predicted proteins | sample 812P2MmetaG_FD_120490 | JGI IMG/M metagenome (GOLD analysis project Ga0182018, IMG submission 120490) | Permafrost microbial communities from Stordalen Mire, Sweden - 812P2M metaG | ecosystem: Environmental > Terrestrial > Soil > Wetlands > Permafrost | place: Sweden: Stordalen | collected...
CGGCTTCACGTCCTGCAGGTCGATGAAGCTGCTGATCTTCCCGTCGGAGTCGCAGGTGATGTCGACCAGGATCGCGTTCACGGTCGGCCGCTCGTTGAGCCGGTGGAGGGGGGCGATCGGGAAAAGCTGCTTCAGCGCCCAATGGTCGAGCAGCGACTGGAAGACCGAGAAGTTGCACACGTACTGGTCGGCCAGGAGCGTCGACAGGTCGTGGAGCTCCTCGGGCTGGTAACCGGTCTTCTTCACCTCCTTCGCGATCTGCTCGCAGATCTGCCAGAAGATCTGCTCGGCGGCCGCCCGGTTTTCGAGGTCGAGGTAGCCGAGGTTGAAGAGGGAGAAGGCCTCGTCCTTCTTTTGCAGCGCGTCGTGAAAACGCTCGAGCCTCCCGAGCTTCGCCTTGTTCTTCAGGAGCACCTCGAGGTCGGTGACGATCTTCTGCTTCACCTTCGGCTGGTGCTGCTTGCCGAGCGACTCGCGCTTGTTGATCCGCTCGAAGACCTCGACGACCAGCATCGAGTGGGGCGCGACGACCGCGCGGCCCGACTCGCTGACGATATCCGGCTCGGAGACGCCGGCCGAGCGGCAGATCTCGCGCACGTTGAACACGACATCGCGTGCGTACTCCTCCATCGAATAGTTCATCGAGCTCTCGAAATTCGTGCGGGATCCGTCGTAGTCGATCCCGAGGCCGCCGCCGACGTCGATGTAGCCCATCGGGAACCCCATCTTGGCCAGCTGGCAGTAGAAGCGGGTCGCCTCGATGACCGCGTTCTTGATCGTGATGATGTTGGGCACCTGCGAGCCGATGTGGAAGTGGAAGAGCCTGAGCGAGGCCTTGAGCTGGGCGGCCTTGAGCTTTTCGCAGGCGAAGAGGATCTCCGCGGTGTTGAGCCCGAACTTGGCGTTGTCTCCGGTGGACATCGCCCACCGGCCCTCCCCGCGGGTCTGCAGCTTGGCCCGGAGGCCGATCATGGGCTTGACGCCCGTTTCCGCGGAAATGCGGATGATGTCGTCGATCTCCGATAGCTGCTCGACGACGATGATCACGCGCTTTCCGAGCTTGCGGCCCAGGAGGGCCAGGCGGATGTAGTCGTGGTCCTTGTAGCCGTTGCAGATGATCAGGCGGTTGGCGCCCTCGTGCATCGCAAGGGCGATCATGAGCTCCGGCTTCGATCCCGCCTCTAGACCGTAGTGGTAATCCCGGCCGGCGGCCACGATCTCGTCCACCACCTCGCGCAACTGGTTCACCTTGATGGGGAAGACCCCGCGGTATTCGCCCTTGTAGCCCTCATCCTTGATCGCCTTTCGGAACACCTCGTTCAGCTGGACAACCCGGTGCCTCAGAAGGTCCTGGAAACGGATCACCATCGGAGCCTTTAGGCCCATCCCCAGGGCCTCGGTCACGACATCCAGGACTCGGATCCCCCGTCCGTCCGTCAGGGGCTGGACATTGACGAACCCTTCCGGGTCCACGGAAAGATGGCCTGAGCCCCAGCGCTTGAACCCGTAATGTTCCTCGGATTTGGCTGCCGACCAGGCGGATGCGGATTTGCTTTTCAAGTTTTTGAAGAGGGGCGGCCACTGCGGGCTTGCCTTCACGAGCGTGGATTCAGTTAGATGCGTGTTTTCTCTTTATAAGAACGCAATACGAAATGATTAAAATGATTGCCCAAGCAGCCTCGCCGGCCTCCGGCGGTGGATTTTCAGCCGCCAGCCTATTTGCGCAAATGGCGCTCATTTTCGGGGCGTTTTATTTCTTTTTCATCGCCCCCCAGAAGAAGAAGCAGAAGGCGCATGAGAAGATGCTTTCCGAGCTTCAGTCGGGTGACGAGGTCATCACCACCGGCGGGATCTACGGCACGATCACCAACGTCAAGGACGACCGGTTTGTGGTGAAGGTTTCGGACACGACGAAGATCGAGGTGGGCAAGGCCTTCATCCAATCGGTCATGAAGAAACCGGAAGCCGAGGAAAAGAAGTCCTCCTAGCACCCCCCGCGGGTCGAACCGCGCGAAGCCGCCGAGATGGCGCCCGGGCCGCATTGGGACGCGGTCCTACCCCTTTAATCCAAATCCGACATGTTCAAACGCAACCTTTGGAAGATCATCCTGAGCCTCGCGATCGCGGGCTGGGCGGCTTCCGAGCTGATCCCATTAAAGGACGTTCCCTTCCCCGAGTATGCGAAAGCGCACGCCACCGCCAATACCGGGGAGTTCAACGGCCTCCTGAGCCAGGCGGCGGAGCTCGCCCACTCGGGCGGGGCCACCAGCGAGTTCGTCGCGCTGAAGCAGATCAGCGATGACTCGAAGATCGATCTGAGCCAGTTCTTCCCGGACATTCACCTCGAGGACACGCTCAGGAACGTCAACAAGCGCAACGAGATCCTGCTGAACGAGCTCTTCCGCCGCCGCAAGGGCAGGCTCCAGCTCGGTCTCGACCTGCAGGGCGGCGTCGGGATCACGCTTGAGGCCGCGCTGGGCGACAAGACCCTGGGAGTGGACCAGGATACGGCCCGCCAGAAGAAGCTTTCCAAGGCGATCGAGATCATCAGCGCCCGGATCAATTCCCTCGGCGTGGTGGAACCCCTGATCCGCGAGGTGGGAGCCAACCGGATCGAGGTGCAGATGCCCGGGATCAGCACCAAGGAGAATCCCGAACTCTTCAAGCAGCTGGTGAAGCCGGCGCGGCTCGATTTCCGGATGGTCGATGCGGAGGCGATCCCCGCCACCTCCGCGCCCGGCGACGTGCCTCCCGGCTACGAGGTCAAGACGCTCGACGAGGGCGATGACCGGAACGGCCAGGAGCGGACCGAGGAGCTTTTCGTCAAGCGGATCCCTGAGATGACCGGCGAGAACATGATCTCAAACTCCTTCGCGAGGCCGGACAGCTACGGCAAGTACGAGATCGTCATGCAGTTTACGAGCGCCGGCCGGAAGCGGTTTGCCGAGGTGACCCGCGATATCGTGGCGGCGGCGGAGAAGACCGGCCGCCTCGGCCGGCTTGCGATCGTGCTGGACGGCACCCTGTACTCGGCGCCGACCGTCAAGGAGGAGCTCGACTACCCCAGCGTGGAAATCACAGGCGACTTCACGGACCGCCAGGCGATCGACCTTGCGAACATCCTCAACAATCCCCTCGACCTTCCCCTCGTCGTGAAGGAGCAGTACGAGGTCGGGCCGTCACTGGCCGAGGATGCCGTCTCGAGCGGCGTGCGAGCGTCCGTCGTGGCCCTGTGCGCCGTCGCGGGATTCATGATCACCTTCTATGCCACGGGCGGACTGGTCGCCGTCGGCACGCTTGCGGTCAACCTCCTGATCATCCTCGGGATCATGGCCAACCTCGGGGCGACCATGACGCTGCCGGGTCTCGCGGGCATCGTGCTCACGGTCGGCATGGCGGTGGACGCGAACATCCTGATCTTTGAGCGCATGCGCGAGGAGCTCGCCGTCGGCAAGAGCCTCTCGAACGCCAACCAGGTCGGCTACTCCAAGGCGCTGATGACGATCATCGATGCGCATATCGTCCAATTGATCATCTGCGCGATCATGATCTGGCTCGGGGCGGGCCCCATCCGGGGCTTCGGCGTGACACTCGCGATCGGCGTCCTGTCGACGATGTTCTCGGTGCTGGTCACGGCCCACCTGATCATGGAGCTCCTGATCGATTCCGGGACGGTGAAGAAGATCAGGATGCGCCATCTCCTGAAGAACATCCACGTGGATTTCATCCGTTACGGACTGCCCGCCTTCACCAGCTCCTGGCTCATCGTGCTGCTGGGGCTCGGGGTGATCGTCTACAAGGGCAATGAGATATTGAACATCGACTTCCGCGGCGGCGACGTGATCACGCTCAAGTACACGGAAAGGCTCGACGATGCGAACATCCGGCAGGTCGCGGAGAAGGCCCGGCTCGGCGAACCCAACATCTCCCACGAAAACACCCTCGGGGGTGTCGGGGACCAGCTGAAGATCGAGACGCCGGAGGGCAAGTCAGGGGAACTCCTCGATGCCCTGAAGGCCGCCTACCCGCAGGCGGGCCTGGTCCAGGTCGGCGAGGAGCATGTGGGCGCCTCGATCGGCCACGAGGTCCTGACGAACGCGGCCAAGGCGGTGGCCGTCTCAATGCTGACGATCCTCTTCTATATCGCGTTTCGATTCGAGTTCGGATTCGGCGTCGGGGCCATGGTCTCCATTGCGCACGACATCCTGATGACAATCGGCGTCTTCGTGCTGACGGGGCGCCAGTTTTCGGCGCCGATGGTGGCCGCGATCCTCTGCATCGCCGGCTATTCCATCAACGAAACCGTGGTCGTCTTCGACCGGATCCGCGAGGAGCTGAAGCTCAACCCGACCGGGTCGCTTCGCGAGATCATCAACTCGGCGATCAACAAGGTCTTTGCCCGCACGATCATGACGTCATCGACCACGTTCCTGGCGGCCCTGTCGCTGTACATCTTCGGCAGCGGCGTCCTTAAGGACATCTCCTTCACGTTCCTCGTCGGCATCGTCACGAGCACCTTCTCCGCCATCTTCCAGGCCGCGCAGGTCTTCTACTGGTGGCACAAGGGCGACCGGAAGCATGTCGAGGCCCACGCCGACGTGGCGCCGAAATACGAGTGGACGGGATCCAGCAAAGCGTCGCGGTAAATGGGGCGCCGCAGAGATGCTCTGGATCCATACGCCCATCCCGGCCGGCGAGGCTGAGGACCTGAGCAAACGCGCGGGCGTGGGTCCGGTCGTCGCCGAGCTTCTCGTCCGCGCGGGGCACCGGGACCCTGCGATCGCATCGGAATTCCTGCGGCCCGATCTCTCCCGGCTCGAGGATCCGTTCCTGGTCGGCAACCTCGTGGCGGCCGTGGCGCGCCTGCGCACGGCCATCTTGGAGCGCGAGAAGGTGGTGGTCCTCGGGGACTATGACGTCGACGGGGTCAGCAGCACGGCGCTCCTGGTCTCGATCCTCAGGCGCTTTGGACTCGATCCGAGCTTTGTCGTCCCGCGCAGGTCGGAGGACGGGTACGGGCTCTCCCGCAGCGCGATCGACCGCGCGCTCGAGGGGGGGCGTCCCGCGCTCTTCATCGCGCTCGACTGCGGGACGAATTCGCACGAGGAGGTGGATTACCTGATCGGGGAGGGGATCGATGTGCTCGTTGTGGACCACCATCGCTCCAAGGAGCGCACGCTCCAGCGGGGCCTCCTCGTCAATCCCCACGTCGCGGGCGCCGCCGGCGAACCCGCGCAGCCGGCCTGGCAGCACCTCTGCACGGTGGGGCTGGTCTTCAAGCTCGCTCACGGCCTCCTGAAGCAGCTTCGCGCCGAGAATCATCCCGTCGCCGGCCGCGTGAAGCTGAAGGATTACCTGGACCTGGTCGCCATGGGCACGATTGCGGACCTAGTCCCGCTTCTCGGCGAGAACCGCATCCTGGCGAAGAACGGCCTGCGTATCCTCCAGGACACGGCCCGGCCGGGGCTGCGCGCGCTCATGGACGTCTCCGGGATCACGAACACCCAGATGATCCAGCCGGTGGACATCTCGTTTCGCCTGGGACCGCGGATCAACGCCTCCGGGCGCCTCGCGGACGCGGCGCTCTCGGTCGAGCTCCTCCTCAGCGAGGACCCGGTTTTTGCCAGGGAAACCGCCCAGCAGCTGGACGTCTTCAATCGCGAGCGACAGGACATCGAGCGCAAGATCACGGAGGACGCCGAGAAGATGATTGAGGAGCAGTACCGCGGCGACGCGGGGATCGTCCTCTTCAGCGAGGCGTGGCACCCGGGTGTCGTTGGAATCGTGGCGGGGCGCGTGAGCCGACACTACAACCGGCCGTGCATCGTCCTCGGCAACGAGGGGGACATGGCCAAGGGCTCCGGCCGCAGTGTCGACGGGATCAACCTGGTCGAGATCCTCGCGAAATGCCCCGAGGGGCTGGCGAGCTGGGGGGGCCATCCGATGGCGGTCGGGGTGTCGCTTCCAAAGGTCGAGCTCGCGGGATTTCGCGAGCGCTTCGCGGGGGCGGTGAGGGAGCACGTGGGCGAGGGGATCGCGGATGCCCGCCTCGTCATCTCGGCGTGGCTCCGGCCCGACCAGGTCAACGAGGGGCTGATGGACGAGCTCGACGCGCTTCACCCCTACGGCCAAGGCAACGCGGAGCCCGTCTTCGGGCTGCGCGGGGTCGCGTTCCGCCGGCGCCCCGAGGTGTTCAAGCTCCGGCATTTCCGGTTCTGGCTGGACGATTCCCGCGGTCGGTCGCTGAACGGGGTGGCCTGGAAGATGGCGGACCGCATCCCGCCGATGGGCGTTCCCCTCGACCTCGCGGTCGAGCTCAACTGGAACTTCTTCAACGACCGAAAGCTCCTGCAGCTCGAGCTTGTCGATTGGCGGCCCGCCACATAGGATGAGAGGATGTGGGGAGAAATGACGCCGGGATCCGCATGGGAAACATGACCGTGACGCTCGAGCGCTGGACGGAGCCTGAGGCATGCTGCGACCCGGTGTGGGAAGCCGCCTATACCCGCTTTGAGACCCCGAAGGAGGAGATTGCGAAATTTCTTAAGCGACTGAGGGGATTCGGCGTGGAAGCGTGGCCGCGCGACCTCGAAGTCGTCGACCTCTTTTGCGGGCGCGGGGGGGGCCTAAGGGCGTGGGAGGCCCTGGGATTCAAACGCCTGGAGGGCGTGGACCTGTCGGAAACTCTGCTTTGCCAGTACACAGGAACGGCCCGACTTTACGTGGGCGACTGCCGTCGGATGGCCTTCGCCGACGCCTCCCGCGACGTGATCTGCGTCCAGGGTGGTTTGCACCACCTGCCGGTCCTACCGGGCGACCTGAAAGCGGTGGTCGCCGAGGTACTCCGCGTGCTCCGACCGGGCGGCACGTTCCTGATCGTGGAACCCTGGCAAACCCCGTTCCTTCGATTTGTTCACGCACTGTGCCGGCAACCCTTCGCGCTTCGCATCTCGCCGAAGCTCGAGGCCCTCGCCTGCATGACCGTCCGCGAGCAACGAACCTACGGCCAATGGCTCTCCAGGCCACGCGAGATCCGCGCCGCATTGGGCCACGGGTTTGAGGCGGTGCACGAATGGGCGTCGTTCGGGAAACTGTACTGGATCGGAAAAAAGCTCCCGAACCCCGAACCACCGGAATCCGGGCCCCGGCGCTCGTGAATCGAATCGATCCAGGTCACTTGGATTCCAGGCTCAGGATGCTCACCATGAAGCTGCTGAAGACGACTTGGGCGGCCAGCGCCACCAGCGTCACGCCGGGAATGACGAACCTCAGAGTATGGGCGTAGTCCAGCGGTCCAAAACCTCCGGCCCTCCAGTCGAGGAAGACGGATAAGATAAGCGCAAGGCCAACCAGCGCGAGCACGCCCGCACCCAAAAGGGCCTTTTCGAGGTTAAATAGCCGATAGAAACCGACGATAAACGCCCCGGGCGGCTGAAGGCCCTTCACAAGGGCGAAAGTGTGCGCGAAGATCCCGAGGAAGCAGCATTGGATGCCGACAACAAGGAAAAGGGAGGAAACGAGGAGCGAGTGCACTCCGAGCGTGGCCACTCCCACGTGCGCGGCGGAAAGGCTGAGGGCAGCTCCGAGGAGCCCTAACATGGCGAGGAGGACGCCGGGGAGCAGGAAAAGCCAATCCGGGCTGCAGATGAGGAAAAGCCTCAACGTGAGCCAGCCGTCCCTAAACGTCCGCAGATGCGAAGGGCCGCCGTCGCGCCCGTCGCGATGAAGGGTGATCGGCAATTCGGTCGTGCGAACGCCCATCTGCGCCGCCTTGATGATCATCTCGGTGGCAAATTCCATTCCCGTGCAGCGCAGGTTGGCCCGGTCGTAGAACGAGCGGGTGAACCCCCGAAGGCCGCAGTAGACATCGTTGATCCGGGTGCCGAACATGAAGCGGGCTAGGTTCGACAGCGTCGGGTTGCCGATCCATCGGTGCAGGAAGGGCATGGCCCCCGGTTCAATCTTTCCTCCGCCGCCCGGCAGCCGGCAGCCCTGGACCAATTCGTATCCAGCCCGCAGCTGCGCGACAAATTGGGGCAGCTCGCCAAAATCGTAGCTCCCGTCGGCGTCGCCCATGACGATGAAGGAGGACCGCGCCTCGGCAATCCCCCCCGCCAGGGCGTGGCCATAGCCCTTCTTCGGGATCGAGACCACCCTGGCCCCAGCCTCGGTCGCCCTTTCGCGGGAGCCGTCAACGCTGCCATTATCGGCGAGGATGACCTCGCCGGCGATGTGGTGGCGGGCGAGCGCATCCACGGCCTCGCGCACACAGGCGCCGACCGTTCGGGCCTCGTTCAGGCAGGGGATGACGACGGAGACCTCGGGATCAGGGGTGTTCACGCAGTCGAGCGATGAAAATATGCTTCGCCGCAGGTTTGCGATTAAATTACGGGCCCTGACGGAAATTGCGGGCCAGGAACTCGCGCGCCTCGCCCGCCAGGTAGGGCCTGGACTGGATCAGGCCGGGATATTCCTCCTCGGCCGTGGTGAATCCCTGCCGGTTTGCCCCGACGTCGAACATTTGATCCACGGAGTTGATGGCGTGCTGGAGCGTGGTGCTCCAAACCAAGCGGCCATCCAGCCAGACCCTTAGGTCGTTAGCCAGGGGTGCGAGCTCCTCGGGGAAATCGCCCCATTCCTTGGGCCATTTTGTTTTCCGGGCGAGCGGCCCGATCAGGATCTCGACCGTATGCTCCGCCTCCGGCGTCGATTTGAGCACGCCGGAGAAGCCCCCTCCGTATCCCCATTCGTCGACGCCGAATCGAAATGAGTTGCCGGGAAGCACATTGAGATAGATCAGCGTCGCTGAGCCCATGATTCCCGCGGACAGAAGCGGGAAACTCCTGTTGGGTTGGTCCATCGGAAAAGCGCAGCGGATTCGCCAAAGGCCGTTGTTCTCGTTCTCCATCAGGACCGGGGGCCGGAGCCGAGTGGCCGAAAAAATGCGCCCGCTGAACTCGGTCTTGAAGGGATTCATCGTGACGTCGTTCCTGCCGATCTCGACAGCCCACGGGGGCGCATCGTAGGACCTCATCTTCCGGTCGAATACCGTTTTGCCATCCATCTCCACGCAGATCCCCGTCTTCAGGATGCGGGATTGCGTGGCATTGAATGCACCGATGAAGGGTTGGCTGAGCGGAGGATACAATGCGCCCATGTCAATCGTTAGCGTGTAGGTCTGGCCGGGAGTGATCGCGATCGGGTCCGAACGCGGCCCCCCATAGCCGCTGTGGTCCCCCATGAGCTCGATCTGCCTCCCGCTCGCCGATTCGATCACGTAGAGCGAGTCGGTGTACTCGGACGTTCCGGCCGACAGGAGAGGCTCGACCACGGCTGCCGCGGGCTTTGTCGGGAAGACGACCTTGAGCTCGATGGGGCCTACCGGGAGCACGCCCAACCTTTCGAGGGCGTAGGCCGGGTAGTTGCCGAGGCGTTCCATGGCCTCGAACGTGGAGAACCTGAGATTCTTGAACGCATCAAACTCCTGGAGACCGGCAAAGACGTTGAACGCGACCGACAGCCCCGCGAGGACGGCAAATACAAGCCGCCAGAGTCCTGGGACAACCCCTTTCCCAAGGACGGAAAAAACAGCGCCGGCCAAGAGGACGATGCCCACGACCAGCGCAGGCTGAAAATCGACCATGTAGCGATCGCCTCGGAATCCGATCGCGCAGACGGCCACGAACAACGCCAGGAACATCCAGGCGAGGAGGCAAAGGTAGGCGCCCATCCATTCGAGGTGCAGGCGTTTCCGGAGGGCCAGGGCGGCGGCGAGCACCCATGTTGCCAGCACGAGCACGGGAAACTGCCCGTGGATCGTCTCGCCCCAGCGAATGGCCGGAGGCCCGAAGTACGCATTCTCGGGGAAAACATAGGGAAAGAAGGGGCTGAGGGCCGGAAGCGTCAGATAGTACCAGTGGATGTTCGGCCAAAGAAATGCCGCGCCAAAGAGCGACTGGTCGCTCTTATTGAATATGTTCACGCTGTAGCTCACCCCGAACTCTGACGGGTTTCCAAACCGTTCATAATTGTATACGGCGAGTAGGATCCCAATGCAGGCGGCCGGGGCGGCCGACGCGACGCCCATTCGAAATACCGAGCGAGACCTTGGAGGCTTCCCGCGGTTTCTCCAGGCGATCAGGATCGCTGCTGCGATGGGGATCGGCGCGTTCAGCACGAGGTCGGGCCGGCATCCGACTGCCAGCCCGAAGCCGAGGCTCGCCAGTGCTAGCTGCAGGCAGGTTCTTCCGCGTCCGGAAACGGCCCGGTAGGCCCAGAATGCGCCGGACATCGTGCAGGCGTAGCCGCTTGCGATGGCGATCTCGTAGAACAGCGCCCGCGTTAGAAGCGACGGAACGGCCGTAGCAAAGGCCAGGACCACTACGGCTGCAAAAGGGAACCAGGCGCCGGTTCGGGCGAGCTGGTCCCGCGCAGCCAAGCGCAGGATTCCGACTGAGAAAAGGAAGCCCGCGACCGCACTTAATGCGACGATGAACCTCGGGTCCAGGTCGCTACCCGTCAGCCAGGAATAAGGCAGTAAGATAAGGGCGGCCGGCGTAACGCCGAAGTAGAGGTAGTAGTGCCCTCTGAAGTAGCTCGCATCGAGCAGGAAGGGCCTCTTCGCCCGCACATTCGGGTCAGGGCTTGCCCAATCGGCATAGTAGGGAACCTCGTCCATATAGAGGTGCCCCGAAAGGTAGCCATGGACCATTGAATTATAGTAATCGGACTTCTTCCCAACGTAGCTTTCGCCGGACCGGATGCGATCCCACCCTAGACACATCCAGACCATCATCCAGGCGCAGGCGACCGCGGTTGCCCAAATCAGCCGGTGGCTGCGAGCGGACCCGTGATTCCCTTGCCCGTCTGATCCGGGTGTAGTCATCTCAGCGGTCTCGCTTGAGACCCACCTTCCGGTCTGCGGTCAATCGGTCGAGAAACCGCAGGCAATACGGGCCTCCTCCAAACGGCGCGCGCCCAACGTGGTCCATGCCGCTAGGGAAGGGC
>Ga0182018_10004915_pt1 | contig 11005 bp, 9 predicted proteins | sample 812P2MmetaG_FD_120490 | JGI IMG/M metagenome (GOLD analysis project Ga0182018, IMG submission 120490) | Permafrost microbial communities from Stordalen Mire, Sweden - 812P2M metaG | ecosystem: Environmental > Terrestrial > Soil > Wetlands > Permafrost | place: Sweden: Stordalen | collected...
AGCGGAGCGCCGTCCACGTTCTCTATAACATATGGCAGCCCCGATCGAATCAGCATTTTACGAATAGGCTCGATTAAACGCGGCCATTTATGGCCGTTGCCGTTCCGCTTCGCAAGGTCGGAATACGCCTGGCATGGCGGCGATGCATGAACCGCGTCGAAGGAGGCGATAAACTTCGGATCGAGGGAAAGTGCGTCGGCCCGAATAAACTCGAAAGGATAATTTGGTTGAGGCGCGATATCAACCCCCACAATGCTGAATCCCGCCCTGAAGTAACCAACGCTGGCGCCACCCGCGCAGCAGAAAAGATCGAGCAACTTTGGCTTTCCTACACTTTTCGTTCCCATCCGCTGTTTTCCTTTTTCACTTATCAATACCATCGGCTGCGATCATAGTCCATAGGAGATTGGGACGTACCCGCGAGGCGGGTGCTGGCGAGATGCACTTGCGGAAATTCACGCGAAAACACTCTGCAGTTGTTGTAGCGGGTTCGGACAAAATAGGGCTCGCTTCGGGTTTGCTTAGGGCAGGCTCTTCGAATCCGCTCAGGATTATATGGGGTTTATGCTTGGCCCGGGATGACATGTTTTTCACTTTTCGTTAATGTGGCAGGTGTTATTGTCGCTGGGTGTGAGGGGATATGGGACTGATTAATGTTTTGTTTGGGCGGCCGCTGGCTTCCTCTGAGGATGAGGGGGAGCGGATTACTCCCACGCAGGGGATTCCTACGTTTGGGCTGGATGCTTTGAGTTCGGCGGCTTACGGGCCGGAGGCGGCTTTGACGATTTTGCTGCCTTTGGGGTTGATCGGAGTTCAGTACATTGTGCCGCTGACTTTCGCGATAATCGTGCTGCTGACGATTGTGTATTTCAGTTATCGGCAGACGATTGCGGCGTATCCGAATGGCGGGGGATCTTATACGGTCGCTCGGGAGAACCTCGGTCACGGAGCGGGGTTGCTGGCGGGCGCGGCTTTGATGATCGATTACCTGCTGAATGTGGCGGTGGGAATCTCGGCGGGAATCGGGGCGCTGGTGTCGGCGGTGCCGTCTTTGTTGCCGCACACTTTGGCTCTTTGTTTAGCGGTACTGATTATATTGACGGTCGTCAATCTGCGGGGAGTTAAGGAGGCGGGATCGGCGTTTGTGGCTCCTACATACTTGTTTGTGGGAACTTTGACGATAGTGATTGTGATTGGGTTTTATAAGGTGGTGGCATCGGGGGGACATCCGTTGGCGGTGGTAGTGCCGCCGAAACCGGCGTCGGCGGCTTTGCAGGCGGTGGGATTGTGGATTCTCCTGAAGGCTTTCGCATCGGGGTGCACGGCTTTGACGGGCGTGGAGGCGGTTAGTAACGGAGTGCAGGCGTTTCGGAAGCCGGTGGTTCCGGCGGCACGAGCTACGTTGACGGCCATCATCGCGATTCTAATTGTGCTGCTGGGGGGGATCGCGGTGGTGGTGCGGTACTACGGGATTATGGCTACCGATCCGGGAGCTCCGGGGTATCAGAGCGTGCTGTCGATGTTGACGGCGGCGGTTGCGGGCAAAGGGATTTTCTACGATGTGACTATGTTTTCGGTGCTGCTGGTGCTGTGTCTTTCGGCGAATACTTCATTTGCGGATTTTCCTCGGCTGTGCCGGATGGTGGCGCGGGACGATTATCTTCCGCATTCGCTGACGACGCGGGGACGGCGGCTGGTGTTCTCGCAGGGGATCTGGGCACTGGCGATTCTGGCGGGGTTGTTGCTGACTTTGTTTGGTGGAGTAACGGACCGGCTGATTCCTTTGTTTGCGGTGGGCGCGTTTATGGCGTTCACGTTGTCGCAGGCGGGAATGGTAGGGCACTGGCGGCGGAACGCGAAGGGATTCAGTCCGGCGATGCTGGTGAACGGGATTGGCGCTTTGGCGACGGGGATCACGGTGATGGTGATCGTGGTGGCGAAGTTTGTCGAGGGGGCGTGGGTTGTGGTGGTGCTGTTGCCGATGCTGTTGCTGTTTATGGGGAGGGTACGGCGTCATTATGAATGGGTGGGAGAAGAAGTGGCGCTGAAGAGTGGGGTGGTTTTGAGCGCGGACAACCTGACTCCGCCGATTGTGCTGGTTCCAGTGGACCGATGGAACGCAGCGACCGAGAAGGCGCTGCAGTTTGCCCTGACTCTGTCTCCGGATGTGGAGGCGGTGCATGTGGCGTGCGATGCGGATGAAGATAAACCGGCGTGGCAGTGGGCGGAGAAGCCGCCGACGGGGGCGCGGATTCCGAAGCTGGTGACGTTGCCTTCGCCGTTTCGGCTGGTGGTGCATCCGATTGTGGATTATGTGTTGAAGGTGGAGAAGGAGAATCCGGAGCGAACGGTGGCAGTGGTGATTGCGACGATGGTGGAACAGCACTGGTATCACTATTTTCTGCACAATCAGCGCGGGCAGATGTTGACGGCGCTGCTGCTGCTGAGTGGGAATCAGCGGATCAATATTATTAATGTGCCGTGGTATTTGAAGGCGTGAAAACAGTTGTCAGTTCTCAGTTCTCAGTAAATGCAGAACCCAACCTTGATCTTACCTACGACTCATAGCTCACGACTTCTAACGGCCTCCGGTCACGTCCAGGATTGCTCCGGTTACGTAGCTGGCTTCGTCGGATAGAAGCCAGAGGACGGCGTTGGCTACTTCTGCGGGTTGTCCTCCGCGTTGCATGGGGACTTGGGATTTGACGCGATCGACGCGGTTGGGTTCGCCTCCTTGGGCGTGGATTTCGGTGTAGATGAATCCGGGGCGGACGGCGTTGACTCGGATTTGTTCTTCGGCTACTTCTTTGGCGAGGCCCAAAGTGAGAGTGTCGATGGCGCCTTTTGAGGCGGCGTAGTCGATGTATTCGTTGGGGGAGCCAAGGCGAGAGGCTCCGGAGGAAATGTTGACGATGCTGCCGCCCTGGCCTCCATACTTTGTCGACATGCGGCGGACGGCTTCGCGGGCGCAGAGAAAACTTCCGACGACATTGGTGGCGAAGACGCGGTGGAGGCGGGCGGCGTCGATAGCGTCGAGACGGGACTGGCGTTCTACGATGCCGGCATTGTTGACCAAGGCGGTGAGCGGTCCGAGTTGGCTTACGGCGGAATCGAAGAGGCGGACGACTTCGGATTCGGAACTTACGTCGGCTTGGATGGCTACGGCGGTGCCGCCCTTTTGCCGGATCGCGGCGACTACATCTTCGGCGGCGCGCTGCTGACGGAGATAGTTGACACAGACGCGGAATCCGCGGGCAGCGGCTAGATGGGCGGTGGCGGCTCCGATGCCGCGGCTGGCGCCGGTGACGATCAGGACTTGGAAGTTTTCGGCGGGCATGGTGGGATGATTTTAGTGGAGCGTGCTTCGCGTGTCTCCCGAGACGGGGCCAGCCCCGTTTCTACAGAGAGTGTGCCAGTGGATTCAAACTCTCCAATGGTCGGGGCGCCACTGCTGGATTGCTTTCTTGATCTCGGGGGCGGGTAATTTTTCGTCCAGGACTCTTGCGGCTAGGGCGGGCAGTTCCGCATCGGAGGCGAAACGCAGTGCTATCAACTGCGATTCTGTAAATTCTGCTATGCGTGGACGAAGAGTTGGGTCGAGTAAGGTTGCGAGGCGCAGTCTTTCTTCCAGGCGGATGACGCGGTCCTGCACTTTGATGGGATAAAGGCGGATCTTGAAGATGGCGACCGACAACCCGAGCGCGGCGACGACCAACAATGCAGAGTGCAGGCCCGGCCGCATGAACAGATGGACGATGGAGGCGAGCAGCAGGAGGGAAAATATGGGCAGCATGAAGAAGTGGAAGAGCGGATCATAACGAGTGTGATTGGAGAAATTCTGAGGGGATGCTTCGGGCATGGGGGAGGACTCCTCGGGAGGTCGGAACATCATCGCACGTTTGGGAATTGTCCGATCAAGTCTTCGTCGGCGAGACCAGATGCTATGAGAGGTAATAGTAGGAGAGAGGCCGAGCTGCGCTCGGCTGGGACAGCCGGGGCAGCTGTCCCTACGCAACCCTCGTACCCACGTCCACATCTCCGGGGGGCGCGGCGCGAATCGCGCTGGGAAATTGAACTATCGCCTGAGAGGGAATTCTGTAGAATACGCAGTTGGAACGGAGCTCGGCGAGCGGCCGACGGCCCTTTTTCGGATTTCTTATTTCCAGGTTCTCGTTTCCAGTTCTCGGGGCAAAAATCGAGTGGCTGACACTACGACGATTCGAGATGGCAGCTCGCGCGCTCCGCTACCGATTTCAGAAATCGACGTCCTCTGGATCACGGCTGGGCTGGGGTGTGACGGGGACACGATTGCCATGACTGCGGCTACGCAGCCGAGCATCGAAGATATCGTGCTCGGATCAATGCCCTGGATTCCGAAAGTGCATTTTCACAACCCCTTTCTCGCACTGGAGAACGGGGACGATTTTCTGAGGCGCTTCCACCTGGCCGCCGAAGGCAAACTGGCGCCCTTCATTCTGGTGGTTGAGGGATCGATTCCCAACGAGAACAATAAGGAGGAAGGCTATTGGGCTTCCATGGGGACGGATGGGAAGACCGGCCAGCCGATCACTACCTGTGAGTGGATCGATCGGCTCGCGCCCCGGGCCTGGGCGGTGGTCGCGGCGGGAACATGTGCGACCTACGGCGGTATCCACGCGATGGAAGGAAACCCTACCGGGTGCATGGGGATTCCCGACTATCTGGGGTGGAAGTGGAAGTCGACGGCGGACATCCCGATTGTGTGTGTGCCGGGATGTCCCGTTCAACCGGACAACTTCATGGAGACGCTGCTCTATCTTCTTTATATGGCTGCCGGGCGGGCGCCGATGATTCCGCTCGATGAGGCGCTGCGCCCGAAATGGCTGTTCAGCGCCACCGTTCACGAAGGCTGCGATCGCGGCGGATACTACGAGCAGGGAGAATTTGCGGAGGAATATGGATCGCCGCTCTGCATCGTAAAGCTGGGGTGCTGGGGGCCGGTGGTGCAGTGCAATGTGGGCAAGCGCGGATGGATGGGCGGGATTGGCGGCTGTCCGAATGTGGGGGGAATTTGTATTGGGTGCACCATGCCCGGGTTTCCGGATAAATTCATGCCGTTTATGGATCAGCCGCCGGGGTCGTTGCTGTCATCCAATGCGGTGATGACTTATGGACGGGCGATCCATGCGCTACGCCGGTTTACGCAAGCTTCGTTGAACAAAGAGCCGAGTTGGCGGCGTAAGGGTGCGAAGCCGAAAGCTTAGAGTGGCGGCGGTAAAAGCGCATTTCCGGTAGAGACACGGCTTGCCACGTCTCCGCAGCGACCGAGACGGGGTGAGCCCCGTCTCTACGACGAAGTGTTTCGAGGTGCAGGTATGATCTCCGCGGGGGGCGCCGAATTGATTGCGGACGACGCTCCTGTGGAGTCGAACCAGCCGGCCATAAGCCCGGCGGAGGCAGAAACTCTTCTGGCCGATCTTGCCGCAGTGTTTCTTAGCAAGGCAGGCCGACAATCCGCTTCAGCCGGTGGGCGCAGCGAGGAAGAGCGAGAAGGGCAATCGCCGAATGCCGATGCGATCTACAGGGCGCTGGTCGAGCAGATTCCCGCGGTGATTTTCATGGCCGACCTGGACCAAGGCATCGGTGAGGCGTATGTGAGTCCTCAAATTGAAGCGAGTCTGGGTTTTTCGCAGGAAGAATGGCTGGAAGATCCCATTCGCTGGTATCGGCAGATCCACCCTGACGACAAACAGCGCTGGAGCGTCGAAGCGGCGCAAATGTTTCTTTCCGGTACTGCGCTGCGGTCTGCCTATCGGGTGATGGCGCGGGATGGCAGGGTGGTGTGGTTTCATTGCGAAGCCAAGATGATCCGGCGGAAGAATGGCCGGCCCTGGTTCATTCATGGCGTGGGTTTTGATATCACGGATCTGAAGCGGACCGAAGAAGCTTTGCAGGAGGAGCGCAATGTGGTTTCGGCGATCCTGCATACGGTCGGAGCTTTGGTCGTCGTTCTCGATCCGCAAGGGAGAATCGTTCGCTTCAATCGGGCTTGTGAGCAGGTCTCCGGCTACTCGTTGGAGGAGGTCAAGGAGAAGTACTTTTGGGATCTGTGCGTGGTTCCGGAAGAGGCAGCGCACTTCAAGATGATCGTTGAGCAATTGCGAGTTGAGTATAAGAGCAGGGATTATGAGACTTCGTGGGTGGCGCGAGACGGCTCGCGCCGGCTGATCGCCTGGTCAAGCACAATCCTTCCCGCGGAGAAGGGGTCTCCGGCATACCTTATCGCGACCGGAATCGACATCACCGAGCGCAAGCGGCTAGAAGAGGCAGTTCTGGAGGTTAGCGCCAAGGAGCAGCGCCGCATTGGGCAAGATCTGCACGACGGTTTGGGACAACACCTGACTGGAATTGCGTTCATGAGCAAGGTTCAGGAGCAGAAACTTGCCGAGAAAGGTCTTGCCGAGGCAGCCGAAGCGGCGAGGATCGTCAGGCTGGTCAACGAGGCGATCAATACCACCAGAGAGCTGGCGCACGGACTCCTGCCGGTAATCTCCGATGCGCAAGGTCTTATGTCCGCGCTGAGGCGGTTGGCGGCCGAGGTAGAAGACCGGTTCAATATTTCCTGTCGCTTGCGCGCCGATGAACCTGTGCTGATTCACGATGCCAATATGTCCACTCATCTTTATCGTATTGCGCAGGAAGCGGTGAACAACGCCATCAAGCACGGGCAGGCAAAGAACATCGTCATCAGTCTTTTTGCCAGGAACGGCCAGGGTAATTTGAGAATCGAAAACGACGGCGCCAGCCTGCCCGAGCCTTCCGTAAATGACTCGGGCATGGGGATGCAAATCATGAACTATCGAGTGCGAATGATTGGCGGATCGCTGAAGGTGGACAGCGGCGAAACTCGCGGCGTCACGATCACGTGTTTATTTCCACTCGCGGAAGGCAGGCAGCGATGAAGAAGATTGCCCATGATCACTAAAGCGGCCAACAACAATTTCACGGCAAGAAAGAAAATGGTGTTTGTGGTTGACGATCATCCCATTGTGCGCCAGGGGCTGACGCTGCTTATCAATCAAGAAGCCGATCTGGCGGTCTGTGGCGCAGCCGAGGAGATGCAGTCGGCTTTGGTGGCGATTCAAGCCGTCCGGCCGGACATCCTTATTGTGGACATATCGCTCAATGGCCCGGATGGATTGGAATTGCTGAAGACTGTCCGGATCACGTCGCCGCGGCTGCCGGTGCTGATTCTCTCCATGCATGATGAATCGATCTATGCGGAACGGGCATTGCGGGCGGGAGCCAACGGCTACATCATGAAACAAGAGGCGACCGAGAAGGTGCTGGTGGCGCTGCGTCGCATCCTGAGCGGCGAAATTTATGTAAGTGACAGGATCGCGAACAGCATGCTGCAACATTATGTTCGCGGCGCCGATCCCGCCAAGCATTCGTCGATTTCCGAGCTTACCGACCGTGAACTGGAAGTTTTCCGGTTAATTGGGGAGGGTCATGGAACGCGGCAGATCGCGGAGGCGCTGCACCTCAGCGTGAAGACGGTGGAGTCGTATCAGGCTCATATTAAGGAGAAACTTTCTCTGCGCAGCGCGCGAGAGTTAGTGCAGCATGCGGTGCAGTGGAATGTGCGGGAGAAGACGGCGTAAGGTGGGTGGTTGTTAATCTGGAAGTCATTTCGTCAACCAGCCGATGGGGCTTAGTTGGTGCAATGCGTTTACACTCAAAACCCCGGTCACCGGGTCAATGAGTGTAATGGGGATTTTTCGCCAACGATCCTTGCAGTCCTCTTTCCAAGCAGGCTTTCTACGATTAGAGTTGGAGCGACTTGACCCTGTCTTTTCAAGGAGGAGGTAATGTCATCCCTTATTCTGAACAGGTATACGCCTGCGATCCTCGTGATGATCCTGACGGGAATCTCCTCAGTTCCGTCTCAGATGGCTGTAAAAGCAACTCCCCTGATTTTGGAGGAAAACGAAGGCGAGCGACGTGTCATTCGGGGCTGGCCAGGACATCCGGACCCAGGAGAAAGCCTGACCTTGAAAGTAGACCCGAAGAACGGCGGTTCCTCGCATCTTGTGTTCATCAGCGTAAGCCTTGGGCCGGGAGGACAGATTCCCGCTCACCGCCATCCGAGTGCTGACGAGATTTTATTCTTGCAGACGGGGATGGCTCGGGTGCAACTGGGAGATATGGTGCGAGAGGCACATGCGGGTGCGACGGTGTTCATTCCGTCTGGCACATGGATTTCTGTTTCGAACATTGGAAAAAACGACATCAAGGCACTGGCTATTTTCTCGTCGCCCGGCTTTGAGGACTATATGCGGGAGGTATCTGTTCTGGAAGGAGAGAAAAACATCCCCCTATCGGAGTCCGAGGACGCGGCGATTGGAAAAAAACACTCGCACGCGGTCATTTTTCGCGAACAGTGAGCCGCCTTAGCCGCGAATCCTGGCTTAACTATTGCAAACAGGCGATTTCACCAATTGAGGATTACTGGCTCACCACTCTCTCTCTAAAATCATGACTGCGCTCTGTGGAACACGAAAAAGAACACAGCTACGCTGAAACACGCAAATGCGTAAATGAACGGGGAGAAGAGCGTCACCACAGGAACCACTCCGCGCAGGACATTAAGGAAGGTGAAGACGAAGGTTAGGACCAAGAAAGCCGTAATCAGAACCGTCCCTACCAAGGCCAGCAGCGCCGCATTTTTGAGTGTCATGTTCGGGAGTATGAACGCTGCCCGCGTTGTCCGCAAGCCGGTGCTTGCTTTCGGGTCGCTGATTTTGATTTCAATTCGGTGATGGTTTGTCTCCAGCAAAGCATTTTGATCCTTTAGCTGACCTCAGCGGCTAAATACGGCGCAGCTGAAGCCGCCCTTTCAAACAAACTCACAAATCCAAGTTTTTCAGCAAACTGTAAAGCCGGCTCTGAAATAAGCCAGTTATCGCAGCGGTGAACCGCTGCGCCACCCAGAATCACGTGCAACGCTGTACTTTTTCCGCTCTTTTCCCGCTCTAGGGGAATCCCCGATGAGGCTTATGGGACTTTCTTGGAGAAGCAAAACAGGGCCGTTGCCCTTGTGCCGTTATTGCAATAGGTCGATTCTGGTTTGCGATGTGAACTTTGAATTGCAGCAATCAGTGTTTTTTCTGATTGCGGCAAGATAATCGCCGCGGCATAAGCGTGTTTGTGTGGCGACGTTCGGCTAGCAATTCTTATCGGAAGGGAGCGATGCAGCTATGGGAACGCAAGCAGTGCCGTACGGCCGGTCTACGCAAAAGGCGCCTGCGGTAAAAGAGGTGCACATTCTTTGGATCACCGCCGGCCTCGGCTGTGACGGGGATTCGGTGTCGATCACGGCAGCTACGCAACCCAGCGTCGAAGACGTAGTGCTGGGTGCGATTCCTGGCTTGCCTAAGGTGCATCTGCACAATCCTGTGCTCGCTTATGAGTGCGGCGACGACTTCATGAAGCATTTCTATCTTGCTGAGGAAGGCAAGCTTGAGCCGTTCGTTCTGGTGGTGGAAGGTTCCATCCCGAACGAGAGCATCAAGAAGGAAGGCTATTGGGCGGGGATGGGAACGGATCCCGAAACCAAACAGCCGATTAAGACTACTGAGTGGATCGACCGGTTGACGCCGAACGCGCTGGCGGTGATTGCCATCGGAACTTGCGCTACATACGGAGGCATTCATGCCATGGAGGGAAATCCGACGGGTTGCATGGGGCTCGCCGACTACCTGGGATGGGAATGGCGATCGAAGGCTGGTTTGCCGATCGTGAACGTTCCGGGATGTCCGGTGCAGCCTGACAACTTCATGGAAACCGTGCTCTACCTGTTGTATCAGGTGGCGGGGTTGGCGCCGATGATTCCTTTGGACGATCAACTGCGTCCGACGTGGCTGTTCGGCAGCACCGTGCATGACGGTTGCGACCGGGCAGGCTACTACGAGCAGGGCGACTTCGCGGAAGTTTATGGTTCTCCGAAGTGCATTGTGAAACTTGGATGCTGGGGGCCGGTGGTCAACTGCAACGTCCCGAAGCGAGGATGGATGGCGGGAATCGGCGGTTGCCCGAACGTGGGCGGCATCTGTATTGGATGCACCATGCCGGGCTTCCCCGACAAGTTCATGCCGTTCATGGATGAGCCGCCGGGGGCACGAGTTTCAACCGCGAGCATCGGCGTGTATGGCCGCGCGATCCGGGCGTTGCGCACGATCACGCAAAACACGGTGAATAAGGAACCGAAGTGGCGGCATGCGCGCGCGGAGCTGACCACAGGCTATCACCCGCGAAGTTATTAACGGGCGTTACCCTCAGGGGCTAAAGCCCGCATGTCTTGTGGGTCTGGGCGGCACGGCTGAAGCCGTGCCTTCCCGGAACCGCTGGAGGCGAGATTGCGGCATCGCTGAAGCGATGCCTTGATACGAAGCCCAGGTTTTTCCGCAGTCGAGCGGCTGACAAGTTCGATTGAGGAATTATTTTCGATTGAGAAATTATAAGGAGCGATCGCTATGAGCACCATCACTGCACCGACGAAAGACGTTCCCAGCAAAGGGAAGAACCTGGTGGAGATGAATTGGGATCCGATTACCCGCATCGTGGGCAGCCTGGGCATCTTTACCAAGATCGATTTCGACGCCAAGAAAGTTGCCGAGTGTCACAGCACATCTTCCATCTTTCGCGGATACAGCATTTTTATGAAGGGAAAAGACCCGCGCGACGCTCACTTCATCACCAGCCGCATCTGCGGCATTTGTGGGGACAACCATGCCACGTGCGCGACCTACGCGCAGAACATGGCGTTCGGGGTGAGGCCGCCGCACATCGCGGAATGGATCGTCAATCTCGGCGAAGCAGCCGAATACATGTTCGATCACAACATCTTCCAGGACAACCTGGTGGGCGTCGATTTTTGCGAACAGATGGTCAAGGAAACGAACCCCAAGGTGTTCGCCAAGGCTGGAACCACGGCGGCGCCACACTCGAACGAGCACGGATTCCG
>Ga0182018_10004917_pt1 | contig 11003 bp, 11 predicted proteins | sample 812P2MmetaG_FD_120490 | JGI IMG/M metagenome (GOLD analysis project Ga0182018, IMG submission 120490) | Permafrost microbial communities from Stordalen Mire, Sweden - 812P2M metaG | ecosystem: Environmental > Terrestrial > Soil > Wetlands > Permafrost | place: Sweden: Stordalen | collected...
AGGCAAAGTTGTCGGAAAACGAATCGGCGCGGCGGCCTTGGCGGCGGAAATCGCGGCGTCCCCCAATTTTTCCTCGCCTGGGCCGCCGATCAGCAGCGCGCGCAAACCAAGACGCTGCTCCACCGCCAGACAAAGCTCGCCGTATCGCTCCGCGGGCCAAAGTTTGCCGGCCCAGCCGCCGCCGGGCAGCGCGACCCAATAATTTGCAGTTCCGAGCGCGGCGAGGCGCTCCCAAACAGAATGTTTCGCCGAGACGCCAACGCGGAATGGAAATTTCGGTTCAGCGTTCACGGGTGCGCCGAGCCGCTCGGACAATGACAGATTTTTCTGCACGCGATGCGGACCTGCGGCACGCACGCGATCGTTGTAAAAAATCGACGCGCCCGGCTCGCGCGCGGAAAGGCGATCGAATCCGACGCGCCGTGCGGCGCCGGAGAACAAAGTCAGCGCGGCCGATTTGTAGAGGCCCTGAAAATCGACCGCGGTGTCGTAATCAGCGGCGCGCAATTCGCGGATTGCGCGGATGACGCCGCTCGCCCGCTTCTGATCGAAAGAAATTAGCCGGTCCGCAACAGGAGAGCCTTCGAGAATCGGCGCCCACGTGCGCGCGACGAGCCAATCGATCTGCGCATCGGGCGCGGCATCGCGAAGCGCCGCCACGCCCGGCAACGAATGTACGATATCTCCCAAGGACGACAGCCGCACGACCAGGATTTTCCGCATCGCGTCAGGCACGCGCCGGTCCGCGGAACCGCGCGAGCAGGCGCGGCGCTAAATCGGAGTTCACTTCGATTGTTTCGGCGGGAGCTAACGCCGCCTGCGCTTCTTCGCGGCGTGCGACGACTACATAATCGACGGCAGTGAGCCCGGCTGCAAGCTGCGCGCGCGCTTCGGCGGGCAGCAAGCAATCGGCGCCCGGATTCGGCTCGACGGCGACAACCAAGACGGCGGCGCCGGCTCGCGCCGATTGCAATTGTTCCACCAATTCGCGACTGAGGAGATCGAATCGGCCGAACGCGAGCACGACTTTCACATCGGCCTTCGCGGATTCTTTCATACGCTTGGTGAGCGCCGCGACGCTCACGATTTTCTCGCGCGAATTCACCGCGCCGCCTTCGGCGCAAATACCGTCAATATCCAATCCGTCGCTTCCGCCAAATCTTCGACCACGGCATCGGGTTGTTTAAGCCACTCCGCGCTGTGATACTCGAAATCGCCGCGGCCGAAGCCGGACTTCACGAGAATGGCCAACGCTCCGACGGAGTGGGCCATGGCCACGTCGACGTAACGGTCGCCCACAACCACGGAGCGAGCAAGATCGAGGCCGTGTTCGCGCGCCGCGCGCTTGAGCATGCCCGCCAGCGGCTTCCTGCAATCGCAGCGATCTTCCTTCACGTGCGGACAATAATAAAAGGCATCGATGTGCGCGGAGCCGGCCGCAAGCTCGGCTTCGATTCGCGTCTGCACCTGCGTGACGAGCGATTCGGGAAAGATTCCTCGGGCGACGCCCGATTGATTCGTCACCACCACCACCGGCAGGCCCGCGCGGTTCAGTCGCGCAATCGCATCTGCGGCAAAAGAAAAAACGCTCAGCCGGCTGATGTGATTGAGATATCCCATCTCCTCGCAGATCGTGCCGTCGCGATCGAGAAAAACGGCCGGGCGGCCAGCGTCAGCAGTGTTCTCACGCACTTGGCGCACCCTCCGCATCGCGCGCTTCTCGAGCCGGTTGCGGCGCGCCGACCAGCCACTTCCGCGCGGCGCTCAGCACGTCGTCTACTTCGATGCGCGTCATGCAGCGATGGTCCACGGGACAATTTCGCAGCAGGCACGGACTGCACGAGACCGGATGGCGCACGATTTCTAGACGCGGCGTGATCGGATACGCAATTTCCGGCGGCATCGGTCCGTAAATCGCGATCACCGGAAGGGCCACAGCTGCTGCGACGTACGTCGCGCCCGAATCGTTGCCGATGAACACGTCGCACGTCGCGAGGAAAGCTGGAAGTTCCGCCGCGGATGTTTGGCCCGCCATGTTGATAATGTTTCCTCCCACACTCGCGGCGATCGCGTCCGCTGCCTCGCGATCCGATGGCGCGCCAAACAAAATTACATCCGCGCCCCATTCGGAGCGCAGGCGCAGCGCCAAACTTGCATAGCGCGAAGGAAGCCAGCGCTTGGCCGTTCCGAAAGCGGCGCCCGGTCCGAGCGCGCATCGCAGCGGCCCCACTCGCGCGGCGCCACTGGCACGAGGGCGCGCGCCGGCGCGAACCAGCGCCGCTTCGGCCGCGGCGCGGGCCTCGACCGAAACGCGCAGCGTGGCTTCGAGCGATTCAGGCAACCGATCGATCCAACCCACGCGGCGCACCAACTCAAGATAGTAATACGAATGATGCGCCGGAATCTCTCCTGCGCGAGGCCGCGCCACTGCGCGCGTGAGCAGCATACCGCGCGCGTCGCGCGCGTAGCCGATACGTTCGGGAATGTGCGCGCGCCATGCGAGCCAGGCCGCCTCAAACGAATTCGGGAAAAGGATCGCGATATCGAAACTTTCCCGCGCGAGTTCGGCCGCCAAGCGTTCCCTTCCCCACACGCCGCCATGCTCCCCGCCGCGATTGAAGACGATCGTGCGATCGGCGAACGTTTGACCGCTCAACAAGCCAGCAATCGACGGGATGCCGAGCACCGCGATCTCGGCCTCCGGCCAGCGCGCGCGAATCGCATCGAGCGCGGGAATGGCCATCACGGCGTCTCCGACCCAATTCGGCGCGCGCACCAGAATTTTCATCGCGCTGCCTCGCTCTTTCGTTGGTTCGCGATGCGGCAGATGTTCTCCCAGAATCGGTCCTCGCCGTCGATGACCATCGAAATGTGCGCAGCATAAATCGGCAGGCCGAACGACGAGATGTCGGAAAGATTGAAGACATCTTTTTCCGTGCACACCAGCGCATCGGCGGATTTTTCTACGGCGGCGCGTTCAAGTTGCGCGAGATCGGCCGGCGTGAAGCGATGATGATCGCGAAATGCGCGCGTTCCCGCGAGCGGCACTCCCCAGCGCCCGAGATCGCCGAAAAATGCCGCGGTATTTCCGATCCCCGCGAATGCGAAGAATTGTCCGCGGCCCCAATCCGGCTGCGGCAACGCGATCGCGTGTTGCGGCGCGCGAAACAAACCGTCGAGACGCGCGTGCGCGTAAAACACGGGAGCCGAAGTGTAGCGACGCACCGCGGTTTCAAGGCCGGGAGCGCGGTCGCTTCGCGTGATCACGATAATGTCAGCGCGGCGCAGTGCCGAGCGCGGCTCGCGCAACGAACCGGCGGGCAGCAGGCGGCCATTGCCAAACGGCCGCGTTGAATCGAGCAGAACAATATCGACATCGCGACGCAACTTGAGATGTTGGAATCCATCGTCGAGAACAAACCAGGTCACACCATGCCGCGCAAGCGATTCGGCCGACGCGATGCGATCAGGACCGATGCCGAGCTGCGCGCGTCCACCCAAACGATCTCGCAGCAGCGCCGCTTCGTCGCTGCGCGGCCGACCGTCGGAGCCAGCTTCGCTGCGGCCGCCGTAACCGCGCATGAGAATGGCAGCGCGTTGTCCCGCATCCGCGGCACGCGACGCGAGCCATAGGGCGGTTGGAGTCTTGCCCGTTCCGCCCGTCGTGAGATTTCCTACGCTGATGACCAAGCCTTCCACGCGTTTCGATTTCAGAATCCCTCGGCGATAAGCCCACGCCCGCAAAATCATCCACGCGCCATAAACCAAGCTGAGCGGCCACAACAGCCACGACACGATCAGCGGCGGATTCACTTTGCGCTCCGTCCATCGGCGAGAAGCGCACTCAATCGCTCGACCGCCGCGTCGGTTGCGCCGCGATAGCGCTCGACGAGCGCCTTTGCGGCGGCGCCGCGACGCTCGCGCTCTTGCGGATCGCGCAGCAAGCTCGCCCACGCCGCAGCCAATTCTGAGGCGTCGGCGACTTCAATGCCCGCCCCCGCTTCGCGAAACCGCACCGCGATTTCTTTAAAATTGTGCATCGAGGGACCAAATACCGGTGCGCGCCCCACGACCGCGGGCTCCAAAATATTGTGGCCGCCGACGGGAACAAGCGATCCACCAACGAAGACGGCATCCGCCAGCGCGTAAAGGCCGGCTAGCTCGCCGACGCTATCGAGAAGCAACACGGAACGCGGCGCGCCGAGAATGGCGCCGCCATCTCGATTGAGATCGAGCGTGCTTCGGCGAATTACGCCTCGTCCGCTTGCTTCAATCGCGCGCGCAGCAGATTCGAAATGCTGCGGCTTGCGCGGCGCCAAAACTAGCAGCGCGGCGGGCCATTTGCGCTCGATCGCCGCGAGCGCTTCGAGCACCGGCCGCTCCTCGCTCTCCGCCAAGCTGCCCGCTACAAGAACTGGACCGCGCTGCGCACGCTGCAATTCTTGAGACAACCACGCGGCGAGCGGACCCGGCTCCGGCTGCGCAAGATCGTACTTCAAATTGCCGGATACCACGACGCGTCGGCGCTGCGCGCCGAGATCGAGCAACCGCTCGGCGTCCGCATCCGATTGCATCAAGTAGAGCGACGCGAACGACAGAACGCGCCGCTCGAATCCTCCAAACACGCGCGGAGAAATTCTCGCGGCGCGGCGCAGCCTGTTGTAAGAGCGCTCGGAAAGCCGGCCATTCACGAAAGCGACTGGCACGCCGCGCTCGCTCGCGGCGCGAAGGAAATTCGGCCAGATTTCGGTTTCGGCGATCACCACCATCGCCGGCCGCACAGCCGCCAGCGCGCGCCGCACCGGTCCCGACCAATCGAGCGGGAAATAAAATATCGCGTCGGCCCAAGCCAACCGTTCGCGCGCCAGGCGCTGGCCCGTCGCCGTGGTGGTCGAAACCACCAAACGGCGATCGGGAAAGCGCTCTTTCAGACGGCGCAAAAGCGGCAGCACTGCAAGCAGCTCGCCGACCGAAACTGCGTGAACCCAAGTGGCACCGGCAGCGCCCGCGCGCAGCTCTGCGCGATAACCCCAGCCGAAACGTTCTCGCAGCGAGGCAAACGACTGACCGCGGCTCAGCGCGTGAAACAAAAAATACGGCGAGGCGATGAGCATGGCGGTTGCCGTCAGCAAACTGTAGAGGAAAAACATGCGCGTGGCGGCGACCGTCGCCCGAAAGACAAATCCGGTGCGCGCCGTTCAGGACTCCTTCGGAGCGACCCGAATGCAGGGTTATTATACGGGTGCGGGCCGCACTTCGAGCCCGCCAAAAATGGTGATCGTAAGCCGAGAGGGATGCAGGGCAACTCTTACTGCGATGCCGCATCTGAAACCAGAGCAATCGACCCCGATCAATTTAGATGACGCGAGCCCGATCAACTCAGACGATGCAAGGATAATCCGCGCATGATCCGCTTACAAACATCGCTGGCATTCATCGCCGCGCTCGCAGGCGCTGCGGCGTGCGCGCCGGCGCGCGCGCAAACCGATCCCGCTTCCCTGCCCGCGCATGACTCGCACCAGAAATTGCTCGTCGCCGTGCAGCCGTGGCTCGATCCAGCGCAGTACAAGGATCGCTTCGGCAAAAAGAATCCTTATGATGCGGGCGTCGTCGCGCTCGACGTTTATTTTCGCAACGACAACGACTCGCCGATAAAATTGGACTTGAGCACCGTGCGCTTGGTGGTTGGCCAGGGCGATGACGATCACCAACGCATCGAAGCGCTCACGCCAGAGGACGTCGCCGATCGCGTGCTGCTGACGGGCACCGACAACCCGAGCCCGGGCCGACCGCGCCTCCCCATCAGCAATCCCAAGGGCGATCACGACAAACAATGGACCGCGCTGGCCGATTCAGTGCGCGCCGCGTCGCTTTCGAGTGACCTGATTCCACCGCACGGCACCGTGCACGGTTGCCTTTATTTCGATCTTTCGCATCACTTCGCGCTGCTGAACGATTCGCAACTCTACATTCCTGACCTGACATTTTTAGTGGATAACCAGGTGCTGCTTTTTTTTGAAGTCGATCTCGCGCCCGCGGCCAAACCCTGATTTTCATCGCGTCAGTCGTTCGCGGAAAGTGATCTAAGAGACTTCTTCTGTCGCGGCGGCATGCTGCTCGTCCCTATGGGTTGAGAATTCGCGAGAAAGCTCAGCTGGATCGGTTGGGTCGGGGCGGAAGCGCTGATCGCAGATCGAGCAGGCATACTCGCCGGTCCATACGCGCTTGCCGTTCCGGTCCGCCATCACTGCGGTGAGGAAAACTCGCGTGGCTGGCATACCGAAATTCTATACCGATTCCGCCAGCGCGATGAAAATCAGAAAAAGTTTGAGACCGCACTGCCGCCTCGCGCACGAGCGATTTGCCGCAACGTGGGGCGTCGGCTAGAATCTGATGCGTCCGCGGTTCTCCACTCACTTAACCATGACGCTTCTCGACGACTTAAATCCCAAGCAGCGCGAAGCCGCGCTGGCCACAGAAGGCCCGGTGCTTGTGCTCGCGGGCGCGGGCACGGGCAAAACGCGCGTAGTTACCTATCGAATCGCGCAGTTGATCGAATCGGGCGTGCCGGGCGATTCGATCCTCGCGGTCACGTTCACCAATAAGGCCGCGGACGAGATGCGCGAGCGCGTGGCGACGCTTCTGCTGCGCTCGGGCAAACCGTTTGCCGATCCTTGGATTTACACGTTCCACGCATTTTGCGCGCGCCTGCTTCGCCGCGAAGCGCCGCGCCTCGATTTGCCGCGCGATTTCGCGATTTACGACGATGACGATCAGATCGCGGCCGTGAAGCGCGCGCTCGAACAACTGGGCGTGTCCGATTCCTCCGAGCGACCGCGTGCGCTGCTTGAGCGCATCGGCTCCGCCAAGAATCACGGCGAGACTCCGGCAGCCGCGGCCGAAGCCGCCAGCGACGATCGCCAGCGCGCGTTTGCGCGCGTCTACGCGGCCTACGAAGCCGTGCTACGCAGAGCCGGCGCGCTCGATTTCGACGATCTGCTGCTGCGGGCCGTGCAAGTACTCGACGAATCGGCCGAAGCACGCGCCACTTGGACTTCACGCTTTCGTTACATCCTGGTGGACGAGTATCAGGATACTAATCGCGCGCAATTCGATTTGCTGCGCCTGCTGATGAATCCGGAGCGCAACCTCTGCGTGGTCGGCGACGAAGATCAATCCATCTATCGCTGGCGCGGCGCCGACGTTGGCAACATTCTGCGCTTCGCCGAGAATTTCCCCGGCGCGCAGGTGATCCGTCTCGAACAGAATTATCGCTCGACGCAAAATATCCTGGACGCCGCCGGCGGCGTGGTGCAAAAAAACCAGAAGCGCCTGGGCAAAACTCTTGAAGCCACGCGCGGAGCCGGCAAGCTCTTATCTTTTTACGAAGCGCGCGACGCCAAGGCCGAAGCCGAGTTCGTGGCCGAGCGCATCGGCGCGCTGCTCGCCGAAGATTCGAGCGCGCACGCCGCCGTTCTCTACCGCACCAACGCGCAATCGCGCGCGTTTGAAGAAGCGCTGCTCTGGCGCGCGATTCGCTATCGCATGCTGGGCGGCTTTTCTTTTTATCAGCGCGCGGAAGTGAAGGACGTTCTGGCCTATGCGCGGCTCGCGATGCATCCCGATGACGACGTCGCGCTGGTGCGCGTGCTGAACACGCCGCCGCGCGGAATCGGCAAAGTTACGCTCGACGCGCTGCGCGGATTGGCGCATGAACGCGGCATTTCGCTGTGGGCCGCGAGCGCCGATCTCGCCGAAAATGCCACGGCTCAACGCTCCGCGGTTCCTCTGCGAGGATTTCGCGAACTGATCGGCCAATTGCGCGAGGACGTCGCGCTCGCGCCCAAGGATTTTCTCGCGCGCGTGATCGATCGCACCGGCTACCTCGACATGCTCTCTCAGCGCGAGTCCACCGAAGACGCCGCGCGCGCCGACAACGTGCGCGAGCTGCTCGCGGCCGTCGCCGAAGGTACCGAGCGCGGTGAGACGCTCACGGATTTTCTCGAACGCGCTGCTCTCGTCAGCGACGCCGATAATTTCGACAGCCGCGCCACGGTCACGCTGCTGACGCTGCACAGCGCCAAGGGCCTCGAGTTCGAGCATGTTTTCCTCACCGGGCTTGAAGAAGGCGTCTTTCCGCACAGCCGGTCCGCCAATCATCCTGATGACATCGAGGAAGAGCGCCGCTTGTGCTACGTGGGCATGACGCGAGCGCGCGACACGCTCACGCTCACGCGCGCGATCTATCGGCGCATTTACGGAAACGAGCGTCTCGAAGGATCTTTGCCCTCGCGCTTCCTCGCGGAAATTCCCGGCGAGCTCATCGAGTCTGCGCACGGCTCGCTGGCCGACGCCGGCGAAACGCGGCGTTACGAACCGGACCCGGAATATTCGTATTCGGCCGAGGAGTTCGCGCGCCGCGCGCGCAGGTCGGCTCCGGGCGCGCCCAGCGGCGCAGGTAGCTCCGGCGCTACGCCCGCGTATCGGGCCCGCAGCGGTTCCGCCGCGGCGTCGCGCGCGGCAGCGAGCAGCCCGTTCGTCGGCCGCCGCGTTAAGCATCCGAAATATGGCACCGGCACGATCGTCGCGGTCGAAGGCGAAGACGAGGACCGCAAACTCACGGTGCGATTCTCCGATTACGGAGTGAAAATATTGGTCGAGAGATACGCGCAGCTCGTGTGGGCTTGAATCGCCGCGCGCCCGTGGCGTCTACGATTCCCCCAGTTGCGCGGCCGTGGGCGCAGAAGGTAGAGTCATCTTTTCGAGACGTTCGATGAACCCTATAAGGCGTGCAAATTCGGTTGACGCCATGAAAACGGTGCGCGGCGCATGCGCACGAGCGGCTATCGTGGCGCTGCTTGCCCTGATCGTGCCCGCGCTGGCGCGCGCCTGGGGCGCAAGCAGCGAGCGTCTGATCGCGAGCAAGGCCGTAGACACACTTCCGGCGGAAATTCAGCCCTTCTTCGAGGCCAATCGCGACTTCATCGTGCAACATTCCGCCGATCCCTTCGATTGGCTGGAAAAAAATCCCACAGCCGAGCGTCCCAACCACGTGCTGTTGCTCGAGCGCTACGGAAAATTTCCCTACGCCGGCCTGCCGCGCGATTATAAAAGCGCCGTGACCAAATACGGCAAAGCCAAAGTTCAAGCCGGCGGCGTGCTGCCTTGGCAGATCGGCGTCTACAGCGCGAAGATGACCACCGCGATGCGCGCCGGCAATTGGGAACAAGCCAAACTCATGGCCGCGTACCTCGCCGGGTACGTTGCCGAGGCGCACGATCCGTTCAACACGACGCTCGATTCCGATGGCACGCTTTCCGGACAGCCCGGCGTGAATACGCGTTTCGGTTCGGCGCTGGTGGACCACTACTCGCATTTTTTTCCGTTGCGCCCGAGCGACGCGACGTTCATCAACGATCCAACCGACCATGCTTTCGAGGATTGCCTCTCGGCGCACGCCTGGCTCGAAAATGTCCTGCTCGCCGACCGCCGCGCGCACGCGGGCCTCGCGAATTTCGACGACCAATATTACGATCACTTTTACGATCAAGCCGGCGCGATCGTGATTCGCCAGCTTACCGACGCCGCCACGGACGTTGGCTCCTATTGGCTCACCGCGTGGATCAATGCCGGCCGGCCGCAGCTTCCTTCCCGTTAGCCTCGCGTCGTGTCCCGCGCCCAATCAGATCCCGCGCTACTGCCTCTGCCCAAGGCCGAATTGCACGTGCACCTCGAAGGCTCGATCGAACCGGCAACGGCGGTGGAACTCGCCGCGCGCCACGGCATCCGGCTCACCACGGAAGAAGTCGCCGCGCGTTACGCGCCGGGTGATTTTTCGCAATTCATCGAAGCGTTCAAGTGGGTCACTTCGTTGCTGCGCGATCCGGCCGACTATGCGCTCGCGATGGAGCACCTCGCCGAATCGCTCGCGCGGCAAAATGTTTTGTACGCTGAGATCACACTGTCTGTTGGGGTGATGTTGCGCCGCGAACAAGATCCCGCGGCGAACCTCGAAGCCATTCGCGGCGCAGCTCGCAAAATCCCGTCACTTCGCTGCGAGTGGATTTTCGATTGCGTGCGCCAATTCGGTCCTGCGGCCGCGATGCAGGTCGCTCAGTGCGCCGCCGCGCTCCGCGGCGAAGAAGTGATCGCGTTCGGCATGGGCGGCGACGAATTGTCGCTGCCGGCGTCGGAATTCCGCGGCGCGTACGATTTCGCCGCCGCGGCCGGATTGCATCGCTTGGTTCACGCAGGAGAAACGGGCGATCCCGCCGCGATCACCGACGCGATTGGATTGCTCGGCGCCGAACGCATCGGCCACGGCATCGCCGCCATGCGCAGCGAGCGCCTGATGGATTCGCTCGCACAGTCCGGAGTGCCTCTCGAAGTTTGCCCAACGAGCAATCTGCGCACTGGAGCGTTAGCGCGACAACTCGGCACGCCCACGGCGCGCGAAGCCGATCATCCGCTCGCGTCGCTGCTGAGCCACGGCGTGCGCGTCACGTTGGGCGCCGACGATCCCGCAATGTTCGAGACATCGCTCACCGAAGAATACGAGTTGGCCCAGCGCATCGGCCTTGCACCGAGCGAGATCGCGCACCTCGCGCGATCCGGATTTGAATGCGCGTTTCTAGAACCGCCGGCGCGCCAGACACTCTTGGCCGCATTTGAGACCGGGCGAAACGCCGCGGGCTTGCTATAATTCAAGTGTGAAAGCTCACGTGTGGGTGATGCTCAAGGGTACCGTGCTCGATCCGCAGGGCAAGGCTATTGAGAAGGCTCTCGTCTCGCTCGGCCACCGCGAAGTGCGCGACGTGCGCCAAGGCAAATTCTTTGTGATGGACCTTGCCGGCGCGACGCGCGAATCAGCCACGCAGCAGGTGGAACGCATCGCGCGCGAAGTATTGAGCAATCCTGTGATCGAAGAATTCCGTTTCGAGATCGTTGAGTAATAGTGGAATACCTGCTCGACTAGAGAATCGTGTCGAAAGTCCCCGGCCCCG
>Ga0182018_10004918_pt1 | contig 11003 bp, 8 predicted proteins | sample 812P2MmetaG_FD_120490 | JGI IMG/M metagenome (GOLD analysis project Ga0182018, IMG submission 120490) | Permafrost microbial communities from Stordalen Mire, Sweden - 812P2M metaG | ecosystem: Environmental > Terrestrial > Soil > Wetlands > Permafrost | place: Sweden: Stordalen | collected...
CCAGCAGCAGCGCCAGGATGCCGGAATGCTTCCCCAGCGGAGTGAGGATCGAAATGGGCGGGAGTTCCGCGGGGGCTGCCTGACGCCGCTTCTGCTGCCGGGAGGACACCAGTTTATTCTAGCGAACGAGATCGCGCTGCCGGCCGGAACGGCGGCAAGCAGCACCAAGGTCCGAATACGAACGGACGGAGCGCGGTCAAGACGGTATTTCCGGGCGAAACCATCCGATCGCGGTGAACGGGTTCAAATGTCGTATTTGGGAGGTGTGGGTGTGCGGCCTTGCAGACAAAAAAACGCGGCGGCGGGATTGGGTTCCCGCCGCCGCAAGGTGATGCAATCGGTGTTGGCTGCTAAAAGACAACCGTGACGCCGGGCTGGCTGTTGAACGTAGCGGGGGTTGTCGTGACGATCTGTACTGAGACCGGTACGGCTCCCGCTCCCGAGAGCGACGTCGAACCACTCCCGACTAACGACGACGGGAGTACGGCATTGATCTGGTAAAGACCAGCGACGGATCCGGAGACAAATCCGGCGTACGCGACGCTGGCGGCAGCCAGTTGGTTGTTAGCCGGCCCGAAAGTTACGGTTATCGTGGCGGTCGCCATGCACGGCGGGTAGTTGAGGTCAGGGGAGACGCCGGCAATGATATCGTGAGCGCCGTAATTCATCACGGCGCCATCGATGGTTGTCCATGCCGGGCTAGGCGGTGTATAGGCGCCGGAGCCAGTGACTTTGAGGTTCACTACCTGCAGCAACCCAGGCGTGCCGGCTCCCGCATTACTGATCTGCACGCAAGTGCCGGGGAAATTAGCCGCGCCGCTAGGCGCCGCATCCACCCCGGTGCTATCGGGCACACCCAGACCGGTGAGGTAGATGGAAATGGTATCGCTGGCATGGACCACGTGTCCACTCCCGTTGATGGTGCCATCCTGGTTTATGATGGCGCCTGCTCCCGTACCATCCGATGCCAGAGTGAAAATGCCAGGATCGGCGGCCACGGCGTTCACGGCGAAAAGGCCGTCGCTGGCTAAGCCGGCAGCGGTGACGGTCACGGTGTACGTGGAGCCGGCCGCCAACGAGGAGGGCACGATAGCGTTGATCTGGTTCTGGTTGGAGTATAAGACCGGCGCGGTGTAGCTGTTCTTGCCGGACGTGAAAGTCACGGCCAAAGTGGTAGCCGCGGTCTTGCCGGAGGCGGCGACGAGTGTCATAGGCGTGACAGCCTTGCCAAAGGCGTCGAAAACGGCGGAGGCCGATGCGCTGCCCGTGAGACCAAAATTGTCGCCGAAGATGCTGATCAGTTCGTAGGGGGCCAAAGCGGGGTTGCTGCCAATAGCCGGCTGCACGTACGAGGCCGTGCTGGTCATCGCGTAGATTACGGGGCTGTTGGTGATGTTCAGATTTGCCGTAGCCGTAGCCACCGTGGGTGCGAGGGCCCCTGTCTGGTTGGCCACACCGATGGGGATAGTTCCGGTCTTACCTGCCGCGACCGCGGGGAACACGGTGCCAGGAATCGTGACCATCAGTTGGGTGGCATTGAGCACCACGTAGCTTCCGGCGGTGCCGGCGTTGAGGGCGGTAAGCAGAACGGCGGGCGAGCCCACCCAGACTTGGGTCGGCACGATGCTGCTACCCGTGATACTGCCAGGTCCGATAAAGTTGGTCCCCTTCACCAACACGACCAACGAATCGGTGTGCGAGAAGTTGGCCGAGGCTGACGTGGGACCGACACCGGTAATGCTGGGGATGCCCGGCTGTAGGGTGTAGACGTAAACCACAGGGGCCGGCGGGGAGCTTACTCCCGTAAAGGTGAAGGTTACAGTGACAGTGTTGCCGATCGTCGCCGCGAAGAGCACCGGATCGAGCGCGGCGGTCATTTCATAGCCCCACGTAAACGCCGTACCGTTGACGACATTAGTTCCTCCATTCAGGAGGCAGGGAGTTGCGAAGCCGCCACCCGCTACGTAGCTTGTCGCCGAGTGTGCAACCGTGCAGGTCGCCGTAAATGGAACCGGTTCGTCGGTGGAATACAGCGTCGCGGTGGGAGTGGGAGTAGCCATCGAGCTCGTGAAGGAAATGTTTGTCGGGCTAGTGCCTGGCAGAACGGTCAAACTGGGAGTGGCATTGGAGATCTGAAGGGAGATCGTGACATACATATCCCCATAGGTGGCCACGTAAAATCCAATTTGGGCACTATAGTTGCCTGTGGCCATTCCGCCGGCTACCGCCGTGACTAGGCCGAAGGTGACGGTATTCCCGGCGACGGTAGCATTGGCGGCGTTATTCGTGAGCCCGCCCGTAACCGTAAGCCAAGGGGGTAGCGTCGCTACGTCCAGGTTGAAGGGGGTAGAGCTAGTGGCCGGAGCCACCTTTACGGTGGTTGAAGTGCTCGTCGTCCCGCTTTCACTGCCCTTGTTATAGGACAGCGAGGCCGTAGGGGCAGTCGCCAGCAGCGGTTGCGCCACAATCGACAAACTGGTGAACGTCACGGTCTTAAAGGTCCCGGCGTTGAATTGTAGCTGAACGTTACAGGTGGTGACGGAGGCCGGCGATGCACTGGCCGCCGCAGTGGAATCGATGGCGAATGTTAAGGTATCGGTCGTGGACGCCCTGGCTTGGTGGGAGCCGGCCGAGGTCACGTCTAACCAAGTCGGGCAGCCAACGGCGGCCACCGTCGTATAGGTATCGTACGAGGCGTCGGTGTTGGAAACAACGGAAGTCGTCGATGCCGCAGCCTGGCTGCTGCCACCACCCTTCACGAAGGTCAACGCGAGATTCGTAGGCGTCGCGGCGGACAGCGGCGACGTGATCACTATTTGGACCGCTATGGTTGCAGCCGTATCGGAGACGGGCGTGAGGCTAATGGTAGCGTTGTAGGTTCCCGGGGCCATTGTGGCCGCGCTGCCTGCACTCATAGCAATCGTCAGTGCGTCGGCGGTTGTGCCGGCGACGAAGTTAGGATATGTCCCGGTTACGGAAGTTAGCGTTAGCCAGTTGGTGCCCTGCGCATAGACGACCGAAGCTACGTAGCCGGTAGCGTCGGTGCCCTCAGTGATGTTGCTGGTCGTCGTAACCGCGTTGGAGCCCCCACCTTGCACATAGGTGAAGGCCACAGTCGATTTGCTCGAAAGTACGGCTTGAGCATTTGCCGTGCCGGCCCAGAGAGCCAGAGCAAGCACGACGAGAAGGAGTTTCGAAAAACGTTTGGATGACATGTTCGTCCTTTCCTTGTTACCCCGCGCTTTACCCTGTCGCTTGGGTACATGCCCCTTATCGGCGGTCTGCGGAGATCGCATGAGGGGAGACCCTCCAGGCAGCCTGCCCTGCCGGTACTTCGGCGCGGAGGGCCGCGTGAACGTCAGCCTCTGCGCAACCTGTTAACGGCAAGTCACTTACGCCGCCGATCAGAGCCGTTTGTGACGTTGCCACGACAGGAACGCTAAGGCAATCCCCTACCCCGGCCTTTCGCGATCTGGTATTGCTAAATGAAAGCCGAATGCGATATAAGGTATGGAACATGAATAAATGCGGCGCTGATTTATGTGCGCTCGGTAGCGGCTGGAACCCGTACCCCGCGCGGAAAGCGGGATGAGAATAGTCCTTAAAGCCGGCAAGAAATTCGCAGCAGTTCAATCGTGAGCAAGAAGGGGATCCCTTATGTCTTTAGGTAGAAGAGCAACGGCGGAGTTCATCGGTACGTTTTGGCTGGTGTTCGGAGGATGCGGCGCGGCCGTATTGGCGGCCGCATTTCCGAGCCTTGGCATTGGGTTTGTGGGCGTGGCATTGGCGTTCGGATTGACCGTGCTGACGATGGCCTACGCCATCGGCCATGTCTCGGGATGTCATTTAAATCCAGCGGTTTCGGTAGGCTTGCTGGTGGGAAAACGGTTTCCCGCTTCGGACCTCGCGGCCTACGTGGTGGCGCAGGTGGCGGGAGGAATCGCGGGCGCGGGCGTCCTTTATGTGATCGCCAGCGGCAAGCCGGGATTTAGTCTGGCGGGCGGATTCGCCTCGAACGGCTACGACTTGCATTCGCCCGGCGGGTACTCCATGGTGGCCTGCCTGGTGGCCGAAGTGGTGCTCACCTTCATGTTCCTCATGATCATCCTCGGGTCCACCGACAAGCGGGCGCCACAGGGATTTGCGCCCATCGCCATCGGACTCGGGTTGACGCTGATTCACCTGATCGGAATTCCGGTCACGAATTTGTCGGTGAATCCGGCGCGGAGCACGGGTCCGGCACTGTTCGTCGGCGGCTGGGCGGTCGAGCAGCTTTGGCTATTCTGGCTGGCACCGATCGTGGGCGCGGCGATTGCGGGGATCGTCTATCCGGCGATGACCGGCGAGCGGGAAGCCGAGCCGCAACTGGTGGGGGTGGGCGCGGGGGACCCTGACGCGGGTCGCGGAGAGGTACTGGGATCGGACGGGTAAGCGGAGGCCGGGCATGCTCCGTATTCTGCTGGGCAGGCTATAAAGCACAATGTCACTTACTTTGCCTCCGGTCGGCAATTCTGCACAAATTGTGGGGTGGGCAATCTTGCCCGCAGCCGCCTTTCGGGCGGCTTTTCGGGCCGTCGGCGAGCGTTCGTGTCCCGAAAGAGCCGGCTGAAAGCGGGCTGCAGCCAGGATTGGCTGCCCCACAATTTATGCAGACGGTTTGCTCTCGGCAAAGTAAGTGGCATTGGGCTATAAAACATGCCCCGCTTGGGTCAGGCGCAATGGCGGCATGCTTCCGCTGGCCCTCCGGCATGCGGAGCATGCCTGACCCGGATTTGTGTCCTGGCTTCAAACTGTAGTACACTCGGTATTTACTCCAGTGGTTCCGACGCACTCCGTGTGTTCCGGCTCCCCAATCGAGGTTTGCATGCACGCGATTCTAGAAACTGGCGGAAAACAGTACCGGGTAGCTTCCGGTGACGTAATCCGCGTTGAAAAGTTGACCGGCGACGTCGGCTCGGAAATCGAGCTGCCGGCCAAGGCCGCCTTCAAAGAGGGCGGCGAGATGGTGGCCGGTGGCACGGTAAAGGCTACGATTCTGGGCGCCGGCCGCGGCGACAAGATCCTGGTTTTCAAGTTCAAGCGCAAAAAACAGTACAAGAAAACCATCGGGCACCGCCAGTCCTTCACCGAAGTGAAGGTCGGCGAGATCCTGGTGTAGGTGACGTATGGCACATAAAAAAGGATTAGGCAGTTCCAAAAACGGGCGCGATTCCAACGCGCAGCGGCTGGGTGTGAAGGTTTTCGGCGGCCAGTTGGTTCCGGGCGGCTCCATCATCGTACGCCAGCGCGGCACCAAGCTGAAGCCCGGTCTCAACGTGGGCTGGGGCAAAGACGATACGCTGTTCGCCAAAGTGACGGGCACCGTGGAGTTCAAAGACCGCGGACGTCTGGGCAAGTTCGTCAGCATCATGGCAGTCGCATAGCGGCGCATTGCACGACCCAGACACGGCACCGCTCCACCGATTCGGGCCGCCGGTTGCAGAGCAAGCCGGCGGCTTTTCCATGTTTATCGAAAAGCCGGCGGCTTTGCTTTGTTTTATCGAAAAGCCAGGGGCTTTCCTATGTTTATCGATGAAGTCAGAATACTGGTCAAGGCTGGCGACGGCGGCAACGGCTGCATGGCCTTCCGGCGGGAGAAGTATGTTCCGCGCGGTGGACCGAGCGGCGGCGACGGCGGCCGTGGCGGCGACGTGACGCTGGTGGCCGATCCGCACGAGAACACCCTCCTGAAGTACCGCTTTAACCCCGAACATAAGGCCGAACGCGGGCGCCACGGCGAAGGCAGCAACTGCACCGGCGCGGAAGGCCATTCGATCGAACTGGACGTGCCCGTCGGCACCGTGGTTTACGACGAGGAGACCGGCGAGCGGCTGTTCGATTTCACCGAGCCCGGCCAGCGCTTCGTGGTGGCGACCGGCGGACGCGGCGGCAAGGGAAATGCCCGTTATTCCACCTCCACGCACCAGGCGCCGACAGAGCATCAGCCGGGCTTTCTGGGCGAAGAGAAGCGGCTGCGCATGGAACTCAAGCTGCTGGCGGATGTCGGGCTGGTCGGTTTTCCCAACGCCGGCAAGTCCACCCTGATTTCGCGGATTTCAGCGGCGCGGCCCAAGATCGCGGCGTATCCCTTCACTACCCTGGAGCCCAATCTGGGAGTAGTGCAAATCGCCGATTTCCGCAGCTTTGTGGTGGCCGACATCCCCGGTCTGATCGCCGGGGCGCACCTGGGGCATGGGCTGGGTATCCAGTTCCTGCGGCATATCGAGCGGACGCGGCTGCTGGTCCACCTGGTGGACGTGTCGGAAGCGAGCGGCCGCGATCCGGTGCGGGATTTCGAAACCGTGATGGAGGAGCTGGCGAGTTTCAGCCCGGACCTGGTGGCCAAACCGATGATCGTGGTAGCCGCTAAAATGGACGCGGCGCAGGACCCGGGGAGGGTGGCCGCACTGCGCCGCCTGGCGGAGCAACGCGGACTGCCGTTCTTTGAAATCTCCAGCGCCACCGGCCTGGGCATCGAACAGTTGAAGTTCGCCATGGCCGAAAGGGTGCTGGCTCCAGCGCCATCGGCATCCGTCTGAAGCCCACTTGGCTCTCAAGCCTTCCAACCGAGACAAGTGATTGAAACTAAATAATTTACGATTTGGTAATCCTACGGCCCGAGGTCTGCCATGGGTCGCGGCCGGGAGCCTTCCGTGCGCCGGGCCGGATCAAGGCCGCAAATTCTTCAGCGCCCCGCGGGTCGCACTCGGTTTCCACTTTCAGATTTTCCAAGGTGTCCGCCGGCCTGAGGACGAGGCCCGCCGGAGGCAGCGCCCGATTCCCGCCTTGATCCGATCGTTCAGCTTGTTGCGCCATCCCGACCGTTAGTTTAGCTCCAGGGCGCAGCTAGAGTGCTTGTGATGCCCGAGGCTCGAATCGGGCGTACGGCACACTAAGACGTCCGTGAGGATTTTTGCACGGACAGTCCCGCTTGACTGTCTCATGTCTCCTTATCTGAAAACGCCGTTCGCGGTATAGAGCGAGAACGCGGACCCCCACAAGTTTTAGAATCCACGCCATCCCCCCGCCAGTGATCGACCAGCGGCGAAACCCAGCAAGGGAATACCGCCTGCCGGCCACCCCCGGAAAACGCGCCTACGGGCTTCCTAGCACCTAGCGCGAAATTTTCTTGCTTGCCGGCCTCTTGTGTCTGATAAAGTTACACTGGGCAGGCCACTAATAGGCTCCGACCTTCCCGGAAAAGAGAACAACCATGCCAATTCCAATGCAGGGCTCCTGGACGGTTTCTGTCAAGTCGAAAGAGTCCGGCTCCACTCCTCAGCAGTTCATCATCGCCGGCGCCGCCACCGGCAACGGCGCCTACGTGGGCGACACTTCCACCCCCCCGGTCCACGTCACCGGCCCGGCTTGGTCCATCGACGTTCAGCACAACCCAGGACTCGGCTTTGTGGAGTCCTTTACCGAAATCACCTTCCCGGTGAACAACGGCGTCCATTACTCGTTCGATGTCGAATGCAATGACGATGATGCCGATCCCGTCTTCGATGACGTGATTCTGATCTGCACCACGCCTGTCACGCAGAACGATTTCGTCCTGTTCGGAAACGTCAACTGGTACTCCGGCTGTTACTTCAGGGCCTGCAACCCGGGTTTGAGCCTTGTCATCGACAGTGACCTGGCTCTTCAAGCGGCGCTGCTGCGCCCGGCACTCCGCAACGTCATCCAGACCCTGTATCCGGAGCGTGTCTATCCGAAGCCCGTCGGCCCGCAACCCGATCCTGGCCCGTTCCGCCCGTTCCTTCTGCCCATCGAAGACAATCCCATCGTTCCGCAACAGCAGATCAACGTGTTTGCCGACACCGCAGCCATCGCCGAAACTGACCGCGCCGAAGCTGCCTCCACGGCGCCGGCCAACCAGATTGCGACATTCAACGTCCCGTCCACGCGCAACACCGTCAGCTTGCGCGCCGTGGATGTGGCGAACATAGTCAATCCGGTCTTCGCTTGCCAAAGCGGAGCCTTGGCCGATTACCTCCTCCGCTTCCAGGACTACACCCCCACCGCCGCGGAAGCCGCTGGAGGGCCCTACACCGGCACTGGCGCCCGCACCACCCTCGGCGTCACCACAACCGATCGCAACGGCAACTATATCTTCCGCTTTACTGTACCGTGCGAACGCTTCTTTTACCGTTTCCCCCTCCACATCACCATCCCGTTCCCCCGCTGCTACGTGCCGCTGCCCAACATCATCGTCCAGGTGCTGGATGGCACCGCGCCTTCGGGTGTTTTGTATGAGACCACGCCGTTCTTCAACACGCCCGAATACGCGCAAATCAATGTTTGCGTCCCCAGAGGCGTGGTCACGCTGCCCCCGGCCTGTACCACGGGACAGATCATCCAAAGCATTGGCAACATCACCGTCGGTCCTCCTCCGGGCCCTTCGGCCGGCGCCCCGCGGACGACCAGCAACACCTCGCTGGATACCAATGGCATCATCACCAGCAGCAGTTCGCTTGGCCCGCAGGTGAGCTGCGCCGCCTGGGCCGGCTCCTTGTATTTCTATGCCTGCCTGGACAACCCCGACATCGTTTCCTACACCATACGCTTCGGCCTCCCTACCGACCCCGATACCGCCTACCAGTTCGTCACTGAAGACTACAGTCCCTACCTTGTGGTCCCGGCCCCCGTCTACCTGGCGCAGCAGTCCGTCGGCCCCACCCCCCGGACGCTTGAAACGGAACCCCTCGTGTTCAGTTCGGTTCCTTCCTACCTCAACGCGGAAACCGACACCACCAGGCCTTGGCTGGAGCGCTGGAAGGTCCTGAAGATGGTGCTCACCAGCTCCATCTATCAACTGGCGTTAGGCGGCGTGGGCTCCATTGTCTTCCGGATTCAGGGCTACGATGGCGGCGGCAACCAGTTGGCGGACGAACGCATCACCCTGTACATCGACAATAACAGCGTGGATCAATTCCTCGACCCGAACCTCGCCCTGATCACCACCGGTGGACCCGTCCTTCAAAGCAACTGTGCGCTCTTCACGCTGCCGCCGGGCCAACCCGCCGCGCCGATCCAGATCTCCTTCCGCGCCAATCAGAACGAAGGCTTCATGGCTTCGTACACTCTCTATATGGACAAGGGATCGACGGGGAACTTCGCCATCCAGTCGATCACACCGGGCTCGCCCATCAGCGATAGCCGGAGCTGTAGTAACTTCCACGGGACATCCGACGAGCCCGGCTACGGAGCCACGGTTGCCGGCGAACTCACCGCCGAGGTAGTACCGCAGACGGGCAATTGGCTGGATCCTGGCCAGGTCTTCTGCGCATTCTCGTTCAACCTGACTTCCGGCGTTTGGATCACCGATGGCCAGGGCATCTTCGGCCCATACACCTCAACGCCGGACCTGATCGGCATCCAGCAGGGCTAATGACGTTCTATTGGCTGACCCTCGGCGTTTTGGCTGCATGGAGAATCACCCATCTCCTGAACGCCGAGGATGGCCCGTGGAACCTTCTCGTCAAACTGAGGAGGCTCGCCGGAAACAGTGTTTTCGGCAGCCTTCTCGATTGTTTTTACTGTCTCAGCCTTTGGGTGGCAGCGCCGCTGGCCTGCCTGCTGGGCGATGGCTGGAAGCAGCGGCTGCTCCTCTGGCCGGCCATTTCCGGGGGCGCGATCCTGTTGCAGAAAGTCACCTCGCGGGAACCTGTCGGCCTGACGGCTGAATATCGCGAAGAAGAAAGGAACGAATAACCATGCCTTGTTGTGGAAATCGAAGGGCGCAAGCAGGGGCTGCCCCGGCCCTTGGGCGGGAGCAGCGTCCCAGGCTGGTTGCCCCAGCCCTGTACTCACCTCCGCCGGCCGTCTTTGAGTACACCGGGAAAACGTCGCTCGCTGTGACCGGGCCCATCACCCGCACAATCTACCGCTTCCCGGCGCCCGGTGCCAGGGTTCTGGTAGACGCCCGTGACGCCGCCGCGGTCGCCGCCGTGCCCAATGTGCGCCGGGCGGCACGCTGACGGGCTGATGAAAACCGGCGAAAAAAAAGAGCCGTCGATAAACCACGCCGATAGAAAACAAATTACGGGGCGCTTTTCATCCGCGTCGTCTTCCGGGTGGCGCAATTCGAAAAAGCTGGGGGCGATATGACGTCGCTTGCCAATCTCGCCTGCCGCTATGCAGCGGCGCCGCGCGTGTGCGGACGGCAATGGAAGGAGCCCGCGCCACTCGACGCCTGGCTGCGCGACGGGCCGGCGGCGGATCTCGATCGTCTGTGCGGTTGGCATGCCTGACGCGCCGGCGCCCGCTCTCTTGCGCCAGCCGGACTTCCTGAAGCTCTGGAGCGGTCAGGCAATCTCGCAGATCGGCTCCCACATCTCCCGGGTTGGGCTGCCGCTCACCGCCGTACTCGTGCTCGGCGCCTCGCCGCTGCAAATGGGCGTCCTGAACGGCGCCGGCGCTGCCGCCGTCCTGCTCTTCGGCCTGTTCGCGGGCGCCTGGGTGGACCGTCTCCGCCGCCGCCCCTTGCTGATTGGAGCCGATTTCTGCCGGGCACTTCTGCTGGCTTCCATCCCGCTGGCCGCCCTCTTGCATCGGCTCACTTTCGTGCACCTCTGCCTGGTAGCTTCGGCCGAAGGTGTGCTCGCCACACTCTTCGACATCGCCTATCGCACCTACGTCCCCTCGCTGGTCGGCGCCACTGCGCTTCTCGACGCCAATAGCAAGCTGGCGCTCACCGAGTCCGCTTCCGAAATCGTGGGACCGGGTCTCACCGGCATCCTGGTGCAATGGCTCACCCCGCCCGTCGCGATTGCCTTCGACGCGTTCTCGTTCCTGGCGTCGATGGCCTCGGTATGGTGGATTCGCTCGCCCGAGCCACAGCCCGAACGCCCCTCCGACCCGCACCTCCTGCGGGAAATCCGCGATGGTCTCAAGGCTTGCTGGCTCGATGCCCGCTTGCGCGCCCTGGTCCTGCGCACCGCGTTCGGGGCTTTCTTTGGGGG
>Ga0182018_10004919_pt1 | contig 11002 bp, 14 predicted proteins | sample 812P2MmetaG_FD_120490 | JGI IMG/M metagenome (GOLD analysis project Ga0182018, IMG submission 120490) | Permafrost microbial communities from Stordalen Mire, Sweden - 812P2M metaG | ecosystem: Environmental > Terrestrial > Soil > Wetlands > Permafrost | place: Sweden: Stordalen | collected...
CAAAAACAGGCTTGCCTCCGCAGCAGGCGGCAGGATAGAACAACCTATGTCTTGGACGGCTTCCAAAGTATGGCCGGTTTTGAACTGATCATGTATGGCCGCTTTTCAGGTGATCACTGAGGTCTCAGTAGCGTTGGCTACAAGGGACTGGCCGGATGAATAGAGTTCATCAGTCACAGCGGGATCGGAATAGGACTTCAGGCGAATCTTTACTTCAGCACACGTCAAATCAGGCATAGCGTGTCCTTCTGTCATTTCGCATAGCAAGCGAATCAGTATCAAGCATATACTGGCCGCCAATGAAACCCCTACTCGCAATGCAACTGAAGCGGAGCAGCGGAGAGAGAATCGGAATGGGAGGACGAAAATGCCCGGCGAGAGTGACAAATTTTTAGCAGCTTTGGAGGAGATTGAGAGAGGCATCGCGATAATGTCCAAGGAACCTCAGCCAGACCATAAACGAATAGAATGGTGGACCCGCGAAGCGGCCACGCTCAGAGAACAGCTCGCCCGGGAGCACCTTCCTTCCAAGCCTTCAGAGTAGATCAGTCGCTAGGGTGAGGATGCCGTGACAGGGTAAACTTGTCTCCGTGGCCGCCAACGGGATTCAGGACAAGCTTGCCTTCAAACTGATGGTTTCAATTGTTGAACTAGTGAGGAACTCGGGCGTCAGTCGACAGGAGGCCGTTGCTGCTATTAGAGCGACGGAGGCTATGGTTACAGAAATGGAATTGTCGGAGAGACCTACTTTTGAGATTCAGACCCGTCGAACGGGATCACCTTTGGCTTGAGCGAATCCCCAGATCCTTTAAATTTCTCAATTGCTTGGGCCATCGATGTGCCATTGACTAGCTCGGAGTCTCCAAGCAAGCTGCCGACGAGCAGATCGGCTCCTTCGCCGTTCATTTCAACCGTAAAAGTGGGGCTGAATATGATCCGGCAGTGGCCGTCCCGAATCTCGCTAATCATCCCAATTCGGTCAATGTTCAGAAGGCTGCAGTTTCCTTCGCTGTCTTCCACCACCGTGAACCTCGCCACTGTGAATCTCCCTTTGCGCAGCTTATCATGGTCTTTTCTTGCCAGTACCTTTTAATGGAATTGCTAGTTTTGCGGGAAGTATATAGACGTGCTCAAAGTAGTGCCGCATGAACGTGATTGCGTCACTGGCATCTTCTGGCGTGATCGTATCGTCAATGTCGGAGTAGTCTCCGTGTGCGCCTTTTTTTCCAAGCAGCCGGATGCGATGAGCCATATCTTTGAGCGGCTTAGTAATCTTTTGCTTTGCAACCAGATCGTCGATTTGGTTATACAGGTCACTCCCAAGAGCACCCTCTATGTCGCAACTTGCCTGAAGCGACCTTCTGCACATCAGCACGCTAGCCTTATATGCTTTAATCCACTCCGCCCTGATTGCTTCCCGAAAATCGGACCGAATTGGCGCCGGTATTTCGTCTAGCAGCGTGTCATTAGGCTCGCCTAGGGGATAATGAGCACGGTAAACCCATTGCATCGAACTGTAGCCAATGTCCGCGCGAAGAATCGCGAGAATGTATTCCTCGCACGCGATGCATCTAGCAGCAGCGATGATACGAACAGGCTGGCTACCATCGTTTTCTTGATAAAGGCTCGTTACGGTAGGGAAAGCAGCTTTCGCACTGCAGTGCGGACACTCACCCCTAAGCGTGAACCCATTTTGGTCAATGATGACAAGTTGCATGTCCTTGGGATACTCCTTCCACAAGCTCGCTTGCGATCTACAGATCACGTCGATCAGGCTTTCTCGTTCAAACACTCCAACCGCAAGTTGACTTTTGGGACACGACATTGCACACTCCTAATGTCGTGCCCCGAAAGCCAACTCGCCCCGCCAATCCCGCAAAGAATGTTGAGGGTGACTTCGGCCAATTCACGAATTTTATGAAACGTCTTTTGGCCGTTCCCCATTCGGAGATCAAGGCCAAGCTGGACGCTGAGAAAAGAGCAAAGGCGCGGAAGTCTAAGCGGACTTCCGCTTCCCGCGCTTCCCGCGCAAAGGATTAGAAGGCCGTTTCTCCCACCTTGCCAGTCACCTCCGCATAGGTCAGACGCTTCCCTACAATCTGCGAGAGTGCTAGCTGGAAACGATCCGCATTGTCCATATCTTTCCGGTTGTTGTAACGGAATGTCTGCTCGTCCAAGTAGCGGAACAGGTGGAACGGCTCCACGCTCACATAGGTACCGCTGATCCCACGCTTGAGCAGGCTCCAGAAATTCTCAAGGCCGTTGGTGTGCACGCGGCCATCTACATATTTCGCAGCGTGGTCAATTACCTGATGTGCGTATTCGCCAGCAAGGCCGTCATAGGAAAGCAGCGCGTCAGTGTACAGAGCGGCTCCGGCTTCCACATGCCTTTTCACTTCGGTTTGCAGCACGGCCTTGCGACGAGAGCCGACTACGACGGTGCGAACTTCGCCGCCGCGCTCAAGGATGCCCATGACTGCGGTTTTGTCCTTGCCACCAGTTCCGGTGATCCGGCGCTGGCGTTTGCTCAGGTGCATGTTCCGCGCCTTGCCGCCGATAAATGTTTCGTCCGCTTCAATTTCGCCGCCGTTGCCGCCTAGCTTTTGGAAAGAACCGGAGTGCATAGCCTTGCGAATCCGGTGCATCATGAACCATGCCGACTTCTGAGTGACACCGATAGCGCTGGCCACTTCATAGGAGCTGATCCCGTTCTTGCAGCTCACGATTAACCACACTGCAGGGAGCCACTTTTCAAGCGGAATCGGGGAATCCTCGAAAACGGTTCCGACCTTGAGCGAGAATTTCTGGCGCGGGTGGTTCTGGTAGCACTTGTACAACCGGGCATTGGGAAGATACTTCACTTCGAGAGAATCGCATTGCGGGCAACGCACCTTGCCGTCTGCCCAGCGGTTTGCAATCATGAACTGCTGGCAGTTCTCGAAATTGCTGAAGTATTGAATGGCCTGCTGGAGTGTTTTTGGGCTTTCCATGCTTCAAAGTTAGCACGGAACGGTCTGTCAGTCAAGTATATTAATACCCTTATTAGCCTGATTGCTCTTCCTGCCCTCTGGAGTGGCGGCGATCCATCCCAGGTTCTCCATACCTTGCTCGATGCGCTCATTCGGATGCTGCGCTTGGATCTAGTCTCTGTGAGGCTGACAGATCCAGTTGTCGAGGCGCCGGTTGAGATCGTCCGGTTCGCCGAGCTGCAGGGACAAAGACCGATGCCTTCGGCGCACGAAATCTGCGAAGCGCTCAGCCAGTGCGTGAAAAGCGACTCGCGGAAATGGCCTCCACTGCTTCGAAGTCTTATGGGTGAGGGAGACGTTTCGATCGTGCCTTTGCCACTGGGGTTACAAGGCGAACTCGGCGTAATCGTGGCAGCGGCTGAGCGGACGGATTTTCCGCGGCAGACGGAGGCACTTCTTCTGAGCGTAGCTGCGAATCAGGCATCGATCGGGCTACAAGGGGCACGGCTCCTGAGCCATCAGAAGCGGGTCGCCAGCGAACTTGATCAACGGGTCGTGCAACGAACGGCCGAACTTGCCGCCGCCAACGAAGAGCTCAAAAAGGAACTCGCTGGACGCAGACTGGTAGAAGAGAGGCTCGGGCAAGAGGAGAGGGAACTGAAGCGGAGTGAGGTCCGCAAGGCAGCGATCGTGGACTCGGCGCTCGACTGCATTGTGACAATCGATCACGAGGGTTGTATCACTGAGTTCAATCCGGCGGCGGAGCACACCTTCGGCTACCGTCGAGACGAAGTCCTGGGAAAGCATCTGGCAGACGTCATCATTCCACCGTCTCTCCGGGAGAAGCATCGGCAGGGCTTTGCCCGCTACCTGGCCACGGGCGAAGCGCGAGTGCTTGGGAAACGCATCGAGATGACGGCAGTGCGTGCTGACGGAAGCGAATTCCCCGTCGAGCTGGCAATCACACGCATTCCGTTGGAAGGGCCGCCCTCCTTCACCGGCTATCTGCGCGACATTACGGAACGCAAACGGGCGCGGCAGGAATTACGGCGCAGCGAGGCGTTTCTCGCGGAAGCCCAGCATCTTAGTCGAATCGGCAGTTTTTCCTGGCGTGTACCGACAGACGAAATCACCTGGTCAGAGCAGCTTTATCGCATCTTCCAGATTGACCGGGATGTGGAGGTGACCTTTGAACTGATCGGTACTCGAATTCACCCTGACGATTTGCCGGTATTCCAGGAACATATCGAGCGATCTCGCCGGGACCGCGGCGATGTGCAGCTCGAGTTCCGCCTGCGAATGCCGGACGGCGCGGTCAAGTATGTACACGTCGCCGCTCACATCCGGGGCGATCACGGCCAACTGGAGTACATCGGCGCAGTTCAGGACGTGACAGAACGCCGATCCTCCGAAGAGGCACTCAGCAAGGCCCGATCGGAGCTGTCACACGTGGCCAGGGTTACGAGCCTTGGAGTATTGACGGCGTCGATCGCACACGAGGTCAACCAGCCGCTTTCGGGAATTGTCACCAACGCCAGCACGTGTCTGCGGATGCTGGCCGCCGATCCTCCCAATGTCGAGGGCGCGCGCGAAACCGTGCAGCGCACGATTCGCGATGGCAACCGAGCCTCTGAGATGATCACACGATTGCGTGCGCTCTTTAGCAAGAAATCGGCCACGACCCAGTCAATCGACCTGAATGAGGCTACACGAGAGGTAATTGCGCTGTCATTGAGCGAACTTCAGAGAAGCCGTGTGATCCTGCGGCCGGAACTTGCCCACGACCTCCCGCTGGTCACCGGCGATCGCGTCCAGCTCCAGCAGGTCATTTCGAACCTGCTTCGCAATGCTTCAGATGCCATGAGCACCATTGATGATCGTCCGAGGGATTTACTGATTCGAACTGACTCAGATGACAATGATCGGGTGCGCCTCAGCGTGAGCGATGTTGGAATCGGCTTCGAACCTCAAGCTGCGGATAGGCTTTTCGAAGCGTTCTACACGACGAAGAATGAGGGTATGGGAATAGGATTGTCGGTCAGCCGTTCTATTATCGAGCGTCATAATGGCCGCCTGTGGGCGACGCCAAATAACGGTCAGGGAGTTACATTTTCGTTTTCTATCCCCTGCACACCAGAGGGTTTGACGAGCGACGGTACTCGCGCCAATCGCAAACCTTCCGTGTCGGATGCGGCATGAGATATCCATGGCGGTCACTCAGCCGCAACTGATCTCGGCGGCAAAACCAATACCAAAGTCCAATGGACGCCCTCCCACTCGAGGCGCATTCTTACGATATGGGATTGCGTCAGGAAAGACGTGCCATGGAACGTCCACTGGTATCCGTCGTCGATGACGACGAGTCTGTGCGCGAATCGCTGCCGGACCTCCTTGGCGAATTCGGCTTTGCAGCCCGTGCATTCTCATCCGCGGGAGAGTTCCTTGCGTCCGACTGCGTCGACCAGACCCGTTGCCTGATCCTCGATGTTGCCATGCCGGGAATGAGCGGACCGGAGCTTCAGCGGGAACTGAAGCTTCGCCGGCGAGAGATTCCGATTGTCTTCATAACCGCTCAACGAGAAGAGACTGTTCGCCCGCAAGTACTCGAACAGGGTGCAATCGAGTGCCTGTTCAAGCCATTCAGTGACACGGCTCTACTTGAGGCCGTTAATTCGGCACTTCACCCGAAGTGAGAGTTCCGCACTCTGTTGATTGTGTGGAAGTGCTTTATCGTAATGGTCAGCGTGCTCCCTCTATGTGGATATTGCCGTCTTTGGCTGCCTCTTCGGGGGTCTTGCCGTCCTGACGCGCGACAATGTAGGTGGCATATCAGCCCGACCAGGGGTGCTTCGGAGCGGTAGGTTCGTATTCGGCGTGGTGCTTCTCAGCCTCTTGCAAGAGCTCGGTCAGCGTCGCGACATCCAAATAACTAAGTCCTCGGCCGGGCAGCCGGGTTGTGATTTCCTGGAAAAGCCATCCATTGCCGTCGGGGTCACGAAAGGCGGCGAACGAGTTGTAGGTGGCATGCTCGGGAGCTGGCCCGCTGATGCGACCGCTGCCGTCGACATGGAACTGAGCGCCTGGCGCTCCGGGGTGGAACACCTCACTCACATCAATACCGCGTGCGACAAGACCCGTCCGTGCTGCCTCAACGTCGGAGACGATCAGGTAGAGGCCCTGGGCCGAGCCCGGCGACGCGGATGTCATCTTCGTGCCAAATTGAACCGAGCATCCTGAGCCGGAAGGCGTGAACTGAACAACCCGGAAACCGTTATCGAACGGGAAGTCGGCGTCGAGCCGCCAGCCCAGTTTGGTATAGAACTCCTTCGAGCGGTCAACGTCCGCGACCGGGATGACGACCACCTCGAACTTCATATCTATACTTTTAGCACGAGCGCCGCTGATCGGTTCACTGCTCGGAGACGCATGCAGGGTTGACATATTTCCTCCTTAATCCGTGAGCGAAATCTATTAGGCCAGAATCACGATGACGAATCTATTGGACGAACGTATCGATTATCGCCAAAGTATGGATCGGACATATAGGCACAGAGTGGTGCGTACTTTATTCCGCGGGGCCCAATAGTTGAATACAACCGACGTCAGGAAAGTGGCAAAGACCTTGCAGAGACGGCCCTGGGCTTCGCGCCAACGGATGCATGGCATCGATCAATACCATTGTCCAATAGATTCTCCCCGCCGATTGTGGCTTAATTTTCCTACGCAAGGACCAACTGGCCCCGCGCTCTAGCCAAATATCGAGGAAAGGATAGCAAAGACATGCCAGAAGCAACTTGGAAACCTCACGAGAAACACGGACGGCTCACGACGCAGAGCGACTTGCCAGACAGCGTCTACGCGTTTCCGAAGCAGCGTAAAGAACCACTGACCGACGCACAACATGTGCGTAACGCGGTCGCGCGATTCGATCAGGTCATCGACGTCTCCGATGCCGACCGTGCTTTGGCATTCGCAAACATCGAGAAAGCTGCAGACTACTACGACGTCAACCTCGCGGAAACGTCATGGCACGACCTGGGCGTTCATCCTCAAAAAAACAAGAAGAAAGCTTGATTGCGAAAAGCGAAGACGAGCCAATGTTGAGCGTCAGAATCGGTACGTCGTTTCTCACTATATTATTTCGCCATGCCTATCCCGGCGGCTTCCAGCTTCGAGTTTCGGGATTACAGCGGGCCGGCGACCGATTCTTGCTTCGCTCATCTAAGTTTGGTTGTGACGGCTCGCTCACCCTCACAAAGGAGATGAAATATGAAAGCAATCGTTGTCCACCAATATGGCGGTCCGGAAGTACTGAAGTTCGAGGAGTACCCCGATCCGGTCGCGGGTCCCGGCGAAGTGCTGGTGCGGGTCGCTGCCACGAGTGTAAACCCGATCGATTACAAGCGGCGTGCCGGGTTAACGAAAGACTTCTATCCCATCATTTTTCCGGGACTGATAGGAGTCGACGTTGCGGGGACCGCGGTGAAGATTGGGCCGGGAGTGGAGGGCTTTTCGGTCGGCGACCAAGTGTTCACTATGGCGGACAATACTTACGCCGAACTCTGCGTCGTGAAAGCAGCGGTCCTGGCGAAAGTTCCCAAGGGACTCGACTTGATCCAGGCGGCGGCGCTACCGCTGGTGACGACGACCGGCAACCAGCTCATGTCTGCCACGGGAATCAAAGCGGGCCAGACGGTTCTCGTCGTAGGTGCTGTAGGCAATGTGGGGCGTTCGGCGGTATTCACTGCGAAGGCACGCGGGACGACTGTGATCGCGGGGGTTTTGAAGAAGCAGATGGATGAGGCGAAGACTATTGGTGCGGATCAGGTGGTCGCAACCGATGACGACACCGCGATTGCGAATCTTCCGCCGCTCGATGCGGTGGCGGATACGGTCGGCGGAAGAACCGCGGAGAAGCTGATCGCCAGGGTGAGGCCGGGAGGAGTGTATGCATCGGTTGTCGAGGCACCGCAGAATGCCGCGAAGTACCCGTCGGTAAAGGTGGTGCATGTATTCTCGAAATTCGACAGGAAAACGCTCGAGTTCATGGCCGAAGCGGTGCGAGATGGCAAGCTGGTAATCCCGATTAGCCGGAAACTGCCACTCAGTAAAGCGGCCGAGGCTCAAGCAGCGGCAGAAAAGGGCGGTATCGGGAAGATCTTGCTGGTGGCTTGACATTATTTTGCGAACATGGGATGCGAAAGGAAAATAGCAAATGAAAAAGGGTCTGCGCGGAATCAACCCAACTTCGAAGCCGAGCGGCAATGGATGTGTGGAATGCCTGGCGTCACCGAAAGGTTGGTGGTTTCATCTCCGTCGCTGTGCGGAGTGTGGGCACATCGGTTGCTGTGACAGTTCTCCGAGTCAGCATGCATCCAAGCATGCGGCCGCAACAGGGCATCCGATCATTTCCAGCTTTGAGCCGGGCGAAGACTGGTTCTACGATTACGAGAAGCAGGGCATGATCACGATCAAGGGTGTGGAATTGCTTCCACCGCATTCGCATCCAAACAATCAGCCCGTTCCCGGACCTGCAGGAAGAGCGCCAGCCAACTGGGAATCGCTCCTGAACTAGCTCCCCTTATAGGGTAGCCGACAGATGAAACGCTTGCTTTAGATCTTAGACGTTTCCGGCCGCATCCTAATTTATTGACAACAGGAGGCACCGCATGAATCTGCCTGACGCGCCAATTGCACACGAAGGCTTCTTCGCAACTTACTTCTTCACCGTGAGCGACCTGGGCAAATCGAAGGACTTCTATGTAGGAATTCTTGGCGGGAAAGTGATCAAGCCAGACAATCCCTGCTACATCAAGCTGGCGAATACGTGGATCCTTCTCAATTCCGGCGGTGGCCCGACTCCCGACAAGCCAGAGGTCCTTCTGGAAACACCATCGGATCTGAACCGAGTCAATAGCTTCCTTAATTTGCGTGTCGCCGACATCTGGGCCTGCTACAAACAATGGCGCGATAAAGGTGCGTTCTTCCTTACCGAGCCATTAAACAATCACGGCTGGGAATGGCGCTGCTACATGCGTGATCCCGACGGCTACCTCATCGAGGTCGGCCAATATACTGAAATCGCCCTCGACTGGTTCAACAACCACAGTTAATTTCGCAACCGATACCATCGTCTGATTGTTCAAAGCCCACGCTTCTGCTTTGATAACGTCATGCTGCAGGTTCAATGAGAATCTGCATTTCGAAAACGTCTTTGGAAACAACTTTGTAGCCGTTCGGAGGAAAAAGTATGTCAAGCAACAAAGCAGAAATCGCCATTGAAGCACCGCCCACGTCGAATCCTCTTGATGTCATCCCAGCCGAAATACCATTCGATGTGCCTTATGGGCGTCCGATTTCGCTAGAGCAAGCCCAGGCGGTCATTCACGCCGCTGTGGCAGAGGCCAGGAAGCGGAATTGGAAAATGAACGTGGCGGTAGCCGATTCCGGTGGTAACTTAGTTGCCTTCCAACGAATGGACGGCGCGATGCTCGCCTCCATTCAGATTGCGGAGCACAAGGCGCGAGCAGCCGTCACGTTCCGGCGCCCAACGAAGGTCTTCGAGGACGGCATCAACCTTATGCATCTCAACTATCTGCTCGCGTTCGATGGAATCATTGCGTCTCGAGGCGGTATTCCACTGATCGACCAGGGCGATATTATCGGAGCAATCGGTTGTTCGGGAGGCACGGATTCCCAGGACGAAGTCGTGAGCAAGGCAGGGGCGGCAGTAATTAATCAACTCCCTACGAGGATCAAGTGATTGACCTTGGTCAGGCCCATTACCTTGTGACAGTGGCAAAAGTTTTCGCTTTTGGATGCTGACCGTATGGGCCAAATGGGATAGCTCTATGCCACAATGTCTCCGTGCCAAGCGCAAAGACCCAGCCCAAGAGCGAATATGCCCAAAGAATTGATCGGGTCATTGACTATCTTCGCGGGAATCTGGATCGCCCGGTAAAGCTAGCTGAACTTGCTGATGTTGCTTGCTTCTCGGAATTTCACTTCCATCGGATTTTTAGAGCGGTTTCTGGCGAAACCCTGAATAGTTTTACGAATCGGCTTCGTCTTGAAAAGGCCGCCCGTCTGCTTCGTTATTCCGAACAAAGCCTGACCGATATCGCCTTGGAATGCGGGTTTTCGTCATCGGCCACGTTTTCACGTGCCTTCCGATCCGGCTACGATACTTCGCCAAGCCAGTTTCGAAAAAGTGGCGAGATCAAAAAGAGCAAGATTTGCAAAGAACTCTTCCCGGAAGATGAATATGGTCTCCCCATGAGCGCGGAGGAAAAGAGAGCCGCGTTTCCAGTGAGATTGATCGACATTCCCGAAAGGAAAGTCGCCTATATTCGGGTTACGAATGCCTTCAAACTGGACAGAGTACTGGATGCCCTCAAGACAGTGATCGAATGGGCCAAATCCCAGGATGTGTTTTCGCAAGGAATTCTTTTCGGGATGACGGTAGACGATCCACACGTGACGCCAAAGCATCTTTATCGATATGAGGTCTGTCTTGCGTCGTCTCTTCCCTTCGAGTGCATGGAAGGAATGTCGAAACTGAAAATGCCAGCGATGCGATATGCCGCCATAAAGGTTTCCGGCGATATCCATAAGGTAGCTACGGCTTGGGACTACCTTTACAGAGACTGGCTTATCAACAGCGCCTACGAGCCCGAGCATGCGCCAGCGCTTGAGGTTTTCCTGGACAAAGAAAGCGCGACGGATTGGTCGCATTTTGAATTGGAACTACGCCTGCCGGTTCGGAAACCGGCAGAGATAAGGAGTTCACGCTCCGGGAGCCGAAAATCTGGGGTGATCGAAACAAAGGGCAATAAACGAGTCACTGCTTAAGGGAGGAACTTATGATCAACGGAATTGGCGGCGCCTTTCTGTTTTCTAACGATACCAAGAGATTGGCAACTTGGTATCGCGATTGCCTCGGAATAGTTCCTGAGGGCGAAGATACTGAGTGCAGTTCAATTTATGCATCGTTCGAATATAGGGATCTTGAAAATCCGGAGATCAAGAGAACG
>Ga0182018_10004920_pt1 | contig 11001 bp, 9 predicted proteins | sample 812P2MmetaG_FD_120490 | JGI IMG/M metagenome (GOLD analysis project Ga0182018, IMG submission 120490) | Permafrost microbial communities from Stordalen Mire, Sweden - 812P2M metaG | ecosystem: Environmental > Terrestrial > Soil > Wetlands > Permafrost | place: Sweden: Stordalen | collected...
GTCGCTGGAGAGTTATCGGCATTATCAAAGCCAGATCGCCGTATGCGATCGCAAACTGCGGACGATGTTGGATGAGCTCGAGGGCAGGTCGGACTGTCAGCAGGCACCCCCGCCGGCCCGCAAGAAGATGCGCACGCCGAAAGATGAACAACTGCGAGCCAAATTCTTTCGCATCTTCGGCACCGACTTGACGGCCATTCCCAGCGTGAACGTCGGCACCGTGGAAGTGTTGCTGGGAGAGGTCGGCCCGGACCTGCATCGCTTTCGCTCCGCAGGGGCATTCGCCAACTGGCTCGGACTATGTCCCAACGAGACGATCACCGGCGGGAAGGTGCTGGCCAGCAAAACGCGCAAGATAGAGAGTCGTCTGGCTCTGAGCTTACGGATGGCGGCGGAGTCCCTTTGCCGCGACAAGTCATACCTGGGAGCATTCTACCGGCACATGAAGGTCCGACTGAGAGGCGCTCCCCAAGCGATTACCGCTGCTGCCCACAAACTGGCTCGCATCATCTACACCCTGGTAGTCAAACACGTGCAGTACGACGATAGCGTATTCGCGGAAATCGAACAGCGGAACCGCGAGAAGCAGCGACTCCGGCTGATCAAACAGGCTCGCACAATGGGTTACAACCTGGTACCTCTTCCAAACGCCTCGATCGTTTCGTAGATCAATCGAATGGATATAACATCCCCATTTTCAACAGAACGTAAATTTGTTTCTTAGGAGACACGGAGACACGGGGAAAGAAAGTCAAAGGCAAGGGCCGAGCTCACGGAGGCGGCGGAGATCACGGAGGCGTTGGGCTCTCGGGTCTCGGCGTCCTTGGGACTTCGATTCGGGGGAGCCGTTTGGGCGCGCGGGGAATGCGACCGTTCGTCGGATTTGGCGGATCGGCGATGGGTTCGTTTTCGTGTTTTGAAATTGGGGCCGAAATGGGAGGGCTTGTGTTTTCCTCGGGTTGCGGCGCGGGGATGGGTTCGATGTTGGGTTCGTTTGGCGTTTCGTATGTCTCCGGAGGGAGCTGGTCGCGGAGCTTGCGTAGGCGATCGAAATCTTCGACGGCGCGGCGATAGAGGCGCTCGGCCTGGGCCTGGAAGCGGAGGAAAGTGGAGGCGAGGTTGGATTGACGGTCGAGGAGTTTGAAGCCGTGGGCGAGCCAAAAAGCGCGGTTCTGGGTGCGCGGGACTTCGATGTTATCGCCGACCTGGCAGCGTTTGAGGATCTCGGGATCGGCGGGGCCGACCATGGCGGCTTCTAGGCAGTTGGTGAAGAAGCCGGCTTCGAAGGTGTACATGCGGAGCATGGAGTGTTGGGCGAGGGCGATGCGCTCGACGGCGAAGCGCTCTTGGGAGTTGATGGGCTGGTAGGTGGCGACGGCGTCAGCGACAAGGGCGGCGATGTGGGCGGAGTCCTCGATGCGGACGATGGCGAAGGGTTCGGGATCGAAGGTGTGCTTGCGGGCGTTCTGGGAGGCTCGGGCCTTGCCTTCGGGGGTCTTGGGCCCGGTGGAGCGGCGGGCATTTGCACGGTTGGCGGCGACGCGTTTGAGGGAAGTCGGCATACGGCTCAAGGTCTAGCATGGCGATTGCGGGATGCGACGGGCTTGGGCCCTAAGCGACTGGGGGTAAAGGGTCGATTTTTCGAAATTGTTGTGAACGGGTTTTGAGGGATAGCTTGAGCGGGTAGAGCGTCAAATACCCCGGCGGGTCCAGAAGTTGGTTTCCGATAACCCTACATATCCGGCCAATCGTGATGCCCGCGCTCATGTAACGGAACTCGGATCAATAACTTATCAGCGCATGCACAGATTGGACCGGATATGTGAAAATAACCGGCCAAACTGCTTGACTCTAAGTCACTTACGCTAGGCTTCTCGCGCAAGCAGAATTTGGCCGGTTTATTTACTATTTTTTGTCCCCAAGGCGCCAAATAGATCTACGTAAACGTACGTTGCTTAGTAGGCTTTGAACCACATGCAGTGGCTCTCCAGGGGAGAAACCCGTTGCATGACAAAGCTTCACCGCCGGCCGCCGATCGATAAGCCGGCTGGCAGGGGCTGGTTCGCATCCTCTCCTGCTCAACCTGCGGCTCGCCAACCTGCATCTAACCTCTTTAGATATTGGCCCTGCTCTTCGCTTCGGCGAGATCGATCTCGCCTTTGAGAAATGCCAATTTGTCGTCCTCCTGCAGGTAGGCCAGCTCCTTTTTAGGAAATCCGAGTTTCACAATCTTGTCTTCGCCACCGAGTTCGTCGATTCGGTCCGCAACAGACTTGGGCCGGGCCTCTTGCTCTCTGGTTCTCGTTTTCTCGCCCTGGGCGTCGATGGCAACCTTGGCCGCGCCAGCGGGTTCATGAGCCGGCGCCTTTTTTAATGCCTCCCCAATTTTCAGGTTTAGCGCATCCAGACTTTGCAGCGTTTTCTGGTCGGTGTTGGCAGGCAAAACGTTTTTCCTGCCGGCTTTCTTCTCCAGGATGGCATTGATCTTCGCCAGGTCGCCTTTCGCTCCTTGAAATTCCTCCGCTGTCAATCCTGTCTTATCTCGCTCGTTGAGCGCTGCGACCACTTGGGCCTTGTCGCGGATCGCTTTTTCATTGCCGCCAGTCTGGGCGAACTGCTCGGTGGTAAGCCTGACCTTCAACACCTCCCCAATTTTCAGGTTTAACGCATCCACGCCTTGTAGCCATTTCGGCTCGGTGTTGGCAGGCAAAAGGTTTTTCTTGCCGGTTTTCTTCTCCAGGACGGCATTGATCTTCGCCAGGTCCCCTTTCACGCCTTGGAATTCCTCCGCGCTCAATCCTGTCTTGCCTTGAAGCTGCACGACGGCAGGGCGGTTGGCGGGCGCCACGCCGAGCGCACGGAGTTCGGCCAAGTTCTTTTGGATATCCGCACGGAAGCCGATCAGGGCGGGATTCAGTTTGGCCGGATTAAATGCTGTGCCGAGCTTTTGCTTTTCTTTGTCATAGGCGGCCTGGAGGGCGCCGATGCGCTGCTGGATTTCCTTGTACTTCGCCTTGTACTCCTCCGTGACGTCGACGCCTTTCTCATCCGTCAGCTTCTTGTTGTCCCGCAGCGAAACGCCCAGGGCCTCGAGCTGTTGGACGACCTGGAGGGTGAATTCGGCCGAAGGTTTATAGTGGCCGCTGTCATCATGGATTTCTTTAACCTTGCCACCCTCGGTTACCAGATGGCCGGCGCCCGCCACCGGAGCCCCCGCCAGCGGCGTGGAATGGTGAGTCGACTGCTTTTTGCCGCCCGGTAAATCGACAACTCCGGGTTCGAAGGTGTGAACCTGGCCGGTCTTTGGGTCCATGACAAATCCCTGTCTGCCATGCAGTGCAGTCCCAGCGCTATCCGTCAAGTCTCCCTTGGCGGTGGGAATGGCCTGGCTCTTCGCGCGCTCCTCCGGCGTGCGTTCGTACTTGGTAGTAGTGGTGTCGAGATCCTTGCGGGCTGGGTCCTCGGTGCGCCAACCTAACTTCTTGTCTTCGCCCTGAAATTTATCGCCCAGTTCCTTGCCGGCAAGTTTATTCTCTTCCTCCGGGGCCGCTCCCAACCGCACGTCTTTGGCCAAGCCTACTTCCTTGACCAGCTTCTTGACGGTATCGTATTTCATCTCCGCGCCGCCGGCCTTGTCGAACTGAATGTTGTCATTCTCCAGATGGCAGCGGCCCTTCACTTGGCCCTTGGTCACCTTGTTGATGTCTTCGAGCATTTTAGACGGGACATCGCCAATTAATAGCAGCGGACCCACTTTCTCATCGAACCGGAACTTCTCGTAGTAATGGAACTTCATCGGCGTGGCGTTGATTCTGGCGAGATCGGTCTTAATACCACTTTTATACTTCGAAAAAGAATCGATTTCGTCTTTGGTCTTGAAAGGCATAAGTGTGCTCCAGTTAGTTGGTTTTGGTCTTCGCGCGGCCGCGCCTGGTTGGGAAAGAAGGGAACACGTCACTGCCCGTTTCATTTTTGCCGGGAACGGCGACAGAATGCGCCCCGCCGGTTTGAACCGGGATTTCCATTTTCTCCCTCCTTTTGATCAAGCATACACCCCAACGGCTCGTCTCGTGGCAGCTTTTGTTGGACCTTTTCCATGCCGGCCTCGTCTGGCCGATTCTGCCAATTGGCGCGGGATTGATCCACCGGCTTCAGGTAGGCCTGGTTGACCAGCGCCGTCGCCTGGAAGGTATGTCCCCTGCCGTTCCTTGCGTATCGGGAAGTGGGCGATGCGGCGCAATTCGCGTTCCACCAGGGGGAGCAGTTCGTCCAGGCAGCCTTCCTCGCCCGTCCCCCAGCGGAGTAACAGGCCAGTGATCGGCGCGGAATCCGGCGAGCCCATTGTTTTTTATCCCTGATGGTGTCTGTGGGAAAGGTATATCGCGAGTAAGGGCGAAACGGACGCCCTGGAGGGGATCGAGGGCTTCCGTGAGGAGGCCCGAAATGAGAGCGATGCCGATGACTGCGATCTGTTCGGTGAACTTACTAGCTGCCGGCCGGAAAATGAATGTGGCGATTTGTAACCTGGGTGGGGTAAGTGAGTCCGTTGTGTCCCGGGCGAGGTCCGAAACGGACCAGGCGTACCAATCGGCGGGCGTCCAGATCGCGTGGCGGACGTGCGAAGAGTTCACCGCGGGGGCGTCGAACCAGAGCGCCCCTTGGTTCGTCATCCGTCTGCGCAACGACAAGCCGCCCGGACGGCCGGTTCCACGTCGCCGGATGTCATGGGGAAGGCCTTCGCGGAAGATCGCGGCGGCTCTATGGGGGACGCGTATTCCAGGGAGTCCAGGCCACCGCACAGTTGCATGACGGCGATGCCGGGGTATTACTGGGGTTCGTGATGGCGCACGAACTGGGCCATGTGCTGCTCGGCGCGGGCCACACTCCCGATGGCGTGATGCAGGCGGCATGGGGTGAAATGTACGCCCTGCGCCAGCGGTGGCTGAGTTCTCCGACAAATGTGCGGACCGGATCCGGCTGGCGCTCGATGCACGGACCGCGTCTGTACGGTAAGGGCTGAAAGACGGCGTTTCTGGAAAGTGAAATTTCATGTCCGACCCTTCTGCTTTCAACACAGGAAAGATCATGCTGCTTAGGGAGAGGGCCAGAACGGCGTAGACAGTTGGGGTCGCGTCATTGCAGTTTGTGCACGGCGGCTGCGAGCAGATGGCCCGCGTCGGAACCGATTCGCGGGATGTCTTGGGCTATACAATAAGCTCGAGTGCCGGCCCGGAAGGCAGCTTTTGCGGGACAACCCAGTCCCGAGAGGTGAACCTTTTCGAACAAAGGAGCGGCAGATTCACTCGGGCGGCGCGTGAATCGGAGACCGGGTGCAGTTCCTCGTTTTTGCCTCCTGCCTGCCAGGAGAGCAGGCGCCGAAGGAGAGGAGGGTTACAATCCTGCAAGCAGCGACTCTATAATTGAAACGACTGGAGCGTAAATGGGAAAAAAGATAGCCATCGGTTGTGCCGGCGTGATGCTCGTCTTCGTGCTGATCGTGGGACTTTCAATCGGCGGGGCCTACAACTCGCTGGTGCAACTCGATCAGGCCACACAAGCGCAGTGGGCCCAGGTGCAAAACGCATATCAACGGCGCGCCGATCTGGTGCCCAATCTGGTGGCGACCGTGAAAGGCGCCGCAAACTTCGAACAGAGCACCATGACAGCGGTGACGGAGGCTCGCGCCAAGGTGGGTCAGGTGACGCCCGCCGCGATGGCGGATATCACCAAAGATCCGGCAGCCTTCCAGCGGTATCAGCAGGCGCAGCAAGGATTGTCTTCGGCGCTGTCTCACTTGTTAGTGGTCACCGAAAACTATCCGGACCTCAAAGCCACGGCCAACTTCCGCGACCTGCAAGCGCAACTCGAGGGCACGGAGAATCGCATTACCGTCGAGCGGCAGAGATTCAATGAGGCGGCCCAGGCTTTCAATACCCGCCGGAACCGTTTTCCAACCGTGCTGATTGCCGGCTTCTTCGGCGATAAATTCGCTACCAAGCCTTACTTCCAGGCACAAGCCGGAAGCGAAAAGGCGCCCGAGGTTAAATTCTAGTTGTCTCTGCGCCGAAGTCCGGTTGCCGCGATCGTGCTGGTTTCGGCCGCGCTGCTATTCGCAGCCGAAACGCCCATCCCCCCGTCGCCCACCGAGTGGGTCACGGACACCGCGAACTTCCTGTCGCCGGGAACGGTGCGGTCGCTGGACGCGCGACTTGCCGCTTACGAGCAGGCCACGGGCCATCAGTTGATTGTCTACATCGCTCCCACGACGGGCGATGACCCGATCGAAGACTGGGCCGTCCACGCGTTTGCCAAATGGAAGGTGGGCCGCAAGGGGCTGGATGACGGACTGGCCCTCTTCATCATGTCCCAGGATCACAAGATGCGGATCGAGGTCGGCTACGGACTGGAAGCGGTGGTGCCGGATGCGATCGCATCCCGTGTGATCAACGAGGTGATGGCGCCGCGGATTCAGGCCGGCCATAACGATGACGCGGTAACGGCGGCTATCGACTCGCTGACCCAAGTCATCGGTGGGCAGGCGGATGCGGCCCCGCCCACGCGGACGCCGGCGCCGTCCAAGCCATTGACGCTGTTCCAATGGATCTTCTATGGCATCGTCGGGATCCTGTTGCTGGCCTTATTGATCACGCATCCGACGTTGGCCTTCTACCTTCTGGTCAACATTATGTCCAGCGGCGGAGGGGGTGGTGGCGGAGGAGGCGGCGGATTTGGCGGGGGTGGCGGGCGATCCGGGGGCGGAGGAGCGAGCGGATCATGGTGACCATCGACAAGGATCGGATCAAGCAGGCGATTCAGAACGCCGAGAGGCGGACTTCGGGCGAGATTCGCGTTTCCGTGTCAAAGCTGTTCTGGGGCGATGTTCGGAAAGCCGCCGAGAAGGCATTCGAGCGGCTGGGCATGACAGGTACGAAGGATCGCAATGGCGTGCTCTTCTTCGTCGTGCCGGCGCGCCGCAAGTTCGTAGTGTTAGGCGACAGCGGCATCCACGAGAAGGTTGGCCAGGAATTCTGGCATCATATCGTCCGCACGGTGTCCGAGAAGTTTAGGCGAGGTGATTTTACCGGTGGTTTGGTTGCCGGAATCGAAGCGGTCGGCGAGGATCTGGCCAAGCATTTCCCTTACGACGCGGCGAGCGACACGAATGAGTTGCCGGATGACGTCGACTACGGACCGGGGGCCTGAGGAGACGATCCGGGCAACGAAGGATTAAGAAAGCTACTTTTCGGAAAGCCTACTTTCCTGCCGTTGACAGAGCGTGGTCCTGGGCCATAGCCTGGATGTAATTCTTAGAAGCCGTGCCAGGGCCGCTGAAGTTTTCATTGGGCACCTACGAACAGCGTCACGCCAGATTGCGTTTGCAACCCGCCGATGGACGCTTGTACTGCGGGCGTGCCCGTGGGCACGTTGGCGGGGAGCTGGATGGTGATCTGGTAGAGGCCGACTGTTCCCGTAGTGAGGACCGAACCGATGACCGGAACTTGCACTCCGCCTACCGTGACGACCGGAAGCGCTGACGTGATTGGCGCGCCGGTTACGATCATGCCGGCGGGCACCGGCGGAGTGGTGGGACCGGATCCAGTGCCCCAGAGCACGGCCATGTCGCCGGGCATCGCCGGCGCGGTGGCAGTTATCAGAGTGTAGTTGGGAAGCACCGACGCAATCGCGTTATAGGCGGGAGTCATGAAAAGCGCCGGCGCGACGGTCTGCAATTGGGCCGTCGCGGGAGGGCTGGCGGCTCCGTTATTGGTGACGACCACGTTTACCATGCCTGTTGCGGTATCCGTGGGCGCCTGCACGTTGATCTGCGTGGGGCTGATATATTCCACGAAGGCCGGGTTGCCGTCGATGGTAACGCTCACGCCATCTACCACGGTCGGCAAGTCGTTGCCGATGAAGTCGGAGGTTTGCCAGATGCGGGTATCGAACGCCAGGTTGGTTCCCTGAATCATTACCCACGATCCAGCCTCGATAGCGGGCGTGAAGCTCGCCGCGTTGGCCACTTTCGTGATGGCGACGGCGCCTTGGGGCGCGGGCTGGCCGAGCAGGGTGTCGATGCCGCCGATGATACTCGCCAGGTCCGTTCGGCCATCGCCATTGAAATCGCCGGCGACCAACGTCTCACGCACGAGCGGTCCGGTCGATTCGAGGACCGGATTCTGGAGGGTGCCGTCACCGTTGCCGTACATCAGGAGGACGTTCGCGCTTGGGGACGTGCCGTACTCGGCGGCGAGATCGGTGCGGCCGTCGCCATTGAAATCGCCGGTCACGATTTCGAGCACGGATTGGGGAATAGAGAAATACTGGGGCGCCGGGAACGTGCCATCGGGGTTGCTCAGCAGGATGCTGACCAGCGTGCCACTGGCGAGTGCCAGGTCGTCCCGGCCATCTCCGTTGAAGTCGGCCACCGCGATGGAGCCGGCGGCGGAGTTGGTATAGAGGGCAGGCGTCTGAAAGGTGCCATCGCCATTGCCGAGCAGGATGGTCACGGGGCCAGGCGGCACGGCGGCCTGGCTGAGCATGGCGAGATCGGCGAGGCCATCGCCGTTGAAATCGCCCAGCGCGAGCACCCCGCCGGTGGGCAGGTTGACATTGAGCGAGGGTTGGAAGGTGCCATCGCCATTGCCGAGCGCGACCCCGGCGATGCCGCCGAGCGTGCCAGTGAGGAGGCCGGACCAGGCGATATCGGCGCGGCCGTCGCCGTTGAAGTCCGCGGCAATCACGGAGACAAAACCGCCGTCGAGGTTCTTGACAGGGAAGGGCAGCCCACTCTGAAACGTGCCATCGCCGTTGCCGAGGAAAATGCCGCTGGCGGTAGCGATATCGGGGATGCCGTCGCCATTGAAATCGGCGATGGCGGGCGCGAAATCGTCGAGCCCGTCCAGAAAGATCTGGGCGGAGGTGCGGAACGTACCGTCACCGTTGCCGAGCAGGACGATGATGTAGGCGATTAGGCCGGGTTCCTGCCCACCGCACCGACAACTGGTCACCGCCAGGTCGGGAATGCCGTCGCGGTTGAAATCGCCGACCGAAATGTGGACGGACTCGATGACCACAGACGGGCTCGTCGAGACGTCTTGAAATCCGAAATCGGGAAGCGACCGCACGGTGAGCGCGAGCGCCGCGGAGGCACTGGCCGCGGCGGAATTGCCTCCGCCGTAAAACGCGGTAATCGAGTGCGCGCCGGCGGGAAGAAGAGACGTGCTGAAGATCGCTTTTCCGGCGGAGAGCGGCTCGATGCCGAGAATGTTGACGCCGTCAAAGAAGGTAACCTTGCCCGTAGCAGACGCGGGCGATACCGTCGCGGTGAATTGAACGGCATGACCCAGGGTCGCCGCCTCGACAGAGGATTGAATCGTGGTGGTGGTCGCGGTCTGCGCGCTCGCGGCAACGGTTATCAGGCAGAGCAATAACATCGCTTTGATAGCGCGCCTGCGAAGTCCGGATTGAAACGCACCGAGGCTCAGACTGTTGCGTATCGCCACAGAGATGGGGGCGCAATAACCCACCTTAATCGCGTAGATCATGCCCAAACTCCTTTATTGGCAGCCCGAGCGATCCCAGGGTCTGCCACCTCTTAAGCAGCCCCCATGCCAAACTCGGCACCCGCCCTGTGCAGGAGTGCAGCTCTGTAAGGCCGACAATCTAAAAGGCAGCCGCCGCTCATCGAAGGGAGCGGACGGGTGTTGTCGACAAAAAACGGCGCTTCTGGAAACTACACGCGAACGGTCTCGTTCGGCGTCCAGTATTGAGGGAATGCATCACCCGCGCCGATTAACTTCGTGCGGGTTTCGGGCACGCGCCATCTGCATTTTCTGAACGACTCTGCGCGAGCAGGCGTACGCGAGCAAAATTACCGCGTAGGCACCGAAGGCGCCGAGCAAGCCGGCTCCAAAACGGCAGCATCTCATCGTGGAGACTACCCACGCGAATGCCGCTAAACCGGCGAAATAGTTGAGCAGCGTCAGCGTGGCTCTAACTGAGTTTGACATGGGCGCACTTTTTGATAACGCGGCGCACGAGTGAAAAGTCCGACGGCCAGCGATACCCCGGCTCGACATGCAGCGGCTGAAATATCACGGCGATGCGAGCGGCCCGGAGTCGAATCATCCAGGCGGACTGTATGGCGTCTTAAAATATCGCGCCGTCTGCATTCTGCCATGTTTCAGCCCGGAACGGACGGCGGAAGCGAACTGACCGGGTCGCGACGAGGCTCCTGATTTTCGCGATCTCAGCCGATCTGCGTTCGATACCCATGTCATCTCTCCGGGAACTCGACTCCCCGGACTCAAGGGCGCAAAAACGGCGTTCAGCGCCACCACTCATTGCTCGACCTCTAGGTTGACGGCGTCCCTCCGGTTCGGTAGGGTGAAAGGGCATGGAAGTGACCGTCCAGATTCCCGACGATCTTGCCAGCCGTATGAACGCGTCAGGGGGAGATCTGTCTCGCCGCGCCCTCGAAGCGCTGGCTGTTGAGGAATTCAAGAACGGTCATCTCACCAAGCCGGAGTTGCGGCGGTTGTTAGGTTTCGAAACCAGGTACCAGCTTGACCGGTTCCTCAAATCCCACGGCGTGTATGAAGACTACACCATGGAAGATTTTGACCACGACCGCGACGCCCTAAAACAGTTAGGGCTCTAACCCGGTGCGGCTCATCGTCGCCGATACCGGGCCGGTCAACTATCTGGTCCTAATCGGAAGCATCGATGTTCTGCCGATCTTATTTGACAGCATGATTCTGCCGTCCGCGCTGCAGTCCGAATTGACGCACCCGGACGCTCCACCTTCGGTGCGGAACTGGATGTCTAATCCCCCTTGCCTGGCTCGATGTATGCGAAGCACCAAGGGATCAGTTTGAAGACGGTTCCGTGGAAGGACTGGATGAAGGGGAAATCGCGGCAATCGCCCTTGCCACCTCATTGCCAGCCGATCTACTGCTCATGGACGACCGCAGGGGCGTGATGGTGGCTCGCCGCAAGGGA
>Ga0182018_10004921_pt1 | contig 10997 bp, 10 predicted proteins | sample 812P2MmetaG_FD_120490 | JGI IMG/M metagenome (GOLD analysis project Ga0182018, IMG submission 120490) | Permafrost microbial communities from Stordalen Mire, Sweden - 812P2M metaG | ecosystem: Environmental > Terrestrial > Soil > Wetlands > Permafrost | place: Sweden: Stordalen | collected...
AAATGCGGGCACTGCAGTTTCCGGCCGGGTCGATGGGCCCGAAGGTCGACGCCGCCTGCCGTTTCGTGGAAGCCGGCGGCGCCATGACGGGGATCGGCCGGCTGGACGACGCCGAGGCGCTGCTGCACCGCAAGGCCGGCACGATCGTCGCTGCCTAGCCGGCCAGCCGCGGCCCGATGTAAGCGAGCGCGAGCGTCAGCGTGCAGTAGCCGGTCACGGCCAGTCGGCGGGATGAGCGTCCAGCTCGAGCAGCCGCGACCTGGTGGCCTGCAGCCGGTTCGCCACTAGGACGAGGAACCGGCGGGTCAGTTCATAGCCGAAGCCCGGGTCGGCGGCGCACCTCTCGCGGACCTTGGCCCCGTCAATCACGAAGGCCTGGGTGGGCTGCATCGTCACCGCCCCCAGCCGCCACTGATACGGGGGATACTGCCAGGACCAGCCGATGACATCGCCCATGCCGAGTGTCTCGATGACCACCTGGCCGCGGCCGGGGACGTGCATATCCAGCGCGACCCGCCCGGCCTGGATGAGCCAGAACCGGTCAGCGGTGCCACCTTCCTCGAACAGCCGGTGCCGGGCCGGCATCTTGACGTGGCTGGCGACGCCGGCCAGCGCTGCGATGTCATCATCCGCCATGCCGCGGGTGAACTGGTGGCGGGCCAGCGCCGGCCCGGATGTGCTGTTCATGTCCGCTCCCGTCCGGTGCCTCAGCTGACGTGCGCTGCCTGATCGGCGCATATGTCGACCGGGCACCACGCCCGGTCCAGGCACCGGGGGACCGTCACGCCGCCGAGCAGGTTGCCTTCCTCGGAGTGCGCGCGGGCACCGATGACCAGGAGCTCGGCGCTAGCGCTCAGCCGCACCAGAACCGCGGCCGGCTCGCCAGGTTCGACGACGAGCCGGGCCGGGACGCCCAGGCCGCCCGGGAATGCCCGGCCGACTACGTCCGTTAGCTGCTGAATTCCGGCGGCGATGGCGGGCGGGCCGGCACCGGGAGCCACGACATACGCGAGCTCAAGCTCGGCGTGCCGCTGGCCCGCCTGCATGACTGCCCGGCGTAGCGCGGCGACCGAGTTCGGCGAGCCGTCCACGCCGACGACTATGCGGCGCAGCGCGGTCCACTCGTCAGCCGCCAGGTGATCGTTCATCTCGTTACCTCCGCTGCTCGCGTCCTGATGCCCTAAGCCTCGCGCGCGCGTCCCGCGGTGTCAGGAGGCCGACGGCCCGGCGAGCCGGGACCTTCGGCCCCCGTAACACCCGGGGGGAGGGGATTCATAGCGCTCGCCGATGGCGGGCCAGTTCGCCGGTATTGCGGCCATCATGCCTGCGAGCGGCCCTCCCCGTAGGAGGGCCGCTCGCAGGGTGATCGCAGAACCCTGGTCCCTTATACCGTGGCCGGGATCCTCGCGGTCAGGTTGGGGAAGACCTCAGCTTCCGGCGACACGCGGCGCAGGTGGGCGAATCCGGCGATGGAGAGGATCAGCAGCATCGCCGCTCCGGCGAAGGCCACGATCGCGGCCAGCATCGCTAGCTGGCCCATCTTCCAGAACGCGAACGCGTTCAGCAGGCTGCCGCGCAGCATCGTGCCCTTGAACATGGTCTCGACCTGGCCCGCCAGCGCGACGTTCTTGGGCTGCAGCTGGGCCTTGGCCGACAGCTGCGAGTAGGTCTGGCCGCCGCCGATCACCTTGAGGTGGTTGGCGATGAAATGGTCCGCATAAACTTCGGCCTGGGCGCCATTGGTCATCAGCTGACCGGCGTACTGGTGCATCGCGGCGAACTCCGGAGCCTTAATGGCCGGGCTCCCGTTGGCCGGGAAGACGATCTTCTGGGCGGCCAGCTGGCTGTGCACCTCGCCATTCACGAATGAGTGGCCCCACATCAGCAGCCCGCCCGCTGCCAGCAGGATGACCGCCAGCACCAGCCCGACCGTGGTCGCCAGCAGGTCAAAAGTCTTTCTGCGCATGTCCCGTTCCTCCTTGACGTGGACCGGGGCGGATAGCTCCGGCGCGGTGTCTCCTTAACTGCCCCTATTCTTTTGCCGGGCGGGCAGGCGGCGGCAGGGTCGCTCGCCCTGATGGCCCGGGACCTTAGTCACGGGTTTTCCCCAGCCGCTGGGCCCCGCCTGCTCAGCGCACTCCGGCGGAACGCGGTGCAGCGTCTGCCATCGCCCGGCTGCCGGACGCGCGCTATCGTGAGATCATCTGGCCCGGGATGCTGAGCTGCAGGAGCCGCCAATGGAGTCAGCAGGACCGCCCCCGCTCCCGCCGCTCCCGCCGCCCCTGCCGCAGTTGCGGCTCGATGACCTGCTCGCCGAGCTGCAGATCCGGCTGGATGCTGTGCGTGCTACCCGCGACCGGGCGGAGTCGCTGTTGGAGGCAGTCGTCGCGGTAGGCAGCAACCTGGACCTGGAGACCGTGCTGCGTTGTATCGTCGAGGCCGCGGCCGGGCTGGTGCGCGCGCGTTACGGGGCGCTGGGGGTGTTCGGCGAGCCCGGCAGCCTGGTGGAGTTCATCCCGATCGGCCTGGATGAGGCGCAGATCGCGCGCATTCATCACTGGCCCGAGGGCCGTGGCCTGCTCGGGGAGCTGATCGTCCACCCGCAGCCGCTGCGCCTCGCGGACATCGCCGCTGACCCGCGGTCATCGGGCTTCCCGGCAGGTCATCCGCCGATGCGATCGTTCCTCGGCGTGCCGGTGCGGATCCGCGACGAGGTGTTCGGGAACCTGTACCTCACGGAGAAGGAGAACGGCGGCCAGTTCGACGAGGAGGACGAGGCGGTCACGGTGGCGCTGGCGGCCGCGGCGGGCGTGGCGATCGAGAACGCCCGGCTCTATGAGGAGTCGCGCAGGCGGCAGCGGTGGCTGCAGGCAAGCGCCGAGGTCTCCCGGATGCTGCTGTCCGGAGCGGATCCGGGCGAGGTGCTCGATCTGGTGACGCGGCAGGTGCTGGTGATGTCGGGTGCGGACCTGGCGGTGCTCGCGCTGCCCGATGATGAACGGCACGAGCTGGTGATCAGGCATTCAGCCGGCGAGGACGCGGCAAAGGCCCACGGGCTGACGCTTCCCGGAGTGTCGCTGTCCGCAGAGGTGCTCTCGACTGGCGAGCCGGTGACGCTGGAGGACTTCAGCCGGGACGACCGGGTTGCGCAGGTGGCCAGGGAGCAGATGTCGCTCGGGCCTGCGGTGGTATTCCCGCTCGGAGGGCCAGGCAATACCCGCGGCGTGCTCACCGTCGGCCGCCGCCCCGGGGGGATGCCGCTGGCGCCGGCGGCGACCGAGATGGTCGGCTCGTTCGCCGCTCAGGCTGCCGTCGCGCTTGAGCTGGCCGAGGCCCGTCGCTACGCCGAGCAGGTCACGATGCTGCACGACCGGGAGCGCATCGCGCGTGACCTGCACGACCTGGTCATTCAGCGGCTGTACGCGACCGGGATGTCGCTGCAGGGTGCCCTGCCGCTGATCGCGCGGCCCGAGGTGACCGAGCGGGTAAGCCGCGCGGTGGATGCGCTGGACGACACGATCGGCGAGATCAGGTCGGCCATTTTCGCGTTGCAGGCCCGCCATGACATCACCCGGCCGGGCCTGCGCGGCCAGCTCCTCGGCATCGCTGATGAGATGACCGGGCCGCTCGGGTTCGCCCCGTCCCTCAGCCTGTCCAGCGGCCTGGACGAGCAGGTGCCCCCCGGCATCGCGGCGCAGGGGATGCACGTACTGCGCGAGGCGCTGTCGAATGCGGCCAGGCACGCGGCGGCCAGCCGGGTCGACGTTACCGTCGAGGCCGGCCGTGACCTGGTGGTCGTTGTCCGCGACAACGGCTCGGGGATGCAGGACAGCACCCGCCGCAGCGGGCTGGCCAACCTCGCCGAGCGTGCCAGGCAACTGGGCGGGACACTGCACGTGGGGGCGGCTGACGGCGGCGGGACCGAGCTGCGCTGGCAGGTTCCGCTGCCCTGAGCCGGCGTCCGGGCAGGCCGACCCGGGCAATGCCCCGGCAGGTCGCTGTCCTGGGCAACGGCCCGGGCAGGCGCTGCTTAGCACCGGCGGGTCGCTGCCCTGAGCCGGCGCGGGCGGGTCGCTGCCCTGAGCTGACAGCGCGGCGGGCGCTGCCAGCATCGGCCGCATGGCGGATTGGGCTCAGGCCCTTTCAGCTGGCCGGAGTGCTCCGTTTTGCCTGGTCGGGACCGTCAAAGACGCGGGCTGCGTACGCGGCCGCCTGGGTACGGCGTTCCATCCCGAGCTTGGCGAACAGCGCGGAGACGTAGTTCTTGATCGTCTTCTCGGCGAGGAACATCTTCGCGCCGATCTGCCGGTTGGTCAGGCCCTCCCCGATCAGCTCGAGGATCCGCCGCTCCTGCCCGGTCAGGACGGCCAGCGGGTCGGAGCGGGCCGCCTGGTCGCGCATCCGCCGCATCACCCGGCTGGCCGCCTCCGGGTCGAGCAATGACTGGCCGGAGGCGACGGCCCGCACGGCACCGACCAGGTCGGTGCCCCGGATCTGCTTCAGCACGTATCCGGCTGCCCCGGCCATGATCGCGTCGAAGAGCGCCTCGTCGTCGCCGAAGGAGGTGAGCATCAGGCAGGCAACCTCGGGCATCGTGGAGCGGATGTCACGGCAGACGCTCACCCCGTCGCCGTCGGGCAGCCGCACGTCGAGCACCGCCACATCCGGCCGCAGGGCCGGGATGCGGGCGAGCGCCGATGCCGCGGTGCCCGCCTCGCCGATGACGATGATGTCCGGTTCAGCCTCCAGCAGCTCACGCACCCCGCGGCGGACGATCTCGTGATCGTCCAGCAGGAACACGCCGATCGGGCGGCCGTCTCGCGCCGCCGCGCCCGGCTGCGGCCCGGCTGCCGCGTCCTCCGGCAGGCGGAATGCGCCGTCCGGCTGCGGCCGTGCTGTGTAACTCATCTGCGGCTTGCACCTCTTGTTCCGGGTCTGCGTTTGGCTGCGCGGCCTCCGCCGGCGGGCCAGCGGCCGGAACTACACGCACGTCAGCCACCCTAGGCCGGTGCCAGCGGGCAGGCCAGGGACCTAGGTCCCGCCGGGCCGGCCGAACGTCCCCGGCTGCCGGCCGGCGATGGCCAGCCGCCGCCACGGGTTACGCGGTGGCGGCTGAGTTCCGCAGGAGTTCACTGCTGGCAGCCAGCCGGCGATGCTCTCGTCTTACGGCTCGGGCAGCAGGCCGTGGTCAGGGAAAACAGCCCTCCGGGTGGCCAGGATGGCCTGGTCGACGGGCGCTGCCGGGTCATACCCGGACTCGAAGCTGGCGTATTCCGGCTGGGCGCCTTCGGTCATCAGCTCAGGTGCCTCGCGGCCGGTGCGGCGGCCCGCGAACTCGCGCCAGGCGGCCGGGATGCTCGCCGCCGGATCGATCGGCCGGCCGGCCGCCTCCGCGAGCAGATGCGTCCAGGTCCTGGGCACGACCTGGAGTAGCTCGTAGCCGCCGCCGCCGGTCAGCAGCCAGCGGCCGTTCGCGCTCTGATGGGCCAGCTCGTGTATCGCGGCGTGCGCGGCCCGCTGCCCGTCGATGGACAGCCGCAGGCCGGCCAGCGGGTCGAGCCAATGGGTATCGCAGCCGTGCTGGCTGACCAGGATCGCCGGCCGGAACGCCCGCAGCAGCGGGGGCACCACGGCGTGGAAGGCACGCAGCCAGCCGGCGTCACCGGTGCCGCCGGGCAGCGCCACGTTGACCGCCGATCCGGCCGCGCCCGCCGCGCCCGTCTCGGCTGGCCAGCCGGTGCCGGGGAAGAGCGTCGCCGGGCTCTCGTGCAGGCTGATCGTCAGCACCCGGGGATCGTCGTAGAAGGCGGCCTGCACGCCGTCGCCGTGGTGCACGTCGATATCGACATAGGCAATCCGCTCGGCCCCGGCGCCGAGCAGCCAGGCGATCGCGATAGCCGGGTCGTTATAGATGCAGAAACCGCTCGCATTCCCGCGCATCGCATGATGCAGGCCGCCCGCGATGCTCGCGCCATGCTCCGCCGAGCCGGTCCAGACCGCCCGGGCGGCTGCCAGCGTCGCGCCCGCCACGAGTGCCGACGCCTCGTGCATCCCGGCGAACACCGGATCATCGGGGGTGCCGAGCCCGAAGCGCAGCAGCGAAGGGTCCGGCCGGGACCCGCCTGGCCCGGGCTGGTCCGGCCGGGCGCTGCCCGCCCGCCGGACCGCCGCGATGTAGCGCGGGTCATGCACCAGCTCAAGCTCCGCGTCGGTGGCAGGTACCGGGCGCCCGGCCGCCACGCCCGGCTCGTCGAACAGGCCGAACGCACGGGCCAGCTCGATCGTCAGCTCGACCCGGACCGGCGCGAGCGGATGCCCGGCGCCGAAGTCATAGGTGATCAGTGCCTCGTCCCAGGCAACATGCAGCGTGCAGGCCATGGGCTCATCATCCCAGCCCGGCCGCCCAGCCGCAGCGCCCGGGCGTGGTGGGCTCAGCCGCGCTGCCCGGCCGCGGTGGCTGCCCGGGCGGGGTGGCTGCCCGGGCGGCCTATCCGGTGAGCGCAGACTCGCGGGCGGCCCTGGGGCTGTCCGGCCGCTGCCCGGCGTCCGGGCCTGCGGTGGCGCTGACGACCACTACCGGACAGCAGGCCCGGCTCAGGCACGCCCTGAGCACCGGGCCCACGGATAGCCCGTGCGCATCCTGCGGGCGCGCCGCTCCCAGCACGAGCAGGGCAGCGATGGCGGAGCGGTCAATGAGCACGCGCTCGGGCACGCCCTGGGCCAGTTCCGCCTCGATGCCGTCCGGCGGCACCGGGCCGAAGGCGGCCCGCATGGCCGCGGCGAGATCGCCCTGCAAGGCCGCCCTCGCGTCGGCGGGTCCGCGATGCTCGCCGACCTCCGCGTAATGCGCCGGGCGCAGCCGGTGATCCCACGCGCAGACCACGCTCAGCCTGGCCTGCCGGCGCAGTGCCTCGTCCGCCGCCCAGCGCAGCGCGGCCACCGAGGCCCTGGAGCCGCTGACCCCGACCACGATCTCCGGCTGCGTGGTCTCGTTCATGGCTGGCTCCTCCGCGCAGTGTTCCGGTACCGAGATGTCGTGCCGACCGCCTGTCTCGCGTGGCTGAACAAGCGAAAGCAGGGCATAAGGTCGCCCTGGTGCGCAGGTCCGCCGGCCGTCATCCTGCCCCGGTTACGGCTTGCTGACACACTGCCGGCTCAACTGCCGGTGCTGTTACCGCGGACGACGACCACCGGGCACGACGCATTGGTAACGCAGTGGATGCTAACGGAGCCAAGCAGCATTCCGGTGAACGCCCCGTGACCATGGCTTCCCACCACGAGGAGGTCAGCTTCCTTCGACTCATCGATCAGTACCTGGGCCGGATGCCCGTAACTCACCTTGGTCTCGGTCGCCGGGTCCGACTGGTCCGGGTACACCTTGGCGACCGCCTCGGCGAGATTGTTGTGCATTTCCTGCTCGGTCTCCGCACGGATAGCGCCCGGTGCTACTCCTACCGGTGCTCCCCCTACCGCTCCCGGATAGTGCCAGGCGAGGACCGCCCGCAGCGTCGCGCCTGTGGCAGCGGCATAACGAGCCGCCCAGCCCAGTGCCGCGACGGACTCCGCGGAGCCGTCCACGCCTGCCACCACGACCTGCCGTGCTTCGCCTTGATCGGCCATTTCGCCTGCCTCGCCTTCGAGTAGCCCCTGCGTCTTCGAGTAATCCCTGCGCTTCGAGTAGCGCTGCGCTGCCCGGCCAGCGTGATGCCATCACGCCGGGCCGCCGGGCGGCGGCACCACTCATTGAACCGCCGGCGCCCCAGCACGCACAGTGCCTTTGGTCGCGTCTTTCCATGAAGCTGGCGCGGGCCGGCGTCGCCGGGCTCCCGCGCATGCCGTGCGCGGGAGCCCGGAATCAGCCATGCAGCATGATCACTATGACCAGCGCGATGATCATGATGACATGAGGAGCGAGATGCCCACGGCCGCCGCCAGCTGAGAAACCGGGCTGACCAGCTGGCCGGGGGAAAGCCTTCGCGTCGCCCGCCGCAGCTAGATGATCTTCGGGTCAGTTTGCGGGTGCTAGGTTACAGGTACCCGAGTTACGCCTGTTATGTGCAGTCTGTCCGTCATCTAGACTTGCGATACAGCTTGCGCCGACGACCCAACGTTGGCAGGTTATGTAGTGGCAGTGGCGCCCGTCTCCGCCAGCAGTAAACAAAGCCAGATGGGAGGCCCCATGTCGGCTGAGTTCGGCGGCGGCTCAACAGAAGATCAGCCAATGGCCCAGGCGACGCAAGACGCCGGCCAGCGAGTGATCGCAGACCTGTTCTATGCGTTCGCGGCGTATTTGTTTGACTACTGTGAGGGACTTCTCCGGGACCCCGCCAAAGCCGCGGACGCGGTACGGGACACCCTGATCCTCGCTGACGCGGAGATTGGCAAACTACGGGATCCTGATCGGCTGCGGGTGTGGCTCTATTCCATCGCCCGCCGGCAGTGCCTCAGGCAACTGCCCCGCCTCAGGGAGCTGCCGCGTCACTCCGAGGTGCCGGCTGCTGACGACTTTTCTGAGGATCTGGTTGCCGCTGCGGATGCCGACACGGGCGAATTCGACATCCCCGACCTTGAGGCCGAGGAGCATGCGAGGGAGATTCTCCTCGTCGTGACCGCTGCCCTCGACGGGCTGTCCGACCGCGACCACGAGGTGCTCAACCTGGCGTTCCGGCACGGCTTTGCCGTCTCGGAGCTCGCCACCACGCTGGGCGTATCCGGCAGGCGCGCGCGCGGCCTGCTGGCTGGCGCCAGCACCCGCTTCGGGCAGTCGGCCGCCGCCGTGGTCGTTCTCCGGGCCGGCTGGGCCGGCTGCCGGGTTCCGGACACCATCGTCGGGGAGTGGGATCCTGCGTCGCCTCCGCTGACCCCCCGGATTCGCCAGCGACTCAGCCGTCATATCGAGTCGTGCGCCAACTGCTCCCGGAGCCGCGGGGGCCTAGTCGTCAGTCCTGAGCTGCTGGGCGTCGTGCCGCTCGCCATCCCGCCCGTCGCGCTTCGGGAGCGGATCACCAGGACGGTATTCGACGCAGAACCCGGGACCTACCCGCGCGGGCTCGCCCGCCGGGTCGGCAAGCTGGACGACGACGGCTTCCCCGCCCAGCCGGTGGCATGGCGCAGCACTCCGCGGGTCGTGCTGGCCTCGGCAGCGGCGATTGTCCTCGTCGCGGCGGCCGCGCTAGTCGCCACGTTCGCCGGAGGGCCCGCCGTCGGCACGCACGCCACCGCGGCGGACATTGCCAGAGGAATCCAGGCACCAGCACTAGCCAACTCTTCGCTGAATTCGCGGTCAGGACGAAGCAGCCGCGGGGGACGGCAGGCGCTTGTCCCATTCCCCGGAGTGCTAACGCCGTCGCAAGACCCGGTCGGCGTGCTGCCGGTTCCGACGCCAGCTCCGAAGCCGCCGGACCGGAACGGGCGCCAGCCGTCGCAATCCCCGTCGCCGACGCCGACGCCGACACGGTCGCAGAAGCCCAAGCCGTCGCCGTCCCCGACGGGGACAATCACGCCGCCGCCAGCGACGTCGCCGTCGCCCACGCCAACTCCCACACCGACACCCACGCCGACGCCGACCCCCACGCCAACACCGACGCCGACTCCCACCCCCACGCCAACACCGACGCCCACCGGCACGCCAACCCCCACGCAGCTGCCAGTTCAGTGAGCCGGCCGCAGGTTACGCAACCCGGCGGTTAGCTGAGCCCGGGCATCCGGCTACGCGGTTCCTGGTGGCGGACCGCGTAGCCTGCCCCGGACTTCGAAGTCTGCGACACGCGCCGAAGTCTGCGACCCGCGCCGCCTGCTTTGGCCGGGCTTAGGCGTCCTGGGTGGGCAGCGCGATGTCCGTGAGCGTGCCATCCTCCCGGACAGCCCAGCGGATCCCGGCTGCGTCACGGAAGGCGACGAAGGCGCCCAGCGCGGCCGGGTCGGTTGCTTCCTCGGGTCCTGTGCGTTCGAATGACGCGTCACAGCCCGGCATCAGCCTGGCCATCGGATCCGGCTTGCCCATCCGGACTGTGCCTAGCTGCCAGATGACATACAGGTCGTAGACCGGCTGCTTGCTGGTGTTGTGCACGGTCAGGGTGAGCCGCCATGGCGCCGTCCCGGCTGCTGGCGGAGCCGGCGTCGCGGAACCCTGCCCGGGCGGCGCAATCCGGTCCAGCTCGATGAAGACCTGGGCTGCTTGCACGCGCTTGCGCTCATCGAGAGACTCGTGCAGTTCCTTGGTCTGGAGCGGGATTGCTTCCGCTAGCTTCTCGTTGATCTCGTGCTGGCTTCTCAGCTGCCGGGATTGTGCCTGGAATGCCTTGTGCGCGAAGTACACGGTGATGACCGCGCCGATCGCGAGGACCACGGTGGCGATGGCGGCGATCCAGGCCGGCGTCGTGAGCATGTCGGCAGCCTAGAGCGGCGAGAGCCGGCTGACCGGCGCTGTCGGGAAATATCGTGCATGACCGAGCGGCACCCGGATGATCTTCTGGACCGCCGGCAGGCGCGGCAAGAGGCTGCGCTGAGCCGTCAGCGTGCGTCAGCAACCCGGCAGGCCTTGACGTGAGCACGCGGTAGGCCCGATGCTCGTGCGAGCCTTCGCCTTGGGGGAAACATGTCAGCTCACCCGCCCACCGGAGCCGGCGGCCGATCCCGCTGGCAAATAGCCCTGACGGTCCTCGGTGCCGCGCTGGTGATCGCCGGGGGAGTGCTCGAGTTCGACATCCTCCATCACAGCTCGTCGACCGTGGTCCGCAGGCTTACGGGCAGCACGCCGGGAACTGTCACGACCGTGAGCGCAGCGGCTCCCGCCCCCTCATTGGTTGCGACCTGCCTGGGCGCCGGGATCGTGCTGCTGCTGGTAGGGGCCTTCTTCAGCCGCATCACGAAGATCTCCATCGACAACGTTGGCGAGATCGACCTGGCAACGGTCAGCAAGCTCGCGGACAAGTCGGCGCAGGCTGCCGACAGCGTGCCCAAGGCGGCGCAGATCCTGAAGCGGGCGGCCGCGGCCG
>Ga0182018_10004922_pt1 | contig 10997 bp, 7 predicted proteins | sample 812P2MmetaG_FD_120490 | JGI IMG/M metagenome (GOLD analysis project Ga0182018, IMG submission 120490) | Permafrost microbial communities from Stordalen Mire, Sweden - 812P2M metaG | ecosystem: Environmental > Terrestrial > Soil > Wetlands > Permafrost | place: Sweden: Stordalen | collected...
GAGAGCCGGGGCAATCCCGCACAGGAATCTGACGGCGGGAAAGTGTTGAAGTTGGAGTCGCCCCTAGTTGTCCTTGATGTTGTGGTGACGGACAAAAAGGGCCAGCCCGTGCATGGGCTGAAAGCGTCCGACTTCACTGTGCTCGAAAAAGACGAGAAAATGATGCTGCAGAGTTTCGAGGAGCACCGCACCGATCAGGCTCCGCCCCCAGCGCCCCTGCCGGCCAAGCAGGCTCTCGACCCGAATGTCTTCACCAACGTTGCCGATACGCTTAACAACGGACCGCTGAACGTCCTGCTGATGGATGCACTGAACACACCGATGGCTGACCAAATGTACGTGCGCGAGCAGATGCTGGAGTATGTCAAGAAGGTGCCCCAAGGCACGCGCATCGCCATCTTGGGCTTGTCCAACCGTTTGTACATCCTGCAGGGCTTCACTACCGATCCGGCGGTGGTGAAGGCAGCGGCGCAAAGGTTCATGGCTGAGAAGGCCCCGGTCCCACCCCAGCTGCGCGGCCGGTACACGCTCGCGGCGATAGACGATCTGGCACGGTATCTCTCCGGCCTGCCCGGGCGCAAGAATCTTATCTGGTTCGCCGGGTCATTTTACCTCGGCATCATGCCGGATGGCGACCGGGCGAATCGCTTTGGATCACTGGCGAACTTTGCGGACGACGCGAAGCAGACCGCCAACCTGCTGACGCGGTCCCGGGTTGCGGTGTATCCCATTGACGCACGCGGACTGTTTAGCAATCCGGACATGAGCGCGGAGGTCGGTGTTCCCCCGGGCGGCATGGGTCCGTTTGGATTGCTGAATTCGGTGGGAAGTTTCTTAGGACAGCGCGCGGACGAGAAAATCACGATGAACATGCTGGCCGAGAGAACAGGCGGCAAGGCCTTTTACGACACCAACGGCCTGAAGGAGGCGGTTCAGCAGGCCATCAACGACGGCTCCAACTACTACACGCTCGCCTACGTCCCCACCAATCGCAAATGGGATTGCCGCTACCGCAGCGTGCGCGTGAAGTTGGATCAATCCGGCGTGGATCTCTTCTATCGTCAAGGATACTTCGCGTATGACCCCAATGCCCGGACGCACGGGGCACAGACGCTGCCCATGAGCGTGATGGACTCGGCCATGCTGCCAGGTGGACCCGACCCGACACAGATTCTGTTCACGGTGAAGATTGTGCCCGCTGCCGGGACCGAGAATAAGCTGCCGCCAACCAATCAGCCGAATGTAAAGAAGATGAAGCCGCCCTACCGACACTACAACGTCTGGTATGACACGGACCTCAGGAATGTCGCGCTTACAGCCACACCCGACGGCATCCATCACGGATCCATTGAGTTTGAGATCCTACTGTATAACTCGAATGGCGAGTTGATGAACGCGATCAGAGAAATCGGGAAGGCCAAGCTGCCTGCGGCGAGATATGAGTCGCTGCTGCAGAGCGGCTTGAAATTCCATCAGAATATCGACGCCCCGGCCAAGGGTGAGTACTTCCTGCGTATTGGAGTGCGCGATGTCGGAAGTGACCGCGTCGGCGCAGTCGAGGTGCCGCTCGCGGCCATCCAGCCGGTGTCCGCTGCGGATGGCGGAACGTAACTAGGCCATCGCGGTCGGGCGGAAGCATTGATATTGCTCAAACTACGTTTTTTATGAATCATGAATGAGTGTTTTCTGGCGTGAGACTTAAACGCATGGGTAAGCGTTCTGGCCTTATCGCGTTATTGCTACTCGCGTTGGCAGTTGATGCCAACTCCCATTCGAGTGCTGTGCCAGCCGCGGAGTGGAAGCGCTTGGCATCGCCGGAGCAAGCCGGGTGGTCAGCGGAGAGCCTGGCCAAAATACGCGATTACCTCGAAGAGATAGGCTCGACGTCGGCGACGATCGTGCAACACGGCGTGGTGGTCGCCGCTTGGGGAGACATCACTCACCGGTCCAACCTGCACTCCTGCCGCAAAAGTTTGTTGAATGCACTGATTGGTATCGCGGTGGCCGACGGCAAGATCAACCTCGACGACACGCTTGCGAAGCTTGGAATTGACGACAAAAAGCCGTCTTTAACAGAGGAGGAAAAACAGGATACGCGAACTGCTCGAGGCTCGCTCCGGCGTTTATCACCCCACGGTTTACGAGACCAAAGGTATGGAAGAAAAAAAGCCTACACGCGGCTCTCATGCACCCGGCACCTTCTGGTATTACAACAACTGGGACTTCAACACCCTGGGCTACATTTACGAGCAAGCCGCGGGCGAGAAGATATTCGACGCCTTCTACCGCGAGATCGCTCAGCCCATTGGCATGCAGGACTTTCGAGCACGTGACGGACATTATTTCACCGGACCCGATACGCGCTTCCCTGCCTATCCGTTCGAGATGAGCGCTCGCGACCTGGCGCGTTTCGCCCTGCTCTACCTTCATGGCGGCAAGTGGAACGGCACTCAAATCGTTCCGGAGGATTGGGTCAAGGCCAGCGCCCGCCCGTACTCCGATTCAGAGTCCGGCGGCTACGGGTATCTATGGTGGACGGGCGATTCCGCCAGCGGAGCGCCGCAAGAAATAGCTTTTCCCAAAGGAAGCTTCTGGGCTGAAGGCTCTCTGGGGCAATACGCCGTGGTGGTGCCTTCACTCGATCTGATTGTCGTCAACCGGGTGGATGAAAAGATGACCAAGCGCACAGTACACAAGCGACAGATGGCCCAGATGGTGAGAATGGTGGTAGCGGCCGCGCCAGCGAACCAAGGAACTTCCTCAACTCCTGATTAACGGACAAGTGTGTCGGCCGCGTTCTCGTTGGCAGCTAAGCGTAGACGGATCTCAGACTAGCGAGGTAGCCCCGGTTATGCTCATGTTCCGCGGAGCTGACGGGACCGCCTGAAGAATGCGGCTCCCACAAGGGTCACAGCGACGCCCAAGTACTTGAGAGCAAAGCGGGTGGTCTGCAGACCGTTGGCGCTGCCGGTGAAATCGAACCCAGGGACCCGGTTGAGCGGGCCGACGTACCACAGCGCGATGTACAAACCCTCAAAGAATTTGCTCGTGCCGCTCCAGACACCTAGCGCCAACGCTAGCGACGGGATGAATAGTACGCCAGCGCCCCATGCGAGTAGACCGGCGCCCTGGCCCGCAAGCGCAAGCCGGACGGCGGCCCCTAGCCCAGTGATCGCAGCCACTAAGGCGCCCGCAAGCCATGCCGCTGGAAACTGCCGCGGCAGAATCCGCGCACAAGAGAAGAGCAGTTGTTCGGTGCCGAACCGCGCTTCGCGTGCGCCCAGCGCTGACCACACGAGGATGGGCCAGACCCAGGCGAGTGCCAACAATGGCCCACGCGAGATATCTAGAGGCGCGGCAAATTGGGCGATGAGCAATCCTCCAGCCACCGCGTACCACCACCAGCGATAGCCCTTTAGCGCGAGCCGTAGTTCGGCAGCCCAAAGACCCAAAGCACCAGAATGCAGTGTCCGGGAGGCGAGCGGAGTGAGACGGATGGACATCGCGTTGTGCGGTCGCGCGCTCGCTGATTCCAGCGCCACCTCTGCCTGCGTGGCGGCTCCCGCCGATCGAGCCCTTGCGCCCGACTTCCTGCGCGAGATCGCCGGGTCGAACCGGTCGAAAAAGAACGAGGCGCACAAGACGAGAACGAACGCTACGGCCGCCCAAGCCAGACGCGATATGACAACTTCAGTAGTCCATTCGACGCCGTTCCAATGAAAACCGCCGGCCACACGGACGGCCTTATCGGCCACGGTGAGTGAAAAACCATCCTTGTAACCCGGGATGCCGGTTCGTGCAGCCGGAACCATGCTTTCATACACCATCCAAATGCCAGACGGATCGAGCTGCGACAGGCCGGTCAACCCCGGCAAACCAATGCCAAAACTCCAGAGAAAAAACCACAGGACGTTGCCGAAACCTCCTCGAAGAAAGTTGAACGTCTCAAACAACAGCGCCATTGCGGCGGTCATCGCCATGGCGGGCAACGTGAAGAACACGAAAGGCGAGAGCAGCGCTCGGGGGTGGAACGTGCGATCCTCGGCGGCTAGAAGTTGGATGGCCACAGCGGCGAGAGCGAGTGCCACAACCATGGAGACGAGCACAGCGAAATTGCTGAGGAATTTTCCCAGGAGATAGGAGACTTTGGTGAGCGGAGTTGCTGCCAGGATCTCGCCCAACCCCGTTTGGCGGTCGCGCTCCACGGCGTTCTTGACGATATAGAAGCCCACGAGCGAAACAAACGTCGTCGTCACCAGAGATACCATCGCTCCAACCCACGCCGATGTGTACACCCCGCGATAGTCGCCAAGGCGCAGGGAAATTCGCCCGGTGCCTGCCGCATAACCCAGATATATCGCGAAGAGCAAAGTAATGAGATAGCTGTAGCGGCGCACCCGTTCGAGAAAGTCTGCGCGCCCAATGGCATGGACAACCCGAAGCGCTTTCATACGGCGGCCTGGGCCGCGGCACCGCTGCGTTGGGCGGCAAGGGCGGCGAGATAGGCGTCCTCAAGAGACGGCTCCAGCGCACGCGCGCCCGGCCGTGGAGCCGAAACGGCCACTACTCGTGCATGCACACCGTCGTTACGGTGGGCTGTGTTGCTCACAAGATGGCGCTGCCGAAGTGCGGCAAGCTCGCCGCTTGGGACCACGACCTCCCAAACTTTTCCATGTACGCCAGCGAGAAGCACTTCGGGAACACCATGGACGACGAGTTGTCCCTGGGCGATCAGCGCAATGTCCGTGGCCACCGCCTCAACATCGGACACAATATGGGTGGAAAGAATTACGATCCGCTCCCCGGCGAGTTCCGACAACAGATTGCGAAACCGCACGCGCTCTTCCGGGTCGAGACCCCCCGTCGGTTCGTCCACGATCAGAAGCTTCGGATCGTTCAGCAACGCCTGCGCGATGCCCACGCGCTGGCGCATGCCACCTGAAAACTCTCCGAGAGGCCGCTTGGCGGCATCCGCAAGATTCACAAGCTCCAGCAGCTCGACAATGCGCTTTCGCGCGCTCGCCGCGTCCAAACCCTTCACCGCGGCGAGGTAACCGAGAAATTCGACCGCGTTCAAATTCGGGTAGATTCCAAAGTCTTGAGGCAGATAACCGAGTACGGAACGCACCGTGTCGGGATCGTGCTCGATATCTGTCCCGTTCCAGAGCACACGCCCCGAGCTAGGCTGGGTGATCGTCGCCAGAATGCGCATCAGGGTGGATTTTCCTGCGCCGTTTGGACCGAGCAGCCCAAGCACACCAGGCTCGAGTTCTAGACGGAAGCTGCGCAAGGCCTGCGTGTTTCCGCGATAGGTCTTGCTGACGTTTTCAATTTCGAGTTTCATGAGTGTAGTTGTCCATCAACGCGGGCTCGCACCTGACCTCTATTTTGCCGATTTCGCGTTCGCCCGCGCCGTTGCGCACAGATAGCTGGCCAATCCCATTGATTCCTCGATGCCAGCGCTGCAGACTGATCGAGCTGCTAACAAGGTCAGGCGATTTTGACCTAAAGATGTGAGGTTTTGCAATCGTCAGCTATCGAGGCCGCCAGTTGTCCGGCATCATCGAAGACACGCACAAGCGACCTCCTTCGAACTGAGTCGCTTTCACGACATTCGGAAGTAAATCCCGTCACTTGCTGGGGGGCTACGTGCGAGCGAGAGAAATGACCGCGATTCGCGAGCTGAGGCCCGCCGTCCGAAAATCATGTGATTTTCGGACGGTGAACTTTCAGCCTTGGACCCATCGCGACCCTGAGGTGCGGCTGGAGAGCATCGCAAATTGCAACAGGCGCTAGCACTGGTGAGCGTGCCCGACTTCAGGACTATGTACCGCCTGCAACACCTGGACGACGTAACGATCGCGCGCCAACTGCGGACGCAGAAGCGTCAGGCCCTGTTGCTCGGTCTGAGCTGCAATATCGCTTGAGGCATCGTTTCATTTTCTTGAGGATTTCGACAGAGCCAGATGGCTTCTGGTCTTTTGCGTTCGCAATGTGCCCTAAAGCCATCTGACGTGCTTGGCAAGCACAAAATGTGTCATTGCTATTTCTTCTCGATTTCAGTCTGACCTGGAAACGTGCCAAGGGAAACACTGTCCGCTTCAAAGTAACCTTCATCCTTTAAGACTAGCCAGCGTAGAATCCCTTCAAGCGCACCTGCGGATAGGAGGTTGTCATGTGGAAAGATCTTATGGTCCTCTCGACCATGGCGCTTGTTGCGTTTCCTGTTTCTTTGCAGCAAGCCCAAAAACCCGCCGATAAAGAGTCCGTCGCTGAGTTCAAAATCCCTCCGGAGGCAGTCAAGCAAGTAAACCCAGTTAAGCCGACCTTAGAATCCGTGGCCCGAGGCAAGCGAATGTACGGGTTCGATTGCGCGATGTGCCACGGAAAAGGTGGCGACGGTAAAGGTGACGTGGCTGCAGACATGCACCTTAATCTCCGAGATTACCGTGACCCCACTTCGTTGAAAGGCATGACCGATGGCGAACTTTCGTACATCATCACAAAAGGCAAAGGCGAAATGACCGGAGAAGAAGGGCGTTTGAAGCCGGAAGAGGTTTGGAGCATGGTCAATTACCTCCGCTCCCTCGCTCAGAAGGAAACTCCCCCGAAATCCAAACGAGAGAGCCCGTAGGAGGACAAACTGTTCGTTGTTTTTCGCAGTCCAGCCCGGCCCGTCGGCCATAATAATAGGACAATCTAACCTAGTAAGAGTTGCCGCAGCAGGTGCACCGAACTTCTGTGCGTTGTTTGTTCAGCGCCGCCAGCAGGTCGAACTCATCGGCGAAAACAGCAGATCGTCACCACCGCGCCATTCCGGTCTGCCAAATCAATCGCTGACGAGTCCTTGTGAGCTGAAGCTGAACGCCAGGGTGGCACTAGGGAGCGCCACAGAAATTCCGAATGTACTTCTGCTCCCGGCAACGCCGAATAGCTATTCGTGGCGGAGAGCGACCATCGGATCTACGCGCGTCGCACGCACGCGACGCCGGTCCAGATCCTCCCAAGCGAGAATCACCGTGTGTAGCGAAAAGTGCGAAAAGCTGAGCTTGGACCGGCGTGTCCAGCTTGGTCAACCGCCCACACTCTCCAGCGGCCAGGCTGCGCACCGACGAAGTAGAACGAGTATTCAGTCGTCGTAATGCCCTTCGCGATAACCATGTTCTCGTTACCGTCCTCACACCATATTCCACCTGACTCAATCCAGGCATCAGTCGCTTGATTAGTAATCGCCTTGAACGATGTATGTGGAGGCACCCGGAACGGGATTCCAGCGGACGGTAGTTTGCCGGTCGTTGAACACCGTCCTGTCAGCAGGAGACACCAGCATTGGCGCCGATTAAATAGGAGATGTTTCAGCAGGTATGTCAGTCTTGCGAGCATGCGAGGGAGCCTCAGCTGGGGCTGTGCCCACATCAGATGTGGCTTTAGCGGGCCTTGGAAGATTAGGACAAATCTGCAACTAAACGCCAGCTGCGGGCCATAGTCAAGACCAGACGCGGTGAACTCTCGTTCGGTCGTGCGGACAGTAAACACCGCTATGGTATCGGCGCTCGTAGCAGCAGCTAGATGCTTGCGATCCGGACTGATTGTGAAGGGGCTACCTGCACCCCTGAAGGTCATAACGGGCTTGCCACTTCCATCAGGCTCGCCGATTAAGAAATCGCTACCGTCCGCCAACAACACAAGTTCATCCGAACCATCGACTCGGGCAATCTGCTTCCTCTGTGGAACATCAAACACTCGAACTCCGCCAGAGGTGAGAGCCCCAAGATATTTCGCATTAGAACTTAGCGCCACCGCTCCAATGGAATCAGGGACCAGGAAATGGACTAACTCGCGTCCGCTGAGGGTGTCCGGATAACAGTTGAAGGTTGATACGGTGGTTCGTTTTGCATCTTACGCGGACTTCTCCTCGAGAGTACCTGATTTTTCCGCTCGACCCAGCACCGCAGCAAGCGCCCAAAGATGTTGCTGTCCCATGATCTTGCGGAAGTTTTTCTCGGTGATCAGGTAGGCTCCCGCGACCCAGCGCATCACCATGTCGGCTTCCCGCCAACGGCAGACGTTGCCGGTTCGTTTCCGCACCCCCGATTGTGGACTCTCGATGAGGTTGGTGGTCCCCAGGCAGCGATGTAGACTTGATGGCAGGTCCAGGCGGTTGATGGTGAACGTCTCCTCCAGACCCTCGCGCAAGCTCCGTGCGGCTTCCGGATATTCCCGTTCCAACCACTCCGCCATTTTTTCCATCTTGGCGATTCCTTCTTTGGCTTTGGGCAGTTGGTACGCCGCCCGCATCAGCGACCGGACTTGGGCGTGCTGCTCGGTCGGCAGCTGCTCCAGCACGTTGCGGATTTTGTGCGTTCGGCAACGTTGCACCGGCTGGTGCGAGCCGAATACTTCCGCAAGGCGCTCGGCGGCGGCGCGGAGTGGGCATCGGTGGTGTCAGTGGCAACAGATCAAGCCGGTACCCAGAAGCAAGAGCGTATCGCTTCCTGGCATTCCAGACTCCCGGCGAACGCAGAGGGTTTTTGGTCGCCACGGCTGTGCCGGTTGTGATCGGTGTAGCCCTGATCGCTGGCCCCGGCAAAGCAGCCAGGTGAGCGGACATCGGCAATCGCGGTGTGACCAGAAGCGTTGACGCCGCTCATTCGTGCAACAGAAGCAAAGCCAGCCCCGATCCAAAAGCAGGTATTGAGAATAATCGACGCCAGCCCAGTCCGGATTCCTCAGTTAGCTCATCAATGGACTGGGCAACCATTCGGTTGTGGCTTATTTCATCAGGCGTTGCTAAATGGATACAGGCCAATTTGTGATGGTTCCAGGGGTTCTGCTTTGTTGTTCGTTGCCGTGTCAGAGTTCGCGGAACTTAGGTAAACCTATTGGCCACGACGCTATACAGCTAGTTTGGTGGTCGTCTACATGGTTGCTCCGATAGCCTCTTACGCTAGACCAAACTATTGTTACACGCCACATATCGGAGCATCACCATTGGGTAGCTCCGTCAAAGAATCGTAGAGAATTCTAACCGGAGGTTATCGCATGTTCGGATACGGGTTAATCGGTACAATCGTAATTATCTTGGTGATCGTTTGGGTAATAAAGCGGTTATTGTAACCGCTCGATGCAGATTTCGCCGGCCCAACGAACAAGACCAGCATGAACCAGGGAATTCAGCGGAATGCCCCTTCCACTATCGGCTTCGGTCTTTGCCTGTCCCACGGCAAGGGTGCGGTTCAAAAGGTCTATCTTGGCGTGACCCCGTTTTATGTACCAGTGCTTATGAGAGTCGGTTGGTGTGTACCAGACACCGGCCGAATTCGCCGCCGAACTTGGGCCGGACTCCGCTTCGCTTGAAGGCGGAGTTTGCGGACCGGGAAAAACGATCGCGTCTTTTGCTCCGCCGCTGTGTGCAGCGATGATACAATCGCCGCCGATACAGACATGCAATGCGTATTCCTAAACACAGAAAGAAGCATGACGCACTGCGATGAATCTCGCCCCTTGCTCAGTGTCGTACTGCACGCTGGCCGGCGCGGAGTTCGTGACAAGGATTTGCGGAAGTGGCTGGGGAGTCTGGGAACGGTGCGATGCCTACTGGCTCGCAGCCGCTTCTTGCTCCAGTTTTGCGACGGTGTTTTTCAGCCAGGCAAGGACGCTGGCTTGGAGCTTGTTCGGATCGCCTTCGGCTTTCAGCGACTCGACCGTGTCGCCCTTGTCATTAAGCGGGATCTTGTGGCAGACATCGTCCTTCGAGTTGCGCACCTCGGGCGGCGCAAACTCGCTTAAGAAGCAGCTCGAGCATGGATGCTCCTTTTCTTCTAGCCCAACGTTCAGACATGTAACCGAGTCGCGAAAGTTCTCCGGGACGTGGCGGGGTTCCCGAACCGATGGGTAGTATCCCCCTTTTTCGATTATCTCGATTTCAAACTTCAATTGCTTAATCATTTCCAACTTGTCGAAGCCCATTGAGGTTCTCCTTTCGGGTAGAGCCGTAGTTGGCCTAGGGCTTTCCGGGTTCGGTCCCACAAAACTCCTCTTCATCGAATGTCTCAGGCGAAGTCTTCAGAACTTGCCCGGACCGATCATGTAAGAGCCAATCTCGTGAAGAGGCTTAGGCGCGCATCGTCAAAATTCGGAGCGTTCTGCTCTTGTCCTGTGCAGAAGGTGATTGGGCCAAGCCGGGTTGCGTAGGCTTTCCAAACAGCGGCCCGAGTGCTTCTGTTCCCGCCACCCCGGGCGAGCCAGCGGCGGCTCCGGACGCAGGGGATTCGACCCTTCAGGTACAGTAAAGACCTTTTCCAGGCACGGCCAGACACATGCAGCCATCTCAGTTTTCGAATTGTCAGCGAGAACAGCTTGGCCGAGCACTTCAGGATCGTTCAATCGCATTGTGCGTGCCACGCGGAAGCCGTGCTGTACAGCTCCGCGCAGCGCGCAACCGCTCTGTTCTAACTGATTGCGGTTGCGAGGGGACTAGCTCGCGAGCCGCTCGATCACGGGCTTCGCGAACGATTCCTCCTTGAGGCCGAGTACAACGCGCCCATTCACTTTCCCCTTCTTGAGCCGGCTAAAAACGTCATTAATGGATTCCAGTGGCAATGTTTCAATCGTCGCCTTCACTTTGCCTTCGCCGGCAAATGCTAGGGCCTCTTCAAGGTCCAAGCGAGTGCCAACGATGGATCCCCGTATCGTGTAGCCGTTTAGAACCACGTCGAAAATCGAAACGGGGAACTCGCCGGGTGGCAGACCATTGAGCACGCAAGTTCCACCGCGACGCAGCATGCCCACCGCTTGCTTGAACGCGATCGGTGAAACTGCCGTTACCAGCACTCCGTGCGCTCCGCCGATTTGTTTTTGGATTTCCTTGGCAGGATCCTGCGTTTTCGCATCAATCGCGACTTCGGCCCCGAGTTTCCGCGCGAGCGCAATCTTTTCTGGCCCCAGGTCTACCGCTGCGACGTGTAGTCCCATGGCCTTCGCGTACTGGATGGCAA
>Ga0182018_10004924_pt1 | contig 10991 bp, 9 predicted proteins | sample 812P2MmetaG_FD_120490 | JGI IMG/M metagenome (GOLD analysis project Ga0182018, IMG submission 120490) | Permafrost microbial communities from Stordalen Mire, Sweden - 812P2M metaG | ecosystem: Environmental > Terrestrial > Soil > Wetlands > Permafrost | place: Sweden: Stordalen | collected...
CAAGATGTCGAAGTCGCTCGGCAACACCATCGATCCGATGGAGCTTGCGGAGAAGTATGGAGCGGACGCATTCCGCCTCTCGATCCTTCGGCAGATGCGTCTCGAAAGCCAGGAGGTTCGCTATCAAGAGTCGCGTTGCGAAGAGGCACGCAACTTCAACAACAAGATTTGGAATGCAACGCGGTACATGCTCGCGCTGCCGGAAGGTTTGCCCTCGGCGATGACCCTGCCGGCGGCGGGCGCATTGACGCCGGCCGACCGCTGGGTTCTTACTCGGCTTCGTGAGACCACCGTGCGGATGGGTGAGCTACTCGACGCGTACGATTTCGGGGGTGCGGCCGAGTGCATCTGGCGGTTCCTCTGGTACGAAATTTGCGATTGGTACGTCGAAGCAACAAAGGCGCCAGGAAATCACTCAAGCCGGGCAGCCGTGCTCTCCTTCGTTTGGAATAACGCAATGAGGCTGCTGCATCCCGTCGCGCCGTTTATCAGCGAAGAGATTTGGCTGGCTCTGCCGCACGACGGACCGACGCTAGTAACGGCGACTTGGCCCGACCCGCTCGAAATCCCGGCCTTCGAAGGCGACGCGCGGGGCTTTGAAACGCTCAAACGCACGGTCGAACGAGTACGCAATCTGCGGGCGGAGCTGGGGCTGGCTCCGAAAGAGCGAGTGACGCTCGAGGTTCCGGCGAACGTGCCTGAAGAAATGGCGCAGCTCCTCGCACTCTTCTGCGCGGCTACGATCGAGCGATCGGCTGCGACAAGTGGGAAGTTGGACGAGGCCTTGGGCGCCGTCGCCGTGCGAGCGCCGCACGGCGTGTTGGAAGAACGCTATAGCAAGGAGGTACGGCATTTGCTCTCGGAAATCGACCGCGGCGAGAGGAAGCTGAGCAATGAATCCTTCGTCGCGAGGGCGGCTCCGGAGATCGTCGCCAAGGAGCGCGAAAAGCTGCAAGCCTATCGAAGCGAGTTGGCGCGAGTCGAAGCGGCATTGCGCGCGTTGAAGGAACCGGCATGACGGCGACGGCAGCGCGCCGGGTTTTGGCACGCAGCGATGAGATCGGACGGATCATCGCGCGGCTCGCCCACGAGATCGTCGAACCGAACCAGGCTCAAGAGGGGCTCGTCGTGTTGGGCGTACGCCGCGGCGGGGAGGCGCTGGCGGTGCGACTCGCGGCGGAGATCGAGCGCATCAGTGGGTGCCGGCCCGCGCTCGGCTTTCTGAACATCAATCTCTACCGCGACGATCGCGTCACGCACGAGCTGCCGGATTCGCAAATTCCCGTCGACGTCTCGGGCCGGGTCGTGATCGTCGTCGACGACGTGCTGTACACCGGCCGAACGATCCGTTCGGCACTGGACGCTGTGACCGATCTCGGGCGCCCGGCGGCGATTAGGCTGTGCGTTCTAGTGGATCGCGGACTGCGGGAACTCCCGATTCAGCCGGATTACGTTGGCCGCTTTACGCCGACGTCAGCGAATCAACGAGTGAAGGTCGTACTCTCGCCCGAAGTCAGCGCTTCTGACGAAGTGACGATATTAGGACACGCCGATGCGGATCCGCCGTAGCCTGATCGATCTGGACGATCTAACGGCTGAAGAGATCGCCCAAGTATTCGAACAGACCGCGGCGTTCGAACGAACCGCGCCGGGGCGACGGCTCGCCGGCAAGACGTGCGTCAACATGTTCTTTGAAGAGAGTACTCGCACGTTCACATCCTTCAACATGGCCGAACTGAGACTGGGGGCCGACGTCGTCAATCTCGCACCGCGCGGGCTGAGCCTCACGAGCAAGGGCGAAACCCTGGGAGACACCGCAATTACGCTCGGCGCGATGGGGGTCTCGGTCTTAGTCGTGCGCCACCCGGAGGCGGGCTTTCCGCAACGCCTGGCCTTAGGATTTGACGGTCACGTCATCAACGCGGGCGACGGCGTGCACGCCCACCCGACGCAAGCGCTGCTCGACATTTACACGCTCATCGAAGAGTTTGGCGATCTCAAAGGGCGAGCGATTGCTATCGTAGGCGACGTTCTTCACAGCCGCGTCGCGCACTCCGCAATTCGCGGGCTTTCGCGGCTGGGGACGACCGTCGTGCTGGTGGGGCCCGAAGGTTTTCTGCCGAGCACGTATGCGGGCGAAGGCGTTCGCGTCGAGCGCGACTTCGACGCCGTCTTGCCCAACGTCGACGCGGTGATTTTGCTGCGCATTCAACGGGAGCGTTTCGTTGCGATGCCGATCTCCGATGAAGAGTACGTCGCCGGCTACCGGCTCGATCGCCGCAGGCTCGGCCTATTGCGTAAAGAGGCGATCGTCATGCACCCCGGTCCGTACAATCGTGGAATGGAGCTCGACGATTCCGTGCTGGATTTCGCGGGCTGGCGTTACGCACGTCAAGTGCACCACGGTGTGGCCATCCGGATGGCGGTCCTGGATCTGCTCGTTAACGCGAGAAGCCTGTAAGGTTTTCAATGACGGCGCTTCTCATCGCGGGCGGCAGAGTCGTCGATCCCGTTATGTCGCTCGATGCCGTTCGCGACGTGCGAATCCGCGACGGAATCGTCGCGGAGATCGGCGAGCACCTCGAACCCTATGAAGGCGAGACCGTGCTGGACGTCGCCGGCGCGGTGGTCGCACCCGGTTTCGTCGACATGCACGTTCATTTGCGCGAACCCGGCTTTCCAGAGAAAGAGACGATCGCCACCGGAACTGAGGCCGCGGTGCGTGGAGGGTTCAGCAGCGTCGCGTGCATGCCGAACACGAATCCGGCGCTCGATGCCCCCGCGACGCTGCACTGGCTGGCGCAGAGCGTGAAACGTTTCGGGCGCTGCCGCGTTTACCCAATCGGCGCGATCACCGTTGCTCGCAAAGGGCGCGAGCCATGCGACTTTGCAGCGTTGGCGGGAGCCGGCGCCGTGGGCTTTTCGGACGACGGCGATACCGTGGCGGACGCCGGCGTTCTGCGCGAGGCGGCATTGCGCGCACGTGACGTTGCCGGCGTTTTTATCTCGCATTGCGAACCCGAGGATCGAATCGTCGCCCGCGATCTCCTCATAGCGGCAGAGAGTGGTAAGGGTTGGCACCTCGCACACCTCTCGACACGCGATGCGTTGGAGCTGGTGCGGGTGGCGCGCGCCGGCGGCACACGCGTTACGTGCGAGGCGACGCCTCACCATCTTACTTTCACGGCTGCCGATGCTCGCGAGATCGGTCCCTCCGCACGCGTGAATCCGCCGTTGCGTTCGCAGGCGGACGTCGCGGCGCTCCGCCAAGGTGTACGCGACGGAACCGTCGATGCGCTGGCAAGCGACCACGCGCCGCATACCGAGGCGGAGAAAATGGATGCCGCCAACCCGGCTCCGGGGTTTACCGGCTTGGAGATCGCCGTCGGCGCCTACGCCGGCGCGCTGCCGGATTTACCCATGATGCGTTTCGTCGAGCTGCTATCGACGAATCCGGCGCGAATTCTCGGCATCGACGGCGGAACGCTGCGCCCGGGATCGCCGGCCGACGTGACGATTTTTGCCGAACGCCCATGGGTCGTCGATCCATCAAAGTTTGCGTCAAAGGGGAAGTCGACGCCGTTTGCCGGACGCCGCCTGCCCCGCAAAGTGCTCGCGACCATCGTCGGCGGAAACCTGCGCTATCGCGTGCCGGAACTGGCCGGGTGATGGCTTCGCAGACTCCGGCGGCGTTGTTCCTTGCCGACGGCAGTCGCTTTGACGGTCGCGCACTCGGCGTGGCGGGCATCGCGCTCGGGGAAGCAGTTTTCTATACCGGCATGACCGGCTACGAAGAAGCCTTGACCGACCCTTCATACGCGGGGCAAATCCTGACGTTTACCTACCCGATGATCGGAAACTACGGGATTTCCGGCAGCGCTGCGCAGTTTCGCCGGCCGTGTGCCGCGGGGACGGTGATCAAGCAGATCGCGTACCATCCGTCGCACTATCTCTCAAAGCAAAGCCTTCCGTCGTGGCTCGACGAGTACGGCGTGCCGGCATTGATCGGTGCGGATACTCGCGCGATCACGATTGCGCTCCGCGAGCACGGAACCATTTGGGCCGCACTTGCGGCCGGCGAAGCTGCGCTCGATGAGGCCGAACGCAAGCTGACCGACTTCGTCCGGACCGCGAACACCAAGTTGCTCGTCCCAAGTGTGGCGACGCAAGAAGTTTTCTCGGAGGGAACGGAAAATGGCATTCGTATCGTGCTCATCGACTGCGGCGTCAAGCGCGCTATTCTGCAGCAGCTGCAGGCGCTCGGCGCGCACGTTACGGTCGTTCCTTACGACGTAACCGCCGAAGATGTATTGGCGTACGATCCCGATGCCGTCGTGATCTCACCCGGCCCCGGCGATCCGGCGGATTTGGTGGAGACGATCGAAGTGCTGCGCAATCTGGTCGGACGCAAACCGCTCTTCGGCGTTTGCCTCGGCCACCAGCTCCTCGCCATCGCGTGCGGCGCTCGAACGTATAAATTGCCTTACGGGCACCGGGGAGGGAATCAACCGGTGATGCAGCTACGTGCCGGCACCGTGATCGTAACCGCGCACAATCATGGCTATGCAGTGGACGCGCGCTCGCTGCCGGACGAACTGGAGGCGACGATGACGAATCTCAACGACGGCACGAACGAGGGCTTCGCGCACCGAACGTTGCCCATTGAGGCCGTACAGTTCCATCCGGAGGCCTCTCCCGGACCCTTCGACGCACGTCATCTCTTCGCGCAATGGCTCGAAAACTTACCGCGCCGCTAGTCCTCGTCGCCGTCGCGTTCCTCGCTTCCGCGGGAGCCGGCCGGGGGCAGATGCTGCAGCGCTTGACCGTTGAAGCCTTCGTGCTATCGGCGGACACGATGCAGCCGCAGGTCGACGAACCCTTTCATGTGGTCGTCACGCTGCACGTTCGCGAACGCGTCAGCGCGATTAACAACCTCCAGCTTCCGATGCTCGCGCAGCTCGAACTGCTGGGCGACGAACGCCAGACGGTCACCGACCCTCGCGGAACGCAATACCGGGAGGTCGTCACCGTCGTTGTCCATGCCGCCGGGCGCTTCACGATTGCGCCCGCAACGCTTCAAGCGATTGACGCGCGAGACGGCAAACCGAAGCAGTGGTTTACCAACGACCTGCCGCTCTCGGTTCGCTCGTCGCCGACGCGCATTGCCTCCGGTGTGGCCGCCGGGCTGTTCTCTCAGATCGCCAGGATCCTTGCGGCGCTGATCTGGCTCGCGTTGTTAGTGGGAGCCGCGCTCCTTGCGATATTCCTCCTCCGCCGTCGCGCGCCCGTCGCGCCGGTTCCCGCACCGGTGGCGGAGCCCGTATCGTACCAGCGGGTACTCAGCGATGCGCAGCGGCGCCGGCATATAATAGAGGATGCGCTCCTCGTGCTTCGCGCCGAGCGTACCAGATCGGCTGCGGTTCGCGTTCGCGCCGCGGTGTGGCGCGTTATCGGTGCGCCCGAAGGCGAAACTTTGGGCGACGTGCTGCGTCGGCCTGGCTGCAGTGAAGGTCCGTTGCGCGACTTGCTCGTCGCGCTCGAGCGGAGCGCGTTCACCTACGATGAAGATCTGGCCGCCGCCGTTGAGGACGCCTGCGCCGCGCTCGAACGCTATGCGGAGTCGCTTACGTGACGGTCGAGCGGCAACCCAGCGATCTGCGCGCGGCGCTCGCGAAGACCATCGTCGGGCAAGAGGGCGTGATCGAGGCGTTGCTGCTGGCGTTGCTCTCCAATGGACACGTGCTGCTCGAAGGGCCGCCCGGCTTGGCAAAAACGCTGGCTTGCCGCTCGTTGGCCGCCGCACTGGAAGGCGATTTCAAGCGAATACAGTTTACGCCGGATCTCTTGCCGAGCGACATCGTGGGAACGCGCATTTTCGATCAACGCGAAAGCAGCTTTGCCACGGTGCTCGGCCCGATTTTCGCCAACGTGGTGCTCGCCGACGAGATCAATCGTGCCCCCGCGAAGGTGCAGTCTGCATTGCTCGAAGCGATGCAGGAGCGCCAAGTAACCATTGGGCCAGAATCGCACGTGCTTCCGGATCCGTTCGTGGTCATGGCGACGATGAATCCGCTCGACTCTGAGGGCACCTACGCGTTGCCGATCGCGCAGATGGATCGCTTCCTAATGAAGATCAGCGTCGGCTATCCGACGCGCGACGAAGAGTTGCAGATTCTCGACCGTTTCGCGATGGCCGATACCCAGCCGGTCCGCTGCGTAGCGACGCTCGATGACGTTCGCGCCTGGCGCGCCGCAGCTCATGCGGTGCACGTGGACGAAAAGCTCAAGCGATATATCGTGGACCTGGTCGCGATCACTCGTGCCGCGCAAAACGTCGCCGTGAAATCCGCCGGGGGCGCTTCGCTGAAGGCAGCGGAGCTGATCGACTACGGTGCGAGCCCTCGTGCGACCCTGGCACTGGCTTTCTTGGCGCGCGGCCGAGCGCTCCTGGATGGGCGGGATTTTGCTCTGCCGGACGATGTACGGGCGGTCGCCGCACCGGCGTTGCGCCACCGCATCGGATTCAACTACCGGCTCGCGACGGAAAACGTGAGCGCCGACGTCGTCATCGACGCGATGATCGCCGCGATTCCTGCGCCGTGATCACGATTCGCGACGCGCTGTTACGAGCGCGGCGGCGGCCGCGTCATTTCGGGGCCGGATCGCCGACGATCTTTCGTGGCGACGGTTACGAGTTCGTCGAGTTGCGCGGGTACGTTCCCGGCGACGACGTGCGCCGGATCGATTGGGCCTCGACCGCCCGCTCGGGCGAGCTTCAGACGCGCGTCGTGCTCGAAGATGTGACGCTGACGTTGGCAGCGATCCTCGACGCCTCGCCGTCGATGCAAGTCGGCCGAAAACGGCCGTTGCTGGCGGCGGCACGCGAGGCGCTGGCCGAGTGGTTCGGCGCCGCGACCGCGGAGGATCGCTGCATTCGAGTTGGCGGCGGCTCGATTACGCCGGCCGCGCTGCAGCGAGGGTCGCGGCGCGCGGTTGCGCTACGCGATGATGGCGGTGAGTTCGATTTGACGCGAACTATGCGTACGGCCTACGCCGCGCTGCCGCGAGGAACGGCGCTCCTGGCAATCTCGGATTGGTACGATCTCGACGCGGCCTTGGATCGCGAGCTTGCCGGGCTCGGCGCGCGGTTCGACTGCACCGCGTTGATCGCGCGCGACCCGTGGTACGAGCAGCTTCCTCTGGCCGGCATCGTCCGCTTGCGCGGAGCCGAAGGTGGAGTGGCGCGAGGCTACATCGGGGCGCGCGAGCGGGCGGCATATCACGCGGCCGTTCGCGCACGAGAAGCTTCGCTGTTACGGCGTTTCGAAGCGGCGAATTGGCGGACCGGAATCCTACGAGAAGAAGGGGGTGGCGCGTCGTTGGCGGCGGCCTTTGGATTGCGGTCGTGACGATCGACCATCCGCTGCGCCTGGGGCTCGGGGTCGTCGTCCTCATCGTTTTTGCGGTCCTTTATGGGATGCTGCAGCGGCGCGCCACGACGCAAGACCTGGCCTATTCAAACATCGCGTTCTTCACAGACGCGGCGAAGCCGAGAACCTGGATCCCACGTGCGTTGCAGATGCTTTGGCTCGTTGCCTTCGCAGCCTTGGTCCTCGGCGTAGGCGGTCCGCACCTACAGCTGATGCTTCCGGCCCACGACGGCAGCGTCTTCATCTGCATCGACACATCTGGATCCATGGCCGCGACCGACGTTTTTCCGACGCGCGCGGAAGCCTCAAAAGCCGCGGCGCGGGCCTTTATTGGCGAGAGCCCGTCGGGTACGAAGATTGGAATCATTTCGTTCGCCGGTGCGGCGGGAGTCGTCGTGCCGCTAAGCGCAGATCATCAAGCCATTCTCTCGGGGCTCGATGAAATTCCGCCGCCTAACGGTGCCACTGCAATTGGCGATGCACTCGCGCTCGCCGCGCGAATGCTGCCTCGCAGCGGCCATCGCGCCATCGTTCTCATTACCGACGGCGTCAACAATAGCGGGAGCGACCCGATGGAAGTTGCGCAAAAGCTAGGTATCCAGCACATCCCGGTTTACACCGTCGGCATCGGCACCCAGAACGGGGGCCTGATTCCGGGAACAAACGAAGAGGCCACGATCGACGAGGACGCGTTGCGCGGTTACGCGCGGGCCAGCGGCGGCGCCTACGCGCGAGTCGAGAATGCGACCGAGTTGCGCGACGCGCTCTCCACTCTCGGCCGAACGACGTCGCTTCAACGCAAAGGCATCGATGCATCGCTGCAGTTCGCGGTCGCGGGCGCCTTGGGAATGGTGTGCGCGTTTCTGGCCGGTTTGGGGTTGGGGCGGTACCCGTGAGCGACAGTCCGATTGCACGGCTGACGGAGTGGATCGAGGAGGCGGGCGGTGCAAACCGCATCGAGGCGATTGCGATGTGCCTGGCGACCGCCGGCGCGAACGATCGTCCCTCGGCACGCATGGTGTTATTGCGCGGCCTCGACAGCCGCGGGCTGCGCTTCTTTACGTCCTACGAGAGCCGCAAGGGCCGCGAACTTGCCGAGAATCCGTTCGCCGCGGCGCTGTTCTATTGGCCGTGGCTGGAGCGCCAAGTCCGGATCGAGGGCGGCATCTCGATCCTTTCGGAGGAAGAATCCGACGAATATTTTGATTCGCGGCCGCGCGGGCATCAGTTGGCGGCGTGGGCCTCCGAACAGAGCGCGCCGATCGAATCTCATGCCGTGCTTGAAGAGCGCTTCGCGCACTTCGAGCAACGTTTCGAGGGTGAAGCCGTTCCGCGGCCGCACTCCTGGGGCGGTTATTTGCTCGCGCCGTCATATTTTGAGTTCTGGCAAGGGCGAGCGAACCGCATGCACGAGCGCATCGAATATAAACGCAGCGGAAACGACTGGGAGATGACGCGGCTTCAGCCCTAACGTCCTTCGAGAGGGACTCACAGGCTATTCCGATAAAACAACGGCCCGAGCATGTCGCGCCGGAATGTCATGGTCATCGGGTCGGGGCCGATCGTTATCGGCCAGGCTGCTGAGTTCGATTATGCAGGCGTGCAGGCGTGTCGTGCGCTGCGTGAGGAAGGCCATCGCGTCGTCCTCGTCAACTCGAACCCCGCGACGATCATGACGGATCCCGAGATTTCCGACGCGGTCTATCTGGAGCCGCTAACGGCGCAATCGATCGAAGAGATCATCGCGCGCGAGCGCCCCGATGCGCTGCTTCCCACTCTGGGCGGCCAGACCGGCCTCAATCTCGCCGTCGAGCTCGATGAGGCGGGCGTACTTGCGCGCTACGGCATCGAGCTGCTCGGTACGCCGATCGAAACGATTCGGCTCGCCGAAGACCGGGAGCGCTTTAAGCTCAAGATGCAAGAGATCGGCGAACCCGTCGCCGAGAGCGCGATCGTCACCGATATCGAGCAAGGCGTGGCTTTTGCGAAAACGACAGGATATCCGCTGATCGTCCGCCCCGCATACACGCTGGCCGGCACGGGCGGGGGCATCGTTTCGAACGACGCGGAGCTGCGCGCGATGCTCGATGCGGGACTGAACGCGAGCCTCATCCACCAGGTTCTACTCGAGACGTCGTTGCTCGGATGGAAAGAGATCGAATACGAAGTGTTACGTGACGGCAGCGACAACTGTATCGTCGTCTGCAACATGGAGAACTTCGATCCGGTTGGCGTTCACACCGGCGACTCGATCGTCGTCGCGCCGTCGCAGACACTCTCCGATCTCGAGTATCAAATGTTGCGCAGCGCGAGCATCAACGTGATTCGAGCGCTCGGCGTAGAAGGCGGCTGCAACATTCAGTTCGCGCTCGATCCGTACAGCAGCCAATACGCGATCATCGAGGTCAACCCGCGGGTCTCGCGCAGCTCCGCGCTAGCATCCAAAGCGACGGGCTATCCGATCGCGAAGATTTCGACGCGTATCGCGTTGGGACAGCGCCTCGACGAGATCGAGAACCCGGTCACCGGCGTTACGAAGGCCGCGTACGAACCCGCGCTCGATTACGTCGTGGTAAAGATTCCGCGTTGGCCCTTCGACAAGTTCCCGTTCGCCGACAAGACAATCGGCACGCAGATGAAGTCCACCGGCGAAGCGATGGGTATCGGCCGAACCTTCCAGGCAGCCTTGCTCAAAGCGGTGCGCGGTCTCGACCTCGGTCGCGAAACCTTGACCGGGCCGCTGATCGAATGGAGTGACGGTGAGCTCGAGGCGATCGTCGCTCGACCGACGCACGAGCGCCTTTTTGCCGTCTGCGAGCTGCTGCGCCGCGGCGGCGACGATCCGGTCCCAACGATCGAGCGAATCCACGAGCTTTCGGCCATCGACCGGTTCTGGCTCTACGAACTCGCCGAACTCGTCGCAATCGAGGGGCGCGGCGAACGGCTCAACGGCGCGGTGGCCTTTCGAATGGTGGACACGGCGGCCGCGGAGTTCCCGGCAAAATCGCCCTACTACTATCTCTCGCGGGGCGAGCAAGACGAGATCCGCGCAACTCCCGCGCAAGCCGTCGTCGTGGTGGGAAGCGGCCCCATTCGCATCGGTCAGGGCATCGAGTTCGATTACAGTTGCGTGCACGCGGCCTGGGCCCTCAAAGCGGCGGGCCGATCGCCGGTCGTCGTCAACAACAACCCGGAGACCGTGTCGACGGATTTTGACATATCGGACACGCTGATCTTCGAGCCGCCGGGCGCGGATGAAGTCGAGGCCGCATATCGTGCGACGAACGCGAGGGGGGTCATGCTCGCCTTTGGCGGACAGACCGCAATCAATCTTGCGGGCGAGCTGAGCCGGCGTGGCGTGCAGATCCTGGGAAGCGATCGAAGGTCGCTCGATATGGCCGAGAATCGCGAGCAGTTCGATGCCGCGCTCTCGCGATTGGGCGTCGCGCGACCGCAAGGAAAGGCGGCGCGCAGTTTCCGTGAAGCGAGAGCGATCGCTCGCGAGCTGGGCTTTCCCGTGCTCGTTCGTCCCTCGTTCGTCTTGGGTGGTCGCGCGATGGA
>Ga0182018_10004925_pt1 | contig 10989 bp, 2 predicted proteins | sample 812P2MmetaG_FD_120490 | JGI IMG/M metagenome (GOLD analysis project Ga0182018, IMG submission 120490) | Permafrost microbial communities from Stordalen Mire, Sweden - 812P2M metaG | ecosystem: Environmental > Terrestrial > Soil > Wetlands > Permafrost | place: Sweden: Stordalen | collected...
ATAATTGAATGCGCCAGTTAGCGGTCTTGCCCCTACCCGATCCAGCACGGACGCGAGGAGGCGGGAGTCGTTACTGAGGAACAGCAGACGTCCAATATTCGTGAAGCTCAGTGTTTCGAGGCCGTCCAAGCGTTCGATCGGATGCCGCCCCGCGGTTCCACTTACCCAGCCCGCGCCAAGTTGGGAGGTGGTCCACAACTTCCCCGCGGCAGCGGTGAGAGAGGCCCCGACCGTGTCCCGATCCCAGTCCTGGGCGCCAGCGAGGAGGATCAGGGAAGGCATGCGGACAAACGTTCCGGATGGCGACGTACTCGACTGAACCAACAGAACAGTGCGGCAGCCGGTCTTGTCGATCATGGCGCGGACGGTGGCTATGGAATCGGAAATGCCAGCGTCCGACGGCAGCGGCTGTTCGTCGATGCGCGTTTCCAGATCGCCTTCAGTACCGGCACGTGTATCGGGCGAGACCGCTAAAGGAGCATCGCGCCAGTCGTCCGTGCGCTGAGGTTGCGGTCCGATCAGCTTCTGTACGATTAGCGCGGCCACGTCGGAAGAATCGCTTACGCGCGAGGCTTTATACAGACCCGCATCGGGCGGAACCAATGCCAGCAGGCTGGAAACAGCTTCGGAGCCGGAGTCCGGGGGCATCGGCTCGGCCGCATCCGGGGCGCGCAGGAGCACCCTGGTTTCGATGACGGTATCGCCGGTTCGGTTCACATCGGCCGCTTCGGCCCAATACCTGCGCACCGTGGAGGCCTTCCGCTGAATCCAGTACGAACGAAAATACGCGCTCTTGACGAGCGATTCGAGGTTCATCACCAGCCGCAGCTCCGCAAGATTCGGCGCCTCTCTGGTCGACTCACGGTACCACCGCTCGTTGGCGATGCTGGGGTCGGAGCCGCCGGCGAGCAAATCGAGCGCCTGGGCGACGAGATCGTCTCTCGTGGCGAGCAGAAGATAGCCTTTGGCGAATGCGAACGCAACCGTGCGCTTGGATGCCGGATCCGTACGCAGGTAGAAAGATACGCCGCCGGCCTGGCGCCGCTCGAACTTGCCGCGGACCGCCCACAATTGAGTCTTCATGAAGTCGGCGTCGGCAATGTGGCTAATGTACAAGAACTCCACATCGCGAATTTCGTAGAGGGCCAGCGCGGAATCCGTTCCTGCGATTTCAGCGATGCTCTTGAAGCCGGGCCGGAATCCCGCCGCCTCGCCGTATTGGCTGTATACCTCCTGAAGCTTGGTGAACAGGTTGGAGCGGGAAAACACTGCGTAGTTTCCGCTTTCCAGCCAATCGGTTTTGACCTGCGATGTGTCCCAATCGCGCATCAGGCGGCCGAAATCCGGCGCCTCTAAGTAGAGCAGCGCGCCGCTGGGCATCAGGGTGGCTAGTTTCGGCGCCGGCGAGGTTGTCTGGAGGAAGGCCAGCCCGGCGGCGGACAGCAGCAGGACGGCAAGCAGGATCGTAAGCAGCACGGCTCTTCTCATTGCGGACTCCCTTGCTCACTCGTTGGAATTCGCGGACGCACCACCCGGTCCTGCTCGATCACATTCTTGATGACCGGCTGCCGCGCGGCGTTCTTCGTGCGGCGATCCTGCTCGGCTATGAGAGCGTTCAAATGGCGTTGAAGCGCATCGCGCCCGGCTGTTGGGCGCAGGTCGATCGCCGCGCGGAGATAGCTCTGCGCGGAATTCAGATTGTCAAGGCGCTCCGCAGCCGCGGCGAGCGATTCGGCTATCGCCGCGCGCTCCTCGGCGGTGAGCTTAATCTGCGGTAAGACAGAGGCAGCCCCGGGCTGCCGGTAAGACGAGTACCGCCGGTGGCGGCTATAGTAATGCACTTCCTCATTGAACCCCATGTCCGGCTGTGCGCCGGCCTGTTCCAGCGCCAGTGCAAGGCTGTCGCGGCGTAGCGCAATCGCGGCGCGCAGCGCGCCAAGGCGAACGCGCCCGTCACTGGGAGCGAGTGCCAGCGCTTCTCGCCACAAACGGAGCTTGACCTCGGGGTCGACGGCTTCGTCCGCCGCCTTCATGCGCGCCTCGACCTGATAGGGTTTTTCGGCGGCATCGGGAGCGATGCTGCCGGAGGCCAACAGTGCGAGCTCGGTACTGGGGACGCCAGCTAGCGGGTGCGGGGCGGCCAATCGCGCGACTTCCGCTCGCAAGCGGTATGCCGCCTGTTCATCGGCCACAACGGCGGTGAGCAGTTGCTCACGCTCCGCGGAACTGATGGAAAGAGTGCGGGCGAGTTGCAGCTTGGCATCCGAGTCCCAGGGCACGGCCTTCAACCGCCTGCGGATGAAGTCCCCGGATTCTGCCGTTTTCCCGTACTTGCCCAGCAGTTCCGCCGCGGGCAGCAAAGTTTCGAATCCGTCAGCGACAACCAGGGCCATGCGGTTCAAGAGTGCGACAGCCGGGGCGATATCGCCGCGCTGCAGATTCACTTCAGCCAGGCCGAGAAAATTGGCTGCGTCCAGATGTCCGTTCCGGATTTCGCGATCATAGAGGAATGCAAGCACCGTGCGGGCGCCATTCTCATCGCCGTCGTGCCGAAGCGTAACTGCGGCGCGCTGTAGAATCTCGGTGGACGGAGCTGAATCCGGATCCGTCCGGTACCGTTCCAGCAGGGCATCGAGCGTTCCAGTACGGGAAGCCAGCCGGATCTCGATGCTATGATCCAGCTTCTTGGCATCGTCGGGGGCAATCTGGCTCCATTCCGCGGCGGCGCCCTGAATATCGCCTGCATCCAGGAGCATGGAGGTCAACTGCCAGCGCGCCTGCGCCAACATGCTTTCGGCCATCTCCCGGTTATCGCCGAACCTAGATGCGCTCCGCGTGGCCCAAATCGCGACCACATCGCGTTGCAGCGCAATCCGCTGCACCTCGGTGAGACCCGGCGCCTGCGTTAGCGCATAGAACATACTATCCGGATTTTCCATAGAGCGGGCCAATTCCACCAGCCAGGCGGTTCCAACGCCCGATTCCATGGATGCGCGGGCAGCCGGTTCGACGAGTTCGTCCAGCCGGTACTCGTGATTGCGCTGGTAGTAGTCGCCGAGCAAATGAACGACGTCGGCGCGCAACTCGCTAAGCGCATGGCGCTGGCCGATATCCGTAAAGGTTTCCCCTGCGCGGTTCCAGAAAGGTTCGGGCACTCGCACGCCGCGGCTTTGAATCCGGAGAAAAGTCGCGAGCGCGGTCCTCCATTGGGCGATTGCCTCGGGCCGGCGGCCTGCGGACCACAGCACGCGAGCGATGTGGCCGTGGGCATCGCCCCGGTCCGGGTCGAGCTCCAGCGCGTGTTCGAATTGGGTAATCGCTTTCGCGCCTTGTCCAGCCTCGGCATATGCATCGCCCAGCGCCATGTAAGCGTCGGGATTTCCGGGCGCCGCTTCCAGCGATGCAGGCAGCCATGCTTCGGCGGTAGCGTTCTTGCCCGCGGCCAGATAGTCGCCGTAGCGCGCGCCGTAGTAGAACCAAACCGAGCCGACGATGATGGAATCCGGCTTGAGTGGCGTCTTCAGCCGTTCGCCAATGGTGCGCGTATCCAACGCCGTTTGGAACGCAACGTCGACGGCAGGTGAGCGGTCATCGAAGTACTGGCCGGCAAGGGCAGTGTAAGCCTTTGTCCACACCGGAGGGAGCGCCATCCCGCGAGATCGAATTGCCGAGTATGCCAGTTCAGGGCGGTCGCCGCCCATGGCGAATTGAATGGCCCGGTTGCGGATTTCGGCGGCGCCGTTGCCCCGCGCGATCGCCAGCAACTGTTCCGGTTGCCGCTGGGCCATTAAGTCCAGGTAGCTGTCCAGGAGAATGCCCGAGAGGGCGTTTCGCGCCAGCGCCTCCCGCATGACGCGCACCTGGTTATCGATGTTCCCTTCGGCGATGAACGCTTGTGCAGCTTGGGCCAGAGCACTCGCTTCGACGGGCTGGCCGGCATGCTGCGCGGCGTAGTCTTCCAATTGAAGACCCAGATCGCCGTACAGGCCGCGTCGCGACTGGAGCGTTACGAAGCGTGGATCAATCTGTAGGGCCTGCGCAGACATCGACTCGCGGCGCCATCGCGACTCGAGATCCACCAACCCGGCAGCTTCGACGAGCGGCAACAGGGTGGCATCGCGAATCGGCTGCGGCACCTCGGCCGCTCGAGAATTCAACGCCTGTTCCAAGCGTACCTTCTCTTCCGGCGTATACGTTTCGTCGACGATACTCCCCAGGGCTTGCGCCACCTGCTGGTCCGCCGCGCGATTGACAGCCAGGCGGGGGAGGAGCGCGTCGGCGCGGCGCGCCCTGGCCATGATGCGCGCGTAAATCACGGCATTGCCGGCGTCCTTGAAAAGATCGGAACCCGCAAGGTTTGCGCCATGATCGGCGAAGGCGACGGCATCGGGCAGGATGTGCCAGGACTCCAGCCGCTCGGCAATGGCGAAGTCGGCGTCGGCAGTCTCAGTTCGCGCGCCGATGATGGCAGTCTTCAGCGCGGCTACCGCGCCGGCAGTCTGCCCGGTGCGGGCCCGCAACTCCGCAACTTTGATGAGCCACTGCGGATCGCGATAGGCCAGTTCGTAGAGCCGGCCGTAGCTCTTGATGGCTTCCTCAAACCGCATCAGCCGCTCTTCGAGCCGGCCTTTGGCTTCGAGCAGATCCGCACGGTCGGGCCGCGCCTTGATTCCGCGCTCGTAATCGGCGATGGCTGCCGGATAGTCCTCAGCCACAGTTTCGATGCGGGCGAGCACGATAGGCCAGCGATAATCGAGCGGCGCTTCAGCGATGGTTTTGCGATAGAACGCCACCAGCCGCGCCGCCTGGTTGTGCGCGACCGCATAGGCCGCAGCCTCTTTGGTGAGCGCCTCATCTTCGGGATAGCTGTCGACCACCTCGATATATTGGTCCACCGCCCCGGCGCTGTCCTTCAACCTGACCAGCGCTGGAATCAAGCTGCGCCGGACGGTGGCGATGCGCGCGATGCGCTCGGCGGGCGTCAACTGGGATTGTTGCAGCCGTTGTATGGTGGCGATCTGGTAGTCGCGAAAACCGGGATCGTCCTTCGCCTGGAGATACGTGTCGGCCATGGCGGTCAGGTACTCGGCGCGCAGTGGATCTGCCGAGAGCAATCCTGTCAGGAGAGTACGCGCCCGATCGAACTGGGCGGCTTCCGTGGCGATGCGCGCCGATTCGAGGGTGAACTGGGCGGCCAGATCCGCCCTCGCGTGCTGCGATGCGTCGAGCAGGATTTCGATGGCCTCCGCGGGCTGGTGGTTGCGCACGTGAAAATCGACCACACCGCGCAGCACTCCGAGAATCAGCGGATGATCGCGATACAGGGCATCGGCCACGCGGGCCGCGCCGGCGATGTCTTTTTTCGATTCAAGAAGGCGTGCATGAGCGAGCGTCAGGCGCATCTTGTCGACGGGATCGTTGGTAATGGCGGCAAGGCGCTGGCTGGCGCGCTCCTCGATGGCGTCGAATCCCAAACGGCGGGCGTTTTCCTGAAGCTGAGCCAGCGCAGCGGACGACGTCTCGACATCGACGCGGGCTTGCAGCAGCGTCTCGAGATCTTTCCGGCGCTGTTGCGCTTCGAGCACCGAGATGCGCAGCGACACGGCCTGCGGCGAGGGATCGGAGGCGATGGCGGCTGCGGATGCCCGGTCTACCAAGCCGCGCGTCTGCGGCCGGTTCAATAGACGAAGCAGGCGGGTGTCCGCGGCGCTCTGGCCGTGCAGAGCGCCGGCTATGTACTCACGCACGGCGCCGGGGTAATCGCGCTTGCCTTCATCGATAGCGCCGGCCTGGTAGGCGAACAACACAGGATCGCTGAACTTCTTGCGGGCGGCGGCGATCCAGCGCAACGCATCGCCGTAGAGATAGTAGTCCCAATAAATGGTCGCGGTATCCAAATAGGCTTCGGGCTTGGCGGGCTGCTCGGCCGGGATGCGTTCCCAGAACATCCGGGCACGGCTGAAGAGTTCGCGGTCGGCCAGTATGTCACCCATGCGTGCCAGGATGCTCGGGTCGCGAGGGTCGGCTTGGTGCTGGTAACCGGCCAGCGCAACCGCGACTTCGGTGTCTTGCCGATCATAGGCTGCCAGTGACCGGTAGAGCGAGGATGCCTTGACGGTGAACTCGCTGCGGCCGGGATATGCGGTGGCCAAGGCCCGCGCGGCCGGAGCCGCTGCTTCAAAATGCGAGAGCCATACTTCCGCCTCCAGGGCAAACTGCACAGCAGCCGGATTTGAGGCAAGCGCCTGGTCTGGCTGTCCGTTCACGATTCCGGGATTGGCGGCGCGTATCTCCGCCAGTTCCGGATAGAGGCGTCCCTGCTGCCAGAGCCGTTCAAACAACATCGAGCGGAGTTGCGGATCGTAGAACCAATATTGCCGGAGAAGGCGATCGGCCGCGCCGGCATCGTAGGTCTCCTTGCGAGAATATGCGTCGAGCAGATTGTGGACAAAGGCCAGATCTTCGGGGAAGCGTGCATGCGCGTACTGGTTCAACTGACGGTAGAGAGCCGCATCCGGATGGACCACGGAAACGATATCGCTGAAATACTGTTCGAGTTCGGTGCCCGTGAATACGGCTATGGCGTCGCGGCTGATCTTCTCGAGGGCGTTGTACTCCCGTTTGCGCAAATACCAGCGCGCGAGTTTGTGATACCAGGAGCGATCGGGAAATTTCGCAATCGCCTGCGTGTATACGTCTTCTACCTCGCGCGCCATGCCGTTCTGTTCCAGGAAGGCGGCCAGCCGTTCGTAGAGTCCGGGATTGTTGGGGTTGCGATCGATTTCCGTCCTATAGACGCGGAGAGCATCCAGCGGACGTTTCAGGCTCGACAGGCGCGAAAGATATTTGTCCAGCACTTGAACATATTCGCCGGAACCGGCGCCGGCGCCAATCGGCATTCCGGAAGCTTTGGCCGCCAGTTCTCGGAGCAATCGATCATATAGCGCAAATTCTTCGGCGGTACGATTCCCACGGGCCAGCGCATCGGAGACCTGCATGGCCACCGAGACCCGGCCCGCTCCGGCCGGAAATGCGGCAAGGTATTCCCGGCCGGCGCGAATCACGGCCGCATCGTCGCCATATACGCCGTATGCGGAAATCAGCTCGGCGCGCAAGACTTCGCGATATGCGGATTTCGGGAACCGCTGCTCCAGCAACGCCACCAATTGCTCCGCGGCGGCGCGATGGAAATAGGCAGCCGACTTTTGGTTCTGCTGCCGATATTCCGAGCGCGGACCCGTCCAATTCAGTAATAGCGAGAGAATGCCGTTGAGAAAGCCGGGCGACGGATCGATCGTGGCAATGTCTTTGTAGAAGGAGAGATCGCCCGATCCGAACTGGATCGGCTCGTCGGGAGCGGTCAGCAACAGATTGGCTAAACCGTGCAGCGCGCGCTCGGCTTGCGGTCCGTTGGCCGGCGGCACGCTGTAGAGCGCATAGTACAGGCGGGCTGCTTCGTTCACATCAGGTAGCCACTCGAATAGTTGGGCGAGGGTTTGCAATTCGGCGGCTGTCCATGGCTGCCGCCCGGATTCCTTGGCCATGCGGTACTCGATCAATGCGCGGCGCCCGGCGGGAATATTATTCTGCGCCCGAAAATAATGGAATAGCCGAGCGGTGGCGTCCAGGTCGGCGGGGTTTGATGCGAGCGCAGTGCGCGCCCGTCCGGCAAATTCCCGGAGTTGCCCGTGCTCCTCCAGCAGCTTGAAATAGCTCGCCCGCATCTCCTCCGGCCAGAGCGGCTGAAACGCCCGATCGTAGATCGCCAGGGCGGCGTCCGGCGATCCGCGGCGCATCTCCAGATTCGCGCGCATGCTCACCGGTTCGAACGCGTCATGGCCGTCATGGAAGGTGCGGCCATATCTGGCAATCTCCGCTTCGGCCGCGGGGAATCGCTTCCGCGCAGCGAAGTGTTCGATCAGCTTGCGCCATGCGGCAGGCTCGTTGGGATACCGGGCAACCCAAGCGCGGAAGACAGGTTCCGCCACAGGCTCCGGAAGGGCTTCCTGTTCGATCACATTGGCCATGCGCTCGAAGGCGCGCCAACCTCGCTGCGCGGTTGCCGGCACGTGTGGATAGTCTTTCGCGGCCGCCGCCGCCGTCAGGGCAGCCAATTCGTCGCGCGGCCGGATCCGCCGATGGAAGAAATCGGCCCATTCGATCTGAGCGCTGTACCGATCGTCCGCGGTCTGAGCGTATGTTTTCCAGTCCGCCTCGGCTGCAACAAAATCCAGCGCCACTTCGGCTTCCTGGGCCCGCAACCGGTACAGCATGGCATCGCGCGGCGCACCGGAAATCAGACTGGTCAGCGCGGGGCGGGTCTCGGCGGGTGGCCGCAGGATCGGGACGTTGCCTCCCGGCATGGGAACGCTACGGAAAAGCGCTGCAATGACCGGCCCCGAGGGAATGTGCTGTACCCAGGGCTGCAGTTCGCCGCGAATGAGCCAGGCGCCGCAGACCATCAAGCCCGCGGCAATCAAGATCCGCTTACCAGATTTCAAGCGCCACCTCCTCCGATCCCACGTTGTGCGCGATGTCTTCGGCTGTAACGTGAACGGTATACTTTCCGGGCGGAAGATAGGCCGGCACCACGATCTCGCCGGTGTTGGCTTTCGCCGTGCTGTTCCAGCGCAGGGCGGCGGGCATGGCTCCGTAGAGCCGCGCCGTGATGGTGCGCGCATTTCCGGAAGCCAGCGCCCGAATGCGCAGTGTTTCACCGGCGTGGACGCGGGGTTTGTCCAGGCGCGCGCGCAGCACCGGCGTCTTGCTGGCGATTACGAAGCTTTTGGATTCGCGGTAGACGTGGCCGTCGCGGTCGCGCAAGATCAGGCGAACCTGGTACTCGCCGTCGGACATGTCCACCGGCGCGAGGAAGCGCGTCTGCCAGGTATCTTCTACCTTCAAGTAGCGGAGCGGCTTTGTGAGGCCGAAGGGAAACAGCGCGATGACCGAGACAATAGATTCGTCGGCTTTCAGGCGAAGCACAGGGTCGCCCGGCCGGATGACGCGGGGCCGCAGCAGCGCACGCGGCACGGCGAGAAAGGATGTATAGGGCGTGACGAACTTGTACTTCTTGGAGAGCCGGACGATCTCGTCGATCATAGCGCGATCCTCGCCGTCCCGTTCGATCTTTTCGAGCAGAGCATCCACGCGCGCCTTGGCCCAGGTTCGAGGCAACTCGGGATGTTCGGCGCCGGTGGCCGGCAATGGGACTGTCCGCGAAACGCGGAGTGCTTGCCCATCGCGGATTCCCGTAACCGTGAATGTGGCCTGCGGCAAAGGCGCTTTGTACAGTCCGGCCCATGTGGCCATCGAACCGGCGAAGCGTGTGGCTTCCAGCGGGTAAACCAAATCCACGTTTGACGCCGGCGCCACCGCCAGCAGGAGGTTCTTTAGCGGATCCTGGCCGATCTTGTCCAGAAAGGCGTCGAGCTTGAACTCGATGGGCTCCGTGGATCGTACCCAATCGAAGTATCCGTTGTTGCTCGCGAGCATCCGAAGCAGCGGCAGATTGGCATCGTCGCCGATGCCGAGCACCAACGTATGCGGCCGCTGGGCCGGCGCGCGTTTGCGGCACTGTGCCGCGTACCATTCCGCCAGCTTTCCATTATGCACAGTGCCCTCAGTGGCTCCGCCATCGCTTATCAGCATCAGGTAGGGTTCGCTGGCGGTGGTTTGGGCGAGCGCGGCCGTCAAGGCGCGTTGCACGTTCGTACCACCGCGGATGCGGCTGTTCCGGATGAAGGCGAGCGCCTGCTCGATGTTCTGCGGCGTGGCAGGGCGCGGCTGCGGAGCGAAGGCATTCACGTCGGAGTTGAAGAGCAGCAGATTGAATGAATCAGAGGGCCGTAAGCGGCGCAGCGCGGTCTCGCACGCGGCGAAGCTCCGCTCCAGCTTGTCCCACTGCATCGAGAGCGAATTATCGAACAAGAAGATGAGCGTTTTGGCTGGCTGTGGGGAACGTTGTGAAGCCGTGCCCGACCGCGCGGGGGGAATGCGCAGGAGCGTTTGCGCCTGGAAAAATCCCGGTTCGGACGCGCGGTCGCGCTCGGTGATGACGCGGAGCGTGTCCGCTTCCGCCGGATCGAGCGTGTAGCGTACCGCAAGGTCCTCTTTCAGCTCCACGTTGTTACCAAAGAACTCCGCCTTCACGAGGTTAGGACCGCGCTCGCGTATCTGAAGGGGATAGGCCTTGGCGATGGCATCGAAAGTCCGGATGGCGTGGGCGGATCGCAGTTCGAGCGTGATCGTGAGATGCCCGGCGGTCTGGACACCATAAACATCGGGCTGGAGCGGAACCACAAGCTCGGATTGATACCGCTCCACGGCAACGGGATGCTGGTACTCCATCTCGATCCGCTTCGTGCCGAAAGATGGAATGGGGACGATGCGGGCGGTGAATTGCTGGCTGGGTCTAACCGGAGCGCCGGCCTCGCCAGCCGTGCGTTCGCCCATTTGCAGCAGTCCCGGATCGATGGCTTGGGCCTTGGCCTGGTCGTAGATTTCCCCGGCGCGGCGCCGTTCCAGAATGACGCCGGGTAGGCGAGTGACGTCGTCCCAGACGGCGAAATCCGATACCGTCGCTTTGCCGGGCAACGCAAATTGGTAGACACCCTCCTGAATGGTTGCGCTGTGGTTACCGAAGATCTGCCGCACGCGAACACGCGCGACGCCGTTATCGATTAGGATCTCCAAAGCCATCTCGTTGAGAGAGAAGACGGCCGGGTCGGGCTGCTGCCGGTCTCCCGGTATGAGGACTCCCGTATCGGCCGGCATGCCGACGGCAAACGCGGACGATGCAATCAGAAATCGCCAGGTTATCGAGACACCTCTCATCGCAGTGCTCCTTCCGCAATGCGCACCAGACCGTTGTCGGTTCCCACGTAAACATAGCCATTGCCAGCGGCTATCGCCGTGACGTTTCGCGAAGGCAGACCGGCTACTGTATTGGTCCAACGGCCGGTCGCGCGGTCGAAAACGAATAAGCCC
>Ga0182018_10004926_pt1 | contig 10988 bp, 9 predicted proteins | sample 812P2MmetaG_FD_120490 | JGI IMG/M metagenome (GOLD analysis project Ga0182018, IMG submission 120490) | Permafrost microbial communities from Stordalen Mire, Sweden - 812P2M metaG | ecosystem: Environmental > Terrestrial > Soil > Wetlands > Permafrost | place: Sweden: Stordalen | collected...
GATCAGAAGATAAGAAAGCGGTGGATGCAGGTCGACGGTGCGGGTGAGCGCGAGTAACTGCTTTAGCGACGGTGCCTGCGCAATATAAAAGGTATATAACTCGTCATGATCGAGAGGACGGGACGCGACAGTCTTAAGATGGATCCAGCCGCAGAACAGAGAGATAGCGGCAAAGCTTACCCAACCGTGGGATTCAACGAACTCGGAAAATGCTCTTAGAAGTCGCACCGTGAAAAGCGGACTTGACTCCGCGTCAATGTTATGCCAGCCACTAATCACGCGGGTTTTGGGAACTGAACTCATTGCATCTCGTGACGCTTCGCGCGTGCCTTCTTCGGTATCTTTGTCGAGGGAGAGATTACGTCTGGATCGGCTGTGGTTTCTTCAGTGTCCCGCAGTCGCGCTCGAACTCAGAGCGCCACGAACCCGCGGTTCTCCCGGCGCGTACTGGAAATTCAACCGTTCGCGTTCGACCACCAGAGGACGGTTATGCACCTGCGTGTGTATGTTTCCGATGTACTCGCCAATAATCCCCATGAAAAGAAGCTGGAGCGAACCCAGAAAAAACATGCCGATGGCAATGGGCGCGATACCGAGCGTGAATTCGTGCCAGAACAGCAATTTGTACGCAAAGTACGCGATGCCGCCGAGCAGCGAAAATAAGGATCCCGCAAAGCCCGAGAACGTGACCATGCGTAGCGGGACCTTGGAAAGCTTCGTAATGCCGAGCATGGCAAGATCGTAAAGTGTATAAAAATTGTTCTTGGACTTGCCACTCTTGCGGCGCTGCTGCTCGTACAGAACCTCGGTGTGGGGAAGGCCGATTTCAGCGATCATGCCACGGAAGTACGGATAAGGATCGCCAAACTGGCGGACGAGGTCGATCACTTGCCGGTCGTATAGACCAAAGCCCGTGAAGTTCTCATACGTCTCGATATCGTCGGAAAGCCGGTTGACGAGGCGATAGAAAAGCTTTCTGACCAGAAACATTGGCGCCGACTCGCGGCTCTGGTGCTTGACGGCGATCACGATGGGAATGCCGCTCTCCCACTGTTCCAGCAGTTGGGCAAGAACCTCAGGCGGGTCCTGCAAATCGGACATGAGAACGACGATGGCGTCCCCCTGGGCCTGAAGCAGGGCATGCATCGGAGAACGCACGTGTCCGAAGTTGCGCGCGTTGCGGATCACCTTCACATTCGAATCTGCGGCGGCGATTTCGCGAAGGACAGCAAAGGTCGTGTCGCGAGAGGCGTTGTCGATGAAGATGTGCTCGTAACGATACCTTCCCAGGTTCGACATTAAATCGCGCACGCGTTCGTAAACCTCGCGCACATTGCCTTCTTCGTTAAAACACGGTGTCACCACGCTGATCGTTTTCATGGGCTCGGCACTCACTTGCCACCTGCTTTGGCCGCCTGTGCCGCGCTCTTCGGCGCAAGACCTCGGTGATAAATCAATTCGGTAAGTGATGGGATGTTGGCATAAGGGCTGTCAATGGTGTCGATCATGATCGGCTGATCTTTGCTTACAGTTTTCCGGATGACCTCGCCGCGCATCAGCTCGCGGCAGGAAATCTGTCCCTGCTGCAGCGGAATCGCGAGATATACATCGGCATCCTGAAGAACGTGGCCGACGGGAAGATCACGTTTCGCATAGACCCCGCGCACCAGCGCGTCGAGATACTCGATTTCTTTCTGCGGAGGCAGACGCTTTTGCGTCCCGGGCGCTCCGCACATTCTCTTGGCGCGATGAAAAGCCTTGAACCAGGTATCGACCTGCTCCGGCACGGAACAGTATGGCGAAACCGTCATGCCCTCGGTCTGGATATCGATATGACGTTCGAACGTCCGCGCACCTTTGGCGTAGGCCATAAGCATGGACGAGGTCCAGTCGTGGTACTCATGGGTGGAGAATCCGATAATGCGGCTGGGATACCGGCTGCGAAGAAAATCGATCTGATTTAGTTCGATGTCGCTGTCTTCTGATGGATAAAGCGAAACGCAGTGGTTGATCGCCAGCGGAATATGGCGATTATCGAAGAACGTCACCAGATCGTCGATGTCCTTGAGCGAGGAGCCTCCCGTCGAGACGATAGCCGGCTTCTTCGCTTTTGCGATCTTTTCGATCAAAACCCAATCGTTGCAGTCGGAACTGGCGATCTTCAGAATGGGAATGCCAAGTTCGCAGCAGAAGTCGACGGAGCTTTCGTCGAACGGAGTTGCCATCGGAATACAACTGGCTTCGCGAATGGCCTGCACCAGTTTGGCGTAGTCCTCCAATCGCAAGCGGGTCTCGAGCGTTTTCTTGATATAACGGATATCATCTCGATGTCGAAAGTCCTGGTGAATGAAGGTGTCAACATCGCGGAATTGCAGTTTGATGGCGGCGCGCACGTTGTTAAAGCGCACAACTTGCGCGAAGTTATTGATGATCTTCAGGCCCCGCTGCAAGTCGCCCAAGTGGTTGTTGGCCAACTCCAGCACGAATAACTCGTCGAATATGTCGTTACCAGTCATGAGTGTGCTTGTCTGTCCAAATTGTCGTGCTGTTACTTGGTATAAGTATGGTAATGTCCTTATTCCTTAACTACATTGTCCATTAGTTCAGTCTCTTCCAGGAATGGGTACATGTCCTCTAGATTGGGAGAGACGATCCGCCCGTCGGCCAATTGCCTGGCCTTCGATCGGGGCTCGAATTCCTGATTGCGATCCAGTAAAACATCGATCAGCGCCGGTCCATCGGCTGCCAGTGCCCGGTCGATTGCCCCTAGCTGGGACTGGCGGTCGATGCGGGTCGACGGAATGCCATAAGCACAGGCCACTTTGACCATGTCGGGCAGAGACGCGCCGCTGCTTGCGCATTCGCCGGTGAGACGCCCGAAGAAACCGGATTGCGTCATGCGCATCGAGAGATATCCGGAGTTATTCAGAACGAAAATCTTGACCGGTAAGTGATGATGAACAATTGTTTGTAGCTCCTGGATGTTCATCTGAATGCTGCCATCTCCCGCAAGACAGACGACCCGTCTGCCGGGGCGAGCAAAAGCGGCGCCGATCACGGCCGGCAGGTCGTATCCCATGGAGGCGGAACCTGAATTGGAAATAAGCCGTTGTTGTCGGCGCAGATGCATCGTCTGGAAGGGCACGATGCACGCAGTTGCATTGGCGCAGACCACGACATCATCCTCCGCAAGCTTCGCTGACAACTGCTCGACAAAGTAATAAGGATTCAACGGCGGTCCCGGCTGGCGCTGACGATCTTGCACGACGGGATAGCGCTGAACTCGCTCGCGGCACCACGACAGCCACGCCTTGTGCGCCCCAACATGTTCATTGTCGGCATCGGACCGGGTATCCCACATTTCTAAGAGCGCCACCAGGAATTGTTTGAGGTCGCAGTGAATAGGCAAATCCGGTTGAACCGTAGGTTTGTTAAACTCGGCAGCGTCGATATCGACTTGTATCTTGAACGCGCGCGGAGCAAATGACTGCCAGTTATAGCTGGTTTGCCGAATGCTGAGCCGCGATCCCAGGATCAAAAGAAGGTCGGCACTCTGTACGGCGAAGTTTCCGGCGCGGTCCCCAATGGTACCTTGCCGTCCGCAAAACAGGGGGTCGTCAGAGGCGATGATGTCGTGGGTCCACGCGGTGGTGACGGGGATGCCGAGGTGGTGGATGAGATTGTCGAACTCAGCAACCGCGTGACCGGCGCGAACGCCGGTACCAGCGATAATCACGGGGCGCTTCGCCTTCCGGATGCGTTCGAGAACTTGCTGACAGTAGAACTTGAGTCGAGAAGGATCGCCGCCGATAGGATTCGCGGCCGCCGCATCCTCCGCTGGATCGTAACCGCGAAGATTGGCTGGGTCGATGGTCGCGGCCTGCACGTCAACCGGAATATCCAGCCAGCAAGGGCCGGGACGTCCACTCTGCGCGAGGTGCCATGCGCGCTCGAGGTGATATCGAATTGAGAGCGGATCGTCGATCATCACCGCATACTTGGTGATGCCGCCGACCATGGCGACGATGTCGGCTTCTTGGTCGCCCAGTTGACGCAGGCCAGTAATGCCTTGGGCGCGCATGCATGTTTCGCGTTTTACCTGTCCGGAGATGACCAGCATGGGTACGGAGTCCGTCCATGCGCCAAAAACTCCGTTGAGGGCGTTGATGCCGCCAGGTCCGGTCGTCACATTGACTACGCCGGGCAGGCCGCTGACGCGAGCGTAGGCTTCCGCAGCCATCGCGGAGGCCTGCTCATGGTGATTACAAACATAATGCATGCGCGGTTCGCGGCCGATGGAGTCGTTCAGGTGCATGCTGCCGCCGCCGGTGACGAGAAAAATGTGGCGCACCCCCCAATCTGCGAGCCGGCCGGTAATGTAATCAGAAAGCTTCATCGCCGTGCGGCCTCGGAAGTTACTTTGGAGCGGACTTGCGGGCGACCTGTTGAGTTCGAGCCGCGTAGTGAGAGCACAGGGTTACTAAGCCCGAGCTGACGGACTTGAGCGCTGATCTCGTCGTCGTGCAGCAATGTTGCAATGATGATGGGCTCGTGTGTGCCGGCGATATCCTGATGACCAACAACGGGAGCGCCCGCAAATTTCTTACCCTTCAGTATTGGGTTGTTGTCTACTAATGCGCGAATTGTAAGTTTCGCGAAACAAGGTAAGGCGAGAAGCTTCATCGCCAACTGACCTGCGCCCCAAAGAATGACCTGCGGAGTATCAGTAAGTTGTTTGGCCAAATGCTGGTTGATCTGTTCCATCTGCTCTGCGGAATGCTGGATATAGGAATCGATGGCCGACGACAATTCGCGGTCCCGCACCACCGCGCGCTCCTCGGCAATTTCACCCTGATCGCGGAAAACTCCAAAAACCGCGGGATAGAGCGTTTCCTCCGCTGTCTGAATCAGCTTTTGCTCCACCAGAACCGGCTTGAAGCCGAAGCGGCGGGTGGCGTTCTCAAGAGCACACTTCGAAAAGTGGTTAATGTGTTCGGTGTTGAATTCCTGGAAGGGGGCATACAGATAATCGTCGTACCGGGTGGCGTCAGGGGTCTCGAGATATAAGTAACCTCCCGGCGCTAGCACACTGCGGGCAGCCGCGAAGAATGCTGGGATGTCATACACGTGTTCGAGTACGTGGCTGAACACGACGCAGTCGAATTTGGGCATGTGCGCTGGTGCCGACGCGATGGAGCCCACATAAGCCTCAAATCCGCGCTCGCGGCACGCCGCCGCACAGCGCGGCGAAGGGTCGAGTCCGGCGACAGCTGTGAATCCCTGGTCGCGGAGAGTAGTCAGCAATCCGCCCGTGGCGCAGCCGGCATCGAGAATGCTGGCGGAACGCGAAGGCACGGCACGAGCAATGTCTCGGGCGGCTATCGCGAGTCGAGCGGCATCGTAGGATGAAACGCCACTGCCCGTCGCCGTCGCCGAGTCGTCATACTTTGACCACTCGCAGTAAAAGTAGTCGTAGTCACGCTGCGTGGCCGCGGGATCGGCGTAAACAAAACCGCAGCGGTGGCACACGACCACGCCGTATTCGCTCGGAAGAGGATAGCCGTCGGGAACGATGAATCGCTGATGATGACAAAGCGTGCGCCCGGCGGCGCCGCAAACACCGCAGCCGCGATGAGGTTGAGAAGCGAGAGTGGCGGCGCTATGCATGGGACCCTCGGGCGGCGACGTCAGCTTTCGGAATCTCGCGCTCGACGAGAGACTTTCCAGAAAACCATTGGTAGGTGCGGCGAATGCCTTCGCGCAGCGTTACCTGGGCACTGAGGCCCAACTCTTCGCGCGCTCTCGTCGTGCTGGGCACATAGCGGTGCGCCGGCGCTCCAGGAGTTGGCGTGGAAGCGATCTCTACTTTGCCTGCTGGTTGCAGCGAGACAGCGACTTCATGCGCGAGGGCCGCGATGTTCACTGCGTCTTCGGAGCCGACGTTATAGGCCCGGCGCGACTCTCCCTTGAACAGAATCGTCCACAGCCAGACCATGAGATCCGAAGCGTAAAGATAAGATCGCACCGCGGAGCCATCTCCCTGGACGCAAATCGTCCCGCGAGGCGGCCGAGCATTATTTGGACGGTCGCTACTCAGACGATCGTTGATAAAGTTGCCGATTGCAAAGTGCGTGTCGAGCTGCATGTACGGCCCGACGAATGCGAAGCAGCGAGCGATCTTAACTTCGAGAGCGGAGGTCGCCGCGAGCGAACATAACAACTCCGCCGCGCGCTTACCCTCGGCGTAGGCATTCGAGGCGTCGAGCGGATCCGGGCCCCCGGAAAACGATTCCGGCATGTGGGTGAGCTCCGGCGGTTGAGTTCCATAAACTGCGCCAGAGCTGACGAACAGTAGCTTCCTTACACTTTTTGCCGCTGCAAATTCCAACGTGCGGCGCGTGCCCTCGACGATGGTGTCGAACATTACCAGCGGCGCCTTCCGATTGAGCGTGGCGCTGGCTTCAGTAGCGGCATGAATGACGTGCGAAAACGCATCTTGCGGAAATGCATCGCGGCGGACGTCGGTCGCATACAGCGCAATAGAGCGGTCGCGAGCGAGGTGTGGAGCTTTCTGCGCCAGCGCTTGAGGGTGCCGCGCAACCGCAACCGCACGAGCGTTGAGATCCAATCGCCGGTTAGCCCATGCAAAGGTTTCCAACAGCCAGCATCCGAAAAAACCCGTGGCGCCGGTGATCAGAATGCGCTGGCCGCGCAACTCCTGCCAAAGAGTCTCGGTCCGCGCGAGGGCGTTATCGAGATCCAGTGCCAGCCGGTTTGTCGTTATTCCCCGAGTCATTGTTGTCGATGCCTTATGCTCCGCGAACGGCGGACGCGGCTTTTGGAATCTGGTGGAAAGTCTCCGTCGTATAGTCGAGCATTGCTTGCGTGATGCCGGGGTAGAGGCCGATCCAGAAAACGTTGTTCATGACGAAATCCGTATTCCGCAAATCTCCGACCACACGCTTGCGAATGTCGCGATAAGCGGGTTGACGCAGCAGATTACCGCCGAAAAGCAGGCGGGTAGCGATGTTTCGTGATTCCAGAAAATGCACGATCTGGTTGCGAGTTGCCGGAGCGTCTTCACGCACAGCAAGCGGAAAGCCGAACCAACTCGGGTCCGAACGCTCCGTGGCCTTGGGCAAAATGAAGATGTCTTCAAGATCGCCAAGCGCGTCATGAAGCTTGGCAAAGTTGGCGCGACGCGCGGCGATGAAACCGGGCAGCTTTTTGAGCTGCGCAACTCCGACGGCGGCTTGCATGTCAGTCGCCTTGAGGTTGTAGCCGATATGGCTGTAAATATATTTGTGGTCGTAGCCCGCTGGCAGGTCGCCGAGTTTCCACTCAAAGCGGCAACCGCAGGTGTTCGACTTTCCGGGATCACACCAGCAGTCGCGGCCCCAATCGCGAAAAGACTCGGCTAATTTCTTGAGCGCCGGCGACTGTGTAAGCACGCATCCCCCTTCACCCATGGTGATGTGGTGCGCAGGATAGAAACTGGTGGTGGCGAGATGGCCGAAAGTGCCGACACCGCGTCCCTTGTAGAGAGAGCCGACAGCATCGCAGCAATCCTCGATCACCCACAGATTGTGTTTCGTCGCCAGCGCAAGCACGGCGTCGACGTCGAAAGGATTGCCGAGAGTGTGCGCCAGCACGATAGCTCTTGTGCGATCTGAAACAGCGTCTTCCAGTTGAGTTGTATCTATGTTGTAAGTCGGCAGTTGAACATCGACAAAGACAGGGATAAGTCCATTCTGAATGATCGGGTTGACGGTGGTCGGAAAACCCGCCGCCACGGTGATGACCTCGTCCCCGGCGGAGAGCTTGCGTTCGCCGAGCGATGGAGACGTGAGACAAGAAAGCGCCACGAGGTTGGCGGAAGATCCGGAGTTGACAAGTGAAGCACAGCGCGCGCCCATGAACGCGGCAAACTCGCGCTCAAACTGGGCGGCGAAGCGGCCGGTCGTAAGCCAGGCGTCCAGCGACGCTTCTACCAGAAGTTCCAGCTCGGTCGAGTCAAAGACTTTTCCGGAGACGGGTATGCTGCTTTGTCCGGGCACGAATGCCGGTGGCTCCAGTGCGACAGCGTAATATTGCTGGACGAGCGCCCGGACTTCTTCACGGAGTTGGGCGGCACTTTTGGAATTCTGGCTGGTGGTCGTCGTCATGGTCAAGTTATCCCCGGCCCGCGTGAGCCATGGCTGAGGGAGCACCTAGAAATTCGCGATACCATTCGAGCGTGCGATCAAGGCCGGACTCAAGCGTGAACTGCGGTTGCCAGTTGAGCACGGTGCGAGCTCGCGCGGCACTTAAGAACTGATGACGAATTTCGTTACTGGCTTGGTTGAGTACCTCAGGGCGCAGGGACGATTTCATCTTTCGTAGAATCAGTTCCACGATGTCAATTACGCTCACCTGACTTTCATTAGAAAAGTTGAAGGCCTGGCCGCGGAGAGCGGGATCCGACAGAAGTCGCTCTGCGAGCAGCATGTAGGCGGCTGCGCCATCCTCGATATAGAAATAATCGCGGACAAATTTGCCGTCCGATCGCACGATAGGCGGCTCTTTGCGAATAATTGAGCGCATCGTACCTGGAACGACGCGGTTCCAGTTAAGGTCGCCACCGCCATAAAAATTTCCACAGCGTGTAATCGCAACCGGCAAGTTGTAGCTCGCAGCATAACTCTGCGCGAGCAAATCGGCGCAAGACTTACTGACGTCGTAAGGATGGCGGCCTTGCAGGGGCATTGTTTCGTTGTAAGGGAGATGTTCTTGATCGCCATAGGCCTTGTCCGAAGAGGCCACGACAATCGACGCTACCTTGGGTGAGCGCCGGCAAGCCTCGAGCACATTCCATGTGCCTTCGATGTTGGTCGAGAACGTCGAGATCGGATTGCGATTGGCGATGCCGACGATGGTCTGGGCCGCCAGGTGAAAAACGATTTCGACTTCATACTCGCCGAGCGTGCGCTCGATCAATTCTCGGTCCGTAATATCGCCGCGGACGGTATTGACTTGCTCAATGCGCCCGCTGCGCACGAGTTCGCTCTGAGGAACCCAGTCCCGCACCAGGCAGATGACATTCGCGCCGCTCTCCATCAGTTGCTTCACCAGCCACGACCCCAGCAATCCTGTGCCGCCGGTGACGAAGACCGAGCGATCCCGCCAGAATGAGTTCATTTCGCCCACACTTTCCAGGGAGTTTGTTCGCTCGCCCAAAGCTCATTCAGATATTGGTATTCGCGGTAAGTGTCCATGGCGAAGAAAAATCCATCATGGCGATAGGCCATGAGCTGTCCTTCGCGCGCCAAACGCTCCAGAGGTTCACGTTCGAGGACGCACTCCGGGCCTCCCAGGTAATCGAGCACGCGCCGGTTGAAGACGAAGAAGCCTGCGCTGATCAATCCGTTGGCTTTGGGCTTTTCCATGAAGCGCTGAACCCGGCCCTGGGTGTCGGTTTCGAGCACTCCGAAGCGCGAGATCGGCGGAACCGACGTAACCGTGGCAAGACGTCCATGCTGGCGATGAAAGTCGAGCAGGCTATTGATATTCACATCGCTCAGGCCATCGCCATAGGTCAACAGAAACGTATCGTCATCCTCGAGATAGCGAGCAACGCGCTGTAAGCGTCCGCCCGTCATAGTTTCAAGACCGGTGTCGGCGAGGGTAACGGCAAAGTCCTGCTCCTCATGAGCGCCCATGAATTCGATCTGTGACTTGCGCCCCAGGCAAATCTTGAAGTCGCTATTCATGGCCTCGTAGTTCAGGAAGTAATCCTTGATCATGTTGCCGCGATACCCGAGGCAAAGAATGAACTCGCGCATGCCGTAGTGGGCATACATTTTCATGATGTGCCACAGAATCGGCCGTCCGCCGACTTCGACCATAGGTTTGGGGCGGAATTCGGTTTCTTCCCGGAGACGGGTACCTAATCCACCACACAGAACTACGACCTTCATAGCTGGGTTTCCTGGCAGCGCCGGCGACAGGCGCCGGCTGGTATCTTTTGGACGTTGTACTTCTGAACCTTGTCTTCTCAACGACGTTCTTAATGAATGCGCTATGCGGACTTATTTGCACTGTTTATCGTCAGAAATCCGGTCCGCAAATCAGTTATCCCACATGCGCGTGTGGAAGGCAGTATTACGGAAGTCACCGAGTGGGCGTCGATTCGAGCGTAAGCGCCGGTCGAAGATCAGCGATCGCTCTGTAGAGGTTGGTTTGCGTCGGCAAAAGAAATGTGACGATGCCCAAAGAAACTAAATAACACTGAAAAAACGAGAACGATGGCGCCGGCAATGTAAGGGGCGCTGCGATCGTGTCCGGGCTGGCGGCGGATGAAGCCGACGACGAAAGGGAGTGCGGCGGCGGACACGATCATGCCGGTGGCGTAGACGCCCACGCAGCGGATCCATTCCCTGAGGTAGTTGCCTTTAGTCTTGAATACAAACCACTTATATCCGAAGAAAGCGAACGTGATGCTGAACAGATTAGCTAGGAGGCTGGCGAGAACGTATCCGTAAGTGAAGATCGGAGTTAGAAGCAAGGTGAACAACGCAAAGCACGCGTAGCCGAAAGCCGTGTTGCACGCGCCGACAGCTAAGTACCGGATCAGGGTCAGCTTGCGTGGATTCGCTACTCTGGCGCTCGGCTCGGCGAGCGGAGGCAGCTCAGAGATAGCCTGGTGATTGTCCATCCGCATTTGTGATCATGGTAGCCGGATGAACTGGGAACACACAGGTTACTATCGTTACCATCACGATTGGGCGGGGGCTGCTGCTCGCTTGGGGAAGATGTCTCCCACACGGCGGATCTCGGCACCCACCGCCTTCAGTTTTTCTTCAATATTTTCGTATCCACGGTCGAGATGATAAACGCGGTCGATAATAGTCTCGCCGTCGGCCACCAATGCCGCCAGAACAAGCGATGCGGAGGCGCGCAGGTCCGAGGCCAGAACGGCGGCGGCGCTGAGCGGAGTTCCGCCGCGGATA
>Ga0182018_10004928_pt1 | contig 10987 bp, 7 predicted proteins | sample 812P2MmetaG_FD_120490 | JGI IMG/M metagenome (GOLD analysis project Ga0182018, IMG submission 120490) | Permafrost microbial communities from Stordalen Mire, Sweden - 812P2M metaG | ecosystem: Environmental > Terrestrial > Soil > Wetlands > Permafrost | place: Sweden: Stordalen | collected...
GCATTCATGCCGAGTCGAAAACTATGCCGAGCTGACAGATTTCTCTTATGATCCGGACTGTCCGAGGGGCTGTGTCTTTTGACGCTTCAGGCAAACTCGTTGACTCCTTCGTCTGCAGAACACTCGGCATAGTCGGGGAACGGCGGCCGACGGTATCCTCTACGGATTGGTTCACAAGGCTCACCGGATCGAGAGCGTGGCGATTCGATGGGCAAGAATTCCGGGGAGCACTCGAACGCGTAGCTGGCGTCGGGCGAGGATGTGGATAACTTCCGGAAGGCCGGTCGTCCGGGCGCAATCGCCCCGCGACGCCCTCCTCCAACCGGATACATGGGAAGTTTGGTCGTGCGAAGGAGATCGTACAGCGAGGTCTTTTGCGCCTGATCCAGCAGAGAGCCGGGGCTTTTTTCGAATTCGTTTTTCGAATTCAGCTATCCGGATATAGTTGACTTATGCACAGCGGTTGAACCGCATCGCCCCGCCTGACTGAGAACCCCATTTGGGGACCCCCGAAAAACCTGCGATAAAACAGAAGAGCCGCGAAGGGCGAACTTCGCGAGCTGATTTTCGGGAGTCACCCAAATGGTGATCAACAAAAGAGAGCATAGCGAGAAGAGGCGCGCCAAACAAGGGCCGAAAGAAGGTATCGGGGAGCCCAATAGAATCGGTGCTTCCACGCCATATGACTTCGAAGGCAAGAATTTGACGGCCTATGGTGGTCTGTTGCCGGTAGCGACGATGCTGGAAAGACTCGGATTCCAGCAACTGGTGGAAGAGACACTGACCGTGAAGCGGGCCACGCGGGCTATGCCCATGTATCAGTTTGTGTTGGGCATGGTGTTGGCGGTATACGTCGGCTTTTCCCGGCTGCATCATTTGCGGTTTCTGGAACGGGAGCCGATGCTGACCGGCATCCTGAAGGTGTTGCGCTTGCCGCCGCAGTGTACCTTCTGGCGCTTTCTGGCGTCGTTGCATGTGGGGATCGCGCGGCAACTGCTGGAGGTGCAACGGCGGATGCGAGAACGAGTGTGGGAGGCGGCACACGTGAAGTTGGCCGCGGTGACGCTGGACACCGATACCACCGTGCACACCTTGTTCGGCCACCAGATGGGCGGGCGCAAGAGTTATAACCCCAAGAACAAAGGCAAGAAGAGTTATCAGCCGATCCTGACCTTTGTGGCGGAGACCAGGGAGTACATCAGCGGCGAACTGCGCAATGGGGACCGGCCTACGGGAGCGCAGATTGCGCGCCATCTGGAGAGCGTGTTCGCGGCCCTGCCCACGCAGGTGAAGACGATCTATGCCCGCGCCGATTCGGGCTTTTACTGTGGGGAGGCGGTGGAAGCCTACCAGAACCAGGGCGTGCAATTCATCGTCTCGGCGCGCAAGACCTCCCGTTTGGTGGATGAACTGAAAGCCGCCGACTGGAGACGCTCTCCGCGCACCGACGCCGATGGTCAATGCGAGTTTCCATATCAACCGGAGGGCTGGCAGAAAGCCTATCGCTTTATCGCCCTGCGCTACCAGAAGAAGCCTACGCCGAAGGAAGCCGGCGAGCAGGAGCAGTACCAGTTGTTCGATACGCCAGAGTACAGCTATCGCGTGTTCGTGACCAACATAAAGGAGTCGGTCGATCTGCTGGCGTGGTTCTACAACCAGCGGGCCGGAGCGGAGAATCTGATCAAGGAAGCCAACAACGACGCTGGTTTGGCGGCGCATCCCTCGGGACGCTGGATGATGAACTGCAATCATTTTCAGTTGGCGATGCTGGCCTACAACTTGAACTGCTGGCTGATGCTGTTCAATCGCGAGGAGCAGGCCAAGGTGGAAACGCTGAAACACACCACCCTGGCGACAGCGCGTTTGCGGTTTCTGTTTCTGGCGGCCAAAATCTGGCGCCATGCGGGACGGGTTGGCGTCAGCTACAGCGACCATTACGCCGAGCAGGGCATCTTCCGCCGCCTGATGGACCGGCTGCGGGCGATCACCACGGATGGACAACGGTTCGGTCCAGTGTTGGCAACGGCGCTGACGGGATGAGTCAGCGTGCATAGAATTTTATGCACCAAGCACTCAAGAAATCCAAGGAGATGGAAGGAAGGTCGAACAGGGATCGCCAGAAGGAGGTGGAACTCAGTGGCGGGAAGCGCAGCAGCCGATCAATCGCACCGCATCAAGTCCGGCGCTCGGCATTCAGTCCGTGCATAATTCAGGATATACTGTGTGATACACCGCAACTATTTTACTTGAGCGTCGGAGAAGCAGACGCTGGAGCGGGTGCGCATTGAGGCTTGAGGAGTTTATGAAATTAAGAGCTCTAATCGTCACTCTAATGGGAGCTGTTCTTGTATACACGCTCCTCCCGCCTACCGCGCGAGCCCAGGGAAACCTAGTTGTGAATGTAACAGCAAGCGCCACTGTGAGCCCTACATATGCATACTGCGTCCCTCTGACGACAAGTAACTCAAGCTACAACTTCACGGGTCAGTTTACTATTACTGGCGCCAGCACGCTTTCCAGTCTTGCGCAGCTCGCCTCCGGCGCCTGGTATGATGGCACGATCAGCGGAACTTATACTCAGTGTGGCGTTACTATGACGGGAACACAAGGCGCTCAGATGGCTGTGTACTCTTCAAGTGATTGTGGTACGGGAATCGACATCTCTATTTTTTTCAATGGCTCATCTTCTGTGGATCTCCTTTGGGGGTCCGTCCAAGCTACGGCATCCAGTCTGTCATCGACCGCCATTTGTCCGAACGCCGGGAATGAAGGTGTGGCCTTTGGCAGTGGCACGGGCAGCATAACTGTCACCGTCGTGAATTCAGGGGCCGGCCCACTCACAATCTCTTCAATTACATACCCTCAGGCCAAAGTGGGCCAAGCGTATACTCCGGTCCAGCTCATGGCAACTGGAGGAAGCGGGGGCAATACCTGGAGTTGGAGCGGCAACACGCCGCCCGGTATGGAGTTGACCCCGGCAGGCGTGATCGAGGGAACGCCGACAACTGCCGGGCACTACAGTTTTACCGTGATGGTGGTCGACAGCTCCGGAGACTCGTACCACGAGACGTTCACCTTAACCGTGAACGATGGGACCATCTCCATCACTCCGACGCAGCTCTCGCCGGCAGCGGTAAATCAGCTCTACACGTCTGTCCAATTCCAGGCCAGCAACGGGACCCCGCCATACTCATGGTCGTCGACCATCAATATTCCCGGTATGAAATTCGCGGCCGGCACGTCAGGTGGACTTCTGGCCGGGACACCGACCACCGCCGCGACGTATCCGTTTACAGTTACGGTTACGGATTCCACTGGCGTGTCCGCCTCCGAAAACCTCACTCTGGTTGTCGCGGGCACGCCACCGCCCATACTTCAATTTACAACGGGCACAAATCTACCGCCGGCGGCGCTCGGCATCCCCTACAGCCTTCAATTCAACGTCACCGGCGCCGCCAACAGCGCGCAAGTGACCTATCAGCTAACGGCCGGTTCGCTGCCTAGCGTCTTCTACCTGAGTCCCTCCGGTCTTCTGAGCGGGACTCCGTCAGAAGGCGGAAGTTTCGGCTTCACCGTGCTTGCGACCGATCCCAATTCAGGGCTTACCGTGAGCAAGGCGTTCAACCTGAACGTCACTTCCAATGTCCTCCTGTTCGCCACGCCGGCCAACCTCGACCAGGCCACGGTTGGAACGTTCTATACACTGACGTTCGCAGTAAGCGGCTCCAACGACCCCGCAAGCGTGACCTATGCGATAGCGTCTGATTCGACTAGCCCACCGGGACTGGACCTAAGCTCGGCAGGCGTGCTTAGCGGGACGCCTACGGAGGCCGGAACCTTCGGCTTCACAGTCGTTGCTACCGACCCAGCGACAGGACTGACCGCGGGCCAGGCCTTCAATCTAAACGTTGTTTGCAATGGCTCCAGCAATGCTCTGCAGATCCTTGGGAAAACCGATTTCGGACGACTTTTCACGGGGACGTCGATTTCAGTCACTTATACGGCGTGCGGCGGAACTCCGCCGTATGCGAGCTGGACTCCGCTATCCTCCTACTTTGGTCTGAGTTTCAGCAACTGTAGTGGTCCAACCTGTACGTTTGGCGGCAATCCCGAAGGGTCTTTGGCAGGGACCAATCAGTTCTTCGGATCGCTCATCGTCGAGGACAGCGCAGGCGCGGAAGCTAAAATTAACTTTGCGGGCGAGATTGTGACGCCCTTACAATTGACTGCGGGTGGTACGATTCCGCCACAGCCTGCCTTCGTCGGCATACCTTTCACATTCACCGGCTTCACAGCCGGGATCGCAGGTGGCAAGCCGCCATACACGTGCGCACCTTCGGGCGCGCCTTCCGGCTCTGGATTCACATTTATCGCCGTCGGGGACGACTGCTTGGTCCACGCCGAAAACCCAACTCAACCCGGTACCTACCAGTTTAAAGTTCAAATTACCGATTCTTCCGGCTCAACTCCCGTGCCTGTCACATTGACGGTGGTCGTCAACCCAAGCGCCGGAGCACCGTCTGCGAATCCGACGAATCAATCCAGAAGCGGTGGACCAGTACTCGCGAGCCGTGGGCTTGCGCGGGGCCAGCGGGTCTCGCCGACAGACGCCGCGGGCTCCTCAACTCCTTCGATCAATGCCGGAGGCGTGATTGACATTGCGGCATATCAGTCCCTGCTGACATCGGGCGGCATCATGTCGGCCTATGGCACGAACCTCGCGGATGGCATCTACCAGGCAACCTCGACCCCATTGCCGGTATCACTGGGCGACGTGGAAGTGACCGTCAACGGCGAAAACGCGGCGCTTTTCTACGTGTCGCCGGGTCAGATCAACTTCCAGGCACCGACAGGTTGGGTGGATTATTATCCATTGACCACCCCTTGTCTGCAGAATCCGCCCGACCCGGCGACGCTCCTGCCTGTCAATTGCTCCGCTCCGGGCCCTCCGACGATCATGGTGATCCGATCCGGAGTTCCGAGCGCAACAGTCAGCGTTCCAGTTTCGACGAGTGCTTCCGCAGTGTTGACGCTTCCGGGCTCAGTTGGGCTGGCTACTCATGCAAACGGCCAACTGATCACCCAGAGCGCGCCCGCGCAGGCCGGTGAGTCAATCGTGTTTTATGGTTCGGGCATCGGCTATCCGACATGTAACGCCAACACCGGATTCCCGAGTGGAAGCGATTGCCTCACCAACGTAATCCCCCAGTTCACATTTCCCGACTATCCCGGTCTGAATGAGAACGTCAACGTGCTGTTCGCCGGCCTGACCCCGAGTGCGGTAGGTCTGGCACAATTCAATCTTCAAATGCCCACCGCATGGGCTGCAGGCGCGCTTGCGAATGGATCGATCCGCATGCGAATTGGCGACCCAACGACGGGTCAAACCTTTAACCTGTATTTGCCCGGCGGTACCTCCTCCGCCTCCATAGCGTTAAGCCCGCCTTCGCTGTCCTTCACGGCTCAGGTTGGTGGCGCAGCCCCGGCGGGGCAATCGATCTCGGTCACCAGCAGCGCACCAACTGTTCCATTGAACTACACGGTTACAGCATCAACTTCGGCCGGCGGAGGATGGCTATCGGTTTCTCCGCCGGGAGGCACCACACCCGAAACCGTATCGGTAACCGCCAATCCGGCGGGCTTGGCTGCAGGCGCCTACATAGGCGCCGTCACGATTGGCGGTGCTACGGTTTCCGTGACTTTTACGGTAACAGCCAGTAATACAGTCAGTTCAAGCAGTCCGACGGGGACCATTCTCAACAGGGACAAGGTGGGGGGCACTCAGTTCTGCCTGAATGTTCCGAATGGCTGGTATACCGAGGACAACACGCTGATTACTTGGGAGTGCAACAGCGGTGGGAACGAGCAGTTCATGCAGACGGCCGCTGGCGAGCTCAGAATTGGGGGCCTATGTGTGGACGACTACGGAAGCGGCCAACAGGGAGGGAGCGTCGGGTTGTGGCCGTGCCAAGGCAGCGCAAACCAGCAATGGACACTTCAGGCTGATGGCCACTATGTAGGCGATGGCGGACTCTGCCTCGCCCCTGATGCTTCAGTGCCAGGCGGGGGGACGGCCGTGATCATGACGGCGTGCGTGGCGGGAAACCAAAGCCAACTGTGGGACGGGCCCGTGCCACAAAATGGGGCTACGACTACCACGCTAACCTCGTCGTTAAATCCATCGGCATTGGGTCAGAATGTAACATTGACTGCGACGGTTACACCCTCCACGGCGACGGGTAGCGTAACATTTAGGGAAGGCTCGACTGTGCTGGGGATGGGCGCTCTCAATGGCGGCACGGCAACGCTCAATCTAACAACGCTTTCAGTCGGCACCCACACGCTGGTAGCAGAGTACAGCGAAGATGCTAACCATGTGGGGAGCGTGTCCACCATTCTCTTCCAGACCGTGAACCAGGGGACCACCGGGACCATTGTCAACAGGGACACGGTGGGGGGCACCCAGTTCTGCCTAAATGTTCCGAACGGCGAGTATTCGCAGGGCACTACGCTGATCACTTGGGTGTGCGGCACGGACACGAACGAGCTGTTCACGCAGACGGCTGCGGGTGAGCTCACCATTGGGGGCCTATGCGTGGACGCCTACGGAGGCGGCCAACAGGGAGGGAGCGTCGGGTTGTCGCCGTGCCAAGGCGGCACAAGCCAGCAATGGACACTTCAGGCTGATGGCCATTATGTAGGCGATGGCGGACTCTGCATTGCCCCTGATGCTTTAGCGCCGGGCATGGGGACGGGCGTCATCATGACGGCATGCGTGGCAGGAAATCAAAGCCAATTGTGGAGCGGGCCACCCGCAACGCTGGCGGATCTCCGCAAGGTCGCTTTCAAATAATGCGGCCCTGGCTGCGACCGGAGGCACTCAACCGTATCAGTGGTCTGTGGCGAGAGGAACATTGTCGTCCGGACTCAGGCTGAACTCGTCCACGAGCGCGATCACGGGTACACCGAACGCTGCGACCAGCGGTTCGTAGAGGGTCACCTTCAGAGTTAATGAACTCTGAGCAATATTAGCAGAATAATCCCATACGGAAGTGATCGGGCGCTTCTTCGGCCGCCATCCAGGCCGGCGGCCGCCCTCTACGCTTCGTGCCTCCAGCTTTTTCGCCGTTCTGCGAGTCGCAGGGCTGGACAGTCACCGCTGAATACGTCGAGCGCGCGTCCGGCAAACGTTTCGAGCGGCCCACTGCTAAGTGGCAAGCATTGTCTATTTCAGTCTGCCCGCTCACGGACACGTCAATCCCACGCTTTCGGTCATACGGGAGCGCACAGATTGGTGCGCCTCGAACGATATCGCATTAACGCCCGTCAAACCGCGCCGGCTTGGGGAAGTAGCGTGGCGCATCGATAGCCGACGCAACTTTTTCAATTGAATAAAAGCCGGGCCTGAAGGCGGTGTAAGTCCTTATTAAAAAGCTCGTTTTCAAGCGGTTAGCCATATTACTCCTGGATGGTTCGGCTTCCGGAAGTTATTTACGTTGCTTTACACTTTCAGCCCGAGACGCTGTTCGCGCACCGGCGCTAACTGCGTGCTGAGGCGGGGCAAGGAACTGCTGGCCCTTTGCCCTCACACTCCCATTCTCGCCACGAACATCCCGCCTTCGCTTCGCTCCGACGCCTGATCGGTTCGCTGGCGGTATGGTGATCGGCTTCCCTCCGGAATAAGCGTTCAGCTTCACCGGAATCCCCAATAGTTCCGTGACTTTTGCCTGAGACACTAAGGCGAAAGGGATTTCATGGAACGAATTTTGAAAGACTCCGGAACGATTCAAAGATATAGATCGGGCCCACTCGGCCTCTACGTTCAGCAGTGCGCCGAACGGCTGTGCCAGCAGGGGTACACGCGTGAACATGCCCACAGACACATTTACACCGTGGACGACTTTGGCAGATGGCTGGAAAGGCATCGCGTCGCTCTTTCTGACGTAACTTTTGATCACGCGCGGCGGTATCTCGATGTCGGCCGCCGGTGGAAAAAGCACGGGGATGTGGCGGCCCTGAAACGCCTGTTTGAGATGCTTGCCCAGGAAGGGGTCATACCGCCGATAGGCACACCGCAGACCGAAGCGCAACTCGTGGTTCACAACTTCGGCACCTTCCTGAGCGAGGAACGCGCGCTTGCTCACCGGACGATTATTAACCGAAAGACCATCGTGACAGCATTCCTTAACCAGAGGTTTGGCAGGCGGTCGTTTCAGTTCTCCAACATCAAAGCGAAAGACCTGATCGGTTTTGTGCAGAAGGAAGCGACCAGGCGACGTAACAGCATCAAGACCGTGGAGACCGCGCTGCGCTCGTTCACCCGGTACCTGCTGTTCAGTGGTCACCTCAACCAGGACCTATCAATAGCAGTTCCCGGTGCGCCGAACCGCCGGCTGACCGGCATTCCACGACATCTTACTGCCGATCAGGTGAGCCGTGTCCTGGCGAGTTGCGACAAGCGGACCCGGACCGGACGGAGAGACTACGCGATTCTCCGGTTGCTGGCGCGCCTTGGGTTGCGCGCCGGAGAAGTCGCAGCCCTCAAACTCGACGATATCGACTGGATTACTGGCACTCTCACGGTTCATGGAAAAGGTGGAAAAGTGCGCCGGATGCCGCTGCTCCATGATATTGGTGAAGCGATAAGCGCATACCTGCGAAAGGACCGACTGTCGTCACCGGACCGGAGAATCTTTCAACGTATTGGCGCTCCCTGCGAGGGTCTTGGGAGAACTGCGGTGGGCAGCATAGTGAGATTTGCACTGGAACGATCTGGTGTGCAGTCGACCAGCGGAGGCTCGCATCAGTTCCGCCACACCATTGGCGCCCAGATGCTCGCAAGAGGCGCATCGCTGGCCGAAATCGGCGAAGTACTCCGGCATGAAAGCACGGACACAACATTCGTTTATACAAAGGTCGATCTCGGCGCGCTTCGCCCGCTGGCGCGACATTGGCCGGGAGGTGCGCGGTGAGAAGCCTCCGACAGACCCTGGCGAATTATCTCTGCCTGCGCCGCAGTCTTGGATTCAAGATGCTGAACGAAAGTACGGCATTGCCCGCCTTCATTGCCTTTGCCGAGAAAAGAAAGGCTCCATTTATCACAGCGCGCGTGGCTCTCGACTGGGCGCAACAAGGACGGGAGGGCCCGTCGAAGTGGCGATTTTCCATGGCGCGCGGATTTGCCAAATATGCCGCAATCTTTGAGGCGCGGACAGAAATCCCGCAACTCGGCCTGATGCGCAACAAGTATCCGCGTCCCCGTCCATATATATACAGCGACAAGGAAATCGAGCGGCTTTTGTGCGCAGCACGGAACTGGGGACACGATCGGCCCCGGACGACCTATTACAGCCTTTTGGGTCTTCTCGCCGTATGTGGGCTGCGTCTCGGCGAAGCCATCCGCCTGCAGGTTGACGACGTTGATCTTGCCACCGGAATCCTCACGATCCGCAACAGCAAGTTCGGAAAGTCCCGGTTGGTTCCTCTCCATGCGAGCACCACAAAGAAACTGCGCCGCTACACCGAGCAGCGCAACGAGTTTCTCGCGACGCGGCCCTCGACACACTTTTTTGTAACCCGCAACGGAACACCGCTTCGACAGCCCACCGTCCATATCGTATTTAAGAAACTCCTGGTGGTTGCCGGCATACGGGAGGTTACGTCCGGCGGAGGACCTCGGCTGCATGACCTCCGGCATCGATTCGCAGTCCGTACCCTCATTGATTGGTATCGGTCCGGCACAGACATCGAGGCGCGCTTGCCTGTGCTCTCGACATTCCTCGGACACGCTCACGTCAGGAGTACGTACTGGTATCTCAATGAACACCCCGAGCTCATGAAACTCGCCGTGCAACGGCTTGATGCGCGCTGGGAGGCGGCACTATGAACCCCGATGCCAGGCTCGCGCCCCTTCTTCAAAGCTTCTTCACTACGCGCCTGATACAGCAGAAGCAGGTCAGTCCTCACACCATTAGCTCCTATCGGGACACGTTCCGGCTGTTACTAAAGTTCCTGTCTCGAAAGCTGCGGCGGACACCTTCTGATCTGTGTCTGGAGCATATCGATGCGCCAACAATCGCAGCCTTCCTGCATGAGCTCGAAAGGGAATCCAAGATCAGCGCACGCACCCGAAATCTGCGTCTGAGTGCGGTTCGCTCATTCTTTCGCCACGTTGCGTTCGAAGTACCCAGTCAAGCGGCAAACATCCAACAGGTGCTAGCGATTCCTGGAAAACGCTACACGCGAAGGTTGGTGGATTTCCTCACGCGGCCGGAGGCGGAAGCGTTGCTCGCGGCTCCCAACGTGACGACGCCATCAGGGCGACGCGATCACGCTCTGATACTCCTCGCGCTTCAGACCGGTTTGCGTCTCTCAGAACTGATCAGTTTGAGCAGGGAAGACTTAAGTTTGCAGGCCGGGGCGCATGTGCGAGTCATTGGCAAAGGCCGGAAAGAAAGGTGTACGCCCCTTGCAAAGCGTACTGTTGCAGTCATGAAATCCTGGCTGACGGAGCCCTGGTGCGGCGAGAGCGACCGGTTGTTTAGCAGCGCTCGCGGAGCCAAACTGAGTCCCGATGGTGTTCAGTACATCGTTGCGAAACATGCGAGAGCGGCGAGGGCAAAATGCGCGAGCTTGGCTAAGAAACGAGTGACACCACACGTTCTGCGCCATACCGCCGCAATGGAACTACTCCAGGCTGGCGTCGATCGGACGGTCATCGCGTTATGGCTCGGCCATGAGTCAATTCAGACAACCCAGGTCTATCTGGACGCCGATCTTTCCATGAAAGAAAAGGCTCTCGCCAAACTTGTGCCAATGGGGGAAAAGCCGCGTCGGTACAAAGCGGATGATGCCCTGCTGGCCTATCTCAAATCCCTGTAACGTTCGAATTATGCCGAGCCGAGCACCATGCAGTTTCAGCCGAACGCAAGTCCGGAACCAACTGGCCGTTACCTGCTCGGCATAATTTTCGACTCGGCATGAACGC